>Ga0066652_100001345_pt1 | contig 12673 bp, 9 predicted proteins | sample GraSoiAngelo_101_FD_71413 | JGI IMG/M metagenome (GOLD analysis project Ga0066652, IMG submission 71413) | Grasslands soil microbial communities from the Angelo Coastal Reserve, California, USA - 14_0903_02_30cm | ecosystem: Environmental > Terrestrial > Soil > Grasslands | place: USA...
GAGCTGCGCATCTACCATCCGCCGCTGCGCTACACGCAGGATGGCGATCAGCTCGTCGCGCAGATCTCCGAGACGGGAATCGAGGAGCCATGGTGGCGTCGGTTCGAGCGGCGCGGCAGGAGCAACTTCAATCGGCTGGAGATCGCGAACGCGGGAGTGTACAACCGCGTCGAGGGGCTGCCCGTGCGCATCGGGCCGGTGCTGTACCGCGATCAGGGGTGGGGACACCTGAAGCTCGATGCGGCCGCGGTGCTGCGCACGGAGAGCAGCTTCTCGGGCGCGACGCCGGACGTCGGCCACGACGTGCGGGGCGAAGCGCGCGCCGGGCGGCAGTTCGGCGTGACCGTCGGCGGTCGGCTGTTCGACATCGTGGACGGTGTAGAGCAGTGGCAGCTGAGCAATGCCGAGGTGGCGCTCGCGTCGTTCTTCTTCCACCGCGACTACCGCGACTACTACGGGCGGCATGGAGGGGAGCTGTACGCCGCGCTGCGGGCGACGGAGGACGCCGATCTCACGCTCTCGTACGGTGACGAGCGCTGGCGGGCACGCGAGACACGGGACCCGTTCGCGCTCGCCTGGAACGCGATGGCGTGGCGTGAGAACCCGCAGATGGACGCGGGCCGGTTCCACGTCGTGAACGTCACGCTGCGGATCGACACGCGGAACGACGCGCTCAATCCATGGGCGGGGTGGTACGTCTACGCCGATTTCGAACGTGGCGCAGGCTCGATCGACGTGCCCGGTCCGACGTCGGCGAACGTGCGCGCGCTTCCGACTGGGCCGACGCGCTACCACCGCGGCTTCCTCGACGTGCGGCGATACAATCGGGTCTCGCCCAGTGCGCAGCTGAACCTTCGGCTGGTGCTGGGCGGCTGGCTGAGCGGAGATCCCCTGCCCCTGCAGCGTCGGTTGTCGATCGACGGACCCGGCACGATCCCCGGCTTCGACTTCCGGACGACGGAGGGCACGGACGTCGGCACGTGCAGCGAGGGGACGGCGCCGCCGGGCCGGCCGGCGCAATGCGAGCGCGTGGCGTTGACGCAGCTCGAGTACCGAAGCGACCTGCGCGTGTCGGTCACGCGCGGACGCGGCACCGCGCGACGCACGCGACTGCGCTTCGATGGCGCCTGGGTGTTCTTCGCCGATGCCGGCCGCGGCTGGCTGGTGAACGCGCCGAACAGCTCCCTCAACATCGGCCGCCACGACCTGCCGTCGCTGTCGTCGTACCGCACGGACATCGGGGCCGGTCTGGTGTTCGAGCGCGTCGGCGTTTACATGGCGAAGGCATTGTCGGTGCCGAACGAGTCGGTGAACGTGTTCGTCCGGATACGGCACCGGTTGTAGCGCGTGCACCGAGTCGCGCGGCCGATGCTGATCGCGTGGATGCTGCTGCTCGCGTGGAGCACGCCGGCGGCCGCGCAGCGGCGCGTACAACTCGAGGTGAGCGTGCCGGGCGTAGCCGCGCCGGGAATCGTGACGACCGCGGGTCTGTTCGGCGACTCGGAGATGCGCGAGCTCGTACGTGCGGGATTCCCGATCTCGCTCAAGTTCCGACTCGAGCTGTGGCGCTCGGGCGGATTGTTCAACGACCTGGAAGGGAGCCAGGAGTGGGAGCTGATCGTCGCGTACGATCCGTCGCGTCAGCGATATGGAGTGGTGCGGCGTCAGGGTGGACGCATGGAGGATCTGGGCAGCTTCGCGACGCTGTCGACGGCGCAGAGCGTCCTCGAGCGCCCGCTCCAGATCACGCTGCTCCCACGCCGCGAGAGTCGGCGCTACTACTACAACTACGCGCTCGACATCGTGGCGCTCTCGGTGAGCGACATGGATCAGCTCGAGCGCTGGCTGCGCGGCGTGCGCGGCTCGACGGCGGCGAGCGCGGTGGGATCAGGGGTGCGAACGCTGATGCTGCGGATGCTCGGCGGAGAGAACCGCCATTACGAGACGCGGAGCGCGACGTTCGTGGCGGAGCGCTAGCGCACCTCCCACACGAAAAGGGGCCTCAGCTAGTCCGCTGCGGCCCCTGATTTGTCCCCGACCTCGAGCACGTGATGGCTCCCCGCGTGCCCTCGATGGGGATGGGTGCGGTGCTCGAGCGCCTCGAGCTGATGGAGGATGGCGTCGCCGTAGAAGGTGCGGATGTAGCGCGCCTGCGTCTGCGTGAGTCGGCGAACGGCCCACGAGAGATGCACGAAGTGGGGCTCCACCGGTCGGGTGAGCGGGACCATTCCGATCTCGTGCGGCAGTCGGTTGCCCTTGCGCGTGTTGCAGGGCGAGCACGCCGTGACGACGTTCGTCCAGTCGTTCGTTCCGCCGCGCGAGATGGGAATCACGTGATCGCGCGTGAGCGCCTCGCGCGGCTTGAGCTCCGCCGCCGGCCGGCCACAGTACTGGCACCGGTAGTGGTCGCGCGCGAACAGGAAGGTGTTCGTGACCTGGCGGCGGAACCGCCGCGGGACGTGGATGAACTTGGTGAGCCGGATGACCGCGGGCCTCGGCATCGTGAGCCGCTCGGAGCGCACGACGCGATCCTGCTCCGCTTCGACGATCTCGGCCTTGCCGTCGATGACGAGACGGAGCGCCCGACGCATGGGGACCATCGTCAGCGGCTCGAATGACGCATTCAGTGCCAGACAACCAAGGATCACGCGATCCCTCCAGGCGTTGTGCGACTCACTTCAAAGTACGCCCGCGCAACAGCCCCAACAAGAGATCGCATGCAGTGACGCGGGCCATGCCGCGTCGTCAGCGACCTGTCGTCGGCACGGGATTCGTCGTGGCACGCGCGCCGTCGGGGGTGGCGAGCCACGCTTGCAGCCGATCGGCGCTCTCCTGAACTCGATGCGCGAGCGACGAATCCGCATCGAGCACGCGACCATCGCGCACGAGCGGTCGACCCGCGACGGCGACGAACGATGCGGGCGTGCCGGCGAGCGCGAGCACGGCGGCGGCGATGGGATCGTGCGTCGGCCCGCGCCCGAGCGCAGCAAGCGGGAAGGCGGCGAGGTCGGCTGCCTTGCCCACCTGGAGCGAGCCGATCTCACCGTCGAGTCGCAGCGCACGTGCTCCGCCGAGCGTCGCCAGCGCCAGCGCCTGCGCGGACGTGAGATGGTCGGAGGGGCGGGCGCGCGCCGTGGCGAACAGGAGCGCCTGCCGCGCCTCGTCGAGCAGGTCCATGCGGTCGTTGCTCGCCACCGAATCGGAGCCGAGACCGACGTCGACACCCGCCGCGAGCAGCTCGGCGAGAGGCGCCACACCGTGCGCGAGCCGCGCGTTGGAGGCGGGACAGTGCGCGACCGCGCACCGACGGTCCGCGATCGCACGGATGTCGGCGGCGTCGACGCGGACGCAGTGGATGAGGAGCGGATCGACGGCGAGGACGCCCAGCACGTCGAGCAACGCGATCGGCGAGCGCGCGCGCGGCGCGACGGCGATGCCGCGCTTGCGCAGCCCGTCGGCGAACGCGCCCGCACCCCTCGCGACCAACTCCGTTTCGAGCTCGCTCTCGGCGATGTGCACCGCCACGGGAGCGGCGAGCTCGCGCGCGAGCGCCGCGGTGGCGCGGTAGAGCGGATCGGAGACGGTATACGGCGCGTGCGGCGAGAGGCCGGCGCGCACGAGCGGCGTCTCGCGTTCTCGCATGCGTGCGTACCTCTCGCGCAGCTCGGCGACGGCGTGCTCGCACTGCGCAGGGTCGGGCCCGAATACCTCGCGATAGCAGATGCCGCGCACGCCGCGCTCGAGCATGGCGTCGAAGCCGGTCCCGGAGTCGCCCGTGTCGGCGAAGGTCGTCACGCCGACGCGTAGGCCTTCTTCCACGCCGAGGCGCGCCGCGTCGAGCAACGTGGCGGCGTCGAGCGCCGCGCGGCGCGCCGACGTGAGGCGCAGGATCCATTCGCGGAACGAGAGTCCGTCGAGAAAGCCGCGCATCGCGGTGAGCTCGAGGTGGCAGTGCGCGTTGACGAGCCCGGGGAGGAGAATGGCGTCGCCGAGGTCGACGTCGTCGTCCTGCGTATCGGGGGGCGCCTCGTCGCGCGCGCCCACCCACTCGATGCGACCCGCGCGCTCGAGCAGCGTCCCGTGCGCGATGGGGGCCGCCGAGACGGGGACGATCCACCGCGCGTGATAGCGCGTCATCCGTCGAAGGCGCCGGTGCGGGATCCGTGGCGGGTGGGATCGTACAGGTCCTCGTCGCGCACGCCGACCGAGCGCGCAAGCGCCAGCGGATGCGCCAGATCGGCCACCTGCTCGCGCGAATGGCCGTCGGAACCGAGCGAGAGCCTCACCCCGGCGTCGGCCGCACGCCGCACGATGCGGGCGTGCGGCCGATAGCGATTGGAGATCTCGAAGGCGATCCCGGCATCGCGCAACGCGCGCACGAGACGCTCCTCGTGCGACTCGCTCCAGAACTCGTTCGGCTCAATGTGGCGAAGCGAGGGCGAGATCAGCGTGGGGTGCGCGAAGACGTCGATCGGCATCTCGCCGGCGAGCGCTTCGAGCGACGCGACGTGGGCCTCGACGTACGCCGCGGGGGTGAGCCCCTCGGGCAGCTCGCGATGAAAGACGCGGAAGTAGTCGCCGTTGGCGAGCCGGATGGAGTGCAGCGAGCCGACGCGGTGCGTGAAGCGGCGGACCGTGTCGGGGGGCAGCTCACGCCAGAGCGCATCGTGCCAGCAGAACTCTCCGCCTCGCAGGACGTCGTATCCCTCGAGATCGTCGAGGTAGCGCTCGACGGCGCGCGGCGAATCGACCGTGGTGGGTGCGTCGCGCGAGATGTGATCGGTGACGCTCGGTCGAACGCCGCGGACGCGCGCCTGCTCGACGACGGCGGCGACGCTGAGCGCACCGTCGGAGTGCGTGGAGTGGGCGTGGCAGTCGACGGGCTGCCACGTCATCTGTGTTGCGACGGGGGAAGCGTGAACGGGTTGCTGGTGTCGCGTGGCGTCGTGGTGTTGACGGAATCGCGCGCGGGATGGGGGCGCGAGAGTCGCGGGATCGGCGCGGCGCCAGGGGTGACGATCGAGCCGGGCGAGGTGCGCACGTGCGTCATCGTCGACGTGTCGGGCCGCGGCGCCGGTGTCGTGGGCGCCGGGAAGCCGAACGACGTATCCACTGGCGCCGTCCCGGGCTCCGTTTGTCCGCCGGGTGTCGTCGGATACGGATTGGCGATCGGGACGCACGTCCCGATCGGATCGGTGCCAGCGAGGAAGTACTCCGAGACCGCCGGGCCGCAGCCCGGCGCCCACAGCTGGCCGCTCGCGAGGTCGATCTGTCGCTCGACGACCCCGTCCGGCTTGGGCCAATCGGGCGAGGCGGGCTTTCGACGATAGACCTCGCGCATGAACGCCGTCCACGCCGGCGCGGCGAGGACGCCACCCTGTGCGTTGCCCTTGATCTTCTGCGGCTTGTCGAGGCCCATCCACACGCCCGCCACCAGGTCCGACGTGTATCCGATGTACCACACGTCGGCGCCGTCGTTCGTCGTCCCGGTCTTGCCGCCGGCGGGAATGTGGAACAGGCTGCCGACGGTGCCCGCGGCGGTCCCACGCTGCACGACATCCTTCATCATGCTGACCATGAGCCACGCTTCGTCGGGTGTCATCACGGGAGTGCGCGTCGGCGTCGGCTCCCACAGGACGTCTCCGCGCGAGTTCTCGACGCGCACGATGCCGTTCGGCGCGGCGCGCGTGCCGAGGGTGGCGAACGCGCTGTAGGCGGCGATCATCTCGATGGGATAGACGTCCGCGGCACCGATGTAGATCGAGGGATACGGCGGGATCGGCGTCGTCAGGCCGAACTTGCGCGCCATCTCGGTCACGGTCGACGGACCGAGCTCCATGCCGACCTTGATCGCGACGATGTTGCGCGACTGGTAGAGCCCGCGGCGCATCGGCATCGGGCCCTCGAACTTCCCGTCATAGTTCTGCGGCGTCCAGCTCCCACCGCCCGACTGCGGCACGGAGAGCGGCGAGTCGTCCACGATGTACGCGGGCGGGCGGCCGTTCTGCACGGCGGCGGAGTAGACGACGGGCTTGAACGTCGACCCGGGTTGGCGGAGCGCCTGGGTGGCGCGATTGAACTTGGAGTCGTCGAAGTCGCGACCGCCGACGAGCGCGCGTACGGCGCCCGTGCGCGGGTCCATCGCAACGAAGGCGCCCTGCAGGTACGGCGAGTTGGGCGACGACTGCTCGCCGGTCCGCTCCGAGGCGCTCGCCATGTGCGCCTCGTAGGAACGGTGCGCGTACGCGCCGAACCGTCCCGCCTCGATCGCGCGGAGCTGATTCTCCAGCGCGCGCTCGGCCGCGGACTGCAGATCGACGTCGAGGGTGGTGTAGACCTTCAACCCCTGCTCGTAGAGTCGCTGTCCGAACTGCTGCTCGAGCTGCTGTCGGATCCATTCGACGTAGTACGGCGCGACATCCCCCGCCTCCGAGCGACGCGCGAGCTGGAGCGGATAGGCCTTTGCGAGGCTCGCGTCCGCATCGCTCACCGCCTTCTGCTGCCGCATGATCTCGAGCACCGTGTTGCGGCGCTGGATGGCGCGCTCGGGGGCGCGGCGCGGGTTGTAGCGCTCGGGAGCCTTGGGCAGGCCGGCCAGCGTCGCCGCCTCGGCGAGGTTGAGGTCGCGCGCCGACTTGCCGAAGTAGCGCTGCGCCGCGGTCTCGATGCCGTACGCACCGTTTCCGAGCGCGATCTGGTTGAGATAGAGCTCGAGGATCCTGTCCTTCGAGTATTTCTCCTCGATGGCGCGCGCGACCTTGATCTCCTTGAGCTTGCGCACCGGCGACTTGTCGCGCGTGAGCCGCTCCGGGAAGATGTTCCGCGCCAGCTGCATCGTGATCGTCGAGAACCCTTCGGCGAAGCTGCGGCGCCTGATGTCGGTGAGGAGCGCACCGGGCACGCGATGCCAGTCCACACCGGAATGCTCGTAGAAGCGCTTGTCCTCCGTCAGCACGAAGGCGTTGCGCACGAGCGGGGGGATCTGGTCGATCTTGAGCAGCGTTCGACGCTCGAGCCCGAGCTCGGCGATGAACCGGCCGTCGGCGGCATACAGCTTGGAGGTCTGGCGCGGCTGGTACTGGTCGAGCACGTCGACCGAAGGGCACGCTCCCGCTCTGCAGACAAGCGCCCAGCTCGAGTAGCCGAGCCCGACGACGAACGAGACGAGGAACGTGGCGGCAACGGCGAGGCCGCGTGTGAGCTGTGGATGCCGTTGCCGGAACTTCTTGGAGAACGGAAGGTCCATCGAGCGCGGAAGAGGGGCCGTCGGTCCAGCGGGCGGACGCCGCGCGGACTCACACGAGAAGGTTAATGCGCGCATCAGGCGACCGCACCGATTCCACCGAGTCCCGTCGCCTGACAATCGGACCCCCGAGCGTCTACTTTTGTGCCATGCAGACGACTGGAGCGGTGCTCGACGAGCTTCGATGGCGCGGGCTGGTGTACCAGCACACCGACGGCGTGGCCGACGCGCTCGAGGCTGGCCCCGTCTCGGCGTACATCGGCTTCGACCCGACGGGGAGCAGCCTGCACGTCGGCAGCCTCGTCCCGATCATGGTGCTCGTGCACCTGCAGCGGCACGGGCATCGGCCGGTGGCTCTGGTGGGCGGCGGGACGGGAATGATCGGCGACCCGAGCGGGAAGATGTCAGAGCGGCAGCTGCTCACGGCCGAGCAGGTGGCGGAGAACGCGCGCGGCATCCACGCACAACTCGAGCGCTTCCTGGATTTCGACGGACCGAGCGCGGCACGGATGCGTGACAATGCGGCGTGGTTGACACCGTTGCATCTCGTGGACTTCCTCCGCGACGTCGGGAAGCACTTCACGGTGAACTACATGCTCCAGAAGGACTCGGTGCGCTCGCGCATGGACGCCGGGATCTCGTTCACCGAGTTCACCTACATGCTCCTCCAGGCATACGACTTCCTCGAGCTGCGGCGTCGCGACGGCGTGACACTTCAGCTGGGCGGGAGCGACCAGTGGGGAAACATCACGGCGGGAATCGAGCTGATCCGCCGTGTCGATGGTGCCGACGCACACGCACTCACGATGCCGCTCGTCACGACGTCGAGCGGCGCGAAGTTCGGAAAGACGGAGGCGGGCGCCGTCTGGCTCGACGCGGACCGCACGTCACCGTACGCGTTCTATCAATTCTGGCTGGGGACGGAGGACGCGGACGTGGGGCGGTATCTGCGCTACTACACGCTCCTCGCGCGCGCCGAGATCGAAGCGCTGGACGCGGAGACGGTGTCCGCGCCGGAGCGTCGCGGCGCGCAGCAAGCGCTGGCCCGGGACGTGACGAGGCGTGTACATGGGGACGCGGCGCTCGCGGCGGCCGAGCAGGTGTCCGGATTCTTCTTCGGCGGACTCGAGGCGCGCGAATTGAGCGAGGAGGCTTTCGCGATTCTGCGCGCCGAGGCTCCGTTCACCGAGGTGAGTCGCGGAGAGCTGTCGATCGAAGGCGATCCTGCGATGTTCGATGCTGTTCGACTGCTAACAGCATCGGGTTCGGCCGCATCCAATGGTGCGGCAAAGCGGCTGCTCGAGCAGGGAGGCGTCTCGGTGAACAAGGAGAAGCTGACAGCCGCCGATCGATATCTGCCCGCCGGCAACGTGCTGCTCCGCGGCGGGCACGTCGTCGTCGGCAAGGGGAAGCGAGACTACGCGTTGCTCCGAGTGAAGGACTGAGCCGAAGCCGCCGCGCTCACGCGGCGGGACGCTTCGGAAGCGCGATCAGGCTCACTCCCACCGTGCGTCGCACGATGACGGCGAGGATCACGGCGCGCGTGAGGACCGCGATGCCCGTCGCCAGCGCGACACCGATGAGACCGAGCAGCGGTGTCAGCACGAGCGTGAGCACCAGGTTCTCCACCGCCGTGCCGGCGACCACTCGGCTCGCCTCCCGCTGATGGCCGGTCATCGTGAGCAGATAGCCGGCGATCGCGCCGACCGTCGAGAGGCAGATCTGGCCAAGGCCGAGGATCAACATGACGGAATAGCCGGCACGGAAGTCGGCGCCGAACCAGCCGAGCGCCCACTTGCCGAGCACGACGAGTCCCAGAAAGGCGGCGAGCGACACGGCGAAACTCGCGAGCTGGACCAGGCTGACCAGCCGTTGCAGATCGCTCAGCCGCTGCTGCGCGAACAACCGCGCGATCTGCGGCTGGACGATGAGCATGAACGCGGTGAACGCGAGCCCGATGAGCGCGGAGAGCTGGCTCGCCGTTCCGTACACCGCGGTCGCCTCCTTGCCGAGGAACGCGTTGACCACCAGCACGTCGGTCTGCGTGGACAGCACGAGCTGCGACACGGCGATGACCATCAACGGTCCGACGGTGTGCACCCACTCGCGCGTGTCGTCGATCTCCACGGCATCCGAAACCTCGGGCGGCGTGTTCTTCGACATCAGCCGCATGGTGACGATGAGCGCCGTCGTCGTGGCGAACAGCTGCAGCAGCAGGGCGACCGGCACGCTCAGCCGATAGACGCTGGCGCCGATCGCAAGGACCGTGATGCAGAGGACGGTGGGCCGCAACAGCTGGAACGGCGCCTGCGACTCGCGGACGCGCCGCAGTCCCTGCAGGTATCCCGCTTCGACCTGAAGCCGCGAGGCAGCAGGCAGGATCAGACAGCCGATCAGCAGCGGGACGGTGTAGCCGGCGGGCAGCGAGCGCTGCACCACGAGCACGACGGCCGCTGCGAGCAGGGCGAGACCGCCGGAGGTGGAGTTCACCCACCGACGGCTCTTGTGCAGAAAGCCGCGCAGCAGCCCCCACGAGTGCGTCGCGTGATACGCCCCGACGAATCGCACCGCCGCGGTATCCAGCTCCAGGCGAGCGAAGATCGACAGCGCGTTCATCGCCGCCATCACGTACAGGTACACCCCGAAGCCGGCGGTACCCAACTGCCGCGCGAGCGCCACCTGCGACAGCATGCCGAGGCCGACGCCACCGCCCGTGATGAGCAGTCCCCAGATGGCCCCTCGCGCGATCGTACCCGAGGAGAGCTTGAGGGTGGAGCGCCAGAGGTCGCCGATCGAGCGTGGCGCGGCGCCAACTTCAGGTAATGTCATCGAGGTTTGCGAGCCTTTGTCGTCCGAACGGCGCTGGACGTGTGGGCGGCGGCCGATCGGTGCTTGTCGATTCGTTCACGAGTGACGCCGGCCAGCACGAACGGATCGCGACACCGGGCCCGGCTGCAATCTAGCGTCGCGCATCGGGCCGTCGCGGCTCTCGCGAGACGTGCTCGAGCTACGGGTGGATCAATCAGCGAATAGCTCAAGCGTCGATTCGATCTCTGAACTCGTCGTGTAGCAGTGCGGCGACAGCCGGATGGTCCCCTCACGGACGGAATGGATCACGCGTGCGTCACGCATGCGCTCGCTCGTGGCGTGGACGTCGCGTGGGCGCAGCGTGACGATTCCCGCACGACGGCCTGGCGGCGTCACGACCTCGACCCCCGCCTCGCGGGCGCCGTCGGCCAGCTCGGTGACACGCTCCGCGACGTGCGCCTGCACGGCTGGATGGCCCAGCTCACGGAGCAGCTCCAGACTCGCCGCCATCCCCGCGAAGTCCTGGAACGGCACCGTGATCTGCTCGAACCGACGCGCGCCGTCGCGCCAGGTGAGGTCGTAGTCGACGAGCGCGGAGAAATCGTCGGCGCCACGCACGGCCATCCAGCTCACCGGCTGCGGCGAGATCACGTCGAGCAGGTCGGGATGCACGTACGTGAAGCCGCTCCCCCAGGGAGAGAGGAGCCACTTCTGCCCGCCGCAGGCGATCAGATCGACGTGCGTCCGGGCGACGTCGAGAGGAAGCACGCCCAGCCCCTGCATCGCGTCGACCACCAGCCAGATGCCGCGCGCGCGGCATCCCTCGCTCAATCGATCGAGATCGGCCACGAAGCCCGTGGCGAAGCCGACCCACGAGAGCGACAGCACGCGCGTGCCCGGCTCGTCGAGCGCCGCGAAGAGTGCGTCCTCGTCGAGCAGTCCGTCACGCGCCGGAATCCTGCGCACCTCGTATCCCCGCACCTGCGACGCCGCCATCCAGGGATAGACGTTGGCCGGAAACTCGAGGTCGGGGATGACGACGACCGAGCCCGCGCCGAGCGGGAGCCCCCACGCCGCGAGGTTGATTCCTGCCCCCGTGTTCGCCGACAGCGCGATCGTTGCCTCGCTCGCGCCCAACAGCTCGGCGACGAGTGCGCGGCAGCGGTCGAGCACCGAGAACTGCTCTTCGTGCGAAAGACGGTGCGGTGCGGCGCGCTTGCGCGAGAACTCCGCTTGTGCGCGCAGCGTACGCTCAGGCAATGGTCCCGTGCTGGCGGCGTTCAGGTACACGGCCTCGCCGGCGGCGGCCCAGGGGAACTCCTCGCGCCGCAGCCGATCGACGTCGTACGATGCCATCAGGTGCGCGCTGATGGCGGTGCTTCGATCGTGCCGCTCTTGGCCGCGTGACGCGGATCGAGCGCATCGCGCAGCGCGTCGCCGAGCAGATTGAAGCCGAGCACCGCCGCGCCTATCGCCATCCCGGGCGCTACCGAGGTCCACGGCGCGTTCCGCAGTTGATTGAGGTCGCGTCCGTCGGCGATCATCGATCCCCAGCTCGGCGTCGGCGGCTGGACGCCCAGTCCGAGAAACGACAGCGCCGATTCCGCCATGATCGCCGCAGCGACACCGAGCGTGCCGGCGATGAGGACCGGCGCGACGACGCTCGGCAGCACGTGCTGCATCACGACGCGCAGGTCGCGCGCGCCGAGCGCCTTGGACGCCTGCACGAACTCGAGCTGACGAACGACGAGGACCTGGCCGCGCACCAGGCGCGCCATTCCCGCCCAGCCGACGACCCCAATCGTGAAGAACACGACGGTCAGAGACGGCTGCAGCGCGGCGGCCATCGCGATGAGCAGCAGCAGCGTGGGGAAGGCGAGCGTGACGTCCGCGAGGCGCATCACGAGCTCATCGACCCAGCCGCCCTTGTAGCCGGCGAGCAGGCCGAGCGAGAGACCGAGCAACAGTGCGATCGCCTGCGAGACGATCCCCGCCGTGAGCGACACGCGCGAGCCGTACACGAGCCGCGCCCACACGTCGCGACCCTGGATGTCCGTGCCGAGCCAGTGCGCCGTCGACGGCCCCTGAAGCTGGTTCACGAGGTCGATCTCGAGTGGATCGTGGTGCGACACCAGTGGCGCGAGGAGCGCGAGCAGCACGATCACGACGACCACACCGATGCCGAACCAGGCGCGGAGGTCGCGACGCAGCGCTCGCTTGACGCGTTCGTTCATGAGGGATCCCCCAGCTCCGGCGGCGTTCCCGGCCGCTGATGCTTCCAGCGCCGGTGATGCCAGAAGTATTGCTCGGGCGCGCGTCGCACCCAGCGCTCGAGCGTGCTCGTATAGGAGGCGACGATGCGGTCCACGTCGGCATCGAGCGTGCCGGTCGATTCGACGGGCACGCGCTCGAAGTGGATCACGAAGCGCCCGCTCGGCTGTCGCAGGGCGCAGGCGAAGAGGAGCGGGGTCCTGAGTCGCAGCGCGAACACCGCCGGCCCCCGCGGCGTCTTGGCGTACCGGCCGAAGAATGGCACCCAGGTGGACGCGAGCCCCACGGCGCCCTGGTCGACGAGGAAGGCGACGACGTGCCGCTCGCGCATCGCCCGCGGAACACGCCGCA
>Ga0066652_100001346_pt1 | contig 12670 bp, 20 predicted proteins | sample GraSoiAngelo_101_FD_71413 | JGI IMG/M metagenome (GOLD analysis project Ga0066652, IMG submission 71413) | Grasslands soil microbial communities from the Angelo Coastal Reserve, California, USA - 14_0903_02_30cm | ecosystem: Environmental > Terrestrial > Soil > Grasslands | place: USA...
GGCCGGGATTACCAAGCGATGACCGCTAAAGCCTCGGTTCCAGTCCAAACAACAAAACAACGAACATCCATATGAGTTGGGACTTCGTATATTCATGGAGCCAAATTCTGGCAGTCGTGTTCGCGGCAGTGGCACTGGTTAGTGGATTCGTCGTTAATAAACGGCAAGGAAAGGAAATCGCGCAACTAAAGGATTCCGCCACGGCGCAAGAAGGAAAAAATCTTGAACTGCAAACATCGGTCAATGAATCGAAGACGGAGTTAGAGAAGCAAAAGCTGGCTACAGACGAACAGCGCGAAAGAACGGCGATAGCTCAGCGCGCCACCCTGGAATTGCAACGGCTAATCAAGGAACCCCGTAGACTCGATAGGCAAGAGGAAGCACTGAACATGTTAAAAGAGGGGCCGAAAGGGACCGTATCAATCGTCCATTCCGATAATGAAGAGGCCCAGTGGCTCGCCATGTCGATTTTCGATCTGGTTAGATGGGGAGGGTGGACGGGTATGCCGCCCACCCCAAAATCAACGGGAGGAATGCTTAGTTCCCCGGCGGTTGGCGTGGAGTTCCTCGTTAGCGCCAGTGATGTCCTCGGCATGGACAACAAAAATGGAAGCTTTCTGTTATCGGAGCCCGCCAACACTTTGCGAAATGCTCTCGTGCTTTCGGTTCCACAACTTAGGTGCAGGGCGGGCTTTGGTATGCGTAAGGGGGAGCTAATGGTGGTTGTCGGCCCTAAGTATTGAAAGAAAGACGACTGTATGAGACTCGTGCTGTCATCAATCAATGCGGAATGAAATTCCATTAAGCCCGATATAATTCGAACCTCCACGATACGCGATGACGTTTCCTGCAGTGGTGATTTCCACCGCATCGGTATTACTACCGTCGCTCGCAGTCTTGAAGTACTCGCCTGCCGTGGGGCGGTAGCCAACCGGCAAGACGAAGGCCGCTGTTCCACTCGTTCCGGTTTTGATAAATCCACGCAGATAAACGCGGCCCCTGTCTTTGTAAAAAGCTGTCGTCTGATTTCCTGAACCGTAATCAAGCCATGAGTTGATAAGCGTTGGCACGGTCCAACTTTCCAAAGCATCCATTGCCTCGATCTTATCTCTGACTGCATTCTTGCTTGGCGCTAGTGTTGTGACGCCGTTCCATGTAGTGGCGTCGTACGCTGTATCGGATGGGGCTGCGCCGCCCGCTGGTGTAATTGAAAGTGCCATAACGTTACCTCACGACAGCAGTAAAAAAGCAATCTGCGCTTCCAACGGTCTTGGTTGGGCCAGTGCTTGAGTTGGCCACCGCAATCCCGGTTGTGAACGGCATGCCCGTAATCGGAACGTCAAAACTGAAATTCGAGGTGGCCGGAACGGTAAACGTAGCCACTGGAACAGCGGTATCAGCCGGGACGGTTGCAGAGTCGTGTAATTGAATCCATTGCGTGCTCGCTTTTGAGTTGTAGCCAGTCAATGAAATCAGAGTTCCCGCGCTTGCTTTCAGGACGTGCGAGGCCTCGTACGCAACTGAACTGACCAAGCTGGCGCCAGCACCGGCAGCGCTGGCTGGGGCAGTACTGATATTTCCGTTATTGTCTGTTACGAAATAATGAAACTTGCCGTCTGCCGCTTTTCCACCAGTGCAAATTGCCTGCGATGGCAACCGACCGCCGTCAACTCCGTTGTCTGTCATAATATGCCTCCATACTTTTTTGTGGTGTTAGTGTTGATATTACCTTCGCAATGCCTGTTGGTTGCGCTGTTGTAGTCGTTCCTGCTGCTCGCGGCTCATGATGGCGACACCAGAGACGCTCTGGTTTAAGTGAACTTCGCTTGGCCGGTCGCCCCACTTCTTGGGCTCGAGTTTCGCCATCAACCATTTTCGGGTCTCAACGCGAAGTTTCGACCGCTGAATATGGTCGTAGTTGATGGCCACATTTCCTTTCGCGTCTTTGTATGTGTCATTGCGCCCATCATCAGAAATGGAAAGAATTTCTTCCTGAAATCCACTGGCCCGAATCCGGGCGGCAATGGCGTACCGATCAACGAACAGGACTTCGCCGTCTGACACACCCTTCGCGAGTTTTCGTTCTTCATCCGCTTGCAGCCATGTGTGAATCGTGTCGCGGCAGGGCAAAGCGGGATCGTCGCAAATCTCAACGAGCGATTTACCCTGTCGTATCCGCCGCAAAATGGTTTCTTCAATTTCCTTGCTGCGAAGCGGAGGCCTCCCATTGACCCGATCTCCTGTCGGAAAACTCCCTTCTGCCTCGACTGGAGCAGCCCCGTTCAAGTGTTGTTCATTCATTCAAGTGTATTTGGTTCGGTGAATGTTCGATGAATGACAGCCATTCATTCATCCAAGTTCCCTAGGAGATTTCGATGAATGAAAGGCTTCATCGGTGAAAAGAGACCCTACCTCCATTGCGGCTCAGGTTGTCCTTAAACCGGCCAGTCGGAGACAGCGCGTTGTACGCTGAACCTTCATTGATGCCAGTAAGAGTTGCCAGGTCGTGGGCGGCTTCCTTTAGCTCCATTTCCCCGTTTTCAAAGACTTCCGCCAAATGCTCCAAGCTGACGGTCACGCGCTTGTCTGGAGGCTTTTCAAATTCTCTCCAGTCGAAGTCATTGTCAGGAGCGAATCCGCCATCCTGTCTATGCCACGCTGTTCGCGCGGCCTGCGGCCCGTTGCTGTTCTTCGGATTGCACCAAATTACCGAATCAGCGGTTTCTTCTTCACTTCCGCGAACCATCACGAAGATTGATCGCGGAACACTGGTCAGAATGTAACTCCCTGAAAGAATGTGCATCAGGCCTGTGCCCCCGGTGCGTTTCTCATTCGCCTGAGGCTTCCTTGTATGTGCCACGATGCCCAGAGCTGGCTTATCCGGGCCAGTTGGTAAGAGGTTCCGCAAGGCATCGAACGTCTCGCTATAGTCTCTCTGCTTGTCGTCTTTGGCTGCCGCGTTCCACGGGTCCAGGATGACGCAATCGGGCTTGAACGATTGCAGCGCAGTCCGAATGTCGTCTTGAAATTCGGGGTGCGTCAGGGTCAACCCAAATGGCGGCGGCTCAGATACCCGAATCCAGTCGTCCAGATCCTCGCAACCGAGCGATCCGTACTCTTGTTGCAGCCGATACCTTCCGTTCTCAGTTTGAACAATCATGGTTCGAAATTGCCGATGCACTGGCAGGCCAAACCAAGTTGAGTCTGCCGTGGCGCCAGCAACCGCAAGGGAAGTTGCTGCCCGGCTCTTGCCAACGCCTGGTTCCCCACCAATTAAGAAAGTCTCGCCCCGCATGACGTGGCAGTTTCCGACTAACTGAATGTCGGTTTCGGGCACGTAAGCCCGCAGTTCGGAAGGTTTGTAAAACCGAATCCGCGGGATTCGCCCCTCTATCGGGACAATGCGCGATTGCAGCGCCTCGCGAAGTCCATCCCTGCCGTCTCTGCTGTGAATATCAGTCAGATCATTAGCCGCCGCTTGCATGTCGTAACCCCTCCCAATCGAGTTTCTTTAAGCTTCTGGCGCTTGATCGTAAGATGGACGAAACGCGCGCTGTCGCGGCTTCTCCCGCCTTGTCGTTATCAAAGGCGAGAATTACGTACTTATCCTCGAATAGCGGAGCCCAGCTCTCATCAAAGGTGCTCGCGGACGGAGTCGCTATTGCCCGCGTGGCCCCGTCGTGTTCAATCCCACAGTCAACCAGGGAAATACAATCCGGTTCGCCCTCGCAAATATAGATAGTCTGTGCGCGCTTGAGCCACTCACTGCGCCAGATGAAGGGCTTACCAAACGCCCACCAAATGACTTTCTCGCCCTTGGTTCGCCACCGACGCAGCTTCGCCCCAGTGTCGTACAGGAAACAGAGATTGTCGCCCTGCCAGCCTAGGTATCGTTCCTGCGCGAGTTGAACGATCGTTTCCGGTTTCCAGCCGCGCATCATGGCGATCCGCTCACACAGAACCGCGTCAGAAATGAGCGTTTCAATCATCTTCTCGGCCACCGCCCAATCTTCGTCAGTGCATTGATAAACATCGGATGGCTTGCAACCACGACGCGGGGCGACCACGGCGGGCTGCGGAATTGGCGCAGTGAGCGGTCTGGCCGCTGTCGCTAATGACACCCCCATCCATTCAGCGCACGCCTGCCTTGCTTCCTTGAAGGGAACGCGACGAGCCTGCATGAAAAGTTCCAAGAGATTGGCTCCTCGGTCGCCAGTCGCAAAGTCCTTGAACACTCCAACCTTGGAGCCACCTATGCAGATGCTTAATGACTTGCCAGCCTCGCCTGAGAGCGAACCGATCAACCATTCACGACCATTCTTTTTTCCACCTGGAAACAACCATCGCACGAAGTCCTCCGCGCGCTCATTCAGTATGCTTTTGATAGTCTGCGCGTCCATTTTTTAGCCTGGTTGACTTCCCAGCAAGCCGGATAGTCGCGCACCCATCGCGGCCTGGTGAACACGGAAGGCTTTCAAGTGCACGGCATTTCCGGTTTGCCGATAAAGGCCGAGGATGCGGCCGCCTTCAGCTTCCCAGCGCTCTTGCAATGAAGATGGGTTGACGGTTTCGATGTGCTGCGGTAAGGGTTGCTTGTCACAGTTTGCGAGGTCGGCCGCGTTCTCAGCGCGGCCTTCTTCTTTTGGAGGTTTGGCCTTTGTCATTGGGTAGGGGCTTCCTCCGCGAACGACGCGATGAAGGCGTTGAGGGAATCTACGTTCACCAAGCGAACCCCCCGAACGCTGTTTCTCTTGCGAAGACATACTGACTTAATGTCTCCTTTCCTAATATGATCGTAGAGCAAACTTCTCGATAGGCCACTCAGATGAGTAGCAACGGGAATGCGTGCCCACTCTAGTTTTAACGACGGCGTGAGACCGGCGCTCTTTGTCTCGGATAATACAATGTTGTCCATAGGTGCGAGCTTCCTATGTGCGGTTTAGGCAAAGAATCCGCCAGTACTGTTTTTACGGCGGCGGACCAAAACTAGACATATTCCAGTATCTATGGCCTATGAGCTACCTAGGGGGACAAAGATGGACATATTTCTGCAGCCAGAGTGGAGCAGATTACGTTACACTAGAAGACTAGCTCAGTTTTCTAGCGGTCACTACCAGGTCTCAGGACTTACTTCTTGAATAGTTACGGTCCCGACCTAGATCGCACGTTCAACAATCGTTGGGATTTTTTCAATCGCTCGCTGCTGCGTCGACGTGTCGAGGTGCACATAACGCCGATGCATTTCGTCGCTAGAGTGTCCGGTTATCTCTTTGCGCACGTCTGCGGAAATATCCGCGTTGGCAAGATTGCTGATTAGCGTGTGTCGCGTGCTGTGAAAGCCAAGAGCTTTGAAACGGCGCCCCTTGCCGTGTTTCTCGGGGCCGAGAGGCGAATGGACTCTCGCCTTAGCCATCAACCGATTAAACGCGCTGGAGAGCCCGCCATGGCTTCCGCTGGGCTTTCCGTGAAGCGATGGGAACAACGGGGCACTCGGATTATCCCCGGCTGGCAATTCCTCAAGGTACGCCATTACGTCAGCGTGCAGGAAAACAACGGTGTCCCGTTTACTGCGGCGCTTGCGGTCGCTGGTCTTTTGATCGCGGAATGTGAGCGTTCGCGCAGCCAAGTCGATGTTCTGCCATGTCAGGCTCGCCGCGTCGTGAAGGCGTATCCCGGTGTAATAACCGAACAAAATCATACCGCGCCATTCGGTGTCGGCGGCCTTGAGCAGATCGCTTATCTGATCGCCCGTAAACGGCAAGCGTTCCTCGGCGTCGGATTCATCCAGCAGTTCAACGGCATCAGCCGGATTCGTGAGGGCCAAGCCCAACCTCCGGGCGCTGTTGAACACGCCGCGCAGGATTTTGAGAGCAAGATTCGCAGTGCTCGCGGTTTTCCCGTCCTTGATTTGCTCGTTGCGAAAACCTTCGATCTCGGTTGGCGTGATGCTTCCAATGCTCGCATTTGCCCGGCGTGGCCCGATAAAGGTAATGAAACCATCCAGGACCGGCTGATAGCGCGAGATGGTTCCCGATTTGCGCCCAGGTGTCTTGATCCACTGCGCGAAAAACTCCTTGGCTGATTTAACAGTGAGGGACTCGCCCAAGCTGCGCTCCAGCATTTCGGCCATTGTCTTGCGAATAGCCGCTTGCGTTAGCTCCCCGGCCATTGCTTTCTTGGCCGCGCGCTCCCATTCGTCGGCAACACCCTGGGCTGCTTTGCGCGTTCGCTCCTTGGTTGAACGCATTACGATCCGGCCATCATCAGCTCGAAATTTCGCCATCCAAAAAGGAGAGAGCCGACCCGACGCACCAGTTTTTCGATTAACGGAAGCCATAAGCAGAAAAAGTTCTACCTATAGTTCTACCGTCCACGGATGTTTGTCAATGTCCATCTGCGACCGCTTTACGAGGGTAAAGGATGTGCTTTTAGGGCGCAGATGGAAACCTCCGTTCTATCCGTTGAACTACGGGGACGGGACGATGGGTTTGCGAATTTCGATTTGTGATTGCCGAATGTCCAGCACCATAACCCTAATGGCCTCGGCGCTCTCTGTGTTCTCTGTGTTGAATCCTCCCTCGCTTGCGTCAGCGATGTTTCTCGACCGGGATGATGTCGGCGGCAATCGACGGGTACATCTTCTTGATTCTCGCCAGGTCGGCCGGGCTCGGATTGAAGGCGCCATCGCCGTTATCCTCCATGGGAGGAAGCTTCATGACCTGCCACCGGCCTGACTTCAGGCGCAAGAGGAAGCCGCTGTTCTCGGGGAAGCGCTCCTTCGGAGCCGACGAGCGAGGGTCTGCATTTACCCAGGCCCACCCATGGTGAACCTTCAAGTAACCCACGTGAAACGTAATTTTGCCTCGGTAGGTCTTGCCGTCATCGGGATTCGAGCTGGCTTGCCAATGTCGCCGAAGTCCGTCCAAAACTGCCTCACGTTCCGCACTGCCTTCCGGCGGCGTATGCAACTTGTCGGAGACTGCCGCGGCTGGCTTGGTCGGTGATGCGAAAGCCGTCTCCGGAGTCAAGGCCATGGAGGCCACAGCCCAGCACCCGAACATCAAGTAACTTGTACGGTTTCTCATAGCGATCTCCTCGATTTCATAAATAAGAGGCCATAACCAGAAAGGGATAAGCGACGGCAGGGAGTCGTAGCAAACACGCTAACTTTTTTATCAAATGGGGCCGTTGGCTTCATTGATTGGTTAGATCTTTTGGGCCAGATGACTTCGCTCTGAGTGTCGTTGTAATGAGCGATAAATCTAAACCTACCGTCCGAGAGATGATCGACTTCGAGCTCGGTGTGATCCATCCCGCCCATCCAAACATAGCGAACCTGACGCTCTAGAATATCGATTCGGATAATCCCGAGTTGCTGTAGATCGGCCGGAACGGGTTTGCCGCCGAGACCATAAGCTCCCACTGGGTCCGAGCCAGGCTTCCATTCGCCGAGAAATATCTTCGTGCGTTCGATCCACGGGGGCACGTCGCTGTCCCTTAGCGATTTCATATAGCTGGCCCCCGTTGCCATCTGATGCCGCCATATTCCGAAGGGTCCACGAGTGTAAAATAAGACGCCGAGCGTGACGATTGCCGCGACGAGCAGGCCAAGAATTACTAACGACGCACGAGGAAACATGAGACCTACCGCGAAGTCGGCCGAATAATTCGACCTAATAATCCAAGTTCATTCTGGGGCAATATCGGGAGGACTCCGAACATCGCTGCACCATACCGATTGTCGTCCGTTCCAGACAATCCTAAACTGCCGGACGCTGTTCCAAACCATCGGTGCCTGCGAGAACTCGCACGAAGATGCCAATGAACTCAGCCGCCTCTTCAAGATAGCTGGGGAGTAAATGCCTCGGGGCAAACTTCCTCGCACCACTCTTCGATCTTCGTACGAATCTGGTCCCGAATCTTGCGGACCTCGGCAAGTTTCTCCTGCTGATTACCGCCGAGGGCAGACGGATCAGGAAAACTCCAGTGCAGGCGCGTCGTCACTCCCGGGAAAATCGGGCAACGTTCCGCGCTCGTCTCGTCGCAGACGGTGACAACGTAGGCGAAGAGCTTGCCGCTCTTGAAAACATCGAACACCGCTTGCGTCTTCTTCCTTGAAATATCAATGCCCACTTCGTCCATGGCCTCGACGACGAGCGGGTTAAGCGTGCCGGGTTCGAGCCCCGCGCTATGCGCCTCGAACGCGCCGCCGCAAACATTGTTCAACCACGCTTCTGCCATCTGGCTGCGCGCACTGTTGTGGATACAAATGAAAAGGACTTTCGTTTTCATGTTTTAGCAGCAGGCCGCAGCCACACTGGGTTCATCGCTTTTCGCCCGGAGCTTCGCCAACGCCTTCAGGTCACGTCTAAACACGCCGTCGCTTTGCACGCAGTCTTGGAGGCATTTCAGATTTGCCTCCAACTCGGGCGCGGGCCGGCTCGGGAGGGAGTAGATCATCCAATTCTTTTCCTGCTCGGCTTGGACGAGACCGCGAGAGCGCAGATAAGCGAGATGCTTGGATATCTTCACCTGGGGCTCATTCAATATCTCTTGGAAGTGGCAAACGCAGAGTGGCGATTGGGCGAGCAAATGCAGAATGCGCAGCCGAGTCTTATCGCACAAACATTCGTAGATTTGGACGAGGTCCATGGCTTACTAGCAGCAGCAGGAAGCAGCGGTATCGACCTCCGCCTTCTTTGAATCGATGCCGCATCTTTCCTTCGCCAGACAATCAGTGTGCTTTTCGCCCAGCTGCAATTCGATGTGCCCGCCGGTAAATTCCACGCCGGTGATGGGTGACTGCGTGATGACGCAGTCCTCGTATTCTACTTCCACTTCCATCTCGTCGTTGGGCAGGACTTGATCACCGAGCTGAAGGATCTTGGCGAAGGTTGTCGCAGTCAGGCGGTGTTTCGAGTCGTCATCGTTCACCCAGGTCTGCAAAACACAGACGTCCCGCCGATCATGCAGTTTCCCGCCGCAGTCGATGAAGCGTTTAGTCACATGGCCCACTTCGGTGATGTGAAAATGCGCAGGAATCTGTTCGCCATCCGGCAGAATAAAACGCGGTAGTGAGTCGGGATGAAGCGCGAGAGCAGCTTTAAGATTTTTTAACGTCACGGTCGATCTATATACCTGTGTGGATATACAGTCAAGCGCGAGAAGCCCGACCAAATTCCGTCGGAGCTGTGGGTATTGCGAACGCTGCGTGCGCCAGCGCGATCGTTATTCAAACGCTCTCCCGCCGAGCAGACGCTGAACAGCTTTCAGATACCTGGTGAACGCTTCGCCGCCGGAAGGAACGCCAGGCGAATCTGGCCTGGGCCCCGGATAACGATTGCTTCCCTGCGTCTTGATCGCTCGATCCGGATAGGCGACGTCGAGCGACCATTGAGTGCCGTCGACTATTTGGGGATCGGAGTACTGCGCGCGCCAGCGCCAAACCCCAATTGCATCCAATTCGTGTTGGAACTCTCTCCATTGCTCCATCGTTGGGCAGACGCGGGCGGGGTCAGATTTCTGGCCACGCCCAAACGTTTCGTATTGGAGGCAACCATCCCGAAGCTCCACCTCGTAGGTGTGGCCCATGAACCCGCCAATACGAGTTTGGAAATGCTGCGGAATTGCGTCCGCTTCTCCGGCAACGAGCGACCGGGAGCAAAGCAGTGAGGCCACCACAAGCCACGTACTCAGATTGAGGATTCGCGTGAACATCGACGGGTTAGGCGGCTTCCGACCTCCTAAGTGGTGGTGAACAGTTTCCCGCCCAGCATCGCCATCGGAATGAGAAGCGCCGTAAAGATCACATGATACCAAATGGGAACGTACGGCCAGGACATAACCATCTTCATTACCCCCAAGGCTAACAGCAGACAGCCGAGGACCAGTGGCGCGCGCAGATTTTCCCCGGCGATTTTCGCGGCCAGAAACCCGGCCATCACCGAGACGATCGAACCCAGGACAATATGGATGACCAGAAGCCTCGTGTTCGCGGTGAAGGGACCGCCTTTCTCAATCGCCGCCTGAAACGCGCGCTGATGAACGCCGTACCCCTCCTGCCAAACGGCCGAGAGAATCTTCTCGCTTCCGACCCACGCCATCACCCAGGCAAAAAATCCGCCAACAGCGCCCAAAACGATTCGCATCATAGATTTCTCCTCTTCCCAATTCTCCTTCAAACTTGCGGGCGGAAACCGAACTCTGCTTTACTCTCAACTCTCAACTATGATCTCTCAACGTCTTCGCTTTTTTTAGTTTCCTGCCGCGGTCAACTGCCTGATCTGCCGGACCGCATAGTTGACCTTCAGGTCGAAGGCCTTCTTGCCGAGCTCGGCACTTGACTGACGGCCGTCGCCGTCGACACCGGACGGTACCGGACCGCTGACCGCCACCGCGACAGGCAGAAGATCGAGGCGCGTGTAGTCACGGCGATTACCCTGCAGGTACATCATCATGGAGGTATCGGAAATATCGGCGTGCGAACCGGTCGGGAGTTTTTTCAACAAGAGGTATTTGTCGAAGTCGGCTTGGGCAGCGGCAAACACATCGTTGCAGTAATAGACGTGCACGTCCTGGATTCGGCTCTCCTTCCGTGCGAGCACGGCGTACTTCTCCTCCAATTTCCTCGCCACTTGTTGATACACTTCCGGTTGGCCGCCGCCGTGATCGCCCAGGAGGATAATATTCTTGAAGCCGGTAACAATCGCCTCCTCGGAAACCCGCTCGAGCACTAGCGCGAGAATGTCGGAGGTCAGGCCGATTGTGCCGGTGACCTGAGGGCTGGCGTCGTTGGGAGTATAAGGCAGCACCGGCATCGCGAGGGCGTTGCCCAGCTTCAGGGCGATGACCTTCACGAGCGCTCGCGCCATGATGTTGTGCCCTCCGTTGACGTTCTGCGGACCCCGACTCTCGGTGCCACCGGTGTAGAAGAGGGCGGTGGTCTTGCCCTCGTGATGGATGGCCCGGTAGACCTCCGGCCAGGTCATCATCTCAAACTCGACCAGGTCCTTCGGGCTGTTCCGGGAGTAGAAACTTGCGGGTGGGTCCTGAGGCATTTGGGCCAAAGCCGACTGCCCAATCAAGAGGATCAAGCCGACGCTCGTTGTGAATCGGTTCATATTTCCGGAGATGTTTTGCCCGGCCAATTTCTGATGCGCCTGCGCTGTCTTATGAGGGTTCCGAGCGTCCAAGCAAGCGCCAAGCCCAAACACTCAGCGCCGCAGCAGCGAAGGTCAGAAGGACAAACCAGGGCTCCTTTGCAAGGCGTGAACCCTCCTCGAAAATACGCCAGATATGCGCCAGCGCGATCAATCCAAAGACCGTGCCGGTAGTGATGAGATAGGCTTTCATTGGGACTTATCTTTCGGTTTTGCGTCCTTGCCGTTCAACGAGTGAAACCTCAGCGAGCGCTGGCGGTTTCGTCACCGGACTTTGGCGGAACGGTAAGCTCGTCCGTAACCCTGAGGCGACGAACAACCAACTCCTCGATTTCGAGACGTCGGATGCGTGCGCGCCCGACGGCCAGCCGACCGATAGCGATGGCACCGATAGCCAAAGCTCCGACGGCGACGGCGCTGAGGGCCAACGCTCCAACGGCAACGGCGCCTACCGCCAGCGAACCAACGGCTCGCGAGGCGTCATTAGTAATCGTGCGACATGGTGGGTGCATCGTGATTCGGTTTTCAATGCCATCGCGGCCCATCGGATCCCACACCTTAAGCCCAGGCGCCTACAGGTCGAGGGAGTTGGAGCATTGGTTATGCAAACACGTCCTTGCCGTCGGCATGCCGCTGCCGCAGCACGCCCATCATGGCATGCTCGGAGAGCGATTCCGCCCAGGGCGGACGTTTGCAGAAATGAGGTTCATCGCCAAAATCTGCCCCCCAGTGAAAACCGAGCGACCGCCCGAGCTTTCCGACGGTGGTGTATTCGGGGCCATCCCAAATCGGCGTATGTCCATCGGCTGCGAAAAGGGTGCCGTCGCAGGCAATGGCAAAATTATGCGCCGAATTTCCGGGTGATGTTGCCTGCGGCCCGTGATGGTTGATGTAAGCATCGTGGAGTTTCGCCTGCTCGGCGTAGGTTCGTGTGCCACACGTCCACTTCCAAACCTTTGGCGCAATGGCCGCGTTGGCCTTGCGGCAGAAGTCACGGAAATCTTCCTGAACCCTCGGATGCAGCGTCGCGATGTTAGCTTCGCTGCGGGAATCCACGGGGCCACTCGATGGCGCGGCGGGCGTTGGGGCTTGGGCACCGCCTCCCAACGGAGCAACTGGCCCCGCTGCCGGGGACACCGCCGGGGAGGCGTCAACACCGGCGTGCAGGAAGGTCTGAAACTCCGCCACCGCATCGCGCCGCACATGAGAGATCACCTGGCTGGGGTCACTGATTGTGCCGCACCAGGCTGTGTTGATGCGCAACAAGCGGGCGCAATATTCCACCGCCAACCGGTGGTCGTTCTTCATCGCGGGGATAAACTTCTGGGGCGTATCGATATGATGCGCGACGGAAAACGGCCGCATGGCCGAATGGCCCAGGGCCGTGCTGTCGAAAGAGACCTGAAAGGCGCCCGTTTCCTCTCCTTCGATGTGGCTTAGGGAGTTTAGATTGTTGATGTCCACCCCTTCGTTCCAATCCCAGTCGGACTCGAACGCTGCTTGCACGCGCA
>Ga0066652_100001348_pt1 | contig 12669 bp, 10 predicted proteins | sample GraSoiAngelo_101_FD_71413 | JGI IMG/M metagenome (GOLD analysis project Ga0066652, IMG submission 71413) | Grasslands soil microbial communities from the Angelo Coastal Reserve, California, USA - 14_0903_02_30cm | ecosystem: Environmental > Terrestrial > Soil > Grasslands | place: USA...
GCCGGAGGATCGCCTGCTCGTCTCGGTCGGCAATCTCTACCCGGTCAAGGGTCACCAGCATCTGATTGACGCGGTCGCGCTGCTCATCGGGCGCCATCCGACTCTCCATGTCGCTATCAGCGGCCGCGGTCAGCTGGCTGACGCGCTGGCGGCGCGTGCCCGCGCGCTCGGCCTCGCCGATCGCGTGCACCTGCTCGGCCTCCGGTTGGATGTTCCGGCGATCCTCGCGGCCGCCGATCTGTTCGTTCTGCCATCGCTCTCGGAAGGCCTGCCGCTCGCGCTGCTCGAGGCCATGTTCGCGCGCTGTCCGATTGTGGCGAGTGATGTCGGGGAAATCGGCACGGCGCTGGCACGCGGCGACGCCGGCGTGCTCGTGCCGCCGGGCGATCCGGCGGCGCTGGCGGCTGCCCTCGATCGCCTGTTGACCGATCCGCAACGCGGGCAGGCGCTCGGCGAACGTGCCGCCGCGCGCGCTGCCGCGGAGTACAGCGAGTCGCGGATGATCCGTCGCTACCGATGTCTCTATCAAGAGGTGCTGGGGCGGAACTCGCAAATCCTGAAGCACGATCCGGCGGCCGGTGCCGGCGACTGGTCCGTGGACGTCACGGGAGGTTTGAAAGGCCAGGAGCAGATCGCTCATGCTGGCGCTGATCAAACAGTCGCTTAAGAGCGCAATCGGGCGCGCCACGTTCGCCGGGCATCTCGACCGGATCCTGCTGGCGAACACCGCGGTGATCGTTGCGTTTCACCGAGTCCACGACGCGCCCGACCCGATCGGGCTCACGATCAGCTGCGGCATGTTCGAGCGCTTCTGCATGTACTTCGCGCGCCATTTCTACGTGGTCTCGCTCCGCGATCTCGTCGACCGGCTGGAGCGCAAGCACGACGTCGGCCGGCATCTGGCGATTACGTTCGACGATGGCTATCGGGACAATTTTGAAAATGCGGCGCCGGTGCTGAAGCGGCTGGCGTTGCCGGCGACATTTTTCGTCGTCAGCCGGTGGATCGAATCGGAGGTGGTGCCGTGGTGGGACGCGCAGCATAGTGTTCGCTACCCCTGGATGACGTGGGATCAGGTTCGGACGCTGCAGCGGATCGGATTCGAGATCGGTGCACATACGCGCACCCACATCGATCTTGGCCGCGTTGCCGCCGAGGCGCGCGCAGAGATCTTCGGCTCGCGAGTCGAGCTCGAGGATCGGCTGTCGGCGCGCGTGGATCTGTTTGCGTTTCCGTACGGGCGTCGCGATAACTGCACCGATGCAAACCGGGATCTGGTGAAGGCCGCCGGATTCCGCTGCTGCTGCTCGTGCTTCGGCGGTGTCAACGGTCGGACACAGGATCCGTTTGATCTGGCGCGGATTCCGATCTCCACCTGGTATACAACGCCTTACCAGTTTGGATTCGAGGTCGCATTCGGCCGGAGCGTGACGCAGTATGACACGCCGTTACCCGCCGACCCGCCGCCGGCAGAACCGGCATTCCCACCACTGACTACCGGACAGCAGTTTCCGTGATTGTCCAGGCAATCGGCTGCGATCACGCTGCAGAAAAATCAAGAAAACCTTCAACATTCGCCTTTTCAGCAGCCCCTCCCGCCTCCGCGTTGCTTCCGCCTTCGTCCCTCGATGCTCGGGACAACTCTGAGCTTGCCGAAAAGTCGCGTCGGCTGCGTCCTCTCCAGTAAAGCGGCATCACTCACAGACGCTCCCTCCCCGAGGACCCCCGAACCTGCGAACCGGAGAACCGCGATCCCGATAACCGGCGACCCCGAGGATGATCGGTCTACTGCGCAAGACACCCGACGTAACTCTTCGCGACGACGACGTTGGCGAACCGGAGCGAACTCGAGAATCCCGGCGGATCGTCCGGCGCGTAATTCTGCAGCCAGATCCAGTTGATATTCAGGTTGGCGTCGTTCCGCCACTGGAACCCCGGGAACGGGCTGCCGTTCGGGTCCTGCGTGAAGATGCCGCCAGACCAGGTGCCGTTCGGGAACCCCTCACCGAGGTGGCTCACCAGGACGCCATCGAGCCAGATCGCGTGCTCGCCGTTCTGAGCGGTCAGCGGATTATTCAGTTTGACCATGTGCTCGACGCACATCCACTGTCCCCGCTTCGCCTGCACGGCAGGGTTATTCAACAGGAAATTGCCAAAGTAGGCTCCGCCTTCGTCCGGGCGCATGCCCATCCAGTAGTCATAATGGTCGAAGGAGCCGACCACGCGGTTCTGTTCGGCTGAGGCGATGAAGCGGTCGCTGCCGCTTGGTTGCGCGCCGGAGTCGGGATCGGGCCAGGCCGAGGGCGGATTGAAACCGCCCATCCAGATGCCGGAGTGGTGCGGTGTGCCGTTGACCGGATATTTGATGTAGTAGCGGACAAAGAGCCTGTCGTCGATGCCGGGGCTCAGCACCTTGTACAGCGCGCCGGCGTCGTTGACGCCGCCGCCCACCCAGGGGATTTCAAGCGAGCGCGACGACGCGCTGCCGGGCGGCACGTCGGTTCCGAGCAGCATGGCCGCCCCGTTGAGGACGCTGTTCCATTGCAGGAACAGATCGGGAAGCGAAGCTTCGTCAAACTTTTCCACGAACAGCACATCGGGATCGGTCTCGATACCGGTGTCGCCGGGATACCGCGCGGCGATGGCGCGGTCCGTTGCCGGATTGTTCGCGACGACGACCGTCACCCCCGCTGAAGTCGCGCGATTGCCCGCTGTGTCGGTCGCGATCGCGGTCAAGCGATGAATGCCGTTGCCGATCTTCGTCGTGTCCCAGGACAGCGAGTATTGCGGTGTAGTGTCTGCGGCACCGAGCTCCGCACCATCGAGCTGGAACTGCACGCCGGCAACCGCGACATTGTCGGTCGCATCCGCCGACACCGTGACGGTTCCTGAGATAACCACACCCGGAGCGGGCGCCGTGATTGAAATCGCAGGCGGTGTTGTGTCAGCCGCCAGGGTGTACTGGACCCGGAGCGATGGCCGCAGGCGTTTATCGGAATATTCCGAGCTGGCAAAATACCGATAGCGATCGCGTGGTTTCGACGGGTCCGCGTTCAGCAGCACGCCGAAATTCGCCAACGGATGGCTCACCCAGTCCTGCACCATCGACGTAATCGTCCACGACTTGAACCCGGGCTTCTTGTCGATGGTCTGCGTCGCGTACGGCGGAGAGATGTCGCCCTGGGCCAGTGGTATGCCGTTGTAACAGCACCGATTTGACGTCCAGTTGATCACGCCGTCGGCCGTGTATCCAGTTGCTGCGCTGATGTCCGGATTCTTTCCAATCACCTTCTGCGCCGTCACCGTGTAGCTCGTGTCCTTCGACTTGTCGCTGTAGGTCAACGCCAGCGAGAGCGTGGCCTGTTGAACGACTACCGTGGGCGGCAGGGTCGAGAGGTCGAATTTCATCAGGATGGCGCTTTCGGGACGATGATCCGGCCACGTAAAAATCCGGAGAATCGAAGAACGGCTGTAGTTTTTCCGGTCGAGGTTCAAATACGTGTCCTGCGGTGTAAAAAACAGGATTCCATTCTTGACGGTTACGCTGATGCCGGACGATGTCGCGCGGTTTCCGGCCCGATCCCTGGCGACCGCCTGCAGCGTATAGTTTCCATCGGAAACAGTGGTCGTGTCCCACCGAAGGGCGTACGGAAGCACTGTCAGCTCACGGCCGACGGGTACTCCGTTCGCGGTGAACTGGACGCCGGCGACACCGACGTTGTCGGTTGCGTCGGCGGTCACCGGGACCGTGCCCGAGACCGTTCGGTCCGATGCCGGCGCGGTGATGGCGACTGACGGCGCGGTCAGGTCGGCGGGCGGTACCTTATGGTGTCGCCCGTTGCCCTGGTCATCTTCGCCTCGCTCCTTGCCCTGGTCATCTCGGGCTCGCCCCTTCCCATGGTCGTTCCCAGTGCTCGCATATGATCGATGCAAAGACGGCGGGAGTATTAATACACAGAACAGCCAGATGACCAGGTAATTCAGACGCACGGCGTCACCTTTGGTAATAAACGCGAATCGATGAAGCTCCTAACTCACGCGCATTGCGAACATAACTTATACCGCTGGTGTGCGCGATTTCCGTGGCAAGCCATGTACCTGCCGTGAGTGCAAAGTATCACCAAGGCTCAGCTATATTGTTCGTCATTATTCGTAATTAATCAATCAACAGTCTGAAGGGATTACGAACTGGTTCGCGCGCGAACTTTGCGCGTTCGCTCAGCGGAATGGGTCGGAGACTCGTGCTGGCGTCGAACCGCAAACCGCGGCATCGTCCGGCTCGGGGACGTTGTTAGCGCTGTATCGGGATAACGGTGACGGCGCGGCGCGGGCGCTGGTGACGAGCGCGCAGGCCGTCGAAACCGGGAATCCGGACCTTCACCATATCGCGATTGCCACTTGCCATTGGGGTCAACCAGAAGGTCGCTAACCAGTGCGCGAATTCGCCTTTTCGGATTTTCTCTGATGACCAGACGAGACACACGAATTGCTTGGCGCCGCCGCATACCCCTGCCGCTCACATCGGCTGTCTTATTACGTACGAATAAGCCTTCGAATGGATATGGGCGTCTGGCATGCAATGGCACGGTTGGCGAAGGAGCCGCCCTTCAGAATCTTCGCTCGCGCCTTACTGAAGGGGCTGCCTGTTTCGGTAAGAACCCGCGCGTTGTGGGAGTTGTCGCTGCGACCGGCGTACCTCGCCGGCGTCCTCGCCGCCGCCGATCAAGCGCGACGACAGGGGCTCGACCAGATTTCCGTCATTGAGTTTGGGGTCGCGGCCGGCAATGGCCTGGTCGCGCTCCAGACTGACGCGGAAGCGATCGAGGCTGAGATCGGGGTGCGAGTCAAGGTATACGGGTTCGACATGGGAGCTGCCGGACTCCCGCCCTTCGCTGGCGACCATCGAGATCATCCGGACTGGTGGCGCCCGGGCGATTTTCCGATGAACGAGGCCACTCTACGAACCAGGCTCACCGATCGAACAACCCTCATTCTCGGCGACGTCAAGGACACCGTGCCGGAGTTTTTCCAGCGGTGTCATCCGCCACCAATCGGGTTCGTGTCATTCGACCTGGACCTCTACTCCTCCACGCGGGACGCGCTGCGCATCTTTGCGCTTCCCGACCGGACCATGCTCTGGCATGTGCCGTTGTATTTCGACGATATCGACTTTCTGTGCAATCACAAATTCGCCGGCGAGCTGTTCGCAATCGACGAGTTCAACGCACAGACCTGTGACATCAAGATCGATCGCTGGTACGGTGTCAAAGAAGGACGCCCGTTTCCCGAGAGGGGGTTTCTCGACAAGCTCTACGTCGCGCACGATCTCAAAGCAGTCTCGGCGGTCGCTCTCAATCGTGAGATCAGAGAGATCCCGCTGCCGGATCGAATCACAGAAAATCGTAACAGATCTAAGTGTCAGGCAACTGCCGAGGAGGCGAAACTTAATCTTTTTTTCATTAAGTAATGGTTGCCGTGCAAGGCGAAAGGACAACTGCGTTGAGGCAGGCATAACGGCTCCGGGATTGATTGAGGACCGGGTCCTCAATCAATCCCAGAATTTTCAATCGAGTGCTACTGAGCGAGGCATCCGATGTAGCTTTTCGCCGCCACGACGTGAGCGAACCGCATCGTGCTCGAGAATCCGGCTGGATCGTCCGGGGCGTAGTTCTGCAGCCAGATCCAGTTGATGTTCAAGTTGGGGTCGTTCCGCCACTGGAACCCGGAGAACGGCGTGCCGCTCGGGTTCTGCGTGAAGATGCCGCCCGACCACGTGCCGTTCGGGAAGCCCTGCCCGAGGTGGCTCACCTTCACGCCGTTCAGCCAGATTGCGTGTTCACCATTCAGGGCCGTCACGGGGTTATTGAGCTTGACCATCTGCTCGACACACATCCATTGCCCGCGCGTGGCCTGGACATTCGGGTTGTTGAGCAGGAAGTTTCCCCAGTACGCTCCACCGCCATCGGGGCGCATCCCCATCCAGTAGTTGTAATGGTCGAACGAACCCAGATTGGCGAGTTGCTCGGCCGCGGCGATGAAACGATCATTCCCAGCCGGCTTCTCGCCCGCGTGCGGATCGGGCCACCCGAGCGGCGGATTGGTGCCGCCCATCCAGATGCCGGAGTGATGAGGCGTGCCGTTCGTGGGGTACTTGACGTAGAACCGAACATAGAGCGTGTCATCGACTCCCGGGCTCAACAGCTTGTAGATCGATCCGCCGTCATTCACGCCGCCACCGACCCACGGCATGTTGAGCGAGTGCGCAGTGGGGCTGCCGGGCGGAACGTCGTTGACGAAAGACATGGCCGCACCGTTCCCGACGGAGGTCCACCGGTTGAAGAGAGTGGTAGTCGTTGATTCGTCGAAGCGCTCCACGAAGACGACAGACGGGTCGTTCTGGATGCCGACGTCGCCAGGATAGTGCGACGCAATGCCGTCCGGCGGCGGAGGCGGCGTGATATTCGAGACGGTGACCGTCACGCCCGCCGAGGTTTTGCGGTTTCCGGCCGCATCGCGCGCGGCCGCCGTGAGGGTGTGGCTGCCGTCGGTCGCACTCGTGGTGTTCCATGTTCCGCTGAACGGCGCGGTGGTCATTTCGGCGCCGAGATTGGTTCCGTCCAGCTGCAGCTGCACACCGACGACGCCGACGTTATCGGTGGCGCCGACGGTCACGGTCACCGAGCCCTTGACCGTCGTTCCTGCAGCAGGTGCGGAAATCGAGACCGTCGGCGGCGTGGTGTCGGCGACTGCCGCAGTCGTGAGCGTGAAGTCGCCCGATGTCGCAAGGTTGCCGGCGGCGTCGCGCGAACGCACGCGGAAGTGGTAGAGCGTGTTCGCGCTGAGACTCAGCGCGGTCGAGTGCGTCGTGACCAGCGCCGGATTCGGCGTGCTCGTGCTGCCGTACGCCGTCGTCGAGCCGTATTCGACCTGAGAATCGGATGCCTCGTTCGTCGTCCAGGCGATCGTTGCCCCTGACGAAGTGACGGACGATGCGGTGACCGCGGATATCACCGGCGGTGTGGTATCGGTCGGCGGCGCTGCGGCACTGACGGTGACGGTGACCGCAACTGATGTTCGAGTGTTGCCGGACGTATCCTGAGCAACCGCCGTGAGCGTATGAGTTCCTGCGGCGGCGGTGCTGGTATTCCAGGACGCTGAATACGGTGCGTAGTTGTCTCGAGAACCAAGGTTAACGCCATCCACCTTGAACTGGACGCCGGCGACGCCCACGGTGTCAGATGCGGTGGCGGTTATCGTGACGTTTCCGGATACCTGCGCGCCGGCAGCCGGCGATGTGATCGAGACGGTCGGCGCCGTCCAGTCATGTCTCCGGGCGGCGACGCCGGTCGGTAGAGCGACCGCGTAGACGACGGTGAGCAGGATGCCGGCGCACGCGGAACGGACGTACAGACCAAATCTGGGCATTGGGATCCTTCCTGTAATTGGCGGAAGGCCCCGTGCCCGGACAAATGCGCCTCAGTCCTTCGGTAACCCGGCTATCAGGTTCAGATGCTCACCTGACCCGTGGCTTTGCGTCCCCGTCTTTCGGCGGGTTTGCCTTTTTCGGGATGAGACTTTCCGCTCGGCCCCTCAAAACTGCAAGCACCCGGCCAGTGCAAATCCGTGACAGAGTGTGATCGGCCGCGGCCGTGCGATTACACATCTGCGCGTTTGTCGACAGAACGGCGGCTGAGTTAAATCTGCTCGGTTCACGGATTGGGGTGATTGACGTCGCAGCTGCATCGTATCGACTACGCCGAGTGGTTGCCGCGCTCCTGTGCTTCAGGCGATCTGGCGACAACGCTGGAAGCCGGCGATGTCCTCTTCATACCGGCGCTTCTTTCTCCGATCGTCCAGCCGCTATGTTTTCAGGATGAGCGAGCCGCGACGTGGAACTCCGCAATCAGTTCTCCGAAGATTGCGGGCCGCGTCGGAACACCTCGTACGGATCCAGCGCACGCCCCTGCCACCAGCGGCGGTCGGCATTCAGCTGAAAGACCCCGAAGTGCAGGTGCGGCGTATCGGGCGGGGCATTGCCGGAAGTGCCGACGTATCCGATCACCTGCCCGCGCGAGACGGTCTGTCCGTCGTGCAGTCCGTCGGCATAGCGTTCCAGATGCGCGTAGTAGTAGCAGAGATGGCCGTCCGGATCGAACTGGTAGATCGTATTGCCGCCGGCTTTGCTGACGAACAGCTTGGCAATCGTCCCGTTGTCGACGGCATGGATCGGCGCGTTGCGCGGCGCGAGAATGTCGACGGCTTCGTGCTGCCGGCCGTCGCGGCGCTCGTGGAACGCTCCCTTCCACGCGTCGACGTGGCTGCCGTCGATGGGGACCTGAAAATGTCGCCGCGGGATGTCGCCGCTCGTGCCCACGGCGGCTGCCGCGGAGGGCGCCGACTCCGGCGCGCCCTGGCCGGGCATCGGCGCCGCGGCGGCCTTGCGGCGCTCGTCAGTGTTTCGAGCCACGGCCGCGCCGCCCGCCCCGCTCACGGCCGGCTGCGGCGGGCCGTACGATCGCAGCCACCAGGCGAAGATCATCCCGGCGCAGAACGCGAAGAACATCATCGCCGCGGGCGTCGGGCGCGCGCGATGCTGGTGCTTCATTGGAAGAGCACCGGCGTGCCCGGCCTGACGAGCGCCGCCACACGCGCCGCATCCCAGTTGCTCAGCCGCACGCATCCGTGTGAGGCGCTCTGCCCCACGCGTTCCGGATCCGGCGTGCCATGCAGGCCGTAGTGCTCGAGATCGAGTCCGATCCAGACGACGCCGACCGGGTTGTTCGGACCCGGCTTGATGGTGCTCTTCGCATCCCCGGGCTTTGCGTCCCAGAAGAGATCCGGGTTGTAGTGAAACGCCGGCCGCCAGGTCACGCTGGTGACCTTCCATTGCCCGGGCGGCAGCGGATCGTGTGCGCTGCCGGTCGTGACCGGCGCGAACAGGACCAGCGTTCCATCTGATCTCGACACGCGGACCGCGGATTCATTGCGGGCGACGACGAGGCTCAGATCGCCGGCGTCCGGATCGGCGGGCGGTCTGGTATCGGCGTCGAAGGGCGTCACCGCCGGAACTTTGATCGTCTGACCGGCGGTGAGGTTCACGCCTGGATTCAGGTGCTGGAGGAGCGCAGGCGAGGCGTGAAATCGCTCGGCAAGCTTCTCGCGCGCCGACCGGTATTCGAGCGCCGGCAGCGTCGCCTGCTCCGGGATCTGCGGCGGGATGTGCGGTTCGTAAGGGCCCTCGATGTCTTTTTCGGTGACCACGTACGACGTGGTGACCGGATCGGCTGTGTCGCCGCCGAGCGCCTGCCACGCGTCGCAGTCCGGATCCCCTTCGGCTGCGATGTTGCGCGCCGATCGCATCGCAGCCAGCGCACGGTAGAAATTCGGCGTCGGCGAGATGTCGATTTGTCCCGGCGAAAAACCCTGGCGGTCCATCAGGACGGCGAACGACAGAACATCGCCGCACGGCAATGACGGCGGGCGCCTTGGAGGCTTGCGAGCGCGCCTCGCCGGAGCGGAGCGCTGTTCGGACAGCGGAAGCGCCTGAATCTGCAGAGCCGCGCATGCCAGCACAGCGAGGTACAGAAGAGCCCCGAGCCGCATATGGCATGAAGGTGCACGATATGTGCCTCGGCGGAACGGGCCGCTCGAGCTCGCGATCGTGGCTCCTCACTTCAGGTCGCAGCTTTTCAGGGACCTGCTCCCGGAAGCCAACGTACGGTCCTGCGCACGGCAGCCGGAATATCGGGAATACTCTACGAGGAGCCAGCGCGGTCAGCTGCGAGGTTCGCACGATGACGGCCGTGTCCCGCCTGTTTCAGATCGATCGTCGCGATTGGTTGCCTGCGGCGTCCGCCGACGTGTCGGGCAGCGACGTGACGCACGTTCTCGAATCGGGGAACGTGGTGGTCCTGCCGCATCTCGCCTTTGCGGTGCGGCCGCATGAAGCCGCGCTGTTCACGCCGTCGATTCTCGGCGCAGCAAAGAATGCGAGCTTCTACCCGGAAGGCCGTCGCCTGGGCGGCACCAGCATTTCGGCGGATCAGGCTGAGCGGCTCCGTTCGCTGATGCAGCGATTCAGCGATGCGGCGCTGGGGCTTGTCTGCGACAGCTGTCCACGCTATCGAATGCGCATCGAGCGCGGGCGAGCGAGCTTTCGTCCTGCCGAAATCGCCGGACGCGTGACCACGTGGCGCAAAGACGACACCCGGCTGCACGTGGACAGCTTTCCCGCGACACCGTCGGGCGGCCGCCGCATCCTCCGCGTCTTCACCAACGTGAATCCGGACGGACGTGTCCGATCGTGGCGGATTGGCGGCGAATTCGAAGAGGTCGCGCGGCGTTTCGCGCCGCAGCTGCGCCTGCCGGTGCCGGGCATGTCGCAGCTTCTGCGAATCCTCAGGATTACAAAGACGACGCGAACACCTTATGACGCGTTGATGCTGCAGCTGCACGACCGCATGAAGGCCGATGCTGATTTCCAGGCCAACGCACCGCAGACAGCAGTCGATTTTGCCGCCGGTTCAACCTGGATCGCGTTCACCGACCAGGTGAGCCATGCGGCAATGGCCGGGCAGCATCAGCTCGAGCAGACGTTTCTGCTGCCGGTGGATGCGATGGCAGCTCCGGAACGCTCCCCGCTGCGCGTGCTCGAGCGGATCACGGGCAAACGGCTCGCCTGAGAGTCTTGCCGCGGAGGACGCGGAGGAGAAATGCGTCCTCCGTGGTCACGTTACCGCAGAACGCTCGCTTTCACCTCAATCGTCACCTGCCGATCGCCGACCGGATCGGCGGATTGCGCCGCCACCAGCGGTTTGGCGTTTTCGAGAATCAGCGACAGGTTCTCGCGGATCTCCGTCGTCCGCAGCACGGCGCCGCCGTCGCGCGCGGCCTGGCCGGGCGCGGCCCCCGCACGCCCCTCCGACGACGGCAGGTTGTATTGCAGGTTCAGGTGCAGCCTGATTCGGTTATCGCTCAGAAGTTGCGGCTCGACGTCCACGTTGAGGGGCACCACGCCGATCGGCGGGTCATAAGCGGCCGTGCTGCGGATGAAGCTCATCATGCTGTCGCCGGTGACGACGGTGACGGTTTTTTTCAGCGCCTGCGCGGCTCCGCTCTGATCGGTGATCGTCACCTCCACCTTGATGTTGATCGGCTGCCCCTCTCGTCTCGGCGCCGGCGGCGGCGTCAGGGTCGTGGGCGGGGTTGCGCGAGGCGGTTGACCGGGCGCGGGCGCCGGAACCGCGGGCGCCGGCTGCGGCGCCTGCTCGGCGACGCTCGTCCAGGCCGCGTGCGCCAGCGCCGGCGGGATGCTGAGGACAACGGCAATCGCGAGAGCGCGAGTTCTCATTGGCGGTCTCCGTCGCCGATTGGCGCAAGCACAATCGACGAGATCTCGATCTGTTGAACGGTCAGCGGTTCGGGGCTGGCCAGCCGATCGACGGCGATTGAGTCCACTTCAATCCGCGGCGGCGCCAGCTCGTCGACTTCTGACGCTCTCGCCGTGGCCGGCGACGGGTGTGCGGCGGTGTCCGGCACGGCGCGCCTCGTTCCCTCGCCTCGGGATGCCGGGGCCGCACGCGGCGCCTTGGTTGCGTGGAGCCCACTGATCGCCGCAGTCGTCGGCCCGCTGGGAACAGCTGTCGAAGCCGCCTGGCTGCGGGCGGGCCGGGCAGCCGGCGCATCGCCATCGTGATGCTCCTGGCGCTGGTGATACACGACGGTCACGGCCAGAAGCACGATCGCGGTCACTGCAACCGGCGCCAGCACCGATCGTGAGCGCCACAGCGACGGGGCTTCGCCGGCGCGCGCCAGCACGCGCGATCTGAACCCGGCGGCGGGCGCAGCCTCCGTCATCTCGCGCGCCACATCATCGATGACAGAATCGATTTGATCCCGATCCTCAGGCCACACGGTCGTACCCGCGTTCGCGCAGCTGTTGCCGGACGACGCGGCGCGCCTCGAAAACGCGCCATTTCACCGTGCCCACCGGTACGTTCAGCATCGTCGCCATCTCCTCATAGCTGTATTCCCCCGACTGGGCGAGCAGGAGCGTATCCCGCAGCTTCGGCGCGAGCCGGCGAATCGCCGATCGGATGGCCTGCCGCAGCTGACGGTCGGACGCGGCGTCTTCCGGCGTCGGATCCGACGCGGCGACGCGGTCGAGCGGCGCCTCGCCGCGGTCGTCCTGGTTCGCCGCCGTGATGCGCCGCCAGATTCGCGTCAGGCTGCGCCGCCGATTGATCGCCTGGTGCCATGCGATGGTCAGCAACCATGTTTTGAAGCTGGCCTCTCCCCGGAAGCTGCCCAGCCGCCGATAGGCGGCGAGAAACGCGTCCTGAGCGGCGTCTTCGGCGTCGGCGTGCGATCCGAGCGCCGCCAGGGCCGCGCGGAACACGGCCGAACGGTGCCGCTCGATCAGCTCGCCGAACGCGGCAGAGTCTCCTTGCCGCGCTCGTTCGACCAGATCGGCGTCGCTCACACAGACTGTAGACAATTGCGGCGGCGCCCCGGTTGGGTGCCGGGGCTTCAGCTAGTGTTCCGGCCGCGTGATTCTTGGCGTAAATGCCGGAGCGCGGCGCCCCGCTGGCAAGGCGCGACGAGTGAGAATATTGGGCATATTTGAGCGAGGAGCAACGCAGACAGCGGGGATCCCCGCCCGGCAGTTAT
>Ga0066652_100001349_pt1 | contig 12663 bp, 11 predicted proteins | sample GraSoiAngelo_101_FD_71413 | JGI IMG/M metagenome (GOLD analysis project Ga0066652, IMG submission 71413) | Grasslands soil microbial communities from the Angelo Coastal Reserve, California, USA - 14_0903_02_30cm | ecosystem: Environmental > Terrestrial > Soil > Grasslands | place: USA...
GCGGACGAGCGCGCCGCGACGACGATCAGATCGGCGTCCCGCTCGCCCGCCACCGCGACCAGGGTCGACGCGATACGGCCGCGGCTGCGCACGGCGAGTGGTTCGGCGTCGAGCCCGGCGGCGCGGGCCGCCTCCGCTCCCTCGGCGGCGATCCGACGTGCCTGACCCTCGGCCGCGGCATCGAGCTCCTCCGGGGCCGGGCCGAGTGCGTTGAGATACGCGTCCAGGGGACGGGCATGGTCCAACGGGGGGACGGGGTCCCACACGGTGACCACAACGGCGGCGCCCGCGAGCACGCCTGCGGCCGCAGTAACGGCCGCTCTCGCGGGCTCCGTTCCGTCGTAGCAGATGAGGCTGGCGCGCGACACGCCTTGCATTCAATCGCCTGACGACAGGCGACGCGCACCAGACTGTCCACGACGACCCCCGACCGCTCGAACGTCACGAGATCTCGCTGAAGCAGCCGGCGCCGCTCGGCCGGTGCGGGCGGGATGCGCTGCTAGATTCCGAAGCGCCTGGTGGGCGTAGCTCAGCTGGTAGAGCTCCTGGTTGTGGTCCAGGTGGTCGCGGGTTCGAGTCCCGTCGCTCACCCTCAGGAAATACCTGGTAGCCGGGCTGTTTGCGGTGATTGCGAGCCAGCAGCCGAGCGGCCGTGGTCACAACGTGGTCGCAAACGCCCGCGGGGAATATAAGGTTGAGTGGCGGCTTCCAAGCCACAGATCGCGGGTTCGATTCCCGCTGTCTCCATCGCCGCAAGCCCCTGCACCTCGCCTATTCGGGCCGGTGCTCCAGCATGACTCTCGTGCTCCTGCCGCGGCCCGCGGATGGCGGCCCTGGGCGCCGACAGCCCGAGTCCGGTCGACGGATACGATTCGGTCGTGAAGCTTTTCTTCGACGACGTCGGCTTCGACGGGCAGTTGCAGCGCAGCGTCGGGAAGTGCGACGCGAGCGGAATGGCGAACGTGGGTGAGTGCCTGTACATCGCGTCGCAGATCACGCCGGGCGATCGCGACAGCTGGTACCGCGGGTGGTCGCAATTCGCCGACGGCTTGGTGCAGCAGGCCGACCAAGCGCTCGCGGCGGACCACACGGTGAGCGCCGCCGCCCAGTACCTGCGCGCGGCGGAGTACTACCGCCAGGCGTTCTTCTGGCATCGCGACGACCTGGAGTGCAAGGAGCTGAAGACCGCCTATCCGGCACTCGTGCGGGCGTTCCGGGCAGCGTTGCCACACCTCGACCGACCGGGCACCGTCCTCGAGGGTGACACGCCCGGCTACCTCTTCGCACCGGCGGGCGATGGCCCGTTCCCGACGATCCTGCACATTGGCGGGTACGACGGCACGGCCGAGGAGATGTACTCGACGGTGTACCCGGCGCTCGACCGCGGCTGGGCGTTCGCGGCACTCGACGGGCCCGGCACCGGCGCCGTCCTGTACGACCGGCGGCAGCCGATGCGACCCGACTGGGAGAGCGTCGTCCCCGGCATGGTCGACGTGGTGCTGGGATGCCCGGAGGTGGACCCGAAGCGGATCGTGCTCGTCGGGCGTTCGTTCGGTGGTGTCATCGCACCGCGAGGCGCGTCGGGCGAGCCGCGGTTGGCGGCGATGATCGTCGACCCCGGCCAGTACGACGTCGCCGAGTCGTTGAAGCAACGGCTCGGCGACCTCTGGGAGTCGCTCGACGACCCGACCGCCGATGGGCAGTTCGACTCGCTGCTCGAGAACCCCGCAATGAAGACGTTCCTCGGTCCGCGCATGGCGACGCACGGCATCGACAGCCCGCGTGCGTACTTCGGCGACGTGCGCCGCTACAACTGCGTCGAGCAGGCGCCGAAGATCACCTGCCCGAGCTACGTCACCGACAACGAGACCGATCCCGTGTCCACGGGACAGGGCGAGGAGCTGTTCAACGCTCTCACGTGCCCGAAGGAGTTCCGGCGCTTCCTCCAGAAGGAGGGCGCCGAGGGCCACTGCGAGGGCATGGCTCCGGTCGTGTTCTGGACCGCGGCGTTCGACTGGCTCGAGTCCACGCTCGCGTAGTTGGGCACCTCCTCCCACTCGCGTAGACCCAGGTACTGGATGGTGAGCCCGGCGTTTGGTACGCCCGACGCGATCGTTCTTGTGCCGCGCGCGGAGCGCCCGTGGTCACATCCAGGGTCACGAACTGAGCGACACTTACCGGTCCCTGCGTCGCGCACCGGCCGGTAACGCTCTAATCGGCCGCCAGCGCCTCGCCTAGATCGGGTTGTGGTCCAGGTGGTCGCGGGTTCGAGTCCCGTCGCTCACCCTACGGTTGCTTGCTCACCGCAACGTAGATCAGTTCCGCGCAAGGCAGAATCACCGCATGGGTTCGGCCCGATTCACTGCAAAGCTCGTTCCGCGCGGCCCCGCCGCCGCGATCGTGCTCGAAGCCGAGCAGGTGGCGGCGGTGGGGGAGGGTGCCAAGCGCTTTCCCGTCCGCGCAACGATCAACGACCACACGTGGCGCACGACCGTCACGCGCATGCGCGGCGAGTTTCTGGTTGGACTGAGTCGTGCGGTGCGCGAGGAAGCCGGCGTGGAGGCCGGCGACACCGTCGCGGTCGAGCTCGAACTCGACACCGCCCCGCGTGAGGTCGAGGTACCTCAAGCGCTCGCCAATGCCCTCGCCGACGACTCCGAGGCACGCGCTGCGTTCGACCGACTGGCCTACACCCACCGTAAGGAATACGCCCGCTGGATCGACGAGGCCAAGCGCGAGGAGACGCGCCAACGGCGGGTGACCCAAGCCATCGAGATGCTGAGGCAAGGCAAAACTCGGACCTGAGCCATCACGGGCGATAATCGGTCCGCGATGGTCAACGTGAACGTCCCACTTCGTAACGAAGCCGTCCGCAGGTTCCTCGGGGCCTTCGAGCACGACGATGACGCCTTCCGCAAGACGCTTGATCCGGAGATCGAGTGGTGCCCGATCGAGGAAAACCGCGTGCCGCTTCGCGGCGTCGAGGCCGCTGTGCGGAATCGCAACGCGTGGCTCGACACCTGGGAAGAGCACCGGCTGGATGTCGACGAAGTCGTTGAGGAGGGCGACGACGTCGTGGCGTTGATCCACATAGCGGGCCGGGGCCGGGGCAGCGGGGCCACGGCCGATGTTCGGTTCTACGCCCAGCTCAAGGTGCGTGACGGCAAGATCGCCTACATCTACGACCACGAGCACAGGGCGGCGGCGCTCGAAGCCGCCGGATTTCCGGAACCTCCAGCTAGCGCTGGTCGAGGCGACGCCGGCGGGCAAGAAGGTCGCTTCGGGTGACGCCCCTGCACAATATTGTCCCGCCCCCGGAGGCTTGCGATGAGTTTCCGCGGCGCCGCGGGTCTCAGTATGCGACCCGGTGGTGTCCGAGCTCGAGAACAGGAGGACGATGAGATGCCTGACCGCACGATTGGGACCCGCGAGCAATGGCAAGCTGCCCGGGACGAGCTGGCGAAGCTCGAGGCCGAGCAGGCGGAGCGGAATGCGGAGATCAAGAGCAAGCGACTGGAGCTCCCTTGGGTACCCGTGGAAAAGCAGTACGAGTTCGACACCGACGAGGGCAAGAAGACTCTCGCCGAGCTCTTCGACGGCCGCTCACAGCTCCTCGCCTACAACATCATGTTCGGACCCGATTACGACGTCGGTGCCTGCCCGGGCTGCACCAACCTGGGGGACGGACTCGACGGCGCGCTCGTCCACCTCAACCACCGCGACGTGACGCTGATCTGCTTCTCGCGGGCGCCGATCGATCGGCTGGTCGCCTACAAGGAGCGGATGGGCTGGCAGTTCCCGTATGTCTCCACGTACGACACGGACTTCCCCTTCGACTTCGGCCTCGCGATGACCGAAGAGCAGGCACAGCAGATCCCCGAGGTGAAGCAGATGGTTGACAACCCGCCCGACTGGCTCAGCGAGTGGTCGCGCCAGGTCGGCGCGGAGCTAAAGGACGGCCTACGCGAGGGCCCGGGCTGGATCGCGTTCGCGCGCGAGAACGGGACCGTCTACCACACCTACACGGTCATGGCGCCCGACCCATTCGTCGCTCCGTACTACAGCTCCCTGCTCGATCGCACACCGAAGCCCCAGCCCGCGGAGCCTCGCGCCTGGCGCAAGGACGAGTACCCGGACTGAGAGCGAGGTTCCGTGTGGGGTCGAGTCGTGCGGCGCAAGCCCTGGCCGGTAAGCCCGCAGCTTGCTCCCGGCGCCGATCCGTCCCTGCGTTAGGTGGATCGGCTTAGGCTGGACTACGCATTTGCTGGCGCAGGTACGGGATGCCAGAGTGGGATTCATCGAGCAGGTGCCGGCAGGAGCCGAGTGATCGTCGAGGCGAAGGGATACCTCGACCGCGATGAGCCCTCAAGGCGGCAGGAGTGACGGGTTAGCCGAGCGGCGCCCGCTTCGTCCCCACGCGTAGTGTCGGCGCTTATGCCGTGGGCCTCTCCGAGAGTCCAGCCGCCTCCAAGGCCTCGCTTCGGTCTCGGTAGCCCTCGAAGCGGACGATCAGGCCGTCATGGAAGCGGACGATGACGGCCAGCGGAAAGTTCGCCGCGAGATCTGTGTGCTTCATCCGTCCGACAAATCTCTGGAGGGCCACCATGACGTCAGGGTCATCACCGGTGATCACCTCGTCCAGCTCGAGACGCCAAGCGTCGATCACGTCGAAGGTGTCTCGGCGCCATTGCCGCAACCCATCGTGCCCAACGTAGGGGCCAGAGATCGGCGACCCTCGAAACATGTGGATCTCGACGGCGGAATCGAAGAGTTCGAGCGGTGGTTCGCCCGTCTCGTTGAGGACGTCGTGATAGCGCCGCAGCGTTTCGACGTTCTCGGCTGACATCGCTCGTCCAGTATCCCGCGTGCGGTCACCGCTACTTGGGCGGGGGGCCCGCGGCTTCGAGGGCCGAGACCGTCAGCCCGCGCTCAGCGCATCGCCGACCCGGACGACGCCGGGCTGTGTCACCAGCGCGCCCACGGCGAGGTAGGCGTCGCGCTCGCGCGCGATCGTCCTGAGCACCTGGAGATCCCGCTCGATGCCGCCCGGCTGCGGACGCACGGTCATCACGCAGCGCTCAATGCGCATGCCAACGTCCATCACCGCGTCGCCGAGCGTGACCTGCGATCCGACGAGCGAGTCCTCGCCTTCGCCGTCGAGCAGGACGTTCGACCTGAACCGGCGCCGATCCCACGATCCGATCGTCGTGGTCGACACCAGCGACACCCGGGCGCCGGGCGAGTCGTGAAACGCGCCAGGCGCTCCCTGGAAGGGCGCCCACTCGTGCTCGATCTCGCGCTCGAAGTCGACCTCCGCATTCTCGTACTGACGATCCACGTCGGCATCGACAGATCGCAGCGCCACGCGCCGGCCGAGCCAACTCGACAGCGCGTCGTCGTCGCTCGGCGATGAACCGTCCGGCAGCGTGATCTCGACCATGCCGTCGTCGCGCCACCGCGCCGATGCGAACAGCAACTCCGGAATGCGTCTCGCGGTGAGCCCGAAGCCGGTCTCGGCATCGTAGATCGCAAACCGCCGATCTCCTTCGAAGCCGTCCGCCGTCACCGCCACCGAGTCGAGCTGCTCACCCTGGAGCGACTTGACCGGATAGCGCCACAGCTCCAAGACCCGCATGACGGCGACGCTACTCGGACCCCGACGGTGTCGCAAGCGCACCTGAGTCCGACTGGTTCGCTTGCTTGCGCCCAGGCAGCGAATAACGTCAAGATAGCCCCATGGTCGATCAGGACGGGGCGTACGACGTGGTTGACGTCGAGTTCGATGCGGAGGGGGCCACGCTACGGGGCTGGCTGTACCGCCCGAAGTCCGGCGCATCGGCCGCCCCGGTGGTCGTCATGGCGCACGGCTACAACTGCCTCAAGGAGTTCTACCTCGACAAGTACGCGGCGGAGATCGCCAACGCCGGGCACGTCGTGCTCGCCTATGACCACCGGAACTTCGGCGACAGCGACGGAGAGCCGAGACAGGAGCTGGATCCCTGGGTGCAGGTGCGCGACTACCGTCACGCGATCACCTTTGCGCAGACGCTCGACGGCGTCGACGGCGATCGTGTCGGTGTGTGGGGAAGCAGCTACGCGGGCGGTCACGTGCTGGTGGTGGGCGCGATCGACAGGCGGGTGGGGTGCGTCGTCGCCCAGGTGCCGACGATCAGTGGCTGGGAATCCACGTTGCGCCGGGTGGCGCCGCAGGCCCAGGCCGGCCAGCGCCGCGCCTTCGACGCCGACCGCCACGAGCGCTTCGCCGGCAAACCGCCGAAGATGGTGCCGATGGTCGTGGACCCGGCCCAGGGCGGCGCGGCCTCGCATGCGAGCGCGGACGCGTGGGACTTCTTCACTGGGAAGACCTCGCCTCCTGAGGATCAGTGGCGGTTTCGCAAGTGGCGCAACGAGATAACCCTGCGATCGCTCGAGCTCTACTCGGAATACGAGCCGGGATCCTTCGTCGAACGGATCGCGCCGACGCCGCTGCTGATGGTCCTCGGAGACGACGACGCCGTCTGCCCGACCGACCTCGGGCTGGCGGCGTTCAACCGGGCCCACGAGCCCAAGCGGCTCGAGCTGTATCCAGGCGGTCACTTCTCCGCCTACACCCACCAGTTCGAGCGGGCTGCGCGCGCGGCGGCGGATTGGTTCGCCGAGCACCTGAGTCCGGCCAGCTAGGTCCCTCGCTCACCTTGGGCGTACTGCCACGGGCAGTCCGGCGGGTTCGCTGGCCGTTGTGATCATGAGCTGCTAGTTGTGGGCGGCTCGCAGCGATGCGCAGGGCGCCATCGGACGGGCGGGCGGGCCGCGGCGTGAGGCGTATGCCGGCACGCCCGCCTCACCGTCGAAAGACGCCGCGAGAACGACCGATGAATTCTTGAGACTGGCCCGGTCTCAACGACAAATGCGAGAAATGGAGGCGAACCAATGGCGAAGGACATGACTGACAGGAGCCGCTGGATCGCGCTGTACGTGCTCTGCGCGGGCGTGCTGATGATCGTCCTCGACGTCACCGTCGTGAACGTGGCGCTGCCGTCGATCCAGACCGATCTCGGTTTCTCGCAGTCGACTCTTGCCTGGGTTGTCAATGCCTACCTGATCGCGTTCGGCGGTCTGCTGCTGCTCGCGGGGCGCTTCGGCGACATCCTCGGGCGCAAGAGCGTCTTCATGGCCGGGCTCGTCATCTTCACGGTGGCGTCGCTGCTGTGCGGGATCGCGCAGAGCCAGGAGTTGCTCGTCGCGGCGCGGTTCGTGCAGGGCATCGGGGGGGCGATGACCTCCGCTGTGGTCCTCGGCATGATCGTCACGATGTTCCCCGAACCGCGGGAACAGGCGAAGGCGATGGGCGTCTATGCCTTCGTCGCCTCCGCCGGCGGCTCGATCGGGTTGCTGGCCGGCGGCGTGCTGACCCAGGCGATCAACTGGCACTGGATCTTCTTCATCAACATCCCGATCGCCATCGCCACCGGAGTCCTGGCTCACCGCCTGATCAACCGCGACGAGGGCATCGGCTTCGGCGACGGAACCGACATCCCGGGGGCGCTGCTCATCACGAGCTCGCTCATGCTGGGCGTCTACACGATCGTCAAGCCGGCGGCCGATCATGGCTGGGGCTCCGGCCAGGCACTGGCGTTCGGCGCCGCTTCGCTCGCCCTGCTGGTGGCCTTCGTCGTGCGCGAGGCGACCGCCCGCAACCCCCTGGTCCCGCTCAGGATCTTTCGCTCGCGCAACGTGACCGGAGCCAACGTGCTCCAGGCGCTTCTGGTCGCCGGGATGTTCGGGATGTTCTTCCTCGGGGCGCTCTATCTGCAGCGGGTCCTCGGATATGACGCCCTGGAGATCGGCTTCGCCTTCCTGCCCGCCACGATCGTCATGGGCGTGCTGTCGCTGCGCTACTCCGAGCGGCTGATCATGCGCTTCGGCGCACGGGGGACGCTGATCCCCGGCATGGTGCTCGTCGCGATCGGGCTCGCCCTGTTCACGCGGGCGCCCGTGCATGGCAGCTACGTGGAGCACGTACTACCGGTGATGATCCTGCTCGGCTTGGGCATCGGCGTGTCCTTCCCCGCGCTGATGACCCTGGCGATGTCGGGCGCCACCCGCGAGGACGCGGGCCTGGCTTCCGGTCTGGTCAACACCACGGCGCAGGTCGGGGGGGCGCTGGGCCTGGCGGTTCTGGCAACCGTGTCCGCCACGCGCAGCGACAACCTGATCGCCGCCGGCAAGGCCACGGCTTCCGCGCTGACCAGCGGCTACCACCTCGCGTTCGTGATCGGGGCGGGCCTCGTGCTGGCGGCGATCGTCGTCGCGGTCACGGTGCTCCAGCCCGAGGAGAAGGCCGAAAGCGCAGCCACCGCGGCGGAACCCGCCTGCGCCGAAGCCGCGTAGGTCGGCCAATCGACCCACCCCACGAGCTCAGGAGGTCTGCGGTGAAACAGGTCATGGTTCGGTACCAGGTCAAGCCCGATAGGACGGAGGAGAACGAGGAGCTCGTCCGCGGCGTGTACGACGAGCTGCGGCGCGCCGAGTTCGCCGGGCTTCGCTACGCCACGTTCAAGCTCGACGACGACGTGACCTTCGTCCACATCGCCGTCGAGACCGGGGAGGGCGACCGTTCACTGGCGGACCTGAAGGCGTTCCAGGCGTTCACGAAGGACATCGGCGACCGGTGCGACGTCGCCCCGGTCGCCACCGGGCTCCGCGAGGTCGGCTCGTTCCGGTTCTTTGGCGCGGACGTGGAGGAGTAGGCGGAGGGGTCCTCTTCTGTCGGGCTCGTCCTTAGGTCCGCGGCGTCGCGGCGTAATCTCTTGGGCATGAGATCCGTCCCGTCTTCGAACGGACGCGACGGCGGGAGCGGATGGTCGCCCTCGATCGCCGTTGTCGGCGCCGGCTTCGGCGGGGTCGGCGCGGTGGTGATGCTTCAGCGCGCCGGCTACGACGACGTCACCGTGTTCGAGCGGGGGGAGCGGGTCGGCGGCGTCTGGCACCACAACACCTATCCCGGCGCCGCCTGCGACATCCCGTCCCACCTCTACGAGTTCTCGTTCGAGCCGAACCCGCACTGGTCGCGGCGCTTTGCGCCCCGGGCCGAGATCCAGGCCTACCTCGAGGACGTGGCGCGGCGCCACGGGGTGCTGGAGCGGATCCGCACGGGCACGGAGGTCCAGCGCGCCACCTGGGACGATGAGCGCAACCGGTGGATCCTGGAGACGAGCGCCGGAACCCACGAGGCCGAGGTGCTGGTCACGGCGTGCGGGCAGCTCTCGGTGCCCTCGGTGCCACCGATTCCGGGGCTCGCGAGCTTCGAGGGCCCGGCCTTCCACACCGCGCAGTGGCGCCACGACGTCGACCTCGCGGGCAAGCGGGTGGCCGTGGTCGGAACCGGCTGCAGCGCGATCCAGGTCGTGCCCGCCATCCAGCCGGTCGTCGAGCAGGTCGACGTCTACCAGCGCTCCCCGGGCTGGACGTTTCCCAAGATGGACTTCGCCTACAAGGACCGCACGAAGCGGCTCCTCGAGCGCTACCCGGCGCTCCAGCGGCTCGACCGCACGGTCACATTCGCCTTCATGGAACTCGTCGCGGCGGCGATGACCAGCCAGCGCTGGCTGCGCCGGCCATTCCGATCGGTCGCCCGGCTCCAGATCAACCAGGCGATCAAGGATCCCGAGCTCCGCCGCAAGGTGACGCCCGCCGACGAGATCGGCTGCAAGCGGGTCATGCTCACCGACGAGTGGTATCCGACGCTCACCCAGCGCAACGTCGAGCTCGTGACCGACCGGATCGAGGCGGTGACGCCCGAGGGAGTCCGAACGGCCGACGGGGCCGAGCGTCCGGCCGACGTGCTGGTGCTCGCGACGGGCTTTGCGTCGCACGGCTTCACCGCGCCAATGGAGATCGTCGGTTCCGGCGGTCGCACGCTGGCCGACGAGTGGGCGGGGGTGCCGCGGGCCTACCTCGGAGTAAGCGTCCCCAACTTCCCGAACATGTTTCTCCTCTACGGCCCGAACACCAACGGCGGCAGCGGCTCGGTCATCTACACGATCGAGGCCGCGGTCGAGCACGTCATCGGCGCCCTCGCGCAGCTGGAGCACGCCGACGCGCGGCGGATCGAGCTCAGGCGCGAGACGGCCGAGGCCTTCGACCGCGAGCTGCGCAACGCCCTCAGCGGGACGGTCTGGCACACCGGCTGCACGAACTGGTACGTCGACGAGAACGGGAACGACCCGAGCCAGTGGCCGTGGATATGGAGCACCTATCGCCGCCGGGCGGCGCGCATCCAGCCGGGCGACTACGAGATGAGCGCCCCGGCGCCCGCGCGCGAGCGCACCTCCTAGTCCGGCGGCTCGTACCTCGCGCGCTCGTCGATCTCGCGGTAGAGCCGCATGCCCAGCGGCTGCTCGAGTTCCTCGGCGAGGTGGCCGAGGAGTCCTGCGGTGCGCGCGAGCAGCGCGATGCCGCGCAGGAGCGCAGGCGGGAACCCGAGGTCGGCGAGGGCGGCGCCGTCGACGCCGGCGCCGTTGATCGGCAGCGCGGCGCCCGCCTGCTTGCGGTGCACGTCCTCGACGATGCGCAGCAGGCGCAGATGGGATCCGAGCTGGTCGGTCTCCTCCGCGATCTCGTAGATGCGAGGCGTGCGCGGATCCTGGACCTTGTGGATCGGATGCCCGAGCCCGGGGATGCGCCGGCCGGCCGCGATGCGCTCGGCGACCGCCCGCTCGGCGGCGGTGCGCAGGTCGGCCTCGGAAGGGTCGGCCCCGGTGTGCGCGAGGATCTCCTCGAGAAACCGCGCGGTGTCCTCGACGACGCCGAGGAACACAGTTCCCGCACCGAGCAGGCCGGCGGCGATCGCGCCCTGGATCGACTCGGGGGCGCCCGTGTGCGTGAGCCGCGCCGCGAGCACGGTGGGGGTCAGCCCGTGGTCGGCGAGCGATACGAGCACGGCGTCGAGCAGGCGCGTCTCCTCGGCCGACGGCATCCGCCGCCGCACGAGCAGGAACGCCAGCTCGGTGAACGTCACCTCGCCCATCAGCTCCGACGCGAGGTCGCGTCCCATCAGGGTTATCGAGTCGGCGTCCGCGGCGCCGATTCCGGTCCGCAGCCAGCTCTCGTCCGTCATCGTCCGACCGCCTCGAAGTCGATCTCGTCGGCACTTCGATCGCGGTCCAGCCGGTGCTTGACGATGCGGCCGGTCGGTGTGTGCGGCAGCTCCGCCACCGCCTCGAGATAGCGGGGCACCTTGAAGCGCGTGAGGCGCTCGGCGGCCCACGCCCGGATGCCGGGGAGCTCGCTGTCCGCCGGATCGCGCACGACGACGAAGGCCTTGATCTCCTCCTCGGACAGCTCCGAGGGAACTCCGACGACCGCCGCCTCGAGCACGTCGGGATGGGACATGAGCACCTCCTCGATCTCGGCCGGCGCGACATTCTCGCCGCGGCGGCGGATGACCTCCTTCTCCCGGCCGACGAACGTGAGCGTGCCGTCGCCGTTGTCGCGCACCAGATCGCCGGTCCGCAGCCATCCGTCGTCCTGCAGGACGCGGCGCGTCTCCTCGGGCATACCCCAGTAGCCGCGCATGACGGCTGGATTGCGCAACTGCAGCTCGCCGACCTCACCGGCGCCGACCTCGCGGCCGTCCTGCATCACGCGGCCTTCGTTGATCGTGCCGAGCGTCGGATGCTGGCGGATCGACCCCAGGGTGCCGTACGGCCTGGTACCGCGCGCCCAGACCGTGCCGTACGGCGTCTCGGACATGGCGTAGCCGCACGTGATCCGCAGGCCGAAGCGCCGCTCGATCTCGAGCTGACGCTCCTCGGTGGGGGAGGGCCCCGTGTAGCACAGGCGCAGCGGGGTGTCTGCGTCGTCCGAGCGCTCGGGCTGGCGCATGAGGATCTCGAGCATCGCGCCGATCGCGTTGAACTCGGTCGCCCCGTGCCGCCGCGCGGAGTCGATGAACGTGCTGGCGGAGAAGCCGGGCAGCAGGACCAGGCTCGCGCGGGCCGCCACCGAGCCGAGCACCGAGTAGGCGGGCGCGTTGATGTGGAACAGCGGCAGCGAGGTCATCAGACGGTCGTCCGCCGTGAGTTCCAGCCACCACGGGAAGCCTTCGCCTGCCATCGCGTAGGCGCGCTGCGTCTGGGTCACGAGCTTCGAGCGCCCGGTCGTGCCGGACGTCGGGATCAACACGGCCGGGTCGTCGGGGCGGGCCGGACCGGGCCCCTCAAGAGCAGCCGCCGCCCCGGTGAACAGCCCGCCGACGTTGTCGTCGTCCACCACCAGCTTGGGCTCCACCTGGCTCGCGAGGCCGGCGAGCTCGGACTCGGTGGACCGCGGATCGACGGCCATGTGGATGGCTCCGAGGTACATCCCCGCAAGCCAGGTGAACAGGTACACCGGGCGGTTGCGCGCGGTCGCCAGCACGAGGTCGCCCGGGCCCACGCCGAGCTCCGCCAGGGCGCTGGCCGCGCGCGCGATCCGGTCGCGCGCCTGCGCATAGGTGAACGTCTCGTCCTCGTGGAGCAGCCAGGGCTTGTCCGGGACATCGGCCACGGCCGCCTCGAAGAGCTCGGGGATCGTCAGCGCCATCTCCGGTGATTCTCGCGAATCGCTGCGCAATACTCGGGGGAGCGGGTCGCCCGACTCGTCATCGAGACGCCGGAGGAA
>Ga0066652_100001351_pt1 | contig 12656 bp, 13 predicted proteins | sample GraSoiAngelo_101_FD_71413 | JGI IMG/M metagenome (GOLD analysis project Ga0066652, IMG submission 71413) | Grasslands soil microbial communities from the Angelo Coastal Reserve, California, USA - 14_0903_02_30cm | ecosystem: Environmental > Terrestrial > Soil > Grasslands | place: USA...
GCGCGGCGTGACCGTTGTCGGACAGAGCGGGGCGACGGTGCGCGACCTGCCGCGCGGCGTGGCCGCGCCCGATTGGTCCGCGTACTACGCCGTCGAGCCAGGTGACACGACGACAGTTCGCGTCATCGATCCCGCGACGGGCGGCGAGCGCAGATCCTTCACGCTGACCGGTCGATACGACCTCGGCAGCGCGTATCGCGTCGCGCCGACCGGTCTGTCGCGGAACGGATTCGTTCTCGCCCTTGAGGCGACGCCGTCGGCGGGTCGCAGCGCGTTCGCGGTCATCGACCTCCGGACCGGCGCGACGAAAACCCTCTCGGTCACTGGCGATATGACCGTCGATGTCGTGAGCGACGACGCCATGTCGGTCTACCTCGTCGAGCACTTGCGCGACAACCGCTACAACGTTCGCCTCTACGATCTCGCGATGGGCAAGCTCGCGGAGACACCCATCGTCGATCTCAAGCAGGTCGAGCTCTCGACCCCTGACAACGTCGCCAAAGGACTTATGGCCGGCGTGTACCACGCGTCGGTCGCGGGAACTCTCAACGCCTGGTACTTCAGCTTCTACTTCAACCCCGGAGGGAATCCGTTCGTCCACGCCCTCAACGTGACCGCTCGCTACGCGACCTGCATCCTCGACGTGCCCAGCGGCAGCGGCTCGACGGCCGCGGGCTTCTGGACGTTGGCGCTGAGCCCGAACGGGAAAAGCCTCTACGCGACGAACGCGGTGCAGGGCGTCGTCGCGGTGTACGACGCCGACACGCTCGAGCGACGCTCGACGCATGACCTGAAGCGCGCTGTGGCTGCGCCGACCGCGACGATCGATCCCACCACCGCAGCGGTGATCTCGCCCGAGGGCTACCGGTTGTATGCCGTCGCCGAAGCCGGGGTCGTCGTCGTCGATACGGCGACGCTCGGCGTGAAGGCGCATCTCGTCCCGGACCGCGCGGTGCGAAGCATCGCCCTGACCGCCGACGGTCGACGCCTTTACGCCCTTTCACTCGATGGGACGAAGCTCTGGGCCCTCGACGCGATGAGCGGGCAGCCCATCGCCACACTCGCCGTTTCGCCCGCCACCTCCATCGCACGCGTTCGCTGAACCTCCGTCACGCGTGACCCCTTTCGCCTCCGCCGACGTATTACCGTCGGGCGGCCACGGCTGGATTCGCGCCTGACGAAACCCGTCACTTGACAGGTGGAATCGGCGGGAATCGAATGTGGCCGCCGAAGGGGCTACGGCTTGGAGGTGGACAACGCCATGAGTCTTCTTTCGAAGTTCTCGCGCCGAGGGTTCCTCAAGTACGGATCGCTCTCGGGTCTGGCGGCCTTTGTAACGTCGTGTCTCTCGCAGAACGCGCCGGTGGTCTCGCCAACACCGGCGGCGAGCGGCGGCACTTCGGCCGCCCCAACCGTCGCGACGGGCGCCACGATCACCTGGAAGATCCAGTCCGGCTGGGCGGGGAACGACATCTTCCAGACGATGTTCCTGAACTGGAAGGCCAGCGTCGAGGAGATGTCGGGTGGCCGCATCAAGATCGACGCGCTCCCGGTGAACACGATCACGAACAACAACGGAATGCTCGATGCGGTCCACGCCGGGACGCTGGATGGCGCGCACGAGGTCCCGGCTTACGGGCCCTTCCAAAAGGACCACGCCGCGAGCCTGTTCGGCACCGGGCCGATGATGGGTATGAGTGGCCAGATGTGGCTGTCGTGGTACTGGTACGGCGGCGGCCAGCAGCTCTATCAGGACCTCATCCAGCGGAAGCTCAAGCTCAACGTCGTGTCGTTCCTGCATATGCCTATGCAGAACCAGCCCCTCGGGTGGTTCAAGGACGAGATCAAGTCACCCGACGACTTCAAGGGCATGAAGTTCCGAACGGTGGGTCTGGCGACTGGCATCTACTCGTTCGCCGGCGCGAGCGTCATTTCGATCGCCGGCGCGGACGTGGCCTCGTCGCTCGATCGTGGCGTCATTGACGCGGCCGAGTTCAACAACACCACCTCGGACACCGCGTACGGTCTGCCGGACGTGCGCAAGATCTGCATGACCCAGTCGTACCACCAGCCGAGCGAGATCCTCGCCATCGATCTCAACAAGACGAAGTTCGAGTCGATGCCTAAGGACCTCCAATCCATCATGAAGTGGTCGATCATCGCCGCCTCAGCGGACGGCGAATGGAACCAGATGGCGAAGAACGCCGACGACTACGCGAAGCTCCTCGCCCGTGGCATCAAGTTCATCGTCACGCCGCAGTCGGTGCGCGACAACCAGCTCAAGGCCTGGGATACGGTCAACGCGGCCGAGTCGAAGGACAATCCGGAGTACGTTGCGATCCTCAAGTCGCAGAAGGCCTGGGCCGAGAAGGTCTTCCCCTGGGCCGACACGATCAACATCCGCACGCCCGACCCGGTGTCGTACGCCGCGCGGCCGAAGGTGTAGCGCGACCGACCGGTCATTGGACCTATCCTCACGGGGCCCTGGGCGACCAGGGCCCCGTGTGGTGTCGTGAGAGGGGCCCGAGTTGCAACGAGTGCTGCTCGCCATCGATCGGTTCAGCTCCTGGTCGGGGAAGGCCGTCTCGTGGCTCGTGCTCATCAGCACGCTCCTCATCAGCTTCGACGTCGCCATGCGCTACCTCTCGAAGCCGTTCGCCGGGACGCCCGTCGGTGAGTTCATCCGCGCGATCTGGTTCACGTACACCTTCTCGTACGACATGTCGTACTACCTGTACGCGACCCTCTTCATGCTCGGCGGCGCCTACGCGCTGTCGCGGGCGCAGCACGTCCGGGGCGACATCTTCTACAAGAACTGGTCGGTGAAGACGCAGGCCAAGGTCGACCTGTTCCTGTACATCTTCGCGTTCTTCCCCGGGATCTTGGCGATGGTGTCGATCGGCGCCCAGTGGGCCGCCGCCTCCTGGGAGATCCATGAGCGCTCGGGTTCGTCGGCAGCCGGGCCGCCGCTCTATCCGCTCAAGACGGTCATCCCGCTGGCCGCCGCCCTCATGGCGATCCAAGGGGTGGCTGAGGTCATCCGCGCGTTCCAGGCCGCGCGCACCGGCGTGTGGCCCCAGCGCCTCGCGGACGTCGAGGAGACCGAGACGATCCTCGCGAGGCAGAGCGAGGTCTAGAGGATGAGCCCCGAAGCCCTCGGCCTTGTGATGCTCTCGCTCATGGTCGTGGCGATCATGATCGGTTTCCCGACTGCCTTCACCCTCATGTCGCTCGGCATCACCTTTGGCTTCCTCGGTATGGGCTTCCTGGTGTTCGACCTCGCGGTGCAGCGCGTGTTCTTCATCATGCAGAACGACGTGCTCGTGGCCATCCCGCTCTTCCTGTTCATGGGCTACATCATCGAGCGCGCCGGCATCCTCGACGAGCTGTTTCATGCGGTCAACGTGATGTTCGGCTGGCTCCCAGGATCGCTCGCGATCGCGACGCTCGCGACCGGGACGATCTTCGCGACTGCGACGGGCATCGTCGGCGCGGCCGTGACGTTGCTCGGCCTGCTGGCATTCCCGGCGATGCTGCGCGCGGGCTACAACAAGCGCTTCGCCGCCGGCGCGGTGACCGCGTCCGGCACGCTCGGCATCCTGATCCCGCCCAGCGTGCTGCTGATCCTCTACGGCTTCGTCGCCGGCGTGTCGGTTCCGCGGCTGTACGCGGGAGCGTTCCTCCCCGGCTTCATGCTGTCGTTCCTCTACTTCGCCTACATCATCGTCTGGGCCAAGATCCGGCCGTCGGACGCGCCGAGGCTGCCGAAGGAGCAGCGCGAGAAGCTCACCGGCGCCGACACAGTGACGCTCATCTTCCGCGGCTTCGTGCCAATCGTGTCGCTCATTCTCTTCGTCCTCGGCGCGATCTTCTTCGGCCTGGCGACCCCATCTGAGGGCGCGGCGCTCGGCGCGCTCGGCGGCATCATCCTCGCCGCAGCGCACAAGCGCCTTTCGTTCGGGATGATCCGCGAGTCCGTCTTCCTCACCGTGCGCACGGCGGCGATGGTTGGCTGGCTGCTCGTCGGCTCGAGCATCTTCGCGGCGGTGTTCGCGCGCCTCGGGGGCGCGCAGATCATCGGCGACACGATCCTTGGCCTCCACCTCTCGCCGGAGGTCTTCTTCTGGGTCGTACAGCTCATCATCTTCGTTCTCGGCTGGCCGCTCGAGTGGACGGAGATCACGATCATCTTCATGCCGCTCTTCCTCCCGCTCCTGGCGACGTATCACCAGCAGTACCCCGACAACATCGCGACCGACGCCTTCTTCTTCGGGATCATGGCCGCGCTGAACCAGCAGACCTCGTTCCTCTCGCCACCGGTCGCGATGTCCGCGTACTACCTCAAGGGCGTGGCCGGAAAGGCCATCACGCTCAACGAGATCTTCACCGGCATGTACCCGTTCCTCGCCATTCAGGTCGTCTCCATGGGCGTGCTCTGGCTGCTGCCGTGGCTGGCCTATGGACCCGCGCTCGCGATCTTCGGGCCGAGCCTCCGCTAGAGCCGCGGGACCTCGCTGAATGTCTGCTCGAGGAATCTGCGGAGATTCGCGCGCTGCTGGGCGGCGCCCGCCGCGAAGATCGCGGCCAGCAGCGCCCCGCCGGCGAGCGCGATGGCGATCTCGTCGCCGCTGATCTCCATCCTTGGGGGCTGCGTCGCGATCCCCGCGGCGACGAGTGCATAGAGAGCGAAGAAGAGGCCGACAAGGACCTTCGTCCATCGCGGGACCATCAGGCGGACCTCCACGCGCGAGCCGCCGCGGCGAGCGCGGACGGCGCCGCGGCCGTGGATCGCGCGACCCTGCCGCTCCCAGATCTCGAAGGTGTCCTCGCGGATGAAGCCGACGTACTCGTTTTCCGTCTTGAGCACACCGAAGGCTCGCTTCTTGCGACGGTTGATCGACGCGCCGATCTTCTGAAGCGCACCGTCGGGTGCTATCGCGATGTCGGCGGACCAGTCCTGAGGCATGCTGCGCACATTACCGGCCGCCGCTCGGAAGGTCGGCGGATGTCTGTCGGGGTGGCCGGATTCGAACCGGCGACCTTTTGGTCCCGAACCAAACGCGCTACCAAGCTGCGCTACACCCCGTGGCAACCACGAGTTTACCGGTGCGTGGCTGTGCAGGGAACCACCGCGGACCGCACGTGACGCTACTCGGCGGGCAGCACGGCCTTGGCGTCGTGATATTCGATGATCTGCGCGCGAATGCGTTCGCGCAGGTCCGTCCACCAGTCCGCTTCGCTTGTTGGGGGCCAGGGATATGTCTGATCGGGCTGAGCGACGACGCTGACGAGCACCGTCCACTTACTCGACTCACTCAGTTCAAGGCGCAGGCGCGCGAGCTGCTTCGTCTTGTCGAGCGGTTTCAGCCATTTCGGCGAGGTCATCACGACGGTCGACGCGGTGCCGCGGCCGCCCCGCGAGTCGCCCCAGCCATCGACCGAGGCGTCGGGGTAAAAGCCGCGATGTCGCAGCGACGGCAGCAGCTGCTCGAGCATCGCGCGCGCGTCGCGCTGGAAGCCGTTGAGGATCCGCGTCGCCTCGACGTCGGCCAGACGAGTCATGGCCACAGCGGCGGCTTTCGCTCGCGCTCGGTGCGGGCCGGTGCCTCGGTCTCACCGATCGCCGCGGCGACGAGCTCGCCACACGGCGCGCAGGCGCCGGCCGGCGCAAGCCCAACGGCGGCTTGGATCCTGATCCTGAGGTCGCGGCGGTCGTAGGTGTGCCCGCAGAGCGTCACCTGTCCGTCGGCGATGATCGGAGGGCGCGTGGCGTGAACGCTGCCATCTCGGGCGGTGATCCAGACGAACGATGGATTGATGACATACCTCGCTTGCGGCTTGGGCGGCACCCTCGCTCCCGCGCGTTGCGGAGGCACATTGGCGAATTCCGTAAAGGGTCACTCTCAGTGTGTCATGGCGGCATCCGTAACTGGTTACGATTTGGGCATTCGCTTGTCGGCTGACGCTTGCTGGGCTGTGTCTGCACCACTCTCGTCGCTCGCTATCGCTCGCTCCTCGAAGGTGCAGCAGCCCCAAGCGGCGTTGCCGCTTGGGGCTGTAGCTCAGTGGATAGAGCGCCGCCGTCCTAAGGCGGGCGTCGCCGGTTCGATTCCGGCCAGCCCCTCAGCGAGCTAGATGCGCTCGAGCACGACCACCGGGATCTTGCGAGTCGTCTTCTTCTCGTAGTCCCAGAACGCGGGCATCCGCTCGGCGTGTTTGTCGTAGAGGCGGCGCCGCTCGGCGGCGGTGGCCACGCTTGCGCGGGCGCGGAACTTCTCCTTGCCCACCTCGAGCGTCACCTCGGGATGCGCACGGAGGTTGTGGTACCAAGCGGGATGCGTCGGTGCGCCGCCCTTTGAGGCGACGATCACGAAACGCTCACCATCCCGCGAATACACCAGAGGCGATGTTCGCTCCACGCTGGTCTTCGCTCCCTTCGTCGTCAGCAAGAGGAGGGTGCGACCGGTGAACGGTCCACTCGTCATCTGGCCCCCGTTCGCGCGGAACTGCGCGATGATCGAGTCGTTCCAGCCACCGGGGCGCGCGTTAGCCATCGCTGGCACAACGCGCTTGGGAGGGGGTGGAATTCCCGGTCAGTTGAGGTTCGCGCGAGGCGGCTGCGAGGCAAAGACCTGGGCCGCGTCAGCGGCATCGGCGACGCGGTAGAACTTCCCTTGTTTGTCCGTCACGATCCGCGTGCGGCGCCCGGAGTCTTCCAGGCGGGTCGGCTTCCATTCGTACTGGACCAGCGCCTCGATGAGGTAGTTCGGCTCACGCCGCGCGTCGAGGTCGGTCACGAGGTCGATGGGAGGCTCCTCGACGGTGAATCCGTAGCCGCCGTCTGCGAGCAGGACCGCGACACCGCTCACCGCGGTCACCTGACCATCACGGTCGACGACCCGTACGCGTGATGGACGGTGGAGCGTGACTCCGGTCTCGAGCTCGAGCGTCGCCTTGGTCCCATCGATGTGCAGCGCCCACCGGAAGGGCACGTGGCTTCCGTCCGGCCCGTCGAAGTCGTTCTCCGGCGCCGGCACGACGGCGGGCTGCGGGTGGTGAGCGACCTGCTCGCGGAGCTCGAAGATCTGACGTTCGAGCTTCTTCACGTAGCGCTCGCGCTCGCGGGAGCGCTCCATGAGCGCATCGGCCGCGCCCTGCGCTCGCTCGGCTTCGCGCTTGACCTTTACGACGTCATTGACGGCCCATTCGAACTGCGTGATGACGCTCTTCACGCGGATGTCGGATTCCTCGGCCGCCAAGGTCAGCTCCCGGGCGTGAGCGGCGCCGCGGTTGCGGCGCGTGGCCTGGAAGCTGACCCATGCGCACGCGATACCAGCGAGGAGTCCACTCACCGCGCCGACGCCGAACCAGCGCTCGACACCCGCTCCCATCCCGGTGATGACCACCGCGGCGGTCACGACGACCGCCCAGGGAAGCAGATCGGTGCGCTGTTTGACGGGGCTCGCGGGCTCGCCGCTCTTGGGGTGCGGCGCGTTGCACAGGGAGCATTCGTCCGACTTCGCGGACGGGCGCTCGGTGCGAAAAGCGATCACGTTCATCCCAACACCCCGCATGAATCCTGCGGCGCGGGCCCCGCACGGCCATCACCCCCGCGGGGGACCGTCGTTCGGGCGGGCGGTCGCTGATAGGTGTGTGACACTTTTCATGTGACGACAACCGCCTCCCCCGAACGCACCCGCCTGACGCACTCGCTCGTGCTGCTCCTTCCGGCGGTGCTTTTCGGCCTGCTGGTCAGCGTGCAGTGGCGGACGCAGTCCGACCGCAACGAGCTCACCGTCCGCTACAACACGCCGCTGCTCGATGCCGCGAAGACGCTACAGAACGAGCAGAACACGCTGAAAGCGCAGCTCGCCGACCTGCGCGCGGAGCTCGATCAGATCCAAACGAGCGCCTCGACGCAGAGTGGCTCGGCCAAGGACCTGCAGGCGCGGATCGACGAGCTGAAGCTCGTTGCCGGACTGAACGAGCGCACCGGCGACGGCGTCATCATCACCTTGGATGACGCTCGCGGCGCGTCCGCGGCGAAGGACATCGAGAAGTCGATCTGCCACAACACCGACCTCACCGACATCGTCAATCAAGCGTGGCGCGGCGGTGCGGAAGCCATCGCCGTGAACGAGGAGCGCATCGTCGGTTCTTCGAGCATCTACTGCGTCGGCTCGACGATCATGGTGAACGGCACGCTCATGTCGCCGCCGTTCTCGGTGGTCGTTATCGGACCGCAGAACGGCCTGCTCGCCACCTACGACGACCCGACGCAGCTCCGCGACATCAAGCAGCGTCGTGACGTGTATGGCCTCGGCTTCCGTGTCAGCCGCGCGAGTGGTCTGCGCGTGCCCTCGTACGGTGGCGCGCTGAACGTCAAATACGCGACGCCGCGATGAGATCGAATGCCGGCGTCATCGCGGTCACGGTCGTCGCGCTCTTCCTCGGCGTCCTAGCGGTAACGCAGATCCAGGCGCAGGACGTGTACTCCCGCAGCCTCCAGCTCGAGACGCCTGCGTCGCTCACGACCCTCATCGCGAACCTGTCGGAGCGCAACAACGCGATCAAGGACGAGATCCTCGACCTGCGCCATCGCACCGACACCGCGCGCGAGGCGATCGCGAGCGGCACGGGCTCGCTCACGGAAGCCGAACGTCAGCTCAGCCAGCTTCGCGTTTTCGCGGGGATGAGCGCGGTGAGCGGTCCGGGAATCAGCGTGCGCATCGAGGGGACGTTCGACGAGCGCGCGCTGTCCGATCTCGTGAACGAGCTGCGCAACGCGGGCGCGGAAGCGATCGCCGTCAACACCGCTCGGGTCGGACCGCGGAGCTGGTTCGGCGCGACAACGGATCACGCGCTCACGGTCGACAGCGCCGCGGTGCGCGGTCCGTGGCAGGTTCGTGCGGTCGGCTCGACCGATGTGATGTATGTCGCGATGACTCGGACCGGCGGGATCATCGGTCAGTTCCAGCTCATCTACAAAAGCACTCGGTTCGACGTGAGCCGGGAGTCGACGCTCGACCTGCCGGCGCTCGCGACACCGCTTCGATAACCCGCGAGGCTAAACTCGCGCGAATGACCGAAACGCGCACCGCGCCGGCGAAGGCAAAGGGACCGCTACCGCTCTATCTCGACGACGTGGTGATCCTCCGTAAGCCGCACCCGTGCGGTGGGAACACCTGGCGGATCGTTCGGCTTGGCGCGGACATCGGCCTGCGCTGCACCACCTGCGAGCACCGCGTGCTCGTGGCGCGTTCGTCCATCGAGCGCGACATCAAGCGGTTCGTCTCGCGCGGGCCACAGGCTCCGACGGACTAAGCCCGAGCATTGGCCGAGGTCCAGGAGGCCGTACAGATCGGCCTCCTCCGCAATCGCGCGTTCCTCGCCGTGTGGGCGGCGCAGATCCTGTCGCAGACCGCCGCGAACGCGGTCACATCGGCGCTCATCATCCTCGTCGCGGAGCTCACGCACTCCAACACGTCGTCGTCATTCCTGATCCTGCTCGCGATCATTCCGGCGGTCCTCTTCGGCATCGGCGCGGGCGTGCTCGTCGATCGCACGGACCGGCGCTTCGTCCTCGTCGTCACGAATGCGCTGCGCGGCATCGCGGTCCTGCCGCTCCTCGTCGCCGGGACGAGCCTGACGACCGCCTACCTGGTGAACTTCCTCGTCGCGTCGGTGACGATCTTCTTCGTGCCCGCGGAGTCGGCGACGATCCCGGGGATCGTCCGCAAGCGCGACCTTCTGGTCGCGAACTCGCTCTTCACCTTCACGTTCAACGGCTCGTTCCTCCTCGGGTTCATCATCCTCGCGCCCATCGCGGTCAGCCTCTATGGATTCGAGTTCCTGTGGAGCGTCATCGCCGCGATGTTCGGCATCTCCTCGGTGCTCTGTGCGACGCTGCCGCCGTCTCCACCCCCGCAGAAGGCCGCGCATCTCATCAGCGCCGAGCTGGCGGAACGCGCCTTCACCGAGACGCGCCAGGGGATCTCGGAGGCGTTCCACTACCTCCGCGCGACGCCGCTGGTGACCTGGGCGATGGTCTACATCGCGCTCACCTACACGCTGATCGCGGTGGCCGGCGCGCTCGCGCCTGGGTTCGTTCGCGAGGTCCTGAGACTCGGAGAGCGGAACGTCGTCGTGCTCGTCGCGCCGGCCGGCATCGGCGTCGTCCTCGGCCTGGGCTTGCTCAACGTGGTCGGCAGCCGCATCAGCCGCGCGAACGCCATCGGCACCGGCCTCCTCGTCGTCGGCCTCGCGCTCCTCGCCCTCGCGGCGGCCCGGCCGTTCGCCGAGGTCTTCACGTCCCGACTGGGCGGCGTCCTCGGCGAGGCGCTGCCGTTCTTCCTCGGCATGGTGAGCGTGACGGCGCTCTTCTTCGGCATCGCCTACGCGTTCATCACCGTCCCGGCGATGACGCTGCTCCAGGAGCAGCTGCGCGACGACATCCGCGGCCGCGTCTTCGGGGTGCTCAACGTCCTCGTGTCGATCTTCAGCTTCCTGCCGCTCGTCTTCGTCGGACCCCTCGCCGATGTGTGGGGGGTCGCTCCGGTGTTCGTCCTTGCGGCCGCCGTGGTCTTCGGCGTGTGGTTCGGAGGTCGTCGGGTTCGGCTAAAATCCAGTCTCCAGTGACCTCGCCGCGGGCCACCTTCCTGCACTACCTCGCTCAGCACAAGCTCCGCCTCGCTGTGGGCGTCGCCGTCGTCGGTCTCTCCGCATTCGTGGCGGTGCTCGCACCGCTGCTCATCGGCCGGATCGTCGACGCGTTGACGCAGGGCAGCGGTCTGGACGTCGTGCTGCGCCTCGCGGCGCTCATGGTCGTGCTGTCGGCGATCGAGAGCACCCTCCGCGGCTTTGGTCGGTGGCGGATCCTCGACGCGTCGCGGCGCATCGAGTACCGGATGCGCAACGACCTACTCGCGCACCTTCAGACGATGCATCTCGCGTACTTCCAGCACCAGCGGATCGGCGATCTCATGGCGCGCCTCACGAACGACCTCCAGGCCGTTCGGCAGATGGTCGGCTTCGGCATCCTGATGCTGACGAACACACTCCTCACGCTCTTCTTCACCTTCGTGTCGATGTTCGGCGTGAACACGAAGCTCGCGCTCGTCGCGCTCGTCCTCACGCCGTTCTCGTCGTACACGTTCTGGACCGTCGGCCGCCGCGTGAACAAGCGCTTCGAGCAGCTGCAGGCGCAGTTCGGCGATCTGTCGGCCAAGGCGCAGGAGAACTTCTCAGGCATCCGCGTGGTGAAGGCGTTCTCGCAGGAGGAGCCGGAGATCCGCTCGTTCGCGGCGGTGAACCGCGACTACCTCGACAAGGCCGTGGCGCTCGCGAAGGTGAACGGGCTGCTCTGGCCGATGATGAACTTCATCCTGGGCGGCGCGGTCCTCGCGATCCTCTACATCGGCGGACAGGACGCGATCGAGCATCGGCTCACCATCGGGCAGCTCGTCCAGTTCATCGCGTACCTGCAGCTCATCTCATGGCCGATGATCGCGCTCGGCGAGGTGGTCAATCTGATCCAGCAGGGCTGGGCCTCGCTGCGTCGGCTGCAGGCGCTCTACGACGCCCATGCGTCGGTGGCGGACCCGATCGATCCCGTCGACATCGCGATCAAGGGCGCGGTCGAGATGCGCGGCGTGTCGTTCGCCTACGGACAGGCGATCGTGCTCCGCGACGTCTCGTTCTCGGTGCCGGCCGGCGGGTCGCTCGCGATCGTGGGTCCGACCGGCGCGGGTAAGAGCACGCTCGTCAATCTCCTGCCGCGGCTGTTCGACGCGCAGCAAGGTGAGATCCTCATCGACGGGATCGACGTGAAGCGCTACCCGCTGGCGGCGCTCCGGCGCGCGGTCGGGTACGTCCCCCAGGAGACCTTCCTCTTCTCGGTCCCGCTGCGCGAGAACGTCGGCTTCGGCACCGACCACACGCTGACCGCGGCCGAGCTCGAGTGGGCGGGCGACATATCGCAGCTGGGTAAGGACGTGGCCGACTTCCCCGCGGGCTACGACACGATGATCGGCGAGCGGGGCGTCACGCTATCGGGCGGACAGAAGCAGCGCGCCGCGATCGCGCGCGCCGTGGCCAAGGATCCGCGCATCCTCATCCTCGACGACGCGCTGGCGGCGGTGGACACCTACACCGAGGCGGAGATCCTCAAGCGGCTTCGTGGCGTCATGCGCGAGCGCACCAGCATCGTCGTCGCGCACCGTATCTCCACGGTGAAGGACGCCGACGAGATCCTGGTCCTCGACGACGGCCGCATCGCCGAGCGCGGAACGCACCGCGAGCTGCTCGAGCTGGGCGGCCTCTACGCGAGCATGTACCGCCGCCAGCTCCTCGAGGAGGAGCTCGAGGTCGACGAGGAGCAGCAGGAGCACGAGAAGCGCGTCCGGGCGACGACCGACGACAGCGGGCGCTTCCAGCGGCCGCGCGCACGCATGGAAGAGCTGGGGCAGGACTGAGGTGGCCGCACGAGGTGGTGGCGGAGGCGGCGGGCATGGTGGCGGAGGCGCGGGCGGTTTCGTACAAGAGGACGAGATCCTCGGCAAGGCGTACGACGCCCAGCTGACGCGGCGTTTGATCGGCTACCTCGGTCCATACAAGGTCTGGGTGATCGTCGCGCTCGCGCTCCTTCTCGCGATGTC
>Ga0066652_100001352_pt1 | contig 12655 bp, 12 predicted proteins | sample GraSoiAngelo_101_FD_71413 | JGI IMG/M metagenome (GOLD analysis project Ga0066652, IMG submission 71413) | Grasslands soil microbial communities from the Angelo Coastal Reserve, California, USA - 14_0903_02_30cm | ecosystem: Environmental > Terrestrial > Soil > Grasslands | place: USA...
GCAGATGCAAACTCATCGCTGATCCTGCGCGTGTTCGCCGCAGGGCGCAAGCCTCGCCGAGGTCAGCTTCCCGCAGCGTCCGCGGCGCCGACGCCCAGCTCGCGCCCGAGCACCATGCCCTGGAAGGCGAAGGGCTCGTCGCGCAGCGCGCGCACGAAGTCGGGAATCGTCTCGCGCGCCAGGCTCCCGCCGTGCATGCCGTGGATCCATGCCGGGTCGAGCTGCTCGATGCGGGATACCACGTCGCGCACGGGGGCCTCGTGGGCGAAGATGCCCATGTCGCGATAGAAGCCGCACATCATCGAACCGAGCTTCTCGGTCACCACCGGAGGCTGCTCGCCGGGCTGGATGAAGAGGTCTGAGGGAAAAAGGCTCTTGGTGGTCTCGTCGAAGAGCATCATCGAGTCCCAGTGGTGGACGTGGGGCGTCTCGAGAAAGCGAAGCTTGTGCTTGCCGAGATCGATCACGTCACCGTCCTCGTGGCCCTCCACCCGGCCGGCGTAGTTCCAGCCGCTGAGGTTCAGCTGCACGCTGGCGGCGCTGCAGGCGAGGGCAGAGTCGGGCGCGCCCTTCAGGAAGCGGTCTATCCCGCCGCACTCGTCGGACTCGAAGTGCAGGAGCGCGACATACTCGAGCTTGCCCGGGTCGAGCACCTCGGCGACCGCCGCGCGCACATCGTCGTACATCGCATACATGCCCGTGTGGATGAGCGCGGGGCGCTCATCGTCGATCAGGAACTGGTTGAACTGGAAGTCCATGCCCGGCCCCACCGCCACCGTGGTCGAGATGCGGTGGATTCCGTCGACGATCTCATCGACTCTTGCCATGGCCCTCTCCTCTCTCGATTGACGACCGCTGCCCATTTTGTAGCGCGCTCGTCAACCGCATCGCCGCAGGCGCGCCTTTGCGATCATCGGGCGATTGCCAGGCACAGGCGCTTCTCGCTGGCGCTGCGCTTCGTCGCCCGCAACGCCGAAAGGCATCGCCTCTGCGCCTACCTGGACAACAGGCGCATGGGCAAGACCTTCGCCCGGGCCGAAGCGGCATGGACCAATGTCGCGCCGCCTCCCGGCGCGAGCCCCCTTCAGCCGGCCGCCGTGGGCGGCGGGCTGTGCCCGGCTAAGAAATTCCCAGATCGCTCGGTCGTCGCACAGGTCGCGGCGCTCGGCGCCAAGTGCGCCGTCTTCGAAGCGGTCGCCTTCGGAGCCGACGGCGCCCAGGGCGCGCCCTTCAGCAGCGCCGGCTTCTCCTGCGCCGCCGCGCCTCAGGGGGCCGGCTCGCCCTGGGCGGCGGCCTGGAGCGGCGCCTACTACGCCTACAGCTGCGCGGCGGGCGCACAGCAGGTCGCGTTCAACTGGGGAACGCAGTACACCTACGCGCCGGTCGCAAGCCTGCAGACGATCGGGCCGCCGGCCTAGCGGCGAGACGTCCCTCGGGCGCTCGCCGCCTGCTCGCGTCCCGACGCGGGCGCCGATCTGGGAATACTTGGGTGCATGTCGCAACGGAACGTCGAACTCGTGCGCACCCTGCAGCCCTCCGGCGGCGTCGATCTCGCCGAGGTCTACAGCGCCGACACGAGCGCGCTTGTCGACGGCATGGCCCCGCTGCTCGACCCCTCCTTCGAGTGTGCCTTCATCGCGAACGAGTCAAGCGGCTTTACGACGCTCGCCTTCCGCGGAGCCGAGGGCTTCGTTGCGGGCTGGCGCGAGTGGCTCTCGCCATGGGAGAGCTACCGCATCGACGCCGAGGAGTTCATCGACGCCGGCGAGCAGGTGGTCGTGCTCGCACGCGTGCGGGCGCGCACGCGGCGCGGCGGCGTGGAGATGGAGCATGCGCCGGGCGCCGTGTGGACTGTCGAGGACGGGCGCATCCGACGCATCGAGTTCTACCTGGAGGCCTCCCAGGCGCTGGCGGCAGCCGGCGGGCGAGGCGCGTAGCGAGGCTCGAAGGAGCGGCAGCGGCCCTGGTTCAGTCCACCTCCTGCAGCGAGCGCGGGCCGTGGCCGACGTACTTCGCCGTGGGGCGGATCAGCTTGCCTTCACGCTTCTGCTCGAGGATGTGCGCCGACCAGCCGGCTACGCGCGCGCACGTGAACAATGGCGTGAAGAGGTCGGGCGGCACTTCGGCGAGGTCGAGCACGACCGCCGACCAGAACTCGACGTTCGTCGCGAGCACCCTGTCGGGCTTGCGCGCGTGAAGCTCGGCCAGCGCCGCCTTCTCGAGCGCCTCCGCGACCTCGAAACGCGACGAGCCCAGTTCGTGGCACGTGCGACGCAGCACGCGCGCGCGTGGGTCTTCGGCGCGATAGATGCGGTGCCCGAAGCCCATCAGGCGCTCGCCCCGGTCGAGCGCCTCCGAGACCCAGCCCTCGGCGTCGCCCGAGTGCTCCACCTCGTCGAGCATCTGCAGGACGCGCGAGGGGGCGCCGCCGTGCAGCGGGCCCGAGAGGGCGCCCACCGCCGCCGACAGCGCCGCCGCGCAGTCGGCGCCCGTCGAGGCGACGATGCGCGCCGTGAAGGTCGAGGCGTTAACGCCGTGCTCGGCGGCTGAGATCCAGTAGGCGTCTATCGCCTTGACGTGCCTGGGATCCGCCTCGCCCCGCCAGCGGATGAGGAAGCGCTCGGGGATCGTGTGCCCCTTGTCGACTTCGGCCTGCGAGACGGGCGGCTGACCCGCTCCCCGCGCGGACTGTGCGACGAAGGAGAGCGCCATCACCGAGGCGCGCGCGAGGTTGTCGCGCGCCTCCTCGTCAGAGATGTCGATCAGCTGCCCGAACCCCCACTCGGGAGCGAGCATCGCGAGTGCCGCCTGCACGTCCACCCGCGGGTCGCCCGAGCGGACCGTCAGGGTGTGCGGTTCGGCGGGCGGCAGGCCGGGCTTGAAGTGGCCGTCGACGAGCAGGCCCCAGACCTGCTCAAACGGGACCGCCCCCACGAGGTTCTCGATATCGACGCCGCGATAGCGCAGCGCACCGCCGGCTTTGTCGGGCTCGGCGATCTCCGTGGCGAAGGCGAGCACGCCTTCGAGGCCGGCGCGAACCTCCTCGGTGGGGCTCGGCGGCCGCGTTGACTGGTTCTGGGCGGGGGGAGACTGTACCTCGCTCATGGCACTCGCTTTCTGAGCTCGTTGCTTGACGGGGCTGCTGTCTTTTGGACAGGCTCATATCGTTGCAGGAACCTGGCGCCAGGTAGGCTTGACCGGCGCCCGTTGCGCCGGGTCGCGCAGCAGCCGCAGGCAACCACACCCAGGAGGAGCCGTGCCCGACAGCGATCTCATGTTCCGTTCAGCCGGCGAGCTCGCGGCGATGGTCCGCAGCGGCGAGGTGTCTGCGCGCGAGCTCGTGCAGTGCTCGCTCGATCGCATCGAGGAGCTCGACCCCAAGCTCAACGCTTTCGTGCAGGTCGACGCCGAGGGCGCACTGGCGGCCGCTGACGCCGTCCCCGCCGGCGACCAGCGCCCCTTCGCGGGTGTGCCCACGGCCATCAAGAACAACCGCCCCGTCGAGGGGCTGCGCCTCACCTACGGCTGCCAGCTGATGGCCGACTACGTCCCCGACTACGACCACAACATCACCCGGCGCCTGCGCGACGCCGGCTTCATCGTCGTCGGCACCACCACGCTGCCCGAGTACGGCATCCTGCCGACCAGCGAGGCGCGCCTCTTCGGCCCCACGCATAATCCCTGGGACATGCAGCGCACGCCCGGCGGGTCATCGGGAGGCGCCGCCGCCGCGGTCGCCGCCGGCATCCTGCCGGTCGCCCATGGGAACGACGGCGGCGGCTCGGTGCGCATCCCCGCCGCCTGCTGCGGCCTCGTCGGCCTCAAGCCCGCTCGCGGGCGTATCTCGCCCGCCCCCGAGCTGGGCGAGTCCTCACTTGGCATCGACGGCATGCTCACGCGCACCGTCGCCGACACCGCCGCCATCCTCGATGTGCTCGCCGGCTATGAGCCCGGTGACGCGACCTGGGCGCCCCCGCCGTCGCGACCCTTTGCCGAGGTGGCGCAGGAGCAGCCCGCGCGGCTGCGCATCGCGGCCACCTCGCTGGCCCCGATCCCCGAGGCCGCCGTCGACCCGCTCTGCGAGCGGGCGGTGGTGGACGCGAGCGAGCTGCTGCGCTCGCTCGGGCACGACGTCGAGGAGGTCGACCCGCCATGGCAGCGCGAGGGCGTCAAAGAGACCTTCGGCGCCGTCTTCTGCAACCACATCGCGCTCTCCATCGCCTACTCGGGGATGGTCGCCGGGCGCGATCCCGGTGCCGACGACATGGAGCTCATGAGCTGGGCGATCTTCTCGATGGTCAAGAAGATGAACGCGATCGAGAGCATGGCCGCGGCCGTGCGCCTGCAGTCCTTTGCGCGCGAGCTCGTCGCCTTCCTCGACGGCTACGACGGCCTGCTCACCCCCGCCCTGGCCGAGCGCCCGCTGGCGCTGGGGTCGCTCGACACCGGCGGTCCCGATCCGATGGGAGCCTTCACCCGCTCGGGCCTCTTCACCCCCTTCACGCCGGTCGTCAACGCCACCGGGCAGCCCGCCATCTCGCTGCCGCTGTTCGAGGGCGAGGACGGCTTGCCCCTCGGCGTGCAGATCGTCGGGCGTCCCGCCGCCGAGGGCGCCCTCCTCGCGCTCGCCGCGCAGCTGGAGGAGGCGCAGCCCTGGGCGCAGCGGCGCGCGCCGCTCGTCGAGGGGGTTCTGGACTAGCCTCAGGCGCCGAGCACGGCGCGCATGTGCGCGGGGGTGACGCCCAGAGCTTGGGCGTCGGCCACGCCGCGCGCGCTCGTCATCGTCACCTCCATCAGCTCCGCCTCGTCCCAGGTCACCGGTGCCTGCGGTCCCCACGTGGCCTCCAGCAGGCGCAGCCCCCGCGACACCACTGGCGTGGGTATGTGCACGAGCGGGCGCGTGCGGCCCATCGAGCGCAGCACCGTGCGCACGATCTCGCTGTGGCTGAGCATGTCGGGCCCTGCCAGCTCGTGGCGCGCGTGGGGCGCGCCGTGACGGTCGCTCAGCTCGCCCACCACGCAGTCGGCCACGTCCTCGACCCAGATCGGCTGGTAGACCGCCTTGCCGCGCCCCGAGACGGGCATCACAGGCAGCAGGGCGAGGCGTTCGAGCAATGTCAGCCACGGGTCTCCCGGGGCGTAGACGATCGAGCAGGCAAACACCGTCGAGCTCACGCTCGCGCTCGTCACCGCCGCCTCGGCCAGCGCCTTGGCACGAAAGAAGCGGGCGCGGTGGTGCGTGGACGCGTCGAGCACCGAGAAGAACACGAACCGCTCCACGCCCGAGCGCTCCGCGGCCTCGACCATGCGCCACGTCGCGATGCCGTTGAGCTCCTCGATCGAGCCCCCCGGCTGGTCGCGGATGGAGGCCGCCAGGTGGACCACCGTGCGCACGCCCCGCAGCGCGTTTCGAAACGAGGGCGGGTCGGTTAGGTCGCCCAGCGCGATCTGGACCCTCACCCGCTGTGCTCCCAGCCGCCGGGGATCGCGTACGAGGCAGCGCACGGGCTGACCTTCGCCGACCAGCCGGCGCAGCAGCGCCGAGCCGACCAGGCCCGTGGCGCCGGTCAAGAGCAGCATCGTTCGTACAATAGGCGCTCCCCCCCGACCCCTCGACCAACCCCAAGGACGCAATGGCCTACATCATCGCCGAGCCGTGCATCGGCACGAAGGACAACTCCTGTGTGGAGGTGTGCCCGGTCGACTGCATCCACCCGACTCCCGACGAGGCGGGCTATGACGCGGTCGAGATGCTCTACATCGACCCCGAGGAGTGCATCGACTGCGACGCCTGCGTCGAGGCATGCCCCGTGGATGCCTGCTTCGCCGAGGACCAGCTGCCCGACGAGTGGCAGAAGTACATCCAGATCAACGCCGACTACTACCGCAACGGCGGCGCCGCCGCTGCGCAGTAGCGGCTACGCCTCGCGCACGTCGACCACGGGAACATCGCCGACGGCGGCCGAGATCTCCGCGCGCAGGCGGACCGAGTCGAAGCTGTGCGATTGCGGCGCCACGGGATTGACGGTGATCGCGCGCAGCTCGATCGGTTCGCGCACGCGCAGCGAGAGCCCCTGACGTTCATACCAGCGCGGCCCGCGCCGGGTCAGGAACACCTTCGTCGGATCCTGCGCGACGAGCGCAAGCTCGCGGCCCGCCCGCTCGCGGCGGGCCTCCAGCACGCCCTCCAGGAAGCGCTCGGAGAGCGCCCCCTCCAGCGCGAATGCCTGCGCTCCCCGGTGGGCGCGCAGCAGCTCGGCGATCTCCTGCGCCGCGGCACCCAGCGCGACCGAGCGCGGAACCGGCACGGGCGCCTCGCCACCGTCGGCGAACAGCGGCAGCCGCACCAGGTCGACGGCCTCGGCCGTCGCCGCCACGACGGCCGCCAGCTGCTCGCCCAGGACCGCGCCGGTGGCCATCACGAGCCCTTCCGCCACCCCGGGCGCCGATGCGGCCCGGCGGTCGATCGCGCCGTCGATCAGAACCTGTCGCGCGCCCAGGCCCGCCATCGCCTCGCTCACCGCGCGCACGTCGGCGGCTGCGCTGGGGCCCGCCACCTCCACGGCCCCCTCCTGCTCCAGGCGCGCGATCACCACTTCGCCGAGCGGCGTCCTGACCGCGGTCTTGGCCAGGCGCTCGTGTTTCACGCCGCTCGCCCGCAGCAGCGCGCCCGTGCTCGCCACGAGGCTTCCCGGCTGCAGGCGCACGCGCGGCTTTGCGATGCGTGGGTCGATCACGTCGCGCTCCTCGCCGTCGCGTCCGATCGACGTGACGCCGACCGTGAGGCCCGCCCGTGCGTGGGCGGCGAGGATAGCCGCGAGCGTTTCCGTCTTGCCCGTGTTCTTCGCGAGGCCCACCAGCGCGACGCGCCGCGCCGGCGAGATCAGCTGCGCCAGGCGCTCGCCCGGGGGTCGGCCGGGCTCGTGCAGCCCGCCGCTTGACGGGCCGGGGGGACCCTCGGACGCCCTGGAGGCGGGATCGTCTCCCACCCGATCAGGCGGCGGTGGCCGCCCCGTCGCGGCTTGCCGTCATGCGCGCGGCCAGCTCGCGCACGATGAAGCTCGCCACGTGGTTGGGGTAGGTGCCCTTGGAGAAGCCCGCGTCGTAGCCCAGCTCCTTGGCCAACTCGTTGGAGACGCGCGCGCCGCCGCAGGCGAGGATGAGCCGCTTGCGCCGGCCCTCTGCCTCGACCATCTCGACCATCTCGGTGAGGTTGGCGATGTGCAGGTTCTGCTGGGTCACCGTCTGGGACACGAGGATCGCGTCCGCGCCCAGCTCGATGGACTTGGCCACGAGCACGCTGTTGGGCACCTGGCTGCCGAGGTTGTAGGTCTTGAACGCCCTGTAGCCCTCCAGGCCGTGGTGGCCGTGAAAACCCTTGAGGTTGAGCATCGCGTCGATGCCCACGCTGTGGGTGTCGGTCCCGGTGCTGGCACCGACCACCACCACGGGACGGCCGATGTGCTCGCTCGCGAAGGACTCGATCTCCTCCTCGGTCATGTACTCGACGTCGAAGCCCTCGTCGCTCAGCGAGGTGTAGTCGACGCTGTGCGTGCACTCGCCGAACATCATGAAATACGTGTAGCCCTCCGTCAGAGCGTGGTAATGGACCACCTCGGGGTTCTGCAGGCCCATCTTGCGCGCCAGCTCCTGCGCGGCCCGGCGCCCGGCGATGCCGTAGGGCACCGGCAGCGTGAAGCTCAGCTGCATGATCCCGTCGCCGAGCTGGTCGGCGTAGGGCTTCACGCGCGTCAGGTCGGCGCGCGGCGTTGACTGGGCGGCGTCAGGCAACGCTCGAGGCCCTTCCCATCAGCTCTGAGACGGGGTTGAAGTAGCCCCCGGCGACGTCCACGATCCCCTCGATGCCCCTGCCCTCGTCGATCTGGCGCGGGGTGTCGCCGAAGACGCCGCGTGCCAGCGCGGCGAACAGCCCCTCCTCGGCGATCTGCGAGAGCAGCGCGTGCGCGCCGCGCAGCACCTCCTGGGCGCGTGTCTGCACGATGCCCCCGCGCTTGAACTCGATCTCCTCGCCCAGGTCGCGGGCCGTGTTGAACACGTAGTTGACGTTTTCCAGCCCCAGCACGCGGTCGTGCACGTGGGGGGTGAAGATGCCCTCGGTGGGCACCCCGATCGTCTGGATGCCCTGACCCGTGGCAACGGTGACGAGGTTGAACATCGAGTCGCAGGCGTGCGTGCGGAAGAGGTTGCCGTCCATGTGGCGGGTGGGCGGCATGTACTTCACCGGGCACTCGGGGAACAGCTCGCGCGTGAGCTGCGCCTGCGCCCACGAGTAGAGCAGCCCGTTCTGCACGGGCGGGTCGATCTCGAAGGCGTCTCCCAGCGCGATCTGCTCGTCGGGGACGCCCGAGTCGCGCGCGAGCTGGTAGTTGATGAACTGCGACGCCGTGACCGAGGGCGCGGCGATGAGCGCCTCGGCCGTGCGCAGGTAGTTGTCCTCACCCGTGTTGATCACGACGCCGAAGTAGCCGTTGACCATGCGTGAGGCCCGCTGGTCGATGAGGCCGCGCACGACGTTGATGTCGCGGTAGAGGATGCCGTAGAGGGCGTCGTTGACCATGTTGTCGTACCCCTCCATGGCGCCCATCGCGGCGATCTCCGGCATGCACAGCCCCGAGGAGAAGCTCGACAGGCGCACATAGCGCTTGTGCGCCTGCGACCACTCGTCCAGCGCCGCGCGCATGATGCGGAAGTTCTCTTGCGTGGCGAACGTGCCGCCGTAGCCCTCCGTCGTGGGGCCGTAGGGGACGTAGTCGAGCAGGCTCTGCGCGGTCGAGCGGATCACCGCCACGATGTCGCCGCCGGCCTCGGCCACCGCCAGCGCGTGCACCACGTCCTCGTACACGTTGCCCGTGGCCGTGAGCACGTAGCGCAGCGGTGGCGGGCTCTCGCCCAGGCGCTCGCGCAGCTCGCGGCGCTCGGCCATTCCCGCGCTGATCTCGCCCAGCCGCGCCTCGCACTCGCCGAGCACCCGCTCGCGGATCGCCTCGTCGCTGGCGCGCTCGAGCGTGCACAGGTCCAGCTCGCCCGCATCGACCGCCTGGGCGATCTGCCGCGGCGTGGGCTCGCCGTCGGCGAGCATCGCGTTGCCCAGCCAGTAGGCGATCCCGCGATCGAGCTCGCCGCGGTCGCGCACGTGGTCGACAAGCACGTTGGGCAGCGGGATCTCGAGCTCGTTGGCGCCGTGGACGCCCAGCAGGCGCGCCACCGTGCGCTCCACGGCCACGGTCGTCTTGGGCGCGATCGTCTCGGTCACGTCTGCGGCGATCTCGGCCGCCGCCGCGCGGCACTCGGAGATCAGGCCGGCATCGAGGTCCAGCTTGGGCGTCATCTGATGTCCCTCACGATCGGGAAGGGGATCACCTCGCGCAGCGAGTCGCGTTCGGTGAGGATCATCACCAGGCGGTCCACGCCCATGCCGCCCCCAGCCGTCGGCGAGTAGCCGTACTCGATCGCGCGCGCGTACTCCTCGTCGTTGGGGTGCGGGACCTCCTCCTCGTCTGCCATGCGGCGCTTGCGCTGGTCGACGAAGCGCTGCCACTGGTCGGCGGGGTCGTTGAGCTCGGTGTCGCCGCTGACCATCTCGATGCCGCCGATCACCGCGTCGAAGTGCTCGGCGAGCTCTGGATGCTCGGCGTGGGGCTTGGTGATCGGGAAGGGCTCCAGCGGGAAGTCGAACACGTGCGTGGGTTGGATGATGTGGGGCTCGATCAGCTTGGTGTAGACGGCGAGCACGAGCTCGGCCCAGGTGGTCGCGGGGTGCACGTATTCCTCAAGCGCCTCGCGCATCTGCGCGCAGACCACCTCGCGGTCGGAGTCCATGAAGTCGATGCCCACCCGCGCGAGCATCTCCTCGCGCATCGTCGTGCGCCGCCAGGGCTTTGCCAGGTCGATCTCCTGCCCGTTGCGGCTCACCTTCGTGCGGCCCAGCACCCGCTGGGCGACATCGCGGAACATGTCTTCGGTCGCGGTCGCCACGTCGTAGTAATCGGCGTAGGCGAACATGAACTCGATGATCGTGAACTCGGGGCTGTGCTTGGGTGAGATGCCCTCGTTGCGGAACACCTTGCCCATGTCGTAGACGTTCTCCAATCCGCCCACGATGCAGCGGTTGAGGAACAGCTCCACCGAGATGCGCAGGTACAGGTCGCGGTCGAGCGCGTTGTGGTGCGTCGTGAAGGGCCGCGAGCCTGCGCCCCCGGCCAGCGACTGCAGCGCCGGCGTTTCCACTTCGACGAAGTTGCGTTCGTCGAGCCACTGGCGTATCGCCGCGACGATCCGCGCGCGCTTGATGAACAGCTCGCGCGTCTCCTCGTTGGCGATCAGGTCCAGCTCGCGGTAGCGATAGCGCGTGCCCGTGTCACCCAGGCCATGGTGCTTGTCGGGGGGCGGGCGCAGGGTCTTTGTCAGCAGCGTGCACTCCTGCACCGCCAGCGCCAGCTGCCCGCGCTGCGTCACGTACACGAAGCCCTCCACGCCGACTATGTCGCCGACGTCCAGGCCCATCACGCGGTCGAACTTCTCGCGGCCGAGGGCGTCCGCGCGCACGACGAGCTGAATCGACCCCGACAGATCGCGCAGGTCCAGAAATGAGGTCTTGCCGTGCCCGCGCCGGGAGACGAGCCGGCCCGCAACCAGGTAGCGCATGTCGCGGTGCTCGCCGGCCTGCAGCTGCGACGCGTCGTGGGCGGCGAGGACCTCCCGGATCAGCGTGCGCCGCTCCATCCAGCTGCCATGCGGATAGGGCTCGATCCCTTCCGCGCGCAGCCGCTCCATCTTGGCGCGGCGCTCGTCGCGCTCGACCAGCTGCTCGGCCGGGGGGCCGCCCGCGCCGTCGCTCGGTGCGTCGGGGGCGTCGGCCTGTGCCTGCTTGGCGGCCTGCCCGGCGCGCTCCTCGACGCGCACGGCCGGGCCGGCGGTCGGCTCGCCGGCGTCGCCCTCGCTGCGCTGTCTGTCTCCCTCTGCTCCCATGGGGGGCATGTGACGATCCTCTCAAGTGGGTGGTGCTTGTCAAGCGGCCCGCGGCGCGCCGCAGGCGCCCGGATCGCCAACTAGGCCATCGGCAGCGACATGCCGGCGGGTTTTCGCTCTTGTGTGTCTGCCGGCTGCTGCATGGGGCGCCCGTCGGCGCCGGCTTGCTCGAGCACAGGAAGCGCCAGAAGCTGGGCGGGAGCCATCGCGATGATCCCGCGGGCGACGTGCGCGATCGCCTCCGAGGCCGCGTCATCGGGATCGGTGAGCAGCAGCGGCATGCCCGCGTCCGACTGCGCGCGCAGCGGCATGGTCAGAGGCACCTTGCCCAGCAGGGGCACGTCGAGCTCGTCGGCCAGCTCCTGCCCGCCGCCGGAGCCGAAGATCTGGAAACGCTCGCCCGCGGGCGTCTGAAAGGCGGACATGTTCTCGATCACCCCCGCGATCTCGAGCGACACCTTGCGCGCCATCTCGGCCGCGCGCCGCGCCACCTTCTGCGCCGTCGGCTGTGGCGTCGTGACGATCAAGAACTGAGCCTGCGGAAGCAGCTGGGCTAGCGTCATCGAGACGTCGCCCGTGCCGGGCGGCAGGTCGATCAGCAGGTAGTCGAGCTCGCCCCATTCGACGTCACGCAGGAACTGCGTGAGCGCCTTGTGCAGCATCGGGCCGCGCCACACCACGGCCGCGTCCTCCTCCAGGAAGAAGCCGATCGACATCACGTCCACGCCGTGCGCGCTCAGGGGGACGATCTTTCGCTGCGGCGAGACAGGCGGGCGCGTGGCGCCGAGGCCGTACATGCGCGGCAGCGAATAACCCCACACGTCGGCGTCCAGCACGCCCACGCGCTTGCCCTCCGATGTGAGCGCCACCGCGAGGTTCGCAGTTAGCGTGGACTTGCCCACGCCTCCCTTGCCCGAGCCGATGCAGATGACGTTCGCCACCCGCGCCAGCGCGCCGTCGGGCAGGGCGCCGCCCCCCAGCCGGCGCTGCAGCTCGGCCTTCTGCTCATCGCTGAGCACGTCGAAGTAGACGTTGCAGTGCGTCACCCCCTCCAGTCCGGTCACAGCCTGCGTGACCGCCTGCTGGAAATGGCCCTTGATCGGACAGCCGGGCGTCGTCAGGGAGACGGTCACGTCCACCACCCCGTTCTCGCTGCATTCGATCGAGCGGACCATGTCCAGCTCCACGATCGAGCGGCGCAGCTCGGGGTCGATCACGACCGTCAGCGCCTGGCGGATCTCCTCTTGGCTCCTCACGCTGCCATTGTGGCAAACGGCGCCGGGCTGGCCGTCGAGGGGGGTGCGGCGCGCGCTCGGATTCACGCGCTCGCAGCGGCCGGCGGAGTCCCCGAGCGCGGTCGGCGGCGGTTGGCTTTGCGGCATCCGGGAAAAGAGACCCGCGAGGCGGTGGGGGCCGCCCCGCGGGTCGAGGGAGGAGAGGGTGCTACTACTGCCGGCGGGATATGAGGCCGACAGACTCTCCCGGCCCCGGCCTCTCCGGTCCGGGCGGGGTAAGTCGTGGCTGAGACCTTAGACGAGGCTCAGGATGCGCTCCTGGACCCGGTTGGCCAGTTCGTTTGCGATCTCCGAGGAGTTCTTGGCCACGGTGTCGCGACGCTGCTCGAGGTCGCCCACCGAGCGTCCGATCTCGCGGCGGCGCTGACGCA
>Ga0066652_100001353_pt1 | contig 12655 bp, 7 predicted proteins | sample GraSoiAngelo_101_FD_71413 | JGI IMG/M metagenome (GOLD analysis project Ga0066652, IMG submission 71413) | Grasslands soil microbial communities from the Angelo Coastal Reserve, California, USA - 14_0903_02_30cm | ecosystem: Environmental > Terrestrial > Soil > Grasslands | place: USA...
CCTGATGCCCGCCGACATCACCGGCACCGAGGTGCTCGACGAGGACAACGGGCATCGCAGCCTGCGCTTCGTGAAGGGGCCGATCTTCGCGCAGATCCTGCTGGCCGACGAGATCAACCGGACGCCGCCGAAAACGCAGGCGGCGCTGCTCGAGGCGATGCAGGAGTATCACGTCACCGCCGCCGGGCGGACCTATCAGCTCGAGCGGCCGTTCTTCGTCCTCGCGACGCAGAACCCGATCGAGCTCGAAGGCACCTACCCGCTGCCCGAGGCGCAGCTCGATCGCTTCATGTTCAACGTCGTCGTCTCGTACCTGACGGAAGACGACGAGGTGCGGGTCGTGACGCAGACGACGGGGGCGAACGCGCCGAAGCCGTCGCGCGTGCTGAACGGCGCGGAGATCCTCGAATACCAGCAGCTGGTGCGGCAGGTGGTGGTGGCGGAAGAAGTCGCGCGCTACGCGGTGCGGCTGGTCGACTCGTCGCGCCCGGGACGGCAGGCGGACCTGCCGTTCGTCAAGGACTGGGTGAAGTGGGGCGCCGGCCTGCGCGCGTCGCAGTCGCTGATCCTGGCGTCGAAGGCGCGCGCGCTGATGCAGGGGCGGTATCACGTGTCGGTCGCCGACATTCGCGCCCTCGCGCATCCGATCCTGCGCCATCGCATCATCCCGAACTTCTACGCCGAGTCGGAGAAGGTGACGTCGGACATCCTCGTCGACCGGTTGATCGAGGCGGTTCCGGCGCCCCGCAGCGGAATGTAGTCCACCATGCCAGTCGCCGCCACCGGACGCGACGTTCGCTTTCTCGACCCGGCCGTCATCGCGCGGCTCGGCTCGATGGAGCTGAAGGCGCGTACGGTGGTGGAGGGCTTCCTCTCGGGACTCCACCGCAGTCCGTATAAAGGATTCAGCGTCGAGTTCGCGGAGTACCGGCAGTACCTGCCCGGCGACGACCTGTCCACGCTCGACTGGAAGGTCTACGCGCGCACCGACCGCCACTACGTCAAGAAGTTCGAAGAGGAAACCAACCTCGAATGCCACCTGCTGCTCGACGTGAGCGCCTCGATGGCGTATCGCGGCGGCGCGGCGATGAGCAAGATCGAGTACGGCAGCGTGCTCGCCGCGTCGCTCGCCTACCTGATGAACCGGCAGCGCGACGCCGCCGGGCTGATCGAGTTCGACGAGAAGATCACCGCGCGCCTGCCGGCGAGCGCGCGCCCCGGGCACATGCACGCGATCCTGCTGGCGCTCGAGCGGATCGTGCCGGGCAAGCGGTCCGACGTCGGCCGGCCGCTGCACCAGCTCGCCGACGCGCTCGGCAAGCGCAGCCTCGCCGTGCTCATCTCCGATCTGCTCGACGATCCCGATCGTGTCGTCAAGGGGCTGAAGCACCTGCGCTTCCGCGGCACCGACGTGATCGTCTTCCAGCTGCTCGACCCGCACGAGCTGCAGTTTCCGTTCAAGGGGTCGTCGCGGTTCACCGACGTCGAGAGCGCGGACGAAGTGACCGCCGAACCGGCGAAGGTGCGCGCGGGCTACCTCGAGGCGATGGCGGCGCTGCGGGCGCGCTATGAGAAAGAGCTGCGCGGGGCGGGGATCGACTTCCTGACGCTCGACACCTCCAAGCCGCTGGACTTCGCGCTGCTGGCGTACCTCGACGCGAGATCCCGGAGGAAGTGATGAGGAGCACGAGCCACGGCTTGATCACCGAGGCCACGAAGGGCACCAGGAGCACGAAGCTCTTTGTGGCCTTCGTGTTCTTTGTGAGCTTTGTGCATGAGCCGTCGGCCGTGAGAGCGCTATGAGTTTCCTCACGCCCCTTTACTTGGCAGGCGCCGCGCTCGTCGCGCTGCCGATCATCCTGCACCTGCTGCGGCGGGACGTCGCGCCGCCGGTGCCGTTCACCGCGGTGAGCCTGCTACGCAAGAGCCCGGTCGATCGGTCGCGAACGCACCGGCTGCGCGATCTCCTGCTGCTGCTCGCGCGCGTGGCGGCACTGCTGCTGCTCGCGGGGTCGTTCGCGCGTCCCTACGTCGCGGGCGCGCCGGCGACCGGGCGGACCACGGTGGTGGCGGTCGATCGATCGTTCAGCATGGCCGCCCCGGCGCGCTTCGCGCGGGCGCAGACACTGGCCCGCGAGGCGATCGATCAGGCGCAGGGGGACCGCATCGCGCTCGTGGCGTTCGACGATCGCGCCGACGTGATCTCGGCGGCGGGCAGCGCGGCCGACGCGCGCGCGGCGCTGGCCGCGCTCGCGCCCGGCGCCGGCGCGACGCGCTATGCCGCGATGTTCGACAAGGCGACCGAGTTGCTCATGGACGAAGCGAACGGGCGCCTGGTCGTCGTCAGCGATCTGCAGCGCAGCGGTTTCGACGAGAACACCGCCGTGCTGCCCGAGGGGATCGACCTGCAGCTGCGCGATGCCGGCGCGGAGACGTCGAACCTCTCGGTGACCGGGGCTTCGATCGACCGGCGCCGCCTGGTGGCGACCGTCCGCAACTTCGGCAGCCGCCCGCGCACCACCGAGGTGATCCTCACGGCCGACGATCGGCCGCTGCCCGCGAAGCACATCACCGTCGCGCCCGGCGACGCCGTCGACGTGCCCTTCGAGGCGACCGCCGATGCCGGCCGTCTCAAGGCGGTGATCGCCGACGCCGACGGCTATGCCGCCGACAACGAGCGCTACGCGCTGGCCGAGCCGCGGTCGCTGCCGCGCATCCTCATGGTCGGCGGCGGGGCAGCGGCGGAGAACGGCTTCTACCTGTCGCGGGCGCTCCTCGCCGAGGCCGAGGACGGCCCCGACTTCGACGTCCGCACCGTGGACGGCGCGGCGTTCTCGGCGATGCCGCCCGAGCAGCTGCGCCAGCAGTCGGTGGTCATGCTGCTCTCGACGCACGGCGTCGATCGCGCCGCGGGCGACCGGGTGCGCGGCTTCCTCACCGCCGGCGGCGGCCTCTTCGTCGCGGCCGGGCCCGACGTCGATCCCGCCGTCGTGTCGGCGCTGCTCGGCTGGCAGCCGGCCCTCACGGTGCGCGAGATGCGCAACGCCGGCGTGCTCGCCGCGACCGACCTGCGGCACCCGGTGCTGCGGCCGTTCGACGCCGTCGCGGCGAATTTCGGCCAGGTGATGTTCGAGCGCGCCTGGCAGGTGGAGGCCTCGCCGGCCTGGCGGGTCGTCGCGCGCTACACCAACGGCGGCACCGCGCTCGCCGAGCGCACCGGCAGCGCCGGCCGCGTCCTGCTCCTGACCTCCGATGTCGATCGCAAGTGGAACGACTTTCCGCTGAATGCGGCGTTCGTGCCGTTCGCGCAGGAGGTCGCGCGCTACCTCGGCGCCCGGCCGCCGGCGATCTCCACCTACCTCGTCGCCGACGCCCCGGCGGGTGTGCCGCCGCGTCCGGGCCTCTCGTCCGCGGGGAACCGGACGATCGCGGTCAACGTCGACCCGCGCGAGAGCTCGGTGGCCCGCGTGACGCCGGCGGAATTCCAGGCGCTCGTGACTCGCGGCGCCGGCGCCTCGCAGCCGCGCGCCGTCCGGCTCGCGCAACAGACCGAGGGGCAGCAGAATTACTGGCGCTACGGGCTGATGCTGATGCTCGCCGCGCTCGTCGTGGAGGCCTTCGTGGGATCGCGATGATGGACCTGACCCAGTCGCTCGACACGGTTCGCCGGCGATGGCGGCGGCTGCTGGCGCTGCGCGCCGGCTCGCGCGCGCTCGTCGCGGCGGCGCTCGTCGCCGCAACCGGCGCGCTCGCCGAGCGCTGGCTGCAGCCGTCGGACAGCGCCGCGCTCGCCCTCGCCGTGCTGGCCGTCGTCCTGATCGTCGCCGCGCCGGCGCTGCTGCTGTGGCCGCTGCGCCAGCGTCCTGACGATCGACAGCTGGCGCGCTTCATCGAGGAGAGCTGTCCCGATCTGGACGACGCGATCGTCACCGCCGTCGAATTGCAGCGGACCAGGCAATCCGGCTCCGCCTTTGCGCCACTGGTGATGGCCGCGGCCGTCGCGAAGCTGGGCTCCGCCGATCTCTCGAAATGCGTCAACCCGCGCGACATCCGCATGGCCGGATGGCGCACGGCCGGCGGGGCGGTGGCGGTGGTGCTGGCATTCGCGCTGGCCACACCCTTCATCGAGCGCGCCGTGCAGGTCGCCTATCTGCGGCTGTTTCCCTCGTCGATTACCGTCCAGGTGCACTCCGGCGACATGCGCATCGCGGCAGGACGCCCGGTGACGATCGCCGCGGCCGTGGCCGGCCGCCGCGGCACGCTGACGCGCGTCGCCCCCTCGGTCACGCTCGCGTCCGCAACCGGGCAGCTGACCACCGTGCCGATGACGCGCGCCGGCGACGGCTACGAGCTGCGCATCAACGCGCTCGAGAAGTCGTTCAAGTACACGGTGAGCGCCGGTCCCGCGGTGTCGCGCGCCTATTCGGTGACCGCGCTCCATCCGTCGCGGGTGCAGCGGATCGAGCTGCACTACGAATACCCGTCGTTCAGCGGGCTCAAGCCGCGCGCCGAGACCGACGGCGGCGACGTCTTCGGGCCCGCCGGCACGCGCGTCCGCCTCGTCGTCCACACCGACAAACCGGTCGCGACGGGGCGGCTGGCGTTTTCAGAAGGGAAGCCCGGGATTGCGCTGGCGCGCGTGGGCGAGCGCACGCTCGAATCGACCATCACGGTGAAGGAAGAAGCGGCGTACCGGGTCGGACTGGTCGACCCCGACGGGCTCGCGTCGGAGGGGGTCGAGTACTTCGTCCGCGTGATGGACGACCGTCCGCCCGACGTCCACATCCTGCGGCCCAGCGGCGACACCGGCATCACGCCGCTCGAGGAGGTGCCGATCGAGGCGCGCGCCGACGACGACTACGGGATCGCCAGTCTCGACATGGTGTATTCGGTCAGCGGCGGGGCGGAGAAGGTGGTGCCGTTCACGAAGCTTGGCGGCACCGATCTCGCGCGCATCGGCACGCGGATGCTCGCCGCGGAAGACCTCGAGGTGAAGCCCGGCGACGTCATCGCCTATTACGCCCGCGCCCGCGACATCCCGCGCGCGAAGCAGTCGACGATGACGCGGAGCGAGATCTTCTTTCTCGAAGTGAAGCCGTTCAACGAGGAATACACGATGGCGCAGAGCCAGGCCGGCGGCATGTCCGGCAGCACCGGCCAGCAGCTCGAAGGGCTGATCTCGTCGCAGAAAGAGATCATCAGCGCAACGTGGAATCTCGAGCGCCGCTCGACCGCCGGCCGGTCCGCGACCGACATCCGGAACATCGCCGACGCGCAGGCGGAGCTGAAGGCGCGCGCGGAGCAGGCGGCCGGTGCTTCGCGGCCGCGCCGGCGAATCGGCCAGCAGTTCCCGCAGTCCGCCTCCGCCGGAGGCTCCGGCGGGACTTCGCAGGTGATGCCGCCGCCGCCGTCCGCGGCCGGCGATCCGGTTCGTGACGCCGTCGACGCGATGAACCGCGCGCTGGAGCAGCTGCAGACGCAGAAGACCGCCGGCGCGATCCCGCACGAGATGGCGGCGTTGAACGCGCTCCTCCAGGCCCAGGCCGAGGTGCGCAAGCGGCAGGTCCAGCAGCAGCAGAACAGCGGCGGCGGCGGCAACGGCAACCGCCAGGGACAGGATCTCTCCAACCTGTTCGATCGCGAGCTGAAGCGGCAGCAGCAAACCAACTACGAGGCGAAGGCGCAGGTCGAGACCCAGCCCGAAACGGAGAAGACCGACAGCGCGCTCGATCGCATCAAGGATCTGGCGCGCCGCCAGGAGGAGTTGAGCCGGCAGCAGCGCGAGCTCGCCAAGGGCGGACTCACCGAAGAGGAACTCAAGCGCCAGCTCGAAAAGCTCACGCGCGACCAGGAGGAACTGCGGCGCCAGGCGGAAGAAGCGGCGAAGCAGATGGCGCAGCAGCAGGGGGCGCAGGGTGCCAAAGGCGCCCAGGGAGCACAGGGCGCGCAGCAGGACCTCAAGCGCGCCGCCGCGCAGATGAAGGACGCCGCGGCCCAGGGGAAGCAGGACGATGCGGCGGGAGCGGCGGCCAAGGGTGAAGAAGCCGCGCGCCAGCTGCGCCGCGCCGAGTCGCAGATGCAGCAGGGCTCGCCCGACGCGCGGCGCCGCGCGCTCGGCGACCTGCAGCTCGAGTCGCAGCAGCTCGCCGAGGCGCAGCGCCGGATCGCGAACGAAGCCGGGCAGCTCGATCGCGAGGGTGGCGGCGCCGCCGACGCGCGCCGGCGCCTGGCCGGGGAAAAAGAGAAGCTCGCGGATCGCGTCGACGCGCTCCAGCAGGCGGCGGAGCGTCTCGGCGGCGAGCAGCGCAAGGATCCGAAAGCGGATGGCGGCGCCGCGTCGGCGGCGAACGAGGCGGCCCGCGATCTCGCCGCGCAGCAGGTGGGACAAAAGATGCGCGCGGGCGCGCAGGGCCTGCGCGAGGGGAAGACCGGCAAGGCCGCGCCGGTCGAGCAGCAGATCGCCGAGGCGCTCGACAAGGTCGCGCGCAAGATGAACGGCGCGGATGCCGGCGGCGCGAAGGGAGACGCGAGCAGGCTCGCCAACCAGCTCGACGAGCTGCGTGATGCGCGCGAGCGGCTCGCCCGCCTCGAGAAGCAGATTGCCGACGCGAAGCAGGCGGCGGAAAGCGGGCGCGGCCGGAGCGGCCCCCAGCCGCAGCCCGGCCGCGCCGGAAAAGACGGAGCGGAAGGCAAGCAGGGTCAGCGCGGATCGCAGGGGGAGGGCCAGGGGGGCGGCGACCTCGCCCGCCTGCAGCAGGAATACAACCGCGAGGTCCAGCGGACGCGCGACGTGATGGACCGTGTGCAGCGGGGCACGCCGGAGTCCGGCGGCCGGATGGGTACCCCGGAAGAGCACGAGTGGAGCCGCTCGGCGCCGGGCACCGAGGCGTTCAAGCAGGACTTCGCCGCGTGGCAGTCGCTCGCGGCCGACGTCGCCAAGTCGCTGGAACGAGCCGAGAGCGCCGTCGCCGGCAAGCTGTCGACCGTGCTCGCCAAGGATCGGCTGCGCGCCGGTGGCAGCGAGCGGGTGCCTGACGCGTACCGACTGCGCGTCTCGAAGTACTTCGAGTCGATCGCGACGACGAAGAAAAAATGAGTTTCGCCAATCCGCTGCCGCCGTGGGCGCTCGCCGCCGTGGTCGCCGCCGCGCTGCTCGTCGCGTGGCTCGCGTACCGCGACGTGCCGATCGCCGCGCCGCGGCGGCGCCTGCTCTCGGTCCTGCGGCTGGCGACGCTGCTGTGGCTCGTCCTCTGCCTGATGCGGCCGATGATGAGCGCGAGCGGGCTGTCGCCGCGCGACGCGGTCGTCCCGATTCTCGTCGACGCCTCGCGGAGCATGGCGCTCGCGGATGCCGATGGCGCGCGCCGCATCGATCGCGCGCGGGCGCTGGTCGAGAGCGATCTGCTGCCGGCGCTGGCGCCGCGGTTTCATGCCGAGGTGCTGCGGTTCGGCGATCGGGTCACCGCCGCGGATGCCGGCAGCCTCGCCGCGACGGATCGCCGCACCAGCCTGGGGGCGGCGCTCCAGGCCGTCCGCGACCGGTATCGCGGCCGCGCGATTGCCGGCATCGTGCTCCTGACCGACGGCGGCGACAACGGCACCGTCGACGCCGCGTCGAGCGCGGCCGCCGGCGCGCCGGTCTACGCGATCGGCATCGGCGCGCGGACCTCGCCGAGAGATCGCGAGATCGTCAGCGTCACCGCGGCGGAGTCGGTGCTGAGCGACGCCATGGTCGATGTGGCGGTGTCCGCCGTGGCGCATGGCTACGGCGGCGCGCCGATCGAGCTGCGGCTTCTCGAGAACGGCCGTCCCGTCGATCTGCGCCGCGTCACCCCCGCGGTCGCCGGCGCGCCGGTCAGCGAGACCTTCCACGTGTCGCCCAATCGCGACGTGCCGACCGTCTACACCGTGGAGATTCCGGCCGCCGCCGACGAGCTCGTCGCCGAGAACAACGCGCGGAGCGCGCTCGTGCCGGCCGCGGGCCGGCCGCGCCGCGTCCTCCTCGTCCAGGGGGCGCCTGGCTTCGAGCACAGCTTCCTCCGCCGCGCCTGGGCCGCCGACCGCGGTCTCGAAGTGGATTCGGTCGCGCGCAAGGGCCGCGACGATTCCGGCGCCGAGACGTTCTACGTTCAGGCGGCGGCGTCGCGCGCCAACGCGCTCCTCGGCGGCTATCCCAACACGCGTGACGGCCTCTTCGCCTACGACGTCATCGTCCTCGCCAACGTCGATCCGGATTTGCTGACCGGCCAGCAGCTGGCGATGACCCGCGCGTTCGTGGGGGAGCGCGGCGGCGGCCTGCTCGTGCTCGGCGCCCGCGGCTTCCAGCGCCAGGGGCTCCGCGATACCGCGCTCGAGGACGTCCTTCCGCTCGACGCGGCCGATCGCGGCGGCATCGTCCAGGCGTCGGTCTCGCCAGGGAGGAACCGCGTCGCTCTGACGGCCGCGGGGGAGGAACACCCCGTGATGCAGCTCGGCGCGACGCCGGAGGAGAACGATCGGCGCTGGGCGGCCGTGCCCGCGCTCGCCGCGATTTCCCCGCTCGGATCGGCACGGCCGGGTGCGAGCGTTCTGGCCGTGACCGGCGGCCCCGGCGGCGCGGCCCGCGCGCTGGTCGCCGTCCAACGGTTCGGCGACGGCCGGTCGATGGTCTTCACCGGCGAGGCGTCATGGCGCTGGCGGATGATGCTGCCCACCTCGGATCAGACCTACGAGCGGTTCTGGCGCCAGGCCGTGCGCTGGCTGTCGCAGAGCGCTCCCGACCCGGTGACGCTCACCCTGCCGGCGGCCCCGGCGCCGGGCGACGGCATTCCGATCGCGATCGCCGCCCGCGACAAGGGCTACGCGCCGCGCGCGGACGCGATCGTCGACGTCCGAGTGACATCCCCCTCGGGACGCGTGGAGTCGATGCACGCCGATCCGATCGCGGCGCGGGCGGGGCAGTTCCGCGCCGCGCTGCGCGCGCCCGAGCCGGGCATCTACCGGGTCGCCGTCGACGCGCGGCAGGGGCCGTCGCCCTTGGGATCGGCGGCAGGGACGCTGCTCGTGGGCGGCGTCGATCCGGAGATGACCGATCCCCGGCTGAACGAGGACACGTTGACGCGCGTCGCCCGCGCCTCGGGGGGCGCCGTGATCGCGGCGGGCGATACCGCGGCGCTCATCGCGAGGCTGAACGGCGCCGCGCCGGCGGCGATGCTGGCGCTGAGGAAAGACCTCTGGCATACGGGATGGTCGTTTGGGATCCTCGCTGGTTTGCTCGCCGGAGAGTGGCTGCTTCGCCGACACTCGGGGCTTCGCTAATGAGGATGTGGTGCTAGGGTGCTAGGGGTGCTGAAGGTGCTCAGGGTGCTGGTGCCGAGAGTGCTGGTGCTGGTGCTGGTGGTCGCGGCGCCGGTGGCGGCCGCGGAGCGCTACGCGCTGATTGTCTCCGGCGCGAACGGCGAGGCCTCGTACGCCGAGCAGTACGGGCAGTGGCGCCAGTCGACGGTGACGGCGCTGCTCGAGAAGCTCGGCTTCGGCGATGCCAACATCCTGACGCTGTTCGACGGCGGCGATCCGAACCACGCCGCGACCGCGATCGGCGTCCGCAAGTCGCTCGAGACGATCCGCGCGAAGATGCGCGCCGACGATCTGTTGTTCGTCCTGCTGATCGGGCACGGCTCGTTCGACGGCTCCGAGGCCAAGTTCAATCTCGTCGGACCGGATCTGTCGTCGGCGGAATGGGGCGCGCTGCTGAAGCCCTTGCCAGGCCAGGTCGTCGTCGTCGACACGACCGCCGCGAGTTTCCCGTTCGTCGAGCACCTCGCCGGCCCGCGCCGGGTCGTCATCACCGCGACCGACTCGGTCGCGCAGCGGTTCGACACGGTGTTCCCTGAATTCTTCGTGCGCGCGCTGACCGACGGCAACGCCGACCTGGACAAGAACGGCCGCGTGTCGGTGTGGGAAGCCTTTGCCGCCGCGAGCATGGGCGTGCGCCGCTATTACACGCAGCGCGGCCAGCTCGCGACCGAGCATGCGATCCTCGACGACAACGGCGACGGCGTCGGCCGCGAGGCGGGGGCCGACGGCGCCGATGGATCCCTCTCGAGCCGTCTCTATCTCGACCCCGACGTCCCCGGGGCCGCGCCGACCGACGAGGAACTGCTGCGCCTGCTGCAGAAGCGCGCCACCATCCAGATCGACGTCGACGAACTGAAGCAGCGCCGTCAGCTGCTCACGCCTGACGAGTACCAGAAGGAATTCGAGCGGCTGATGCTCGCGCTCTCCACCGTGTCCCGCGACATCCGCCGCAAGCAGAAGACGTAGCGGGCGCGGCGAGGCGCGAGGTGCGAGGCGCGTCGTGCGATGAGCGTCGCGGCGGCGTTACGGGGAGTGACGGTTAGCAGGAGAATAAGGAGAAACCGAATTGGTTTTTCAGATCATGGTTGACGCCCGGATGCTCGTTTCGCGGCGCCGGCGATCGGGCAGAACTCCTCAGCACTCGTTCCTTCGGTGTGGCCGTCATTCGCCCGACCGCCGCCGATCGTTCTAACGCCGCGAAGAGAGATCACAAAGCAAAGTCGTCTCCTGATCTCCTGCTAAACCGTCACTCCCCCAAGCGCCGGCGCCGCGCTCATGACTGCTCGCCGCGCCGCGCTACCCCCATCGGCGATCGCGGGCGCGCAGCACGGCGCCCACGGCAATCCCCACCACGAAGCCGCCGATGTGCGCCCAGAACGCGGTGCCGCCGCCGGCGGCGTTCGAGACACCCAGCGAGCCGAGGCCGTTCACGAGCTGCAGCAGGAACCAGATCCCGAGGAAGAAGAGCGCCGGGATCTCCACGAGATCGAAGACGAAGACGAGGAAGATGGCGGTGAGCACGCGCGAGTGCGGGTAGAGCACGAAGTACGCGCCCATGACCCCGGCGATCGCGCCGCTCGCGCCGAGCATGGGCACGCCGGAGAACGGGTTGAACAGGATCTGCAGCAGCGCGGCGGTGGCGCCGGCGCCGAGGTAGAAGAGGAGGAAACCGAGGTGGCCGAGGTGGTCTTCGACGTTGTCGCCGAAAATCCACAGGTAGATCATGTTCCAGAGGATGTGCATCCACCCGCCGTGAAGGAACTGGCTGGTGAAGAGCGACGGCCACCAGAACCACGCCGGGATCACGGCGTAGGCCGCGACGAACTGCTCGAGCGCCACCGGCGGCAGCAGCAGCTGGTAGAAAAAAACCAGGACGTTGACCGCGATGAGCCCGATGGTGACGGCGGGAACCGTGCGCGACGGAATGACGTCGCTGACGGGGAACATGGCGAAAGTATAAGCGTGATATAACGCGGCCCTCGTCTCCCGGACGCGGACTGAACGTCAGCAAAGGACCTTCCATGCGCAACATCGTGCCTTCGATCGCCGCGGCGCTCCTGTTCGCCACGGCTTTCTTTCAGGCGCAGGAGATCAATCCCTCCTACTACGGCGGCCTGCGCTGGCGCTCGATCGGGCCGCCGCGATCCGGCTACATCTCGGCGCCCGCGGGAGTGCCGGGCGACCCCACGACCTACTACGCCGGCATGCCGGAAGGCGGGGTGTGGAAGACGACCAATGGCGGGGTCACGTGGCAGCCGATTTTCGACGCCGTGCACGTCGCCTCGATCGGCGCGGTCGCGGTCGCCCCCTCAGATCCGAACGTCGTCTATGTCGGCACCGGCAACCAGTCGGGCTGGGCGTTCACCACCGGCAAGGGCATCTACAAATCGATCGACGCCGGCAAGACCTGGGCGAATGTCGGGTTGCCCGACTCGCAGTACATCGGCGGCATCGTGATTGATCCGCGGAACGCGGACAACGTCCTGGTCGCCGCGCAGGGCCCGCGCCCCGCGGGCCGCGGCGCCGTCGCCGCGCCTGCCGCGGCTGCCCCTGCCGAGCGCGGCGTCTACCGGTCGACCAACGGCGGACGGACGTGGACGCGCGTCCTGCCGGCGGACGGCTCGTCCGGCGCGTCCGACGTCTACCTCGATTACCGCGATCCGCGGCTCGGGTTTGCGCTGCTCGCCGGCGGCGCCGGCGCGGCGCCGCAGCCCGCGGCCGCAGGAACCGGTGCCTACAAATCCGCGGACGCCGGCGCGACCTGGCAGCCGATCGGCGGCCGCGGGCTGCCGGATGGCGCGCGCATTTCGGCGTTCGCCGTCGCGTCCGGAACCCAGGGACGGCGCCTCTATGCGCTCGCCGGCAGCGGCGGACGCGGCGCCGGATCGCGCGGGCTCTATCGATCCGACGACGGCGGCGAGACGTGGACGCTCGGCACGCGCCAGCTCGCGAGCGCCGGCGGCAAGATGTACGCGGACCCGCAGAACCCCGACGTGGTTTACGTGATGGGCACCGCGATCTACAAGTCCACGGATGCCGGCCAGCACGTTGCCGCGTTCTGGGGCGCGCCGAGCGGCGCCGACCCGCGCTTCCTCTGGATCGATCCGACCAATCCGAAGCGGATGATGGCCGGTGTCGACCAGGGCCCGGCGATTTCGGTGGACGGCGGTGCGTCGTGGACGCCGTACTACGGTCTCGTCAACGGCCAGTTCTATCGCGTTTCAACCGACTACGATGTTCCCTATCGCGTCTGCGGCCCGCAGCAGGATTCGGGCACCGCGTGCGTGCCGAGCCGCACCGACTTCGGCATGATTCGACC
>Ga0066652_100001355_pt1 | contig 12649 bp, 13 predicted proteins | sample GraSoiAngelo_101_FD_71413 | JGI IMG/M metagenome (GOLD analysis project Ga0066652, IMG submission 71413) | Grasslands soil microbial communities from the Angelo Coastal Reserve, California, USA - 14_0903_02_30cm | ecosystem: Environmental > Terrestrial > Soil > Grasslands | place: USA...
GACCGGACGGGGCGGTCGCCGCGGGCGCGTGGCGGGGCGGCGCCTACGTCCGCACCAGCGCCCTGCTGGCGGAGGGCGTGGCGGGGCCGCCGCCGCGCGAGTCGACCACCCTCGTCGCCGTCCTCACCGACGCCGCGCTGACCAAGACCCAGGCCTGGCTGGTCGCGCGCGCCGCCACGGGGGGCGTCTCGCGTGCCGTCCAGCCCAGCGCGACCGCCGTCGACGGCGACGTGGTCTACGTGATCGCGAGCGGTCGGGTGCCCGCGGACCCGTTCGCCGTGTCGGCGCTGGCGGCGGACGTCAGCGCGGCGGCGATCCAGGACGCCGTCGAGCAGGCGACCGACGCGCCGGGGTGCCCCTCCGCGGTCACTCGACGAGCCGGCGCTCGACCGCCCAGCGGCTGAGCTGGTGGCGAGTGGAGAGCTGGAGCTTGCGCAGCACGGCGCTGACGTGGGCCTCGACGGTCTTGGCCGCGATGCCGAGCTCGAGCGCGATCTCCTTGTAGAGGTAGCCGCGGGCGATGAGCTGCAGCACCTCACGTTCGCGCGCGGTGAGCTGATCCAGCTCCGGGTCGACCTCCGCGGGAGCGAGCTCCCCGGCGAAGGCGTCGAGGACGAAGCCGGCCAGCCGCGGCGAGAAGACGGCGTCGCCGTCGTGCACGCGCGAGACCGCGTCCGCCAGGTCCTCGCCCGAGATCGTCTTGGTCACGTAGCCGCGCGCACCGGCGCGGATCACGGCGATGACGTCCTCCGGCGCGTCCGACACCGAGAGGGCGAGGAAACGCTGCGCCGGGCGGCGGGCGAGCACACGGCGGATGACCTCGATCCCCCCACCGCCGGGCATGTGGACGTCGAGCAGGACGACATCGGGTTCCGCGGCGAGGATCGCGGTCTCGGCCGCCTCGACGCTGCCCGCGTCAGCGCGGACCTCGACGCGCCCGTTCAGCTCGGTCCGCACGCCGGCCCGGAAGAGGTCGTGGTCGTCCACGATCACGACACTCGGCATCGCCGCGGTCATCGCGGGCGCTCCAGCGTCAGCTCGACCTCGGTGCCGCGGCCCGGGGCCGCGCGGATCGCGGCGCGCCCGCCGTGCCGGTCCATGCGGCCGATGATCGATTCGCGCACACCCCGCCGGTCCGCCGGCGCCGCGTCGGGGTCGAATCCCGGGCCGCGGTCGCGGACGAACACCTGCAGCCGCTCGTTGTCGGCCTCGGCATACAGCGACACCGGGCCGGCGTCGCCCGCGAACTTCGCCGCGTTGACGAGCGCCTCACGTGCGGCGGCCACGAGCGCGCGCACGGGGTCGTCGAGTGGTGCATCGCCCACGGTGACGACGTCGACGCCCACGCCGTGCACCGCCTCCACCTCCTCGGCCGCGGCGCTCAGCGCGCCCGCCAGGCTCTCGTCGGCGCCGGGGGCGTCGCGATCCTGCAGCCAGATCCGGAGCTCGCGCTCCTGCCGCCGGGCCAGCGCGGAGACCGCCCGCGGGTCGCCGGCCTGGCGTTGGACGAGTGCGAGCGTCTGGAGCACCGAGTCGTGGAGGTGGGCGGACACCTCGGTGCGTTCCTGTGAGCGGATCCGCGCAGCGCGCTCGGCCGTCAGCCTGCGGACGAGCCGCCACCAGAACGGGGCGAGGATCAGGCCCACGGCGGCGACCACGACAAGCACGGTGAGGGCGAGATCGCCGAGGCCCGCCAGCAGCCCGTTGGCGTACAGGAAGAGCAGCGCCGCGCCCACGATCAGCGCGATGCCGAAGCCGCCGCGGTAGGCGCCCCGCAGCGCACGGCGGCGCTCGGTCGCCGCCGGCACGCCGGTGTCCACCGCTCCCGATTCGGCGATCGCTTCGTCGGCCGGGGGCCCGGACAGCCGCCACGCGAGCGCGACGCCGGCCGCGGCGAGCACCACCGGCCAGACGATCGCGTCGGAGAACCACAGGCCCAGCTGCCGCAGCACGAGCAGTGCGCTGAGCGTCAGGAGAGCGACGCCCGCGGCGGTGCGCCAGCTGCCGGGGGCGTGCCGGCGCAGTCCCCGAAGCGGCGCGGGGTCGTCGCCGGCCGCGGGCAGCAGCAACCAGAGGATGCCGTACGCGACGATCCCGACACCGCCGGCCGCGGTCGCCGCGACGAAGACCACGCGCAGGAGCAGCGGGTCGACTCCGAGCCGCTCGGCCAGGCCGGCGCACACCCCGGCCACGAGCCCGTGCTGGGGATCGCGCCATAACGAGCGATAAGCGGGGGCGGCCATAGATGGCATGGTGACGCTCAGCGGTGCCGCTTTGCCAGCCCGGCGGCGAGCAGGTAGGCGCCGATCGCGGCGAACAGGGCCGGACCCAGCCAGCCAAAGCTCAGCCGGATCGCGCCGACGCTGTCCAGCAGCAGCAGGACACCCACGCCGGTCGCGGCCAGGCCGCCGACCAGCGTGGGCACGTCCAGGCGCTTCGAGCCCGAGCGCCTCACTCGGTGGCGGCTCCGCTGCAGGCCGCGTTCTCCACGGTGGAGTCGCCGGAGCCGGAGCGTCCGTGATGGCGGTCGTCGAACTGGGAGTCCTGCGGCCGGTGGACGACCTCGAGGGCGCCCATCCCGACCTTGGCCTTCAGCTGCACGCGGGGCGCCGCGCTGCCCGCCCCGTCGAGGTCGCGGTTCACGTCGAGGCCGCCCTCTTCGTCGCCGAGGACGTTCACGTACCCCGCGCCCAGGTGCGTGTCGGACTGGACGCACACCTGCCGTGGAACGATGATCGTGGCCGCGCCCATGCCGACCTGGATCGGCAGCCGAGTCGTGGTGCCCCGAACAAACGACACGTCGCGCAGATCCACGCGCAGCCGACCGGCGCTGATCTTGTAGCCGTGCGCGGGCAGGGTCGACAGCGCGGTCGGGCGGTAGTGCTTATCGCCGAAGCCGCCGTCGAAGCGCACGTCGGCGGCGGCCACGAATCCCGCGGGCGCTGCGATCACGAGCGCCGGGACCAGTAGCCACGCCGCGCGGCGGCGCCCGGTCAGGGCGCCCGCCACGGCGCCGAGGCCGATCGCGATCAGGACCGCGGCCACCCAGGCGCCGCCGCCGGAGGCGGTCGCCCAGACGGCGCCGATGACCAGCGCCATCAGCGCCAGGGCGCCGCCGACGATCGCGGCGATGACGGCCGCGACGCGTCCGGCCTTGATGCGGCCGTCGGCGCCGCCGAGCACGCGCCGGATCGGCGACGGTCGGCTGGGCTCCCCGGTTCCGTCGTCGACGGAGGTGAAGAGCCACAGGGCGGGGTAGGCCAGAAAGGCCACGCCGCCCAGGAAGACGAGCACCACGGCACCGACCCGGAACAGCACCGGGTCGGCGTTGAAATAGCGCCCGAGCCCGCCGCACACGCCCGCGACGATGCGGTCGTCGCGGCTGCGCAGGAAGCGGCGCGGGCCCGGCGTGGGCTCCGGTGGTTGTTCGGACTGCTCGGTCATTCGGACTCCTCTGGTTCGAGTATCGCTTGCGACCAGAGGATCGCCGAGAAGCGGCCCCGTGCCTATTGGGGATGACCCTGAGTGCGCCCTTGGTGACGGTGGGGGACCGCCTACGACCGCCCCGACGCTACGCCACCAGCTTCGCCTTCATCTTCTCGTACTCCGCGTCGGAGATCGCGCCCCTGTCCTTGAGGTCGGCGAGCTTGTGCAGCTCGTCCACCGGCGACGTGCTCGCCGTCTCGCGGACGTAGCTCTCGAAGTGCTTGCGCGCGTCGGCCTGCTCCTTGACGGCTCGCTCGCGCATGCCGTGGCCGCGGACGATGAGGTAGATCAGGGCCGTCACCATCGGGACCAACACGAGGAACAGCACCCACACGGCCTTCCACCACCCCGACAGCTCGTGGTCGCGGAACAGGTCGGACAGGATCGTGATCAGGATCCAGAAGTAGACGACGAAGAAGAAGATCTCGAGGACCGTCAAGAACGCGTCGCTCGCGGTGAAGTCGGCAAGGACCATGGAAAGGCCTCTCGGGTTGGGGGTCGAGCAATCCGCCGGAGCGGTGGAACCGCGGCCACCGTAACGCCTGGATCGGCGCCGCGCCAAGCGGGCGGCACGCGCAAGCTCGGGCCGGGCCACGGGCGCTCCGAGCGGTTCGAGGACGATATCCGCGAAAATCCCTCCGTGACCTGGATCCTGATCGTCCCGGCGTGCGCTCTGCTCGTCTATCTCGGCCTCGTGCTGGCGCTCGTGGTCGTCGGCCGGCGCACCGAGGCGCGGGCGGTGGCCGGGTTCGTTCCGGACTGCCTCGTGCTCTGCCGGCGCCTGCTCGCCGACTCTCGGGTGCCGCGCCGCCACAAGGCGCTGCTCGCCGGCCTGCTCGGCTACCTCGCGAGCCCGCTCGACCTGATCCCCGATTTCATCCCGGTGATCGGCCAGCTCGACGACGTGCTGATCGCGGCTGCGGTCCTGCGCACCGTGCGCCGTGGGGTGAGGCGGTCGATCGTGCGCCAACACTGGCCGGGCCCGCCGCAGTCGCTGCGCATCGTCGAGCGGATCGCCTCCCGCCGGTCATGACCGCCGACGCACGTCCAGGCTGAGCGCCTCGCCCGCGGCGAGCACCCGGACGTCGACCTCCGGCGCGAGCTCGGCCGCATATCGGGCGAACTCGCGGGGCGGGTCCGCGAGCACGCGGCGTCTTCGGTAGCGCAGACCGAGGGGGTACAGCGTGCCCCAGTGGATCGGCACGGCACGGCGCGGCCGCAGCCGCGTGAGCGCGATCGCCGCCTCACGCGGGCCGAGGTGGCCCGGGCCGAGGGTCGGGCCCCAGCCGGCGATCGGCAGCAGCGCGACCTCGAGTGCGTCGTCGATCTCGGTCATGCCGTCGAACAGCTCGGTGTCGCCGGCGAAGTAGACGCGCCGGTCGGCGCCGACCACGAAGCCGATCGTGTCGGCGCGCCCGCCGAAGGGGTGGCGCCGCCCGTCGTGGTGCGCCGGGACCGCCCGCACGCCGACTCCTCCGACGTCGACGGTCTGGCCGATGCCCACCTCGGTGATCTCCCGGAACCCGTTGTTGCGAAGGAGGCTCCCCGCGCCGCGCGGCGCGATCACAGGCGTAGCGGGCTCGATCCGGCGCAGCGAGCGTAGGTCGAGGTGGTCGGGGTGAAGGTGGGAGACGAGTACCGCGTCCAGGCCGCGCGCCACGGCGGGATCGGCGACCGCGCTCGCGCGGGCGAGCGGGCCGACCCGCGAGCGCAGCACCGGGTCGGTCAGCAGGCGCCGCCCGCCGAGCTCGAGCAGCGCGGTCGCGTGCCCGACCCACGTTATGCGGTCCCCGGAGGCATGCCTGGGCGGCGGGTGTGGCGGCATGAGAGCATCCTCGCGTACTGATGACCCGCACCCGCCACAGCCGACTGGGAACGTTCGTGCGAATGCTCGCCCTCTGGCTGGTGACCGCGCTGGCCTTCTGGGCGCTGGCAGCACTGCTCCCCGGCATCGCGGTTCCGTCGTTCGACGGCGCGCTCGTCACCACGGGGCTGATCGCGGTCCTCAACCGGCTCTTCTGGCCGCTGCTGACCCGCCTGTTCCTGCCCATCACCGTGCTCACCCTGGGCCTGGCCACTCTGGTCGGGAACGCGCTGATCATCATGTTCGCGATCAACTCCGTCGATGGGTCGAGCCCCAGCTTCGGCGGCGCGCTCGCCGCCGCCTTCGGCATGGCCATCGTGACGATGATCGCCATCCCCGTGCTCGGCATCGACGGGGACGCCTACCAGCTGCGCCTCGTCCGCCGGCGCCGGCGCCGCCTTCGCGAGCGCAACACGACCGACGTCCCGGGGGTGATCCTGTTCGAGATCGACGGATTGGCCGAGCGCGTACTTCGTCGTGCACTCGATGACGGCCACGCGCCGACGCTCGCCCGCTGGCTGGCGGACGGCAGCCATCGGATCGTCCCGTGGGAGTGCGACCTGTCCTCGCAGACCGGCGCGAGCCAGGCGGGGCTGCTGCTCGGGAGCAACTTCGACATGCCGGCCTTTCGTTGGTACGAGAAGGAGCGCGGCGAGCTGGTCGTGTCGAATCATCCCAAGGACGCCGCCGAGATCGAGCGCCGGCGGTCGGACGGGGGCGGGCTGCTCGCGGCGAACGGCGCGAGTCGCGGGAACCTCGTGTCGGGCGACGCGCCGCGCTGCATGGCCACGATGAGCGTGGTCCGCGACCGCACGCGCTCGCAGTCCAACGAGTTCTTCTCCTACTTCGCCGCGCCGTACGGGTTCGCCCGCACCATCGCGCTGTTCCTCTGGGACGTCGTGCTCGAACGGCGGGCGGCCCGGCGGCAGCGCAAGCGCGGCGAGCAGCACGTGGCGCGCGGCGGCATCTACCCGTTCGCGCGGGGCGCCATCACCGTGGCGATGCGCGACCTCAACGTCGCGACGCTGCTGGCCGACATCGTCGAGGGCGTGCCGGTCGCGTACGCGACGTTCGTCGGCTATGACGAGGTCGCGCACCACTCCGGCATCACGGAGCCCGATGCGTTCGCCGTGCTCCAGCTGCTCGACGCGCAGCTGGAGCGGTTGGAGCGCGCGACCCTCGAGGCGCCGCGCCCCTACCACCTCGTCGTGCTGTCCGACCACGGCCAGACGCAGGGCAGGCCGTTCCGCCAGCGCTACGGCATCACCCTCGAGGAGCTCGTGCAGCGCGCGGTCCGCGACGGCTCGGTTCGGGCGCCCGCGGCCGTCGACGAGGCCTGGGGGAACCTGGGGGCGACGCTCACCGAGGCGCGCGAGGACGACACCCTCGCCGGCCGCCTGCTCCACCGTGTAACCCGCCGGCACGTCGTCGACGGCGCGGTCGCGCTGGGCCCGGACCGCGAGGCGCTCGCCCAGAAGGCGTCGGCCGAGGCCGAGACCACCGATGACGCCATGGTGCTGGCGTCCGGCAACCTCGGCCTGGTCTATCTCCCGGATCGCGACGAGCGGATGACCCTGGAGCAGATCGACGCCGCCCACCCCGGCCTCGTGGAAGCACTCGCCGGGCATCCCGGCATCGGCTTCGTGATGGTCCACTCCGAGCGCGACGGGCCGGTCGCCGTCGGCGGGCAGGGGCGCCGGCGGCTCGCCGACGACGGCGTCGAGGGCGAGGATCCGCTCGCGCCGTTCGGCTCCAGCGCCGCCGCGCACCTGCGTCGCACCGACGGTTTTCCGCATTGCCCGGACCTCCTGATCAACAGCATGTACGACCCGGAGGCGGACGAGATCGCGCCGTTCGAGGAGTTCATGGGGTCACACGGGGGCCTCGGCGGCTCGCAGAGCCACCCGTTCGCGGTTGTCCCGAGCGGATGGAGCCCGGAGCCGGCTTCGATCGTGGGCGTCGAGGCGATGCACGAGGTGTTGCGCACGTGGCTCGCCGAGTCCGGGCTCGAGGTCGAGGCGCACCGAGACACGCCCAGCGCGGCGCCGGCCGTCGGCTGATCAGCGGCTCGACGCGATCCGCAGCAGCCGGCGGACGCCCTCCCACACGTTCTCGGGTATGCGCGCCGACGGCGACGCGCCCGGGTGCGCCCGCGAGATGCGCACCTCGAGCACTCGGGGCCGGGTGCCGAAGCGCAGCGGCGGCTCGAGCACCGCCGCCTCGCCGTCGATCCCCGCCGGCACGCCGCCGTCGGCCCGGATCTCGAGCGACGGTGCGGACCAGTTCTCCATGCGCGGCGCGGAGCCTGGGCTCAGGTCGAGCGCCGCGATGCCGAGCAGGCCGTCGTCGATCCTCGGGCGCGTGCCCGCCCCGATCGCGCGGCCGAGCCGATAGCGATTGTTGGACACGAGGATGGTGGTGTTCGCACTGTGCTCGCGGCCGTCCGTGCCCGTCACGCGCAGGCCCGAAGGCCGGCGGTCCGGCCCCAGCGCGTCCGGCACCGTGTCGAGGAGTGTGCGGATCTTCGACTCGCGGTATCCCGGTCGCTGGACCGCCTCCGCGTACACCCCGAGCGAGACGTTGTTCACGAACACACGCCCATTGACCTCGGCGAGGTCGACGCGGCGCCGGCCGCCGTCGACGAACGCGTCGAGCGCGCCGACCACGTCGTCACGGTCCACGCCGAGGTCGAGCGCGAAGTGGTTGCGCGTGCCCGCGGGGATGCAGGCGTAGGGCAGGCCGGCCTCCGCCGCGACCGCCGCGACGATCGCCTGCGAGCCGTCGCCGCCGGCCATGGCGAGCGCATCGGCGCCGCTCGCAACCGCGTCGCGAACGAGCGCTTCGAGGTCGTCTCCGCGCCGCAGCTCGATCGGCTCGATCCCCCGGCTGTGCGCTTCCTCGGCGAGCTTGAATTTTTCCGCCTTCCCGCCCCCCGACTTCGGGTTGAAGAAGAGCACCGGGCGCTGCGGCGCGGCCGCGGGCGGCAGCGTGACGTGGACGCTGAAGGCGACCCGCGCCATTCCCACCGCGGCCGCGAGCACGGCGATCACGACCAGATCCGCGATGCGGGCCGAGGAGAGGATGAACAGCAGGCCGGCCACGAACAGGACGATCGCGACAGCGAGCCCCGCGATCCGGGCGAGGCCGCGCCGGAGCACGCCGTACCAGGCCGCTGCCACGGCCAGCACGGTGACCCCGAGCACGACCAGACCGCGGGGGAACTCGTCGACCGCCACGGCGATCGCCAGGCCCAGACCGGCGGCCGCCAGCGCGATCGCGGCGATCGCCGCGAGCCGCCTCATAGGATCCCCGGGCCGTGAGTCAGTGGCTGGACGAAGCCAAGCGCCTCGACGTCGCCGTCTACGCGGCGGTGGCGGCCACCCCGTCGCCGACGCTCGACCGCTTCATGCGCCGGCTCTCCCACGCGGCCGACTACTCGCGTCTGTCGATTTCGGCCGCGGCGGTCCTCGCCCTCACCGGCGGGCCGGCCGGCCGCCGAGCGGCGGTGCGCGGAATGGCCTCGATCGGAGTGACGTCGGCGGTCGTCAACCTCGTCGTCAAGCCGCTGAGCCGGCGCCGGCGCCCGGATCGCGCCACGCAGAGCGTCCCGTTCGCGCGGCATGTACCGATGCCGACCTCGAGCTCGTTTCCCTCGGGACACTCGGCGGCCGCGTTCGCGTTCGCCACAGGGGTTGGCCACGTTCTGCCGTCGGCGGCAGTGCCACTCCGCGCCCTGGCGGCCCTGGTCGCCTACTCGCGCGTGCACACGGGCGTCCACTACCCCGGCGACGCGATCGTGGGATCCCTGATCGGCGGCGCGGTGGCCCAGGCGACGGTGCGCGCGCTCGACTCGCACGAGCGCTAGACGCCCGTCTCGGCCTCGAGCCCGGTGTTCCATGCGGCCGGTCGAGGCATTGGGTTCTGGTGCGGCGTGCTCATCCGTCCATTCCGAGCGTGCCACGTCGGCCACGCGCTGGCAAGCGCTCTGCCCACCGCGTCAGGCCTGGCGCGGCAGCGCCGCCACGGTCACATCCCGGCTGACCGCGTGCAGCTCGTCGGGCAGCTCGGCGAGCTTGACGTTGGCGACCAGGTCCATGTCCTCGCCGAGCGGGCGGAAGAAGTCGTCGTAGTGCGTCGGGACCACGACGCGCGGATCGAGCCTGGGCAGGATGCGCGCCCAGTAGTGGTCGGCGAAGCTGCGCCCGGCGACGCCGGCGAGGAATACGTCCACCCCACGGTGGCGGATCGCGTCGTCGAGGAGGTCGGCGCTCCCCTGGTGGTAGAGCGTGATGCCGGCGACGGCGATGTGGATTCCCCATACCTGGCCGCAGCGGTACGCGCTTGGCGTGAGTTCGCCGAGGTGCTCGCAGGTGAGCTCGCCATCGAACGGGACGGCGAGGCCGAGCAGGAGCTTGGAGTGCGCGCTCGGAACGAACGAGACCTCGAACGGTCCGAGTTCGTAGGTGCGGTAGGGCTCGACCTCGACCGCGAGGTCGCCGAGCCCGTGGAGGCGCATGAGGTGGGCCAGAGAGGCCGACCCGTAGGCGCGGCAGCCGAAGCGGCTGGCCGCGGCGGGGGCGTCCACGGCATGGTCGAAATGCGTGTGGCCCACGAGCACCCCGGCTACCTCCCCGTCGGGCGCCGGGAGAAAGCGCTCGTGCGCGGTCGTTTCCGGCCGGGCCGGCCGGCGCATCAGCAGGCTGCGCAGCGGCACCCGCGACACGTAGGGGTCGATGTACAGCGATCGGCCCTCGAAGGCGAGGCGATAGCCGGACACGCCCAGCCACTCCAGCGACAATCCCGCGGGCAGGTCGACGGCGCGCGCCTCGAGTTCGCCCAGCGCGTCGGCGTCGTCGCGCGCGCGGCTCCGTCGCGTCGCTGCTGATCGCGCGAGGTCCGCGACATGCCGCACGGGGCCGAGCACCGCGGCGAGTGTAGGCGACGCAGCGTGATACAAGGAGGCCATGGCCGACGTCCTGGCAATCGACCGACCGGCGCCGTCTGTGCGGGTGCTGACGCTCAACCGGCCGGAGGCGCTCAACGCGATGACCGCCGAGCTGTGCGAGTCGCTGCACGAGGAGCTGCGCAGCGTGGCGGCCGACCGCTCCTGCCGGATCGTCGTGCTCACCGGCGCCGGCCGCGCGTTCTGCGCCGGCGTCGACCTGCGTGGCTACGGTGACGCGCCGGGCAACGACGGGTCCGATGCGGCGCGCGACATGCTGGCCAACCAGGAGCACATGTCGTCGCTCGTCCTGCACCTGCGGGCCACCCCGCAGCCGATCATCGCGGCGGTAAACGGCGGCGCGGCGGGTATCGGTCTCGCGCTCACCCTCGGCAGCGACATCCGTTACGCCGCGCCCGACGCGGTATTCCGCGCCGCGTTCCTCAACATCGGCGTGTCCAACTGCGACATGGGCACGAGCTGGCTGCTGCCGCGGCTCATCGGCGCCTCTCGCGCGCACGAGATGATGCTCACCGGCCGCCGCGTGAGCGCCGAGGAGGCCGAGCGGATTGGCCTGGTGGCGGGGGTGGTCGAGGGCGATGAGCTGCTGCCGCGCGCGTTCGAGGCCGCCGAGCAGATCGCGGCCTGGGCTCCCTGGGGCATCCGCCTGACCAAGCGCGGCATGTGGTCGGCGCTGGAGATCCCGTCCGAGCAGGCCACGATCGAGTACGAGGACCGCCAGCAGATCATGGGCCTGCACGGCAAGGCGCCGGCCGAGGCCGTGTCGGCGTTCCTGGAGAAGCGTCCGGCCGACTTCACGGACTGAGCGCCGGCGCCGCCCGCCGATCGCGCGTGGTTTCGATCGCGCAGACCGCGACCAGGATGGCGGTGACCAGGCCGGCCAGCGCCCACGCGTCCAGCGCGCCGCCCGCGACGAAGAGCACGGCCAACGCCAGGACGGCCCCGAGCTGCGGCCGGCTGAGGGCGCCGCCCATGCGCAACCGAAAGGCGACCTGACCGGCCATGTAGAGCGCCACGCCGCCGCAGAAGGCGAGGCGCGCGGCGTCGCTGAGCGAGTGGCCCACGTCGTGGATCGCGATCTTCTCGCCGGCCGCGAAGACGATGATCCCCGCGACCAGCACGAGGTGGAGGTAGCTGTAGGCGTCTGCGGCGGCCAGCACCGGGTCGCTGTGGCGGCGCAACCGCTCCTCGGCCGTGGCGGCGAAGCTGTCGAAGTACGTCCACCACAAGCCGACCGTGATCAGCAGACCGAGCGTGACCGCCGCGACGAGCTCGGCGTCCACCTGGCGTCCGCTCGCCCCCACGCCGATCGTCACTATCGACTCGCCGAGGCAAATGATGATGAAGAGGCTGTAGCGCTCGGCGAAGTGCACGACCGCGACCTGCTGAAGGCCGCGCAGGCGCTCCCGGGTCAACCACGCTGGGCCGGCGTAGTCGATGGCCACGGCCACGGTCCAGAGCACGATGCGCAGCGTGTCGTCCACGAACGAGCCCGCGATCAGCAACGCCATGCCGATGACCACGGTCACCGCGAAGCCGGCGATCGCCGCCCAGGACGCGCTGCCCCGCCGTGACGCGTCGGCGTAGAGCGCAAGGTGCAGGAGGCGCACTCCCGCGTACGTCACGGCGAACAGCGTCGCCTCGCTGCCGAAGGCCCCGGGGATCGCAAGCCCCGATATGAAGATGAGGAGCATCGCGAGCAGCAGCGCGATCCGAAGCGTCGGCGACGAGGTGTCCTGGGCGTTCGCCGCCCACACGAACGCCGACCAGGCCCACCAGACGAGGGCGAGCACGAGCATCGAGCGCCCGAAGCCCGCCCACGTCAGGTCGCGAGCGAGCAGAGTGGTGACCTGCGTGATCGCGAAGACAAAGACGAGATCCCAGAGGAGCTCGACCGGGCTCGTGCGGCGCTCCATCCAGCGCAGTATCGCGAGCCCGTGCGGCGGCGGGATTGCGCCCCGGCGGCAGCGGGTACGGGCGCGGGCGTGAACGCAGGCGATGAGCACTCCGCGGCCACGACCCAGGCTCGCCGCGAGCCGCTGTGGTTCGCCGACGCTCCGAGCACGGACCATCCGGGTGCGCGCGGAAAGCCGACGGCCGACGTCGCCGTGCTCGGCGCCGGCATCACCGGGCTGCTCGCCGCCTACGCCCTGACCCGCGCCGGCGCGAAGGTCGTGGTCCTCGAGGCGCGCAGCGTGGGAAGCGGGGCGACCGGTCATACCAGCGCGAAACTCACCTCGTTGCACGGCCTCGCCTATGCCGATCTGGTGCGCCGCGCCGGCCGCGAGCGGGCGGCGGCGCACGCCGCAGCCAACGAGCACGGGATCGCCCTGATC
>Ga0066652_100001356_pt1 | contig 12648 bp, 14 predicted proteins | sample GraSoiAngelo_101_FD_71413 | JGI IMG/M metagenome (GOLD analysis project Ga0066652, IMG submission 71413) | Grasslands soil microbial communities from the Angelo Coastal Reserve, California, USA - 14_0903_02_30cm | ecosystem: Environmental > Terrestrial > Soil > Grasslands | place: USA...
GCGGCGAGCGTGAGCTGAAGCAGTATCTCGAGCACGTGCCGCCGGACGCGTCGCCCGCGACCGTCTCAGCCGTGCGCTATCGCCTGGGACAGATCTATGAGAAGACCGGCCGCGCGTCCCAGGCGCGAGCGGAATACAACGAGGCGATCAAGATCTCGCCGCAGAACCAGGACGCGAAGAAGGCTCTCGCGGCGCTGAAGTAGCGCTACCAGCTGCCTCGCTCGCCCGCGACCTCGATCACCTTGCCGAGGCGTTCGGCGGCGTGGATCCAGTTGACCTCGATAGCGCGCTGCGCTTCTGACGCGCGGCCGTCTTCGATGGCGGCGATGATCGCATCGTGCTCGTCGGCGGACGACTTGATGTCCCCGGTCAGCATGCTGATGTACATGCGGATGTACCGCTCCGCCTGCGGCTTCACGGCGTCGTGCAGTGCCAGCAATCGGGGACCGACACCGGCCTGCACGATACGCTTGTGCAGCTTTTCGTCCGCGTCGTACAGCCGGCCGTGGTCCACCGGCGCGCCGCGCCCGGCCTTCGCGAAATCCTGGTTGATGGCGCGCAGCTCGCGGCCGAGTGCGCGTCGCTCGCTCGCGTCCATCCCGGCCGCGCGGCGCGCGCCGAGTCCCTCGAGCGCGCCGACGATGTCGAGCAGCTCGTGCACGTCGTTGCGCGTCAGCGGCGCCACGGTGAGCCGCGACTGCTGCGCGCCGGGCGCGCCCATCACGAACCCTTCCTGCTGGAGGCGCTGCAGCGCTTCGCGCACCGGCGTGCGACTCACGCCGAGCCGGTCGGCGATCTCCGTCTCCACGATGCGGCTTCCCGGCGCGAGCGAACCCTGAACGATGAGGTCGCGCAGCCGCATGTACACCTGATCCGGCCGCGACCCGTGCGGTGCCCCCGCGAGCGAACCGGCCTTCTTTCGTGCGCGGCCGGGCGACGGTGACGAGGAGGGGGGCACGGCCATATCGCGAATATAGGGGCGCAGATTCCAGCGCGCTGATTACGTTTGCGCCATGCGAACACGTCGCGCGTCCTTCAGCATTGCACTCGTCATCGCGCTCGCGATGTCGTGCTCGGAGCCGCGCTCCGAGGTGGGTGTGGACGTGTTCTCGAGCGATACCATGCCCGCGCGCTTCGTCGTGGATCTCAAGGGCTCGACGCTGGTCATTGCGCTGCGAAGCAACAACTTCTACATGCAGCGCGACAAGTCACTGGTCCTGGAGACGCCCGGCACGCTCATCATCCAGAAAGGTGCGGGGACCGCGACCATCACCGCGCTCGACACCGCGCACCGCTTGGCGGTTCAGCCGATCGGGACGCCGCCGGACTCGGATGACATCCTGGGTGTGGTCGGACGTCGCATCACGATGACGCGCGCCGGCGAGGATCGGCGCGTGAAGCTCGAGCTGCTGAAGAAATAGGAAGGAGGAGGACGGCCGTCCTTCTCTGCCCTGTCTCTAGCTCGCCGTGACCTGCGCGAGCGAGTGCTCGTTCGACGTCCGCGTGCTGCCCGGACCGATCGTGCCGGCGCTCTGGCTGGAGTCGGGCGCGCCGCTGATCGGATGGATGTAGAGCCGGCCCTGTACGACGCCGCCTTCATGCACCAGGATCGCCGCGGAGCGGATGTCGCCGGCGACGATGCCGTTGGACTGCAGCTCCGTGCGTTGCGCGGCGAAGATGTTGCCTGTGACGGAGCCGCCCACGATCACTTCGCGCGCGGTGACGTCGCCGACCACAGAGGCGCCTTCGCCGATCACCACGAGATCCGCCTTGTGGATGGACCCTTCGAGCCGTCCGTCGACTCGCAGCGCGCCGTCGGTCTCGATATCGCCGTGCGCCGTGCAGTGCGAATCGAGCACCGAGAAGTTGGTGCTCGGGAGCGGCGAAACTTCGCGGCGGCTGAACAGGCCCATGTCCCCTGATCTCCCCGTCCGTGGACGGACGCGTGATTGGCAGCGAAGCGCCGCAACATCCACCCGATTCCGGAGTTGCGCCAGCGCCTCATGCAATAGACCCCGTCACTGACGCGGTCGCAACATTTGTAAACAAATGGTGCGCTTTATGCCGGCAATACAGGTTTTGTGCGGTGCTACACATAGCATCGGCGGGTCGCGACTTTACTATAGGTCCCGAGATGAACAGTCGAGATCAACGTTCCGCGTCCACCGCGACGGCGCCGTCGCCGAACACCGGCAAGATGCCCCGATCGCGCTACCGCAGTCTGGCAGACCCGGACAGCCTGCGGGAGTTCGCGCGCAACCTCGGCGAAGGCATCTACATCACGATGCCCGACGGACGCATCCTCGACGCGAATCCCGCATTCCTCGAGATGTTCGGCGTCGCCACCCTGGAAGACTTCGGCGAGATGAGCGCGTTCGATCTCTTCAAGGATCCCGCGCAGCGCGAGCTGGAGATGCGGCTGCTGGAACGCGATGGCCGGGTGCGCGAGTTCGAGTTCCAGATCCGTCGTCCGGACGGCGAGGTGCGCTGGGTGCTCGACACGAGCTACGTGGTGGCCGACGCCGAGACGGGCGAGCGGTTCTTCCACGGCGTGCTCGTGGACATCACGGCGCGCAAGCAGCTGGAGGCGGAGTTGATCGAGATGAGCACGCACGACGCGCTCACCGGCTGCCTGAACCGGCGCTTTCTCGACCAGTCGGACATGCTCTTCAAGCTCGACCCCGGTGCGCGCTGGGGGTGCATCTTCGTCGACATCGACCACTTCAAGCACTACAACGACGAGCACGGGCACCAGGCCGGCGATCGCGTGCTGGTGCGCATGGCCCGCTTCCTCATGCGTCACGTGCGCGCGGAAGAAGCGGTGGTGCGCGTGGGCGGCGACGAGTTCGTGATCATGCTCGGCGGCGCCGACGTGAATCGCACGAAGCGCGTGGCCGAGCGTCTACGCAACTCGGCGCTCAAGTCCGCCCCGGTGCCGTTCTCGTTGGGCTGGGCGGCGCGTGAAGCGAGTGAGCCGCTCGTGAAGCTGCTCGATCGCGCCGACCGCAACCTCATGAGCGTGCGCGTCGAGCAACGCGTCGAGGAGCACCGCAGATAGCAACTACGCCGTTGGTCGTTACGCGCGTTGCAGCCTGTCGAAGTACGCTTTCCGCACCTTGCCGACCTTCGGCGCCACGACCGCCTGGCAGTACGGCTGATTCGGGTTCTTGTTGAAGTAATCCTGGTGGTAGCCTTCCGCCGGATAGAACACCGAGAACGGAATCACCTCGGTGACGATCGCATCGTCCCACACCTTTTCACGCTCGAGCGCGGCCGTCGTCTGCCGGACCGCGCGCTCCTGTTCCGGCGAATGGTAGAACACGACGGAGCGGTACTGCGTGCCCGTGTCATTGCCCTGACGATTCAGGGTCGTGGGATCGTGAATGGTGAAGAGCACGCCGAGCAGGTCCTCGTAGGAGACGATGTTCGGGTCGAAAGTGATCTGCACGACTTCCGCGTGACCGGTGGCGCCGCTGCACACCTGCTCGTAGCTCGGATTGGGGCGCTTTCCACCCGCATATCCGCTCACGACCTTCTCGACGCCGCGCAGCTGACGAAACGCGGCATCGAGGCACCAGAAGCATCCGCCACCGAAGGTTGCGACTTCGGTCATGTCTTCGCCTCGAAGTTCAGCGAACACGAATTGATGCAGTAGCGCTGTCCCTCGGGTCCCGGTCCGTCCGGGAACACGTGTCCGAGATGGGACCCGCATTTCCTGCAAGTCACCTCGATGCGGCGCATGCCGTGGCTGCGATCTTCCGTGAGCTCGACGGCGTCCTTCAACATCGGCTCGGAGAAGCTTGGCCAACCGGTACCGGAGTCGAACTTGGTGTCCGACTTGAACAGTTCAGCGCCACAGCCGATACAGCGATAGACACCATCCGCATGATTGTTCCAGTACGCGCCGGTGAACGCGCGCTCGGTGCCCTTTTCGCGTGCAACGTGGAACTGCTCGGGAGTGAGCTGCTCGCGCCACTCCGCCTCGGGTTTGGTGATCTTGTCGGTCATGCATTGAGTCTAGTCAGGCTGTAAAGTGTGTTGGCACTGTGGGACTTACGGTGCCGGGCTCGAGCGGGAGCGCTCACTGGGGCGCTCATGGAGGCGCAACTGACGGCGGCACAGGGGCGGGCATACCCGTTCATGAGCGCGGTCGTCCCGCCGGCATTGCGCGGCCGTAACCGCGGTTGTTCCGGTTCCAATGCCGTGGTTAGTTGCGAAGGTATGAGCGTCCTTCTGAGCGAATCTTGCCGCCCCTGACGGCATTCTCATTGCTTCCAAGTTCAGTCCGCCAATGGCAATTCCCGATACTCGCCGCCCAGTAACTCTCGAACCAGGCAGTTCCCTCCGCGATCGCATGGAGGAACTGGAGGAGCGATCGCGCGCACAGGCTCTGGCCGTCGCCGTCATGGATCTCGAGACCGGCTTCGAGTTCCGATATCGTCCCGACCGCTGGTTCCATGCGGCGAGCACCATCAAGCTGGCGGTGCTGCTCGGCTTGTTCGCCGCCATCCATCGCGGCACGCTCGTGCCCCAGTCGCGTCTGCATGTGCGCAATCGCTTTCGCAGCGCGTACGACGGCAGCTCGTTTCGCGTGCTGTCGGAACGCGACGCGGATTCCGAGGTCCAGGCGGCGGTGGGCAAGACCATGAGGGTGATCGATCTGGCGCGAAACATGATCGTCCGGAGCAGCAACCTCGCGACGAACCTGCTCCTCGATCTGCTGGGCCTCGAGCACCTGCAGCGAACGCTCGAGGAGCACCAGCTGAGCGGCATCGATCTGCGCCGGGGCGTGGAGGACGAGCTGGCGTTCGAGCACGGGATCAACAACCGCGTCACCGCCGACGGGCTCGTCCAGCTGCTCCGGTTGTTCGCAGAGGAGCGCGCGTTCTCGCCGGAGCTGTCACGGGAGATGGTGGAGATTCTGCACGATCAGGAGTTTCGCAGCGGCATTCCGGCGGGACTGCCAGCGCACGCGCGTGTCGCGCACAAGACGGGCGAGATCTCCACGATCGCGCACGACGCGGGCATCGTGTACCTGCCGAAACGCAAACCGTACGTCGTCGCGATCCTCACCGAGTGGGACGCGGAGATGTCGGGTCGTCATCCGACGATCGCGGCGGCGTCATACATGATCTACGAACATCTCCTCGGCGCGAGAGACGAAGACGATGAGTGAGCCCGCACGCCTCCTCTCCGAGCGGTATGGCGCGCAGGGCGAGCCGAGCATCGCGCTGCGGATCGTGGACGGCCGCAGGCTGGAGAAGAAGTATCGCGATGTTCTCCGGCCGGGCGGCATCCTCGCGGACGCGCACGGCCAGGCACACCAGCTGCCGCGCTACTTCTACGAGATCCCGTCCTGGGAGGTCGCGCATAACACGCAGCTGTCCGAGAACTTCGCGCTGTGGGAGTTCATCCACACCGACGTGCACGAGGCGGAGCCGCTGCGAATGTTCCCGCGCTATGTCCCGTGCGCCATCACGCTCATGGCGCTCGGACTCGAGCAGTTCCGTTCGGCGGCGCGGAGCTTCGTTCATATCGCGGCGAACGGTGGCTACCGGTCGCCCGCGCATGCGCTCACGGTGCACGCCACGCCGCACGCATGGGGCACGGCGGTGAATGTCTACCGTATCGGCGACACCATGCTCGACAACCAGGAGGCGCTCGAGCACTACGCCTCGCTCGCGTACAAATCGATGCCCGGCGTCTACGTGCGTCCGTTCGGCCGGAAGCGCGGCGAGACGGACGACCATCTGCATCTCGACTTCGGCTACGTGATTGCCGTACCGCGCGGCGCGCCGTTCGAGACGTATAACCCCAAGCTCGACGTCGAGCCGCTGTGAAGCGTGACCTGACGCTCCTGTCTCGCGGCGATCGCCGCCGGGTGGCTCGCTCACCCGCGGATGCGTTCGTCCCCGATCGTCGCAAGCGTCCGCGCCGCGAGGAGCGGCTGCCCGCACCCGCAGGGGACCGGGACCTGTCGTACGGCGCGATCGGCATGGAGGCCGAGTTCACCGTCCTGCTCGACGGGCAATCGGTGAAGCCGGAGGACGTCTTCAAGTCGCCGACGAACATCGTGCGCGCGCCGATGATGCACCGCACCGGCCGGTCGTATCACCTGCCGACCGGGGGCGCGGTGTACTTCGACACGGGCGTCATCGAGATCGCCACGCCGATGATCGAGATCGACGCGGGATGCGCGGCTCGCGCCGGCCGCTCGCTGTGGGAGAACATCCTCTACCTGCGGCGCGAGCTCGACGCCTGGGAGAAGACGCACGGGCACACGGTGGAGCTGTCGGGGTTCAGCACGCACTACAACGTGTCGTTCAACAAACCCGAGGCGCCGCGATCGAAGCACTGCACCGTGCAGAAGCTCGCGCTGCTGCTCACCTATATCCTGCCGACGCCGGTGATGCTGCTCGCCGCGAACCGACGCTCCACGGGCATCGGCGTGCGGCCGCGCGGCAACCGTGTCGAGGTGACCGCGGACTTCACGCCCGACGCGTCGCTGATGATCGCGACCGCGACGCTGTGCGTCGGCATCATCAAGAGCGTCATGCGCTGGCCCACCTACGAGCTCGCCGAGCTCGCGCAGTGGAGGCGCGACATCCCGGTCATTCGCGACTTCCGGCCCGCGCCGCACAGCTCGCGGAAGGGCTGGTCGGCCAAGTACACCTGCTACCGCGAGAATCCATTCCTCGTCGACATCGACGATCCGCGCTGGGAGACCACGGGCGGCGAGACGCTCTCGCTGCGCGAGATGGCCGGACGCACCACGCGCTACTTCTGGCCGACGATCCGGCGCTTCGCCGATCCGTTCACGCTTCGCCTGATCGGGAGCGTGATGCGCGGCCGAGCGCCTTCGCTGCTCGAGCTCGACGACCGGCCGCCGGAGTACGACAGCGTCGGCCGCCTGTGCCAGTGGGACGACCTCTTCCCCGAGCGCGTCCTGCCGCGCTCACGGTACGAGCGCGTGCTCGGCCACGCGATCAAGGGGGAGCGGCTCATGATGGATCGCGAGGTATACACCCCCGTCGGAATGCAGGGATGGGGGCACGTGGTGTTCAGAAAAGAGACGGACCGGTCGCGGCACGTGCTGTCGCTCGACTACCTGCTGGACCATCTGGATAACTGGGATTCGGGCGCCAGATAGCGGAGCCGGAAGCCGGAAGCCGGGAGCCGGAAGTCGGGAGCCGAGGGAACCAAGCGTCAAACGTCCAGATCCGTTTGGTCAGCCCCGTAATTCAGGCGCCCGCCGACCATTTTTGCCGGCTCGATGAGCCGGTGCGGTGAGCTCCTCGTCGCGGATTCGATGTGAACGACGTCGTGCTTCCGCGCCACGAGCCAATCCGAGATGAGTCGCCGGTGACATTGCCACCAGAGCGACTCCGCGCACATGACCGCGGTGCGCCGTTCGGCCGCCATCTGCAGCAGCGTCGACATCGCGGCTTCGAACTCCGGCGTCTCCATGTAATCGGCGTAGCCGCGGAAGGCGGCGACGCGCCAGCCGGTGTTCCTCGAGTCCTTTGCAGGGGTGCGACGTCCTCCCAGTTCCGGCATCCACGCGTAGCGGATCCCGTGCGACTCGAGGAGAGGTTCCAGCTGGTCGCGGCCGAAGTGGGGATGGCGGCGCGAGCCCGGGAAACGCCGGACGTCAGCGACCGCCTCTACGCGATGCGCGCCAAGCAGCTCGAGAAACTCCGCCGCTGCCCGCGTGGAATGCCCGATCGTCCAGACCGTCAGCGACACGATGCGAAAAGAGCGTCACGCAATTGCGAGACGCTCTCTCAAAACTCCCGGCGCTTCATCTCCTTGAAGAAATGCGTGCGCTCGATGTCGCTGTCCTCGTCTCGTGGCGGCGGCAGCGTCTTGTCGAACTTTCTGCCGTCGCGAGCCTTGGCGAGCTTCGCCGCCTGGGCTGCGTTCTTCTTGATGAGCTTCTGAAGCTGTTTCTCGTCCATCGTCCCTGGTGTGAACGTGAAGAGCCCGATATCTCCGGCCTTCATTATATACGCCGGACCACCCCGGGGGGTTACGGGGCCAACGGGATTACCCCAGAGCGTCACTGCCAGTTGCAGATGTACTTGTCGCCGATGCAGATGCGCTTCAACCGCCTCTCGGAAACCCGGCAGTCGAGCACGATATGGCGCAGGTAGCGTCCGCCTGACGATATTCCGGCCCCCGGCGCAGTTCCCCCAGCCTTCGCGCGCGGCCCTCAGCCCTCAGGTCTTCAGCTCTTCTTCGTCCCGCGCGGCCCGCGACCCCTCCCGGTTCCCACACACCCTCCCGAGGTCAGCGCATATCGCCATGAGCGGCGACGCAGATACGTTCACCAACAGCTCCGGACGCAACGGTCAGCCGATCCAGAAGCTGCCCGGGTTCATCGCCACGCCGCGGGCGCGCTGGCCTCGGCATGTGAACGTGACGCCGCGGATACCGGCGCCGCCATCCGATGATCGCGATGTGGTCATCACCTTCATCGGGCATTCCACGTTTCTGCTGCAGTCGATGCAGGCGACGGTGCTCACCGACCCGATGTTCTCGAACCGGGCGAGCCCGGTGTCCTTCGCCGGTCCGAAGCGCGTCCACGAACCCGGGGTGCGCCTCGCGGACCTGCCGCGCATCGACATGGTGCTGCTGAGCCACAATCACTACGACCACTGCGATCTGCCCACGCTGCACGAGCTCGCGCAGCGCTTCCAGCCACTGGTCGTGACGCCGAGTGGAAACCGCGACCTCGTGGAGAAGTCAGGGATCACCCGTGTCGAACAGCTGGGATGGTGGCAATCGTCCCGCAAATCGCCGGTCCCCGTGACGGTCGCACCCGCGCAGCACTTTTCCGCGCGAACGCCGTTCGACCGGAACCGCGCCCTCTGGGGCAGCTTCGTCTTCGAGCTGGCCGGCCGACGCCTGTATTTCGCCGGCGACACGGGATACAGCGAGCATTTCCGGGTCATCCGGGCGCGCGCGGGGCGCATGGACCTCACCCTCCTGCCAATCGGCGCGTACGAGCCGCGCTGGTTCATGAAGGACGTGCACATGAACCCCGCGGAAGCGGTGCAGGCTCACCTGGACCTGGAATCGAAGCACAGTGTCGCGATGCATTTCGGCACGTTCCAGCTGACGCCCGAGGCGATCGATGCGCCGCCGCAGGCGTTGCGTCACGCGCTGGACGAGCGTGGCGTCGATCGCGCCGTTTTCGATGTGCCCGTCCCGGGCGAGTCACTGCATCTGTCCGACGTGCTTCGTCCCAGGGTCGTCGCGCACGCATGATGCGACTCGGCCGCGCAGCACTGTGCGGGGCAGCGATGCTGGTTGCGTCGCTCGCGACACGTGCGCGCGCGCAACAGCCCGCGGGCGACTGGCGGGCGTACGGTCGGGATGCGGGCGGCTCGCGGTACTCGCCGCTCACGCAGATCACGCGCGCCAACGTCAAGGATCTCGCCCCGGCGTGGACCTTTCACACCGGCGAGCTGGGCGTCGACACCAGGCACGGTCGTCCGCCGGCGCTCGAAGTGACGCCGCTGGTGGTGGACGGCACGATGTACCTGAACACGCCGCTCGGGCGCGTCTACGCGCTGGACGCAGCCACGGGAGCGGTGAAGTGGCGATACGATGCCGGCATCGATCCCACGAAGGGGTACGGTGATTTCGCGAGTCGCGGGCTGGCGTACTGGCGCGCGCGCGTGGCGACGCCGGCCGATACCGTCTGCGCCGAACGACTGTTCGTCGCCGCCATCGACGCGCGGCTCATCGCGCTCGACGCTACCTCAGGCGCACCGTGTACGGGCTTCGGCGAGTCGGGCGTGATCGACTTGCGTCGCGGCCTGCGCATCGCGCCCTTCGAGTTCCAGGCGTACGAGATGACGTCGCCACCGACGATCGTGCGCGACCTCGTCATCACCGGCTCCGCCATCGCAGACAACTCGCGCCCCGATCCCGCGAGCGGCGAAGTGCGCGCATGGGACGTGCGAACGGGCGCGTTGAAGTGGTCGTTCGAGCCGATCCCGCAGGACACGACGGACGTGAACCGCCCGCACTGGCTGGACAGCAGCTCCGTGACGAGCGGCGGGGCGAATGTGTGGTCGGTGATCGCCGCGGATCCGGGGCGCGACCTCGTCTTCCTGCCGACGTCGAGTCCCGCACCGGACTACTTCGGCGGCTTGCGCATCGGTGACAACCGCTACGCGAACTCGATCGTCGCGCTGCAGGCGTCAACCGGGCAGGTGAAGTGGCACTTCCAGACCGTGCATCACGACCTGTGGGACTACGACAACGCATCGCCGCCGGCGCTCGCCATAGTGCGCGGCCAGCCGGCGGTGCTGCAGGCGACGAAATCGGGGATGCTGTTCGTCCTCAATCGCGAGACGGGCAAGCCGATCGTACCCGTCTACGAATACCCGGTGGCTGGCTCCGACATTCCCGGCGAGTGGGCGTGGCCGACGCAGCCGTATTCGTTCGAGCTGCAGCTCGTGAAAGCGCGCGAGCTGGTGACACCGTGGGGACCGGCGCAGGCGGATCGCGACTGGTGCAAGGCGCGCATGGACTCGCTGATCGTCGCCCCGGACGAATTCATTCCGCCGTCGACGCAGGGCACGCTCGTCATCCCGTCGAACGTGGGCGGCGCGCACTGGGGTGGCGTGGCCGCAGATGAGACGCGCGGCATCGCCGTGGTTCCCGTGAACCGCGTGGCGACTGTCGTGCAGCTCATCGCGGCGGAGGGTCTCGACGGGGACAGCGTCCGGCGGGAGGACGCGGCGCGCGGCATGAGCGACTGGGAGATGACCCGCATGCGCGAGACGCCCTTCTTCATGCGCCGGACCATTCTTCGCGGCCCGAGCGGGATGCCGTGTACGCCCCCGCCCTTTGGTGCGCTCATCGGTGTGAACCTCGCGCGCGGACGCATCGCCTGGCAGGTACCGCTGGGCACCTGGCCGCTGCCCGCCAACTCGGACAGCGCCGAGGTCGCGCGCGGTGAGCTCGGATCCCTCAACCTCGGCGGTCCCATCGTCACCGCATCAGGGGTCGTGTTTATCGGAGCCACGCTCGATCGCACGTTCCGCGCATTCGACATAGAGACGGGCAAGACGCTCTGGCGCGCCGAGCTCTCCGCGGGCGCGCGCGCGACGCCCATGACGTACGCGGTCCGTGGGCGACAGTTCGTCGTCATCGCGGCTGGCGGGGCTGGGCCGTTTGGCCCCGGCGACCAGATCGTCGCCTACGCCCTCCCGCCGCGCTAATCCGGCCTCTGCGCCCAGTTTACTGCAGGCACGGATTGCACGGATTACACGGATCCGACGACGCGCCGTTCACTTTTGATCGTTCGTGTGGATGAAGCGAAGGAATTCGGGTGATGGTCCAACGTGCAAAAGAAGTCCAACCTCGAAGGGCGATGACTTGAGGTAACTGCGAAGCTGCTGCTTGTCGGCTTCGAGGATCGCTTTGCCCGTTTTCACTTCCACGAGAACACGCTCTTCGACGACGAGATCGAACCGGCAAAGACCAACAGCAACTCCCTTGTACACGACCTCTTGGATTACCTCGCGCTTACTTCTGATTCCATTCAATTCCAGCTCCACCCTGAGGGCATTGGAGTAAACGCCTTCTGGAAAGCCGTATCCACGTTCGTTGTGTACTTCATAAAAGGCGCGAAGGATTCTCTTCGTGAGCGGAGCTTCAAGGAGCATCGTCGCATCCGTGCGATCCGTGCAATCCGTGCCAGCAGTGACCGGCCGATGAAACGGTATTCGGCGCGACTGCAGCGGTCGTAGCCGGCGAGCGCAAGGCGGGGCACATTATCGCCGCCTCCTTCCAGTCGGAGCCCCATGAGAATCAGGTCCGCGGTCACGCTCACGCTTCTCTTCTGCTCAACACTCTACGCGCAGCAGGGACAGCCGCGCCGAATAGCGTTGGTGGGTGGCACGCTGATCGACGGGAACGGAGGGCCTCCGCTACGGAACAGCGTGATTCTGGTGGATGGCGAGCGCATCTCGGCGATCGGAACGGTGGGGACGCGCGCGGTGCCCACGGGCTACGAGATCATCTCGACGGAAGGGATGTCGGTGCTGCCGGGACTGTGGGACATGCACGTGCACACGATGATCGACGGCCATGGCGACTACGCGCACTGGGACAGCACGTACACGAACTCGAAGACGGGCGTCCTCGGCAACGTGATCATGCCCGCGAGCGCGAAGCAACTCCTCCTCGCCGGGATCACCAGCGCGCGCGACCTCGGCGCTCCGCTCGAGGAGAGCATCGCCCTGCGCAACAACATCAACAGCGGGAAGATTCCGGGTCCCACGCTTTACGTCTCCGGCCCGTTCATCCAGCACGCGCCCTACCCGAACACGGAGCGATTCCGGTGGGGCGTGAATGGCGTGGAGGACGCGCGCGCGAAGGTGCGGCGGCTCGCGGACGCCGGCGTCGACGTGGTCAAGCTGATCGACCAGGACGAGATGACGATGGACGAGGTGCGCGCCGTGGTGGACGAGGCGCACAAGCACCGGCTCATGGTGGTGGCCCACGCACATCGTCCCGAGGAGATACGCCGAGGGCTCGCGGCCGGTGTGGATGATTTCGAGCACACGGGACTCAACACGGCGCCCGAGTATCCGGAGGACATCATCGTCGCGCTCCGGGAACGCACGG
>Ga0066652_100001357_pt1 | contig 12647 bp, 9 predicted proteins | sample GraSoiAngelo_101_FD_71413 | JGI IMG/M metagenome (GOLD analysis project Ga0066652, IMG submission 71413) | Grasslands soil microbial communities from the Angelo Coastal Reserve, California, USA - 14_0903_02_30cm | ecosystem: Environmental > Terrestrial > Soil > Grasslands | place: USA...
GGATCGCCGACGACGTGCTCCGCCAGGGCGTGCAGGGCATCTGCGACCTGATCACCCTGCCCGGGCTGATCAACCTCGATTTCGCAGACGTGCGGACGATCATGGAGGACAGCGGCACGGCGCTGATGGGCATCGGCTTCTCGTCCGGCGGCGAGAGCCGCGCGAAGGAGGCGGCCGAGCGTGCGTTGCGCTCGCCGCTGATCGACATGGAATTGCGCGGCGCGAAGGGGATTCTCCTGTCGATCGCCGGCGGCGACGACCTCGGCATGCTCGAGGTCAACGAGGCCGCGGAGGTGATCCGCCAGACCGCGACGGAGGACACACAGATCATCTTCGGCGCGACGATTGACGAGCGCCTGACCGGGCAGATCTGGGTGACAGTCGTCGCGACCGGATTCGGAACGCCCCACCGCATGGCTCCGCGCCCGAGTTTCGTCGGTGCGCTCACCGCGCCCGAGGACGAGCTCGAGCCGCCCTCGTTCCTCCGCGGCTGAGCAGGCCTACGGCAGCGAGACGGCGACGATAAACGGGCCGTCGCCCGCGAGGCGCGTGACGCGCAAGGTCAGCGTCCGCGGTCCGCAGAGCGTCGCGGACGTGGCGGGAGCGGCGCGTGCAATCCGCTTCCTCCCGGCGAGGGCGTCGACACGGACCTTTGCGGTGGCGTCGACGGACAGCGAGAAAGTCCCGTCGAGCGGTGTTCCGACCTTGAACGTGCGAACGCTCCGGCCGCGCGCGGCGAAGCGCCCACGCAACTGCACGGTGTGGTCTCGCTGCCACGGCTGCAGCACGTCTTGCTCGATCAGCGCGAGGCCGCGGGCGTCCGGGATCAGGCTGGAGTCGACGACGAGCCACGGTGTCTCGGGCTTTCCGGCGCGACGTTCGTTGAGCAGGCGATAGGACTCGGCGAACGCCTCGCCCGGATTGAACAGGTAGAGCAGCGGGCTCTCGGCTCCGGGGAACAACTCGCGCGCGCGGGCACGCCGGCAGACCTGCTCGTACGATGCCCAGCGCTTCGTACCCCACGCGAGCGCCGGCCACGGCGCGTTCGACCGGTTTGCGGCGATCTCGTGTCCGTACTCGTGCGCGACCACCGATTCGGCCGACACCAGGGGTGTGTCTTCGCCGGGGGCAACGATGCTGCCGTCCTCGTAGCAGCCGAGGATGTCTGCTCCGCCGCACATCGTCGCGACCTGCGCCGGCGGCGCCATGTAGATCGTCACGCGTGAGATCTCGGGGCCGTGGACGAGCGACGCGACGAAGTCGGCCCAGCGCTGGTTCGCGGCGTCGTCGAGGGCGTACGCGTTCGACGCGTAGATGGTGACCTGCTCGTTCGTCTTCGTCGTGTAGACGCCGCCCCAGAATCCGCTCGGCGCCGGTGTCGCGTGGAAGATGCTGTCCCGGATCGGCACGCGGGCAGCGGCAATCTGCGTGCGGTTCGGGCGGTCGAGCGTGCGCCTGGACGATGCGCTCGCGGGCGCCGAGAGGAGCAAGGCGGCGAAGCAGAGGAACGAGACCCGGCGGAGCACCCGCCTCACAGTGTGCCCTACGCGAGCGGGACGATCACGGTCGCGCAGAAGGCGGCGGCCAGGCACGCCGTCGCGCCGGCCGCTGCGAGCACGAACACGCGCTTGCGGCTGCCGAGGAACATCGCTCCGGCGGCACCGAAGGCGATTCCGGCGCCGGTCTCGACCGCATGGAACGCCAGGCCCGTCGCGAGCGCCTGGTGGACGCCGACCCCGTGAGCCTGGAGCGCGACCGTCACGGCTCCGCTCGTAATCCCGACGTTGCCGGAGAGCGGGATCAGCCCGGCGAGGTCGAGCGTCGGAACGATGATGAGCGCCGCCGTCAGCGGGGAATGCACGCCCAGAGCCGTGGCGATCGCCGTGGCGCCCGCGAACCGTGCGCATGTCGAGAGGGCCATCCAACCTGCGATTCGCGCGCCGCCGCGGGGCGAGCGCCCCAGTGAGCGGAAGGCGTCGAGAAGATGCGCGACGTGCGTTCGCGGTGCGCGATCCCGCGATGCGTACGCTGCGACCGCGGCAGCTGCAACGAGCCCAGCGAGCAGCAGCACGGGCCACATCGGCAAGGCGCCGATGGCGGCCGCGGCCACCACGACGATCGTAAAGACGAGCGCACGAAGCGCGGTGACGACGCAGAACACGCCGCCCATCCGCCAGGCGCGGTCCTCGCCATCGAGGGCGCGCGCGAACAGTGCCACCCGCACGGCCTCCCCGACCCGCGCAGGCGACAGTCCGTTGACGAGAGAGCCGAGGGAGTAGCGCGCGGCCGCGTCCGTCGGCGACAGCTCGCCCCCACAGAGCGCGAGCGCTGCACGCCAGGCCAGCGAGCTGCCGAGCAGCGCAGCTCCGAACCCGAACGCAGCTGCCCAGAGCCAGATCGGCTGCGCGTCCTCGACGCTCAGAACAGCGGTTCGCACTCCGTGCCCAAGCAGTCCCGGCATCAGCACGAGAACGGCAACCGCACCGAACAAGAGCACGCAGCCCGCGAGCCCGCGGCGAGAGACGAGAGATGAGAGGTCGAGGTGGATGCGCATCGTGCTAATTCGGACGTACAACGGCCCTATCGGTTTGGCCGGTGCGTCTCTACCCTCCCTCGTATGAGGGGTGCGATCGCAGCGGGGCACCCGCTGACCGCCGAAGCGGGCGCGGGCATCCTAGCCCAGGGCGGGAACGCCGTCGATGCGGCCGTCGGCGCGGCGCTCGTGTCCTGGGTCGCCGAGGGGACGCTCACCGGGCCGGGCGCAGGCGGATTCATGCTCGTCCACCGGGCCCGCGACCGCTCAACGAGTGTCCTCGACTTCTTCGTGGCGATGCCGGGCCTCGGCTCACCGGAGGCCGCCCGGCCCGAGATGCACCGGATCGACGTGGACTTCTCCGGCGGGTCGACACAGATGTTCCGGATCGGAGCGCCGTCGTGCGCGGTGCCCGGCGCCGCGCTCGGCCTGGAGGAGGCGCATCGGGCCTACGGGACCCTGCCGTGGCGGGAGCTCTTCGTGCCCGCCGTCGAGCTCGCCCGGCGCGGTGTCGAGTTGACGCCGGGTCAGGCGTACCTGCACGCGATCCTCGACCAGATCCTCCGTCACACTCCGGAGAGCCGGGCCGTCTACGAGGTAGACGGGAAGCTGCTCGACACCGGCGACACGCTCGTCCAGCCCGATCTCGCCGCGACGCTCGAGCTGCTGGCGGACGGCGGCGCAGGGGAGCTGTACCGGGGCCGGCTCGGGCGCGCGATCGTCGAGCACGTCCGCGCGGGCGGCGGCGACATGACGCTGCGAGACCTAGAGGAGTACCGCGTCATCCGCCGTCGGCCGGTGCAGGCGGACTTCCGCGGGCACCAGTACCTGTCGAACCCTCCGCCGAGCGCCGGCGGGATTCTGATCGCGTACGGGCTCGGCCTGCTGCACGACGTGGGAGCACCGGGCAGCGCGGACGCAATCGACGCGCTCGCGCGCGTGATGCGCGAGCAGATTCGTGCGCGCGAGAACGGCTTCGACCGTGCGCTGCGGCGGGGCGGTCTCGCAAAGCTGCTCGAGGAGCGCGCGGTGGTGATGCGCGGGACGACGCACATCTCGGTCGTGGACGAGCAAGGAAACGCCGTCGCTTTGACGGCCTCGACCGGAGCGGGAAGCGGTGTCGTCGTTCCCGGCACGGGCATCCACCTGAACAACATGCTCGGTGAGTTCGATCTACCACGGCCGCTCCGGCCCGGCGTGCGGCTTTCGTCCGGGATGAGCCCGTCGCTCGTCCTTCACGAAGGCCGGCCGCGCCTCGTTGTCGGCAGTGCAGGTTCGCTGCGGCTGCGCGGGGCTGTGATGCAGGTCGTCGTCAACGTGATCCAGCACGGCCTCGACGTGCGCGAGGCGATCGAGAGGCCCCGTGTCCATCTCGAGGGCGAGCATCTCCACTGCGAAGGCGGCCATGGCGTCGACGAGCTGGACCGGCTCGAGCGGCTGGGCTGGGACGTGACCAGGTGGTCGCGCAAGAACCTGTACTTCGGCGGTGCGGCGGCGGTCGAGATGGTGGGCGGCGAGCTCGCAGCTGCCGGTGATCCTCGCCGGGGCGGCGCGGGAGTCGTCGTGCAGTGAGCTTCGTCGTCCGCCCCGCGGACCCGGGGGACGCTCAGGCGCTGAAGACGCTCGGCGACGATGTCTCGGCGGAGCCCGAGGGATGGCTCGCGACGCCGGACGGCTGGCGGAACGTCGGCGACGAGCGGCGCTACCTGCGTGCGATCAGGCGCTATCCGCACGCGGCGGTCTTCGTAGCGGAGGCAGAGGACGGGTCGATCGTCGGCCGCCTCTCGATCGCGCGTGACCAGCATCCGGCGAGCCGGCATGTCGCGGACGTCGGCTTGATGGTCGCGCAACAGCATCGACGACAGGGCATCGGCCGGGCGCTGCTCGCGGCTGCGGCTGACTGGGGCCGCGCCAACGACGTGCGCAAGCTCGAACTGCATGTCTTTCCCTACAACGAGGCGGCGATCGCACTCTACGAGCGCTTCGGCTTCGTGCGTGAGGGTTACCGGAAGGAGCACTACCGCCGCGGCGAGGACTACGTCGACGCCATCCTGATGGCGTACGCGCTCGCGTAGATCGCGCCGGGCGACGTTCTTCTAGTTACACGCGCGCGCCCCCACCCGGGTGGGGGCTCAGCACCCACCACCCACTGCAATCGACGATACCCGACAAGGCTGTACGCGTCCGTGCCGGTTGTGGGTCGAGTTTCGCGCCGCGCGGCGCTCGCCGGAATCTCTAGCGCTGCTGCTCGGCGTGCAGGCGGATCTCCTCGTCACGCAGGCGGCGGCGCCACTCCGTCAGCTCTTCCTCCGCGTGTGTCAGCCGCCGGTCGCGCTCGTCGATTCGCTCCACGCGTTCGTCGAGCTCGCGCTCGCGCGCGAGGACGCGCGACGCTTCTCGTTCGCGCTCCGACAGCTCGCGCTCGCGCTCGGTCAGCTGCGCGACGGCGGTCGTGAGCCACGCGCCTCGCTCCTCGAGCTCCGTCGCAGTTCTCGTCGCCGCGGCCTCCGCGAGCTCGAGCGCTCGCTCCCGGCGCATGAACTCGTCCGCCCGTGCCTCGAGGTCGCGCACCTCGCGCGCCCGATGGGAAAGCCTCGTCTCCTCGATCGCGAGCTTCGCCGCGCGGCGGTTCAACTGCTCCTCCGCCGCGGCGCGTCGCGCGTTCCGAACCTCGAGGTCGCGCTCGCGCTCGGCGAGATCGCGCTCGCGGCGACCCGACGCCTCGACCTTCGGGGCCAGCTCGCGCTCCGTCCGCTCGACAGCCTGACGCCGCAGCTCGAGCTCGCCGCTGAGCTGCTCGAGCGCCGTCGCGCGGCGATCGAGCTGCGCGCTAACCGCGGCGTGGATCCGCGCACGCGATTCCGACTCCGCGAGCTGCAGCTCCAGCCGCTCGCCGCGACGCTCGAGGTCGCGCACCTGCCGTTCCTGCTCCTCGAGCGCGGCCTCGGCCGCAGCCAGCCAATCGCCGCGCTCGTCGAGCTCCGTCGCCAGCGCCCCGGTCGTCCGCTCGCGTTCCTCGAGCTCGCGTTCGCGTTCGCGGAGTCGGGCGAGGCGCTCCTGCGCCTCGAGCGCAGCGGCCTCGCGCGCCTGCAGGTCCTCGACCCGCCGCTCACGTTCGTGCAGCCGCGCCTGCGCGTCCTCCAGCACCCGCTGCCGCTCGTCGAGCTCGGCCGACAGCGCCTCGACGCGTGCAGAACGCTCGTCGAGCTGGATCGCGCGCCGGCCGACAGTCTCGTTCAGTCGCCGCTCGCGTTCGGCGAGCGCCGCCCACGCTTCGCCCAGGTCGGTCTGTTCGAGCACAGCTGGAGTTTCGCCGCTCGGGAAGACATCGCCAAATCCGAGCGGCAGACCGCAAGTTTACGACTTCAAAGTCGTCTGCTTGGACATGAAGGCGCTGCTGACTGCGGCAGCCGCGCTGCTCCTCACTCCTGCTTCGTCGGGCCTCGCATCCGGCCCCAAGAACCAGGGCTGCGGCGCCGGCACGCTCGTGCTGAACGTGCGCTACCACGTCCTCGACGACGTGGACACCGGCCTCCGCGGCAACAACTGGGCATTCGACAGCTACGACCGGAGCGTCCGTGTCTGGCAGAAGAGCAACGGCCGCTACTGCGCGTCGTCCACCTACAGCGGGCGCTTCACGACCGTCGCGGGTGCGAGCCCGGGCGGAACGACGACGCTTCCGGCCGGGATCCGAGGCACGTTCAAAGGCCAGTCGACGACGGCCTTTCGCGGGACCGCCAGGCCGGCCGCCAAGACGGCCCATGGCTCGCTCGGGACGAAGGACTTCCAGTGCACGAGCGCGGACCGCAGAGGCGCCTGCGTCGGGACGTTCGACTGGCTGAACGCGTACTTCACGAGCGACGACGGCTTCCGGAGCTTCGCGTACGTCCGCTACGCGTTTACCTACCACGCCACGCAGGCTGGGAAGGGAACGTGGAGCGATCGCCTCGAAGGCGGGAAGTACCGCAGCCACGGCGACATTCGGACGCTGAACCGACACTGACGCGTCACATGCGCCGCGCTTCACTTGCGGGATGGCAGCACCGACGGGTCGTCAGTCCTACGCGCTCGCCGCAGCGTTGTGCGAGCGCATGGGAGAGGAGTTCCCCGCGACGCGCGAGGCCGCGTCGGAGACGATCGAGCGGCTGCGGATCGAGAACGGCCATCCCGCGCCGCGCCGAGAGGACACACCGCGACGGCGAACGAGCCGCCGGACGCGCCGCCGTGAATCCTCCGCGCGGGAGGCGGCGTCCGAGCTCGTCGACGGGATGGACCCGTGACTGCGCTCGGCTCGCGCCGCCCCCCGCGCCGCTCTCGTCGATCTCCGCGGTCGCCGCGACCCGCCGCTCAGTGCCTGCGGGGACAGGGCTGCGCCAGACGAAGTACGAGACGATCAGCGTCCAGATCGGGAAGCCGAAGATCAGCGCCGCCCAGCCGATCGGCCCGATCAGCAGAACGAGCGCGACGACAAGCGACGCCCACCCGAACCCTTTTCTGGAAGAACTTCATGCGCCGCGGAGAGGAGGGCCCGCCCCGAAGGAGCGGGCCCTGCATACCTCAGCGCCGGACGCCGACGCGGGTGCCGGCCGTCTGCCTCGCGAGCTTCTTGGTCGCCTCGCGCGCCTTCTTCAGCGTCGCCTGCTCGTCCTCGAGGTTCTCCTGGAAGAGCGCGACGACGTCGTCCTCGCCCATCTCCGCGGCCTTCGTGATCAAGCCGTCGTAGACCGCGATCTCGTGGGCCTCCGTCTCGACGACGCCGGAGAGGATGACGGCGTCGTTCAGGCTGTCGTCGACCGTCCCGAGCATCGCCTGGCCCTCCTTCTCGAGCCCCTCGATCGCCGGGCACGATTGCTCGTCGACCTCTTCGCCGAGAGCGAGGAAGACCTGTTCGAGGTTGCGCACGTGCCCTTCGGTCTGCCGCTTGTGCTGCTTGAGGTTCTGCTTCAGCGTGCTGTCGTTCGCCGCCTTCTCGAGCTCCGGAAGCATCTCGAGGATCTTCTTCTCCATCGTCAGTGCAGCGCCGATCTTGTGGACGAAGAGCTCGCGCGGAGTCTCGATCGTCTCGCCCAGAAATGCCATTCCGACCCCCTTCGGTTGTTTTCCATCGGCTACCCGGCGCCTGGCCAGCCAAACGTTGGAAGGTCGCTCCGAGCTTGAAATGCGCGGCCCTGTGGCCATTTGGCCGACCTCCAGCCGACGTGCCAAACTGCCAGTCATGGCGGTCACCGAGATTCCGCTCGACGAGACGGCCCTGGTGGAGCTCGAGACGACCTTCCGGGGCGTGGTCGTGCGGCCGAGCGACCCGACCTACGACCAGGACCGCCAGATCTGGAACGGCTCCGTCAACCGGTTCCCGGCGCTGATCGCGCGGTGCGCGGGCGTCGCCGACGTGATCAAAGCCGTCCGTTTCGGCCGCCAGACCGGCCTCCCCGTCGCCGTGCGAAGCGGCGGCCACAGCTTCCCCGGCCTCTCGGTCGCCGACGACGCGCTGATGATCGACCTCTCGCCGATGAAGGGCGTGCGCGTCGACCCGGAGCGACGGACCGCGCGTGTCCAGGCGGGCGTCCTCCTCGGCGAACTCGACCGAGAGACGCAGGAGTTCGGTCTCGCGGCGTCCTCCGGCATCGTCACGCACACCGGCGTCGCGGGGCTGACGCTCGGGGGCGGGATCGGCTGGATCATGCGCAAGCACGGCCTCTCCGTCGACTGTCTCCGCGCCGTCGACGTCGTGACCGCGAACGGCGACTTCGTCAAGGCGAGCCGCGAGGAGAACGAGGACCTGTTCTGGGGGATCTGCGGCGGGGGCGGCAACTTCGGGATCGTGACGGAGTTCGAGTTCGACCTCGTCCCGCTCGGCCCGACCGTACTCGCCGGTCCGATCTTCTGGCCGATGGAGGACTCGCCCGATGTCCTCCGCTTCTACCGCGACTGGGTCGCCGACGCGCCGGACGACCTGATGACGATCGTCGTACACCGTAAGGCGCCGCCGCTGCCGTTCGTCCCCGAAGCGCTGCACGGGAAGCCGGTCGTGATGGTGATCTGCTGCTGGGCCGGCGAGATCGAGGCGGGCCAGAAGGTCATCCAGCCGATGAAGGAGTTCGGGAAGCCTGTCGCCGACGTCTGCCTGCCGAAGCCGTTCCTCACGCACCAGGCGATGTTCGACCCGAGCTTCGTGCCGGGGCGCTGGTACTACTTCAAGAGCTGCGACGTTCCGGAGTTGTCGGACGAGATCATCGACATCACCGTCGAGCGATCGCTGCAGATCAAGTCGCCCCTGACGTCGTTCCCGATCTGGCAGATGGGCGGCGCCGTCGCGCGCGTGGGGGAGGACGACACCGCGTTCGGCGGCCGCAACGCCGCATTCACGTACAACATCGGCGCATCCACGGAGACGGGCGACGGCTTCGACGACGAGCGCGAATGGGTGCGCAGCTTCTGGTCGGCGCTCGAGCCGTGGCACACGACCGTGTACGTCAACTTCCTCGGCGACGAGGGGGAGGAACGCGTGCGCGCCGCGTATGGCCCGGAGAAGTACGACCGCCTGAAGGCACTGAAGCGGAAGTACGACCCGGACAACTTCTTCCGCATCAATCAGAACATTCCACCTGGCTGACTCGGGCGGATCTCCGGCGGCGCAGACCTGGCACTACGGGCTGATCGCCAGGTGGTGGGCGGAGTTCAACGACGACTTCCGGCCGCACGAGATTCCGTACTTCCAGCGGTACGTCGAGAACGGCGGCGAGCCCGCGCTCGACGTCGGGTGCGGAGCGGGGCGACTGCTCCTGCCGTACCTGCGCGCGGGGCTCGCCGTCGACGGCTGCGACGTATCGGCCGACATGATCGCGGTCTGCCGCGACAAGGCGGAGCGCGAGGGCCTCTCGCCGCAGCTGTACGTGCAGCCGATGCACGAGCTCGACCTGCCGCGCACCTATCGGACGATCTACGTCTGCGGCGCGTTCGGGCTCGGCAGCACGCGCGCGCACGACGAAGAGGCACTCCGCCGCTTCCACCGCCATCTGGAACCCGGCGGGACGCTGCTCGTGGACATCGAGGTCCCCTATGCCGACAAGGGCCTCTGGCGCTACTGGTTGAAGGACGAGCGCGCATCGCTCCCGCAGGAGGCCGAGCGGCCGAGACAGCTGCAGCCCGCGTCAGACGGCACGGAGCTCGGCCTTCGCGCGCGCGTCGTCGACATGGATCCGCTCGAGCAACGCGTCACGTACGAGATGCACGCCGAGCAGTGGCGCGACGGCACGCTCGAGGCGGAGGAAGATCACATGCTGCACATCGACCTCTACTTCAAGGACGAGCTGCGCCTGCTGCTGGAGCGGGCCGGCTTCGCGGACGTGACGGTCGAAGGCGACCACAACGACGCCGAGCCCACGCCTGACGACGACTTCCTCGTCTTCGTCGCCAGGAAGTAGCTCTCGGGCGGCCGCGGCCGTACGCTTCGCCGGTGAGCGCCTGTCCCAACTGCGGCCATCAGAACGCGGCAGGCGCGAAGTTCTGCTCCGAGTGCGGCACCGCGCTAAGCGAGGCGAGACCCGCGGCGCGCAGCGAGCGGAAGGTCGTCACCGTCCTCTTCGCCGACCTCGTCGGCTTCACCGCACGGTCGGAGCGGCTCGACCCGGAGGACGTCCAGGCCGTGCTCGCGCCGTACCACGAGCGCCTTCGCTACGAGCTCGAGCGCTGGGGCGGCACGGTCGAGAAGTTCATCGGCGACGCCGTGATGGCGCTCTTCGGCGCGCCCGTGACACGTGAGGACGATCCGGAACGCGCCGTTCGCGCGGCGCTTGCGATCCGCGACTGGATCGCGGAGGAGAGGAGGCTGCAGGTTCGCATCGCGGTGAACACGGGCGAGGCGCTCGTGAACCTCGCCGCGCGGCCCGAAGCCGGCGAGGGGATGGCCGCAGGCGACGTCGTCAACACAGCGGCTCGGCTGCAGTCCGCCGCGCCCGTTAACGGCATCCTCGTCGGCGATACGACCTACCGCGCCACCGCGCAGGCGATCGACTACGCCGAGCGACAGGCCGTCGAGGCCAAGGGCAAGGAGGAGCCGATCCCCGTCTGGGAGGTCGCCCAGGCGCGGGCGCGCTTCGGCGTCGACCTCGCTCCCGAGACGCGCACGCCGCTCGTCGGCCGCGAGCGCGAGCTCGACCAGCTCACGGGCACGCTTGCGCGAGCGCGCGAGCAGCGTTCGCCGGAGCTCGTGACGATCGTCGGCGTCCCCGGAATCGGGAAAAGCCGGCTCGTCGGCGAGCTCTTCGCGTCGATCGAGCGCGGCGGGACGCTCACGTACTGGCGGCAGGGACGCTCGCTGCCCTACGGGGAAGGAGTCAGCTACTGGGCGCTCGGCGAGATGGTGAAGGCGCAGGCCGGGATCCTCGAGACCGACGGCGACGACGAGGCGGCGGCGAAGCTCAGGCTGACCGTCGAGCAGCTGATCGACGAGGACGCGGAGTGGGTGCTGTCGCATCTGCGTCCCCTTGTCGGCCAGGCGGACGAGGTGGCGTCGGGCTCACGGGAGGAGTCGTTCGCGGCGTGGCGCCGCTTCTTCGAAGCGCTTGCGGAGCGTCATCCGCTCGTCCTCGTCTTCGAGGACGTCCAGTGGGCCGACGACGGCCTCCTCGACTTCGTCGACCACCTCGCCGACTGGGTGCGCGACGTGCCGCTGCTGATCCTCTGCACCGCGCGGCTCGAGCTGCTGGAGCGGCGGCCCGCGTGGGGCGGAGGCAAGGTGAACGCGGCGACCGTCGCGCTCGCGCCGCTGTCGGACGACGAGACGGCCAGGTTGATCGCCGCACTGAGCGACCGCCCGCTGCTCGAGGCCGACACGCAGGCGGCACTGCTCGACCGCGCCGGTGGCAACCCGCTCTACGCGGAGCAGTACGTTCGCATGCTCGCCGAGCGCGGCACGACAGACAACCTGCCGCTGCCGGAGTCGGTCCAGGGCATCATCGCCGCGCGCCTCGACTCGCTTCCGACCGCGGAGAAAGCGCTGCTGCAGGACGCGGCCGTCGTCGGGAAGGTCTTCTGGCTGGGCGCGCTCGACGCAACCGAGCAACAGCTGCACGCGCTCCAGCAAAAGGAGTTCATTCAGCGCGCGCGGCGAAGCTCGGTCGAGGGCGAGATCGAGTTCGCCTTCAAGCACCTGCTCGTCCGCGATGTTGCGTACGCGCAGATCCCGCGTGCCGGGCGCGCACAGAAGCATCTCCGCGCGGCCGAGTGGATCGGGTCGCTCGGCCGTCCCGAGGATCACGCCGAGATGGTCGCCCACCACTACGTGAGCGCGCTCGACCTCGCACGCGCCGCCGGCCAGGACGTCGGCGCGATCGCTCCTCGCGCCGATGTTGCGCTGCGCGAGGCGGGTGAACGAGCGATGTCGCTCAACGCGTTGCGGCAGGCCGAGCGTTACTTCTCTGAAGCGCTCGAGCTGACGACGGAGACCGACGGCGACAGCACGGCCGTCCTGTTTCGGCTCGGCCGCGTGAAGTACCTCAATTCGTTCGGGGGTGCGGAGGAGCTCGAACGTGCCCGCGACGGTCTCGTCGCCGCCGGCGATCGCGAGTCAGCTGCGGAGGCCGCGTTGATGCTCGCAGACGTCTTCTGGGCGCAGGGAAATCATGAGCAGGCGATGGCGCACCTCGAGTCTGCCCGCTCCCTCGTTGCGGATCTCCCGCCGTCGCGCGTGCACGCGTCGATCCTCAGCGAGGCTGCGCGTTACGACATGCTGGGCGACCGAAATGAGAGCGCGATCGTGAACGGCCGCGAAGCACTCCGGATGGCTGAGGCCCTCGGCCTAGACGACATTCGCACCCATGCGCTGAACAACGTCGGCGTCGCCCGCGTCGCTCTCGGCGATCACGACGGCCTTCACGATCTGGACGAGAGCATCGCGCTGGCGTCGCGCCTCAACCTCACGGCCGACCTCATTCGCGGCTACAACAACCGGGGAACGAGCAGGGTCATCCTCGGCCTCGCCGACGAGGCACGGGACGATGTGAACGAAGCGCACCGCCTCGCCGTCCACTTCGGCCACCTGGGGTTTGCGCGCTGGTCCGAGGGCGCGCCGCTGCTCGGCGATTCGTTCCAGCGCGGGGAGTGGGACCGGGTC
>Ga0066652_100001360_pt1 | contig 12644 bp, 10 predicted proteins | sample GraSoiAngelo_101_FD_71413 | JGI IMG/M metagenome (GOLD analysis project Ga0066652, IMG submission 71413) | Grasslands soil microbial communities from the Angelo Coastal Reserve, California, USA - 14_0903_02_30cm | ecosystem: Environmental > Terrestrial > Soil > Grasslands | place: USA...
GAGAGGACCACGAGCGATTTCTCTAACTGTGTCGGTTCTAGTGGTTGAGTTGGTTTGGCAGCTTCGGTCGTCTGAGAACTACTCTCGGCGACAGGCGCAGCCTTCTTTTCGGTTTGGACGGTCTTCGCACGCTGCGATGAAACAGAGCCAGCCGTTGAAGCATGCTTGTCCTTATGATGCTTCTCCTGACTGACTTTTTTGGCGTGCGCGACGTTTCGCGGGTCTCCCATCAAATCTATTGACGGCTCTCAAGGCCTCGCCGGTCGTGTGTCGCAAGGCGATTACTCACGCTCTTCCAAAAATAAACGACTCCTAACACAGCGCGTACAAGCCTCGAGGAACGAGTCAACCCATCTTAATCCGTTATCCGGACACTTCTGCTTGGCCCGGGGCAATCGCTATCCAACCCAACTCACGCCGATCAATATTTCTCTGTCTTTTCCTTCTTCTCAGCTTTCTCGGGATGAGTGCCCATGAACTTGCCATTGGAGTCCACGCGGATAGCCACTTCCTTCCCGTTCTTGTTCACGACCGCGTCGTAGCATTCCTTGCCTTTTCGAGTCTCCTTGGCGACGCGAACAATCTGATCGTTCCCGGCTTTTTCCTTGATGGTGGTTTGTGCCTGGGACGGCAGATCCTTCATATCTACCGGAGTTTCCTCTTGGCCTTGTGCTGCCAGTCCGACGAAGAGACCGGCGCTAATGGTTAATGCAGTAACTGATTTTCCCATTTTCATCGTTAGTTTCCTTTGATTGATTCCCAAAAGTACAATTCGCAGATGAATCAGGGTTTGCGTGTAGAGAAACAATCGTGCAGCGCTACGCGGGCGGCATGGTAACCGCACATGCCGTGCACGCCGCCCCCGGGCGGAGTGGAGGAGGAACACAAATATATTCCTTTCATTGGCGTGCGGTAAGGCGTGGGACTAAGAATCGGGCGGGCAATTAGTTGCATCAGATTCGCAGCGCCGCCGTTAATGTCGCCGCCCGTTAAGTTTGGATTGGATTTCTCAAGATCCGCGGCTCTGGTTTTGTGACGGGAAAGAATACAATCGCGAAAACCGGGAGCGAATCGCTCGACTTGCGATTCGATGCGATCGGTCATGTCGCCCGCGCAATTGAACGGAACGTGACAGTAAACCCACAGCGTGTGCTGTCCGCCGGGCGCTCGAGTTTCGTCAAACAGGCTTTGTTGGGCGACCAACACGAACGGACGCTCGGGAATTTTTCCGCGCGCGACATCGCGCTCTGTCGTTGCAATTTCATCAATGCTGCCACCGAGATGAAGGGTGCCTGCGTGCCGGCACGCTTCGGCTTTCCACGGGATCGGGTCGCTAAGGGCATAATCGATTTTGAAAATCCCAGGCGCGTGTCGAAACGATTCTAATCGCCTGCGATAGCGCGTCGGCATCTGCTCGCCAGCCATGCGCAGGAATTCCCAGACAGTAACGTCCAGAAGTATCGCGCGCGATTTCGGCAGATCGTTCAGGTTGTCAATGCGATGATTCGTCTCGATTGTGCCGCCGAGTTCACGGAGATAGTTGGCGAGCGCGTTGGTGATTCGCTGCGAGCCGCCGCGTGGAATTGGCCAGCCCACGGAATGCCCAGCAAGCCCGAGCACGAACGCGAAGGCAGAGGAAACGAGTGCTTCCAACGGAAGAAAGGAGTGAGCAGCAATCCCCGCGAAAAGCGCACGGGCTGGTTCGTGCTTAAATAGGAACTTCGCCAGGAATGTTGCCGGGCAAACCGCGGGGATCGCAAACCGGGCCAGTGCCACCGGATGTCGCGGCAAATGCAGCGGCGGCTGCAGGAACTCGTTAGCCAATTTCTCCCAGTTGCGCGCAAGCGGTTTCATCACGCGCCGATATGCGCCCGAATCGCCGATCAGTTGCTCAGCAGTAAAATCGACATCCCGATGCAGGCAGGCCGCGGACCCGTCGTCGAGCGGGTGCGCCAGTGGAACTTCAGGTTGAATCCATGTGAGACCGAATCGCTCCAACGGCAGAGTTTTGAAAAACGGCGAGGCTACCGCGAGCGGATGAACTGCCGAACAAACGTCATGCAGAAACCCTGGCAACGTAAGTTCAGCGGAACGCGCGCCACCGCCGGGTGTGGCGTTCGCTTCGCAAACCAGAACGGAGCATCCCGCGCGGGCCAGCGTGATCGCGGCCGCAAGACCATTCGGTCCCGAGCCAACGACTACAGCGTCGTATTCAATGGGCATTTTGGAAACGTCGAGTCGGTTCTGCGTTCGGCGTTCGATTACTTCGTGTTGCGCGACATACAGGCATGAAACGCATCGGCATCCTCTCGCTTCAAGTGCTCGTCACTGGAATCGGACTTTGGTATGTCTTCCACGATCCGCAAAGACGAGCACAAATCGCCGATGCGTTGCGACATGCCAGCATTAGCTGGGTCATCCTCGGTTTGGTCTGTTACAGCGCGGTTGAGATGTTGGCTACGGTGCGTTGGCAAATTCTTTTGCGCCTTCAAGGGATCCGTCTGGGCTGGCTGCAAGCTGGTGGCATTGTGATGATCGGTCTCTTTTTCAGCCTGTTTCTGCCGGGCGGTATCGGAGGCGACGCGATGAGGCTTTACTTCATATTCCAACTGGCGCCTCGGAGAAAAATCGGAGCCACGCTTTCCATCGTCATGGATCGCCTGTTTGGCCTGTTTACGGTTTTGTTTCTCGCCGGCATGAGCATCTCGTTGCGTTTTAGCTGGCTAACTCGCTCAGGCACATCTCGCCATATCGCATACCTCGCGTTTGTTCTGCTTGGCGGCAGCCTTGCATTCGTTGTTCTGGTTTTTTGGCTCGCGAGCTCCAGCTCTTTGTACCGGTTCCCGAAAGCGCTGCCGCTTCGAAACGTGGTAGTCCAATCCGGCGAGGCGTTGCTCCGTTATCGCTCGCATCTAGGGGTAATGATGCTCGTGTTTCTTATCACGATTGTTGCCCACCTCGCATACTACACAAACTATTATTGCGCAGGCGAAGCGTTGCGAATGTCAAAGGGTCATGCCGCCAGCCTGGCGGACATTCTCTCGATCATGCCGCTGGTGGACACGATCATCTCGGTGCCAATTTCAATTGGCGGCCTGGGCGTGCGCGAAACGCTTTTTCAAGAGTTGCTTGGCAATCTCGCGTATGTGCCTCCGGCGCTTGCCGCTTTTGCTGCCTCGCTCGGTTACGCCATCCAGGTTTTCTGGGGATTAGTCGGCGCCGCAATATTTCTAGCGTCGCAAAAATTCATTCATCGCTAAGCGGGAATGCCCGGAAGCCGCCGCGAGTTCATGCAATCCGTTTCCGCGCGGCACATCGATCTGTTTATGAACCTTTGCCGCCATGGAATCCATTGGGCGAACAACGTGGGCAATTCCTGAAGGATATATTCCGGGCAAGAGTCATGGCGCAGCGCCGGAAATGACGAGCCACGAGGCCTGCTGCATTCTCAACGCTTCAGAAAAGGACGCGCACGTTTCGATTACGATTTTTTTTGAGGACCGCGGCCCAGTCGGCCCCTACAAATTCACGGTTCACGCGCGGCGCACCAAACATTTGCGCTTCAATAATTTTGACGATCCAGAAAAAATTCCTCCTGACACGCCGTATTCGAGCTTGATCGAATCGGACGTGCCCGTGGTGGTGCAGCACACGCGACTTGATTCCCGCCAGGCCGAAAATGCTCTGCTGACGACGATAGCTTTCCCATGCGATTAAGCGTTGAAATTCGAATCAAATAATAGAATTCACAGATTTATCATGACTGAAACTGCGAGTGATTTTCTAATCAAGCGAATCAACGAATGGGGCCTGAAACGCATTTACGGATATCCCGGCGACGGAATTAACGGGATCATGGGCGCGCTTGATCGAGCCAATGGGGCAGTGGAGTACGTGCAGGTGCGGCATGAAGAAATGGCGGCGTTCATGGCGTGCGCTCACGCGAAGTTCACCGGTGAGGTCGGGATTTGCCTCGCTACGTCGGGCCCGGGTGCCATCCATCTGCTAAATGGACTTTACGACGCGAAAATGGACCACGCGCCGGTAGTAGCGATCGTCGGCCAACAAGCCCGGGCGGCAATTGGTGGCGATTACCAGCAGGAAGTCGATTTGGCTACGCTGTTCAAAGACGTCGCGCACGAGTACGTGCATATGGCATCTACGCCCGCGGCGATACGGCATCTGATTGATCGCGCGATTCGAATTGCAAAAGCGGAACGCACAGTAACCTGCGTGATCATTCCTAATGACGTGCAGGAAATGGCGGCGGTGGAAACGCCCCCGCGAAAGCACGGCACCATTCATTCAGGTGTCGGATATGCGTCGCCACGCGTCATACCGAAGGACGCCGATCTTCGTCGCGCAGCCGATGTTTTAAATGCGGGTCAAAAAATCGCGATGCTCGTGGGCGCAGGTGCGCTGGGAGCCACTGACGAAGTGATCGAGGTTGCAGATATCCTGGGCGCAGGCGTAGCAAAAGCATTACTGGGCAAGGCAGTCATTCCGGATGATCTGACGTTTTGCACGGGTCCAATCGGGCTTCTCGGTTCCAAGCCAAGCTGGGACATGATGGAGGAATGCGACACCCTGTTCATGATTGGTTCCAGTTTTCCGTACTCGGAATTTCTACCAAAAGAGGGGCAGGCCCGTGGGGTACAGATCGATATTGATGCAAAGCTGGTCAGCGTGCGTTATCCGATGGAGGTCAATCTCGTCGGTGACAGTGCAGAAACATTGCGTGCACTGATTCCATTGCTGGAACGCAAGCAGGACCGGAAATGGCGAAAGAAGATCGAGGATGGCGTTGCCGAGTGGTGGAAGGTCTTGGACGCGCGCGCGATGAACGAGGCGAAGCCGATCAATCCGCAACGCGTGTTTTGGGAATTATCGCGGCGGTTGCCGGACAATTGCATCATCGTTGCCGACTCGGGCTCTGCTGCAAACTGGTTTGCGCGCGATTTGAAAGTGCGTCGCGGCATGATGGCATCGCTCTCAGGGAATCTGGCCACGATGGGGCCGGGTGTGCCTTACGCTATTGCGGCGAAGTTCGCTTTTCCCGATCGTGTTGTCATCGCGACGGTTGGTGATGGCGCGATGCTGATGAATGGAATCAACGAGGTTGTCACCATCGCAAAGTACTGGAAAGAATGGAGCGACCCGCGGCTCATCATTATGGTATTGGCGAATCGCGACCTCAATCAGGTGACTTGGGAGCAGCGAGTACTGGCCGGCGATCCGAAATACGAATGCTCGCAAAACGTGCCGTCGTTCGAGTTCGCTCGTTACGCTGAGATGCTGGGCCTCACCGGTATTCGCATCGACAAGCCGGAACAAATCGCGCCTGCCTGGGAACAGGCGCTCAGCGCGACGCGGCCCGTAATCCTTGAAGCGGTCACTGATCCAGAGGTCCCGACGTTACCGCCGCACATTACCTTCGAGCAGGCAAAAAAATTCATTGAATCCATGATCGAAGGCGAACCACACCTCGGTCACATGATTAAGCAAACTTTCAAGGAAGCGGTGCAAAGCATTCTGCCGCACAAGAAATGATTGCGCACGAACGAATCAAAGCGTGATCTGTAATACAATGGGATTTCTTAATCCGCCTCTCCCCTGCATGAAGTGGAGAGGATTGAGGTGAGGGGTTCTCGATGCGCGGGGAGGAAGCCAAACCCTCACCCTCCCCCTCTCCCTTGAAAAAGGAGAGGCGACCCCTTTCTAGCATAAAATGCTCCGGTGATGTAGTGCGCATTGAAAGCCTTCGTGTCTCAGCATTCACCATTCCCACCGAAACACACGAGGCCGATGGGACTTATGAATGGAACAGCACTACGATCGTAGTCGTCGAGGTCGCGGCCGGAGGAAAACATGGGCTCGGGTACACCTACGCCGATTCAGCAACAGCGAAATTAATCGATGACAAGTTAAAGCAAGTTGTGATCGATCGCGATGCAATGGCCGTGCAGGCTGCGTGGTTGGCAATGGTGCATTCGATTCGCAATCTTGGACGACCGGGCATTTGTGCGATGGCGATCTCGGCCGTGGACACCGCTCTATGGGATTTAAAAGCACGGTTACTGGATTTGCCACTCGTTAGGTTGTTCGGCCGGGTCCGCGAGACATTGCCAATTTACGGAAGTGGCGGATTCACGAATTATTCCAACGAACAATTGCAGAAGCAGCTTTGCGGTTGGGTGGAGCAGGGGATTTCGCGAGTGAAGATGAAAGTCGGTCGTGACGCAAAGGTCGACAGGCGACGCGTGGCGGCCGCGCGAAAAACTATCGGCGAAGAAGTTGATCTTTTTGTTGACGCGAACGGCGCATATTCTCGCAAGCAAGCAATCGCGCAGGCGCACGCGTTCGAACAATTCGGCGTCCGCTGGTTTGAGGAGCCGGTCTCGTCGGATGACTTGGAGGGTCTACGGTTCATTCGAAATCACGCACCGGCGGGCATCGAGATCGCAGCCGGTGAATACGGCTATGACGTCGATTATTTCCGGCGAATGCTCGATGCCGGTGCGGTTGATGTTTTGCAAGCCGATGCCACGCGCTGTTGCGGTTTCACCGGATTTCTGCAAGCGGCCACCCTTTGTGATGCCTATCACGTGCCGCTCTCCTCACATTGCGCGCCGGCATTGCATGTTCACATCGGTTGCGCAACGCCCGCCACGCGGCACGCCGAATATTTTTATGATCACGTCCGCATCGAACGCTTGATTTTCGACGGCGTCGCTGACCCTGGAGCGGGAGCGCTTAGGCCAGGGCTGGATCAGCCGGGTCTTGGTCTGATTCTAAAACGCGCAGACGCACAAAACTTTGCGATCTAATTATGTGGAGCGAAAAGGGGAATGAATACCGGGGCAAACGTCGACGTCGATGCACTCGAAGCGGACCTTCGCAACAACATTCGTGGCGAAGTCCGCTTCAGCAATGGCGACCGCGCCCTTTATTCGACTGACAGTTCGAACTACCGCCAAGTTCCGATTGGCGTAGTGGTCCCGCGCGATCGCAGCGACGTCATCACTACGGTCGAACTCTGCCGGAAGTACGGAGCGCCGATCACATGTCGCGGCGGCGGCACCAGTCTGGCGGGGCAATGCTGCAACGTTGCCGTGATCATCGATTTCACCAAATACATGAATCGCGTGATCGACATCGACGCGCAGGAGAAACTGGCACGCGTTGAACCGGGATTGGTTCTCGATGATCTGCAAAAGGTATTGAAAAAGCACGGCTTGATCTTTGGGCCGGATCCCGCCACGCACAGTCATTGCGCGATTGGGGGAATGCTCGGTAACAACTCGTGCGGTGTGCACTCAGTAATGGCCGAGTTCTATGGCGGTGGCGCGCGTATGTCGGACAATGTGCGCGAGTTGGAAGTTTTGCTTTATGACGGCACGATCCTTCGTGTCGGCAAAACGAGGGACGCGCAGCTAGGACAGATCACCGCAAACGAAGCTGTAGCCGGGGGCGCTGACCCCGGCCTGAATGCACTGAATCAACGTAGTATACCCGCGGTCAACACCCGCGGCTGCAACAGGCGAGCGGAGATTTACAAAAACCTTATCGATCTTCGGAATAAATATGCCGACTTGATCAGGCAAAGGTTTCCGAAAATCCCCCGGCGCGTTTCCGGATACAACCTCGACGAATTACTTCCCGAACATGAATTCAATGTTGCGCGCGCATTGGTGGGAACAGAAGGCACATGCGTCATCGTCCTCGAAACAACGCTGGAGCTAATTGTCGATTTTCCAGTCCGTTCATTGCTGGTGCTTGGTTATCCGGACATTTACCACGCGGGCGATCATGTTGCTGAAATTCGTAAATACAGGCCGGTGGGCCTCGAAGGCATCGACGATGTGTTGATCGACGCAATGAAGTTGAAACACATTCATCCGCGCGACCTGCAAATCCTGCCTGAAGGCAAAGGCTGGTTACTGATCGAATTTGGCGGAAAGACAACGGAGGAAGCCGATGCACCCGCCCGAAAACTCATGGCAGAACTGGAGGCGCAGCCGGACACACCGACGATGCGATTGGTGGACGATCCCGAGCATGAAAAGGTTGTTTGGGAAGTTCGCGACGCCGGGCTTGGCGCCAGTGCGCGAGTCCCTAACCAACCGGACACATGGGAAGGCTGGGAAGATTCCGCCGTTTCGCCTAACGACATCGGAAAATACCTACGCGATTTTCGGTCATTGCTGAACAAGCACGGCTATCTCTGCACGTTGTACGGGCATTTCGGTCAAGGTCTCGTTCATACGCGTATCGATTTTGGGCTGAAAACGCACGAGGGGATTCAAACGTACCTGCGTTTCACCGAAGAGGCGGCTGAGCTGATCAAACACTACGGCGGGTCGCTTTCAGGCGAACACGGCGACGGCCAATCGCGCGGCGAATTATTACCGAAAATGTTTGGCGACGAACTGGTGCAGGCTTTCCGTGAGTTTAAGGAAATCTGGGATCCCGATTGGAAAATGAATCCGGGCAAAATCGTCCAGCCGTATCGACGCGACGAAAATTTGCGTTATGGCGAACGGTACGATCCGCCGCAACGGCAGACATATTTCAAGTATCCGAATGATAAAGGCAGTTTTTCCTACGCAATGGAACGCTGCGTCGGTGTGGGCAAATGCCGGCGGAACGAGCATGGAACGATGTGCCCAAGCTACATGGTCACGCGTGAGGAAAAACATTCCACCCGAGGCCGCGCCCGACTCCTATGGGAAATGCTTAACAATGACGTGCTCCGAAAAAAAGGCTGGCGCGAGGAATGCATAAAGGAGGCACTGGATCTTTGTCTGGCTTGCAAGGGATGCAAAGCCGATTGCCCGATGAACGTCGATATGGCGACATACAAGGCGGAGTTCCTCTCTCATTATTACAAGCATCGCTTACGTCCGATGCATGCGTACGCGTTTGGATTGATCCATGTCTGGGCACACCTTGCCCAGGTCGCTCCCGGCATTGTTAATTTAATCAACCACGCGCCGGTAACGAGCAGCCTGGCCAAGAGACTGATCGGCGTAGCCCCACAACGGCGGATCCCAAATTTCGCCCGGGAAAATTTCAAAATGTGGTTCGCGCGTCACCGGAGAGCGCGAATGCCAGGCGACAACAAACCGCATGTTATTCTTTGGCCGGACACATTTAACAATTTCTTTCACCCGGAAACTGCAAAAGCCGCAGTGGAGGTGCTAGAAGGAGCCGGGTTTACCGTCATTGTTCCAAATGGAGATCTTTGCTGCGGCCGACCGCTGTACGACTACGGTATGCTGGATACCGCGAAGCGCCGGCTTGCGCAAATCCTGACCGCGCTGCATGAGGAGATCGATGCAGGGACGCCAATGATCGGCTTGGAACCGAGCTGCACCGCCGTATTTCGCGATGAGCTCACGCAAATTTTTCCGCAAAACGAACAGGCCATCCGTTTATCGCAGCAGACATTCACTTTCGCGGAGTTCTTGGAGAAATTTGTGCCGACGTATCGGTTTCCCAGTCTGACGCAAAAAGCGCTTTTCCACGGCCATTGCCACCACAAGGCGATCATGAAAATCGATGCGGACAACGAACTGCTGCAAAAGCTGGGCCTCGATTTTGAGGTCCTTGATTCCGGCTGCTGTGGCATGGCAGGCGCATTTGGTTTTGAGAAGGATCACTACGACGTTTCGATCGCCTGTGGTGAGCGAATGTTACTTCCAAAAGTTCGACGCGCGCCAGGGGATACGCTAATTATCACCGACGGTTTCAGCTGCCGAGAGCAGATTCGACAGGTCACGGAACGCCGGGCATTTCATATCGCGCAGGTCGTCCAAATGGCGATGAACGGACAAACCGGCGGCTCTTCGCAAAATCTATCAAAGCGGGAACTTGTCTCTGCATGAATCAGAAGCCTGAAGTTGTGGTGATTACTGGAGCATCCGCCGGAGTCGGGCGCGCAACAGTTCGAAAATTTGCGAAGCACGGTGCGCAGATTGGCCTGATTGCGCGTGGCCTTGATGGCTTGAAAGGCGCGCAAAGAGACGCCGAAGAATTGGGAAGCAAAGCGCTCGTTTTTCCGGTGGATATTGGGAATGCCGATCGTGTCGAAGCGGCAGCTGCACAGATCGAAGCCGATTTGGGCGAGATCGATATCTGGATCAACAACGCGATGACGTCGGTTTTTTCGCCAGTCAAGGAGATGACGGGCGAGGAATTTCGGCGCGTGACTGAAGTGACTTATCTGGGCTGTGTCTATGGGACGCTTGCTGCGTTGAAACGGATGTTGCCGCGTAATCGCGGGACGATTGTGCAAATTGGCAGCGCCCTGGCATATCGCGGTATTCCATTGCAAGCCGCCTATTGCGCGGCCAAGCATGCGATACAGGGTTTTTGCGATTCGTTGCGATGCGAATTGATGCACGACAAAAGCAATGTGCGCCTGACGATGGTGCAGTTACCCGCGCTAAACACGCCGCAATTCGACTGGGTTAAGAGCCGCCTCCCACGCCGGGCGCAACCAGTGCCGCCAATCTTTCAGCCAGAAGTCGCAGCCGAAGCAATCTATTTCGCGGCGCATCATCCTCGTCGTGAATTCTACGTCGGCGCGCCATCGGTTGCCGTGATCGTGGGAAACAGATTTGCCCCGGGTTTGCTTGATCGGTATCTGGCGAATACAGGGTACGATTCGCAGCAGTATGACGGTCCTGACGATCCGGACCGCGCGCATAACTTATGGCAACCGTTGCCAGGCGACCACGGCGCCCACGGTGCCTTCGACGCGCGTGCGAAAGACTGCAGTGCTCAGTGGTGGACAAGCGAGCATCGCGCTTTGATCGCAATTGGTGCGGCGCTGCTAGTCATTTCGAGCCTTGTCGCGTTTTTGAAAAAGGAATAAGCGAAGGCAGCGTTATTGATTGTTTTCTTCGGTATGAAATCCGATTCGAGGTTTTGGCTTTTTCGGGGATGGTTCGACATTGTGATGCTCCAATTTGGGATATCAAATGGTAAATTCTTTGCGCGTAAGCACAAATGAAGAGTCGGAAGGGAAGCGACGTTCGTCACGAATCGGGATTCGTCGTTCCGAGCAAAAGTCGAGGAATCCCGTGCTGCTACCAACAGCTAAGTCTACGGGATCCTTCGACTTCGCTTCGCTTCCGCTCAGAATGACGCAAACGGCGATTTGTGAGCAATCATTTCACCACGTAAAAGGCCCCCAGAATGATGCCAAAAATCGTGTGTGCGGCAAAAACCGAGATGGGCGTACGAATGCCGTAGTGCAATCCCATGAATCCGGGAGGCTCCAACTGTCGTTCAACTGTTGGGCCGTACTGTTCGTTGGCGACCCGCGGATGCAACGCAGGCATGACAGGTAACAGGACTGTCAGCACAAAAGTCGCCTGTATAAATCCAAAGAATCCTCCCAGCCACCATGTCGCTCTACCCAGCGATTGAAACACAGCAACGTAGATCAGCGAAAAAATCCAACCATTCAGGAAGTGGAACAAAATACCGATCAATTTTGCACGGTCGCGATTGGGTGTGAAGATTGTGCCAAGGAGATAAGGCACATTCATCCGCGTCACTCCAAGACCCTGGCTGCCTGCCAAAATACACTCGAGCACAACGGTGCTGACAAATCCCCATAATAACCAGCTGCTCCAATTCATGACTCGTTAGGAAAATAGGCGTGTTGGCATGCGCCAAACAGACATTTTTGCAGCGTCGCTGTTTAGACCTTCCGCGCGTGCGATGACGATGTCGCGTTTTCTATTGCGAGCGCGGCACTAATTAGCGCCAGGTGGGTAAGGGCTTGTGGAAAATTTCCAAGTGCACCGCCCGTCTCGGGATCGATTTCCTCAGCGAAGAGATCGACATCATTGGCGTAATCGAGCACCGCTTCAAACACGCGGTGCGCTTCTTCGAGATCACCCGCGCGCGCCAGGAAGTTTGCCTCCCAAAAACTGCAAATACCAAACGCGCCTTCACATTTCGTTTCTGTACGATCGTCGCGGTACATTAACCCGAACTTTGGACACAATTTTTCGCGTAACCGCTGATGTGTTTGCCGCATTCTGTATGATGTCGCGTCCTCAAAGCCGTACATCGCTAGCAAAAGCACGTTTGCGTCAAGAGTCTCCCCGTCGAGGACCTGCGTATAAGCTTGTAATTTTGGGTTCCAGCCGTGCTGATCAATCTCGCTGCGAATCCGTTCTCGCGTCTGCGCGAACTTTTTCACAGGAAGCCCATCGATCAGCCCGCGCTTTTGCAGCCCGATCAAGCGATCGAGTGCGAGCCAGCACGATGAGCGTGAATGCGTGTAGTGCTGCGGCGGCATGCGCGGCTCCCACATGCCATTGTCCGGCTCGCGCCAATGCTGACAGACGTAATCGCCGTAATGGCAGAGCATCTTTTGAGCTTCCCGGTCGATCTTTTCTTTCCTGCAAAAGAAATGTGAGACTGCTTCGATCACTTCGCCGTAGACATCAAGCTGGCGCTGCTCTGATGCGGCGTTGCCAATACGAACAGGAGACGAATTTTTATATCCAGAGAGCTGTCGCAAAATTTTTTCACGGGCGATTTCGTTACCATAGACGTCATACAGCGTATTTAGGCATGGCCGGGTGAGACGCGTGGTGTGCAATAACCAGCTCACGAATGCT
>Ga0066652_100001362_pt1 | contig 12641 bp, 8 predicted proteins | sample GraSoiAngelo_101_FD_71413 | JGI IMG/M metagenome (GOLD analysis project Ga0066652, IMG submission 71413) | Grasslands soil microbial communities from the Angelo Coastal Reserve, California, USA - 14_0903_02_30cm | ecosystem: Environmental > Terrestrial > Soil > Grasslands | place: USA...
TCGGCTCCCTGAACGGAGACGGATGGCATCGCACTCGACGATGTCGCTGAAGCAGTTCGCGGATCGCAGCCCTGACTACGGTGCGCCGCGCAACCGGCGAGAGCCCCATTCGGCGAGAAGCATCGCGCCCAGCGCGAAAATCATCCAGAGGTGAAGGCCATGGCGTTCGGCCGTCGCTCCCGCGTCGAGCGCGGGGCGTGGCGCGCCGAGCGCAGCATACAGACTCGCCAGCGGCGCGGCGTCGGTCGCCGAGGACGTGGCCGTGTGGGCGAACGCCTGGTAGGCCGCTGCCCCCACCACCTGCGTCCACCATCTGCGGTGCGCCTCCATGGATCCTTCGCCGCCGCTCATCCGCCATCGCCAACTCTCGTCGTAGGCCAACTGGATCACGCGGCCGGCACCCACACGGCGCGCGGCCGCCGCCACTCGTCCGTCGCGCCACTCGATGGCGACCGCGCCGGCGTGCAGTGGAGCGATCGCTGACATCGCGAGCGCGCGTCTGGGCGCCGCGTCGGCAACGGTGATCGACGCGGGGCGCTCGCGCCTGGCCACACCGCCGGCAGCGAGCCCCACGAACGCGGGTCGGCCCGCGGCTTCGGGCTCGAGGACGAGACCTCCGCCCGACCGAACGAAGGCGCCGATGCGCGAGGCGTCGCGATCCGCGGCTGAATCGAGCGCGATCACCGCGGCCACTCGGGAGGTATCGAGCATTTCGGGGGTGCCCTGCGTGACGTCGATTCCCGGTGCCACGGCCAGCCGCGCGTCCACCAGCCAACCACGCTCCTCCAGCGCAGCGATCACGAACTTTCCTTCCCACCCGCCCCGCCCGAGCACCACGACGCGACGCGCGAGCAGCGAATCTGCTGACGCGGCAGTGGCCTGCGAGCTCCCCACCCGCACCGAGAGGGGTTGGCTGGCGATCGGAACGGTGATCGCTCCCCCTCGAGCGTCGAGCACCATCGAGTCGATGGGAGACGCCGCATCGCCCACCTGCACGCGCGCACCCCTGGGCGCCGCGACGCGAGCCGTGACGCCCCCCATGGGATCGTCGCGCGGCTGTACCTCGAGCGCGAGCGCCGGGAGCGTCGAGCGCGCTGACCAGCTCACGGTGGTGCCCGCGCTCGACAGCGCGCGGAGCCAATCGCGCTCCTGCCCGTCAAGCACGTGGTCGACATGCACGTGCAGCGTGTCCGCGGGAGGCGCCGCGGTCCAGGCCGCGAGCGCGACGGCAAGGCCGTTCTGCGCCACCACTCGCGCTCCGTGCGCAGCTGGTCGGGAGCGGGACTCCCAGAGCATCCACGCCACGAGGAGCGCGCTCGCCACGCGAAGCGCCCACTCCAGTGCGCGCCGAGCGCGTTCAGCGCGTGAGCGCATAGACCACGATGTTCACGCCGAGTCTGGTATTGTCCACCGAGAGGAAGCGTTTGTTCTCGGGATGGTATCCCCACTCGGAGCTGTAGTCCTTGTTGCTGTAGAGCACCACGATCCGCCCGCCGCGCACGACGGCCATGAGGTGCCGGTGCACGAGATTGTCTCCCCAGCCGTTCAGCTCCTGGCTCGTGGTCGGCGGCCCGTCGTCGAAGTGAAAGAAGGTCGTGTACAAGGGGTGAGTGTTGGGCAACTCGACCAGCGGTCCGGCGGCACGGCGAATCTCGTCCGTGACGGTCTTGTGGAACTGGCCATCGACGTCGTGGTTGTGATCGTCCACGAACAACATCCCGCCCCGGTCCAGGTATCGCGCCAGCGAGCGGCGCTCGGCGTCGCTCAAGCGGACGGGGAGATGACCGGTGAGGTACACGAGCGGGTAGCGCATGAGATCGGGCGAGGAGAGCGGCACGATCACGCCGGTGGGCGACACCGGAATGGACGTGTAGCGCGCCACGCTGTCGATGAGGTTCGCCGGCACGAGCGGGGCGCTGTCCCAGTCCCCAGACTCGTACTGCACGGTCGCGAAGACGAACTCGCTCACCATGCGCTGCCCCACGACGAGAGACCCGGCGTCACCAGCGGTGCTTCACCCAGCGCTCGGCGTGCGGAAGTCAGCGCCTCGGTGGCATCGCGCCCTGCGCGGAGCACGTCGATGGCCGTGGCCAACGATGTGGCGAGCGCTGGGGCGTCGGCGAGCGCGTCCACGCGAAGGAGAAGCAGGGAGTCGATAGCCGCAGTGCGTTGCGGCGCGTGCGCTCCAGAGAGGAGGGTGAGCGCCCGCTCCAGTCGCCGTAGTCGCCGCGCTGCGAGGCTGTCGGCTGGACGAGGAGTGCGTTCGCGCGCGCTGGCGCCCTCGCGAGAGCCGGACAGCCGCACACGGGCGAGGTCCACCACGATCACGGGCGGCCGACCACGCAGGTACAATCGCTCGACCTGCCGAGCGCGCTCGATCGCCTCGAGTGCGCGGCGCATTGGCGGCAGCGCACGCTCCGGCTCGACGATCTCCAGGGAGCGCGAGGCGTCCCACATCGCCTGGTACGCCTCGAGCAACGGCCGATTCGTCGCCACGACCGGCGATTCGTCCTCGCTGAAGTCGAGGGTCTTGTCGGCGGCGGTGCCGGTCGCTGCTTCCGCCGCCCGCAGCAGTTGCTCCGGCGTCATGCCACCGCGTCGCTCCTCCTCCACTCCGCCCTGCTCCTCGCCCGGCGCCGGGCTGCCAAGACGTGCGAAGATCACGTCCGCGACGCGCCGGCGGAGCCGCGCCTGGTCGCCCGCGATCCGGCGCGACTCGTTCACGAACGGCTCGTGCGCCATCGCGCGGCGCTGCTTCACGAGCGCCTCGGTGAGCAGCACGAGCATCCGCTGACTGAGCAGCGAGCTGTCGGCCGCCGGTGGAGGCGCACCCTCCATGGCCACCGAGTCACCCTCACCGGCGCGCAGGACGCGCAGGGTACGGGTGTCCGAGCTCCCGATACCGGGCCCCGTGACGGTGTTGCGATCGCGTGCCATGGCTCGCAGGTGCAGCACGTCACCCGGCTCGAGCCGGAGCGAGTCGAGCGGCAGCATACGTCGAATGGCGGACGACCGCGCCCCGCCGCCACTCGTGTGCCCGAGCGTCAGCGTCCGGAACCTGAACTGCTCGCCATCGCCCGAGCTGATGATGAGCTCGAGCCAGCCGCCCGCGAGCCCGAAGTCGTCATGCACTTCCGCAACGATCGGAATGCGTCCAGCGCGCGTGCGCAGCACAGAATCGCGCGCCGGAAGGGTGAGTGTCACGACGGGCACGGAGTCCGCGCGTGGCTCCAGCACCACCCACCGCTCGCGAATGCCGTCGGCGAACCGGAGCGCCTCGGCGCGCACCGGCATGGTGAGCGTGCTTCGCCAGCGAGCGCCGTCGCTGACGACGGCCACCCGCTGAGAGTCCACGCGGGCATCCACTGGTGCGTCGGTTCGGCGCCCCTCGATCTCGAGCTGGCTGCCGGCGAGCGCCGTGATAGTCGTGGGCTGCTCGATCGTGACGGACGCGAGTCCGCTGTAGGCCGGCGGCGTCACCCTCGCCACGATGGACTCCAGCGCGCTGGCGTTGCGCGCACCGGTCGGCGTGCGGGCCAGCACATCCCCCCGCACCGGTGTGAGGGCTCGTCTCGCGCTTCCCGCCGGCAACATGCGTGCGACGATCAACGCGAACGCCAACAGGAACAGCGGAACCCCCACGGCACGCAGCAGCGCGCGCTCGAGCGGCGCGCGCCAACGCGTGCCGGCGACGACGCGCTCGAGCGTCGCCTCCGCTGCGCCCACGGGCTTCAGGAGCGTCACGAGCGAGTAGCGCAGCTCCGGCAGGTGGTCCTCGAGCCAGAGCGCCACCGACTCTTCGCTCGACACGCCGCGCGCACGCACGAGCGCGACACCGGCGGCGATCAGGGCAACGAGCGTCGCGAGCACCAGGCCAGTCCGACGGAACGAGAGCGAGAGCGGGACGGCGACGTCGGCGCACGCGATCAGGAGGAGCAGCAGCGTGGCGCTCGTCACGGCCCAGGATGCCGCGCTCAGGACTGCGGTCACACCGAGGAGCCACTGCACGCGTCGGAGCCGCTCGCGCGCGGTCACGCTGCCGTCTCCCGCTTCCGGAGGAACGGCTCCGCGACGAGGAGCGCGAGCGTCGCCGCGAGCAGCCAGCGCGTGAGCGCCGATGGCTGGTCGGGTGCGAACACCGGAGCCGCGCCGCGTGGACGCGCCTCGCCAAGCGCACGCACCGCCGAATCCGCGAGCGGAGCCAGCCTCGGTGCGCCGCCGCACGGCTCTGTGAGTGCCGACAGAAGTGCGCGCATGCTCGGCCGCAGCGCCAGGTCACCCACGCTCGGCACGGTGATCGCCACGTCTCGCTCGCATCCCGCACCCAGCACGCGCTCGGCGGCCGCGGGCGCTCCGCTCGCCCAGCGTGCGACGGTGGCTCCTTCGGGAGCCCGCCACATGGGAAAGTCAGCGACCACCGTCGCGCTCCCGGCGACCACCGCGCTCGCCGTGTCGTTCCCGCTGGGCCAGTGCGTGTTCTCCAGATGCGCTGGCCACCAGACCAGCACTCCCCCGCGTCTCGCCCACACGCTGTCCTGCGCCGTGAGCCCATCGCGCACCACGCGCGCTCCGCGCGGCGCGCCCGAGTCGGCAACCACGTGCGTGTTCCCGCCGTCCAGCGCCAGTGTGGCGCGAAGCGGGTCATCCGTCGAGCCTCGAATCGCGCGCGGAGGTGTGCGTGCATCCGAAGGCTTGCTCGCCGCTGTGCGAATGACGCGGATGGGACGCGGCCATTCCCGAGCGATACGTGCGGCGGCGGCGTCCCATTCTTCCGCAGCGATGGGGGAGATGAGCACCAGCTCCACGGAGTCGCTCGTGCGCCGCAACCGCGCGCCCGCGCGGATCGCGCCGACGAGCGCGACCGAGAGCGAGCCTCGAGGGCGCGCTATGGTCGTCGCGGAGTCCGACAGCTGCGCCGTCGTCCATTTCTCGTGTACCGTCACCGTGCTGTCGAAGCTGACCAGCACGTCCCCCGCGCGGAGCTCGGCGCGCGCCGACGCAGCGGCTGCGATCGGATCTCCGACCGCTCGCGACCGGTCCAGCACCACCACACGCGGCGCGGCAGAGCGCGCTGCATGCTCTCGCGGCCTCGCCACGGCCAGCCCCGCGAGCATTATCGTCGCGGCACGCAACAGCAGGAGCATGACGTCGCGCGGCCGGCGTGATCGCGTCGGCAAACGTGCGGGCGGTCGATCGGGAATGAACCGGGCGGTCGGAAAAGGCTGTGGCCTGGGACGGTCGCGAGCGAGAAAGTGCAGTGCCACGACCGTGGCAGCGACGATCCCGGCCACCACGAGCGCCAACGGCGCCGCGAAGCTCATCGCGCCGTCTCCTCGCGAGCTCGATCGCTCGAGGCGCCCGAAGAGCGGAGGATGCGGCGCACGACCCGCCCCGCGCCCTCGCTGGTCACCGCCTCGGTGTAACTCGCCCCCGCCTCGCGCCATCGCCGCGCGAGATCGGCGCGCCACGCGCTGAACGACGCGAGATAACCGGCACGCGCTGCTGCGCCGAGTGTGCGCCGCAGCTCATCGTCCTCCGGATCGACGGCGATGAAGGGCGCGGTGGGCGGTTGTAGCTCCACCTGCGCCAGTACGTGGATCGCGACGATGTCGCTTCCGGCGGATGCGACTTCCCGTGCGCCACGGAGTAGCGAATCGTCCTCGTCGAGAAAGTCGCTCGCGATGACGACGCGCGCACCTCGCTTCACACGCGCGAGGAGCGGCGCCAACGGAGCCCGCCCGCCAGGCGTCACCGTCTCGAGCACCTGGGCGATGGCGTGCACGACGTCCCGGCGACTGCTGGGCTCCACCTCGTGCACACGGACGCCGTGCGCGATGAGCAGCGCGACCGGATCGCCGCTGGCGTGCGCGACGCTTGCCAGAGCGACGCCCAATTGGCAGGCCAGCTCCCATTTTCCGAGCGCTGGCAGCGGATAGGCCATGGACGCGGATGCGTCGAGCAGTAGCACCGTCGGCAGCGTCGTGCGCTCGTTCGTGACACGGAGAAAGGCACGATCGGTGCGCGCGAGCAGCTTCCAGTCGAGCCGGCGTGGGTCATCGCCCTGGCGGAACGCGCGATACTCGCTGAACTCCACCGCGTTGCCGCGCATCGCAGAGCGGTGTGTTCCCGACGTCGCCGCTCGTGCGGGACGGTTTGCCGGCCACGTGAGCCCGCGCACCGCGTCGAGGATGGAGCCGTAGCTCTGAATGGCGGGCACGACTAGAGCGCGATGTCGCTGCGCGGCGGTGTGGTGCGTGCCAGGATCTCGTCGATCACGCGCTCCGCGCTGATCCCTTCGGCGTCGGCGGTGAAGTTGGGAAGCACACGGTGCCGGAGCACCGGATGCGCCACCCGTCGGATGTCTTCCGGTGCGACCGCGAACCGTCCCGCGAGCAGTGCGTGCGCCTTGGCACCGAGGATCAGCGCCTGACCGGCGCGCGGGCCGGCGCCCCAGCGCACGTACCGTTTCACCAGGTCGCCCGCCGATGGATCGTCCGGGCGCGTGGCGCGCGCGAGGCTCGCCGCATAGCGGAGCGCCGCCTCCGCGGCAGGCACGTCGCGGGTGAGGCGCTGCAGCGCCAGCGCCTGCGTTCCACTCAACACCGCCGTCAGCGCATCGGAGGCGCGACCCGTCGTTGCACGCAGCATCGTCACTTCGTCGCGCTCACTCGGATATCCGATGCGGATGTCGAACAGGAATCGGTCCAGCTGCGCTTCCGGGAGTGGGTAGGTGCCTTCCTGCTCGATGGGGTTCTGCGTGGCGAGCACGAAGAACGGCTCAGGCAACGGCATCGTCTGTCCGGCCGCCGTGACGGCGTGCTCCTGCATGGCCTCCAGCAGCGCGGCCTGCGTCCGCGGCGGCGTCCGATTGATCTCGTCGGCGAGCACGACGTTGGCGAAGATCGGACCGCGCACGAAGCGAAAGCTGCGAGCGCCCGACCCAGGGTCCTCTTCCATGATCTCGGTGCCAGTGATGTCGCTCGGCACGAGGTCGGGAGTGAACTGGATCCGCCGGAAATCGAGCCGCATCGCCTCGGCGAGCGACCGGATCATCAACGTCTTCGCGAGGCCGGGGACACCCACGAGCAACGCGTGTCCGCCCGCCATCAGGGCCATCAACAGCTCGTCGAGCACGTGCTCCTGCCCGACGATCCGCCGCGCCACCTCGGCACGAAGACGTTCCACGGCGGCCATCAGCTCGGGGGCGTCCGCAGCGGCGGCGTTCTGCGGCGTCGAAGCAGCTGTCACGAGAGGACCTCCGCGATGCGAAACCGCGAGGTCGGTTGCGCGACGATGGGTGAACGCGCGACCGACCTCACCTCGCGTACTCGACGCTGAGGTGGTGCTCTCCGCGGAGCGATTTGTCTTTCGAGACGAGCACGACGCGCGCGAGGCGGTTGCCCCAAACCGGAAGGAGACGCGCGTCGGCGATCGGGATCTCCTCGCTCGTCACGTCGAAGCGCGCGGCGTCGTAGCGGATGATGAATCCGCCGACACCGTCGCCGTGGAGGCGAAGCTCGCCCGGCCGCGACACGTCCACGCGGAGCGGCGTCATGAGGTTGAGCCGGAGTGGCGCCCTCCACTCACGCAGCGCGTAGCGCTCGTCGAGCGACACGGTGCGGGCACGCCGGTCGAGCGCCACGGTGCGCTCGTACCGGTCGACGGCAGCGTCGGCGGGATATGCGGCGGCGAGATCCATCGTGAGCTTCGCGCTGTTGGTGCTCGCCTCGCGCCGCACGTCGCGCGCGCGGAATGCCGCGCCGTCTTTCTGCATCACACCGTTGATCGTCGGCAGGTTGTGATACGCCGACTGCATGGTCCAGATCTCGTAGCGTCGCGGACTGAACGTCTTCGCGGTGTAGGTCTCGACGCCGACGTCGACGAGCACGGGCTTCCCATCGGCGTAGGCGACGAAGTTGCCGACGTCGTTATGGTTGTGGCTCTGCGCGTTGTGTCCGCCGAACGCGGAGAGGTACCACCCGGCGGCGCTGCCGGCAGCAGCGCGCGCCGCCATGAGCTGGAGGTCCGGGAGCCACACGTCGGCGAGGAGCGGCTCTCTCGGCGTGGCCTTCGCCACCTCGTCGGCGCCGAGCAGCGCTGGAAGGATGCGGCCGAGGGTATTGGCACCCGACCCGTACGGGCCACGCTGCCGCGCGAGGAAGGCGCCGAATCCCGTCATCACCGGATCGCCGATGTGCGCGCCGTACGCGTACACGAGCTCGGGATCGGGACGCACCTTGGCGGGGGCGTCGCCCATGTTCACGAAGTACTGATCCTTGATGTACGCGCGATAGATGTACTGCCCCATGTTGCGCACGAGCGGATGCGCGTAGATGTCGACGCCGCCGTTCGTCGCGCTGCGCAGTAGCTCGAGATTGTCGAACAGCGATGCCGCAGCACGGTCCCAGTAGCTCGGCCCTTCGTCGCAGCCGCCATCGTCCGGGTAGCCGTTCATGAACACGTCGAGGCTGCGAATGATGCGGTGCACCGTGCGCGCGCGCCGCTGCGGATCGCGCTCGAGGATCAGCGCGCTCGCCAGCCAGTTCGACGCGATCCATGGATTCCAGTTGTTGACGATCTTCCTGTCCGTGAACCCCATCCAGGCAAAATCGTCGCGCTCGAGCGCCGGCGTGAGGATGCGCCGGTCGACCTCGACGCGGATGCGCTCGCGTAGCAGCGGCGACACCTTGTCGAGCCGGTCGCCCATCAGGTAATCGGTCCACGCGAGCAGTGCGGCCGTCTCGGCCGAGAACAGCTCGACGACTGGTTCCGTGACGTCGGGCAGACCACTGCCGCGCTTCTGCACGCCCAGGTGCGCCGTGGAACCCCAGAACGTCTGTTCGGAGATGGCCCAGATGCCGTTCGCGATCTCGTCGACGAAGCGGCCCTTGTTCTCCAGCAGCTCGGCCGTGACGAGCGTGGCGAGCCGCGTGCGGCGGCGGGTATTCATGGCGTCGTATTGCGCGCGGTCGCCGTCGCGCACGTAGCGCAGCGTCACCGTGGCGGGGATGCTCCCCCACTCGGCTCCGACTTCGCGCTCCGCAGCCTGCACGAACGATTGGCGGATGGCGGCCGGCACCGCGTTCCATCGCTCGCGCTCGTCGATCGTGGGATACGGATGCCAACGCTCGCGCGGCACGAGCATCGCGGCGAGCTGCGCCTCGCTCGTGCGGCCGGCGAGCAGGTTGCGCGGCGTCTGGGCGAGAGCCGGTGCCGAGAGCAGAACGAGCACCACGATCGACACGATCTTCGCGGACAGCAGCTTCCCGAGGCGGTCGCGCATCGCGCAACCAGCATAGCGCATCTCGCTCACAGGGCCAGCACCTCGCGCCACATTGCGTCGTCCACGAACACCCCCTCGCGCATGCTCTTCGCCCGCACCTCGAGCGTGCGTTCGCCCGGATAGCGTGCCTCCTCGCCCGCGCCGGCCGCACCGTCGTGCAACGCATCGACGATCCGGTCGGCGATCGAGCCGCTCTCGCCGTCGGCGCCGAGCGAGGCCGCATCGAGCGCGAGGAAGGCCTGCGACTGTCCCGATTCCTCCTCGGGAACGGTGGAGAAGTCGTGCGTCGCCTTCCCGCCAGCGAGCACCGCGGCCACCATGTCGAGGAGGATTGCGAGCCCGGAGCCCTTCCAGAAGCCGATCGGGAGAAGGCGCTGCGTGCGCTCGATCGCGGCGGGATCGCGCGTGAGCTCACCCTGCTCGTCGTAGCCGCCGACGACCGGGAGCTCCTGACCCCGCATGCGGTGCGTGCCGAGCGCGCCATAGGAGAACTGCGACATCGCCATGTCGAGCACCACGTGTCCACCAGCGCGCGGCACGGCGATGATGAGCGGGTTGTTGCCGATGAGCGGGATCGTCGTGCCCCACGCGGGCACGTTGGGGAGCGTGTTCGACCAGCAGAGGCCGATCATCCCCGCGTCGGCGGCCTGCCAGCCATAGTTGCCGCCACGCATCCAGTGGTTGGAGTTGCCGAGCCCCACCGCGCCGATGCCGTGCTCGCGCGCGAGCTCGATCGCGCGCGTCATGCACGCCGACGCGTTGAGGTTGCCGGGGCCGCGGCGTCCATCCCACCGCTCCATCGCGCCGCGCGTGGCGACACGCACCGGGCGCGCGTGCACGTCGACCATTCCGTTCCGGATCATCGCGACGAAGCGCGGAAACCGGTTCACGCCGTGCGAGGCGACGCCGTCACGGCTCGCGTCGGCGAAGAGGCGCGCGCAGTGGTCGGCGCGGTCGGGCTCCATCCCACCGCGCTGCAGCACGTCGCGCAGCGTGGCGTGCACCTCGTCGTAGCTCACCAGCATGGCCGTCGGAGTCTCCGCGCTCGGGGACGGAGAGTTTGGCGAATCGGCGCGGCGGGCGCCATGAGCGCGGATGCGGGCTGCGGGATGCGAAACGGCGAACGCCTCACCACCGCAGTTCAACTGCCTGAGACGGTAACGGCAACAGATTGACGCGGAGCTCGCGGAGCACGGCGGGAGATCGAGAAAGGTCCTGACGAGACACAGGCTGAATGCCGACCCCAGGATCTTCCTTTTGGAGTCGTGGATGGAGAGGAGCCCTGCGCGATGACGCGCAACTCGACCCGGAGAGTAGTTCTCCGCGCTCTCGCAGTTCCCTTCGCGCCTTCCGCGTCAATCTGTTGCCGTACTTCGCGACTCCGCCCGAAACCGGCCCGGGCGCGAAGATCTCGATGCCGAACGGTACGGCACGCTGCGCCGTAGCTACGGAGACATCCGCCACCCTCCGCCCCAATCGTGCGACTCCCGCTTCACTCGCTAGCCACGCTCGCGTTCCTCGTCGCGCCGTGCTCCGCAGCCGTGGCGCAGCGTGAGACCGACTCGCTCGAGATCGGCTTCCGGAATCCGCCCGCGAGCGCGCGGCCGCGCACCTGGTGGCACTGGACGGCGAGCAACGTCACCAAGGAGGGGATCACCAAGGACCTCGAGTGGATGAAGCGCGTCGGCATCGCGGGGTTCCAGCTCGCCGACGTCGCGGCGGGCGGAGGCCAGACCGTCGAGCGCAAGATCGTCTTCGGCACTCCCGAGTGGCTCGACGCCGTCCGCCACGCCGCGGCCGAAGCCGATCGGCTCGGACTCGAGATGGACATCTTCGCCTCGCCCGGCTGGAGCCTCACGGGGGGCCCATGGGTCAAACCCGCCCAGGCGATGAAGAAGCTCGTGTGGAGCGACACCGTCGTGGAGGGGCCGCGGCGCGCGTCGATGGTGCTGCCGCATCCGCCGACCAACAACGGGCCGATCCGCAACCTCGCGCGCGGCGGGAACGCATCGGCGGATCCCACCTTCTACGGCGACGACGCGGTGCTCGCCTATCGCACCCCCGCCGACGAGCGGGACGTCCCCGCGCTGCGGCCCACCGTCACCACGAACGCCGGCGCGGCGGACGGCGCGGCGCTGCTCGACGACGATCTCAACACCGCGCTCACGGTGCGGCCGCCCGCCGATGGATCACCGGCGTGGATCCAGCTCGCGTTCGCCGAGCCGATCACCGTGCGCGCACTGTCGCTCGCGTCGCGCGGCAGCGGCGTGCCGTTCGGCCGGGTGCTCGCCGGCGACGACGCGTCGCATCTCCGCACGATCGTCACGCTGCCCGGCGCGCAGCAGTACCGGCCGAGCAGCGTGCGCACCTATTCCGTACCAGAGACGCGGGCACGCATCATCCGGCTCGAGCTCACGAGTGCGCCGCCCAGTCCCGCCGCGGTGATGTCGCAGGCCCCCACCCAGCCGGCGCGCGAGTACGTCATCACCGAGCTCGTTCCGCACACCGGCGCGCGCGTGCACCGCTGGGAGGAGAAGGCCGGGTTCAACTTCCTGTTCGAGTACGAGTCCTCGCCCACTCCCGCGCCACCGGTGACGTCGATCGTGTCGCGCGCGGACGTCGTGGATCTCACGGCGCGCATGAAGCCCGACGGCACGCTCGACTGGGACGTTCCCGCGGGGCGCTGGACGATCATGCGCTTCGGGCGCTCGCTCACCGGCGCCAAGAATCGACCCGCGGTGCCCGCCGCGTCGGGCTACGAGGTGGACAAGCTGAACCGCGCCCACGTCGAGGCGTATCTGCGCGACTACACGGCGCCGATCGCGCAGGCGCTCGGTCCGCTCTACGGCAAGTCGCTCCGCCACGTGCTGCTCGACAGCTGGGAGGCGGGAATCCAGAACTGGACCGACGGCATGATCGCGGCGTTCCGCACGCGCCGCGGCTACGATCCGACGCCCTTCCTTCCCGCGCTCGCCGGCCGCGTCGTCGAGAGCGCCGAAGCGAGCGACCGCTTTCTGTGGGACTTTCGCCGCACGCTCGTCGACATGTTCGCCGAGGAGCACTACCGCACGGCGACGGACTTCCTGCACAAGCAGGGGCTCGAGACGTACAGCGAAGCGTCCGGGGTTTCACTCGAGCCGCTCGAGGACGCGCTGCTCAACAAGAAGCAGGTGGACATCCCGATGGGCGAGTTCTGGTTCCGATCGCTCCATCCCTGGAACATGTACCACGAGGACGTGCGCGGCGCGGCGTCGGCGGCCCACGTGTACGGCAAGCCGCTCGTGGCGGCGGAGTCGTGGACCGGCGGCGGTTACGAGTCGCCGTACTCGCTCAAGAAGATCGGCGACTACTGGCTCGC
>Ga0066652_100001363_pt1 | contig 12640 bp, 11 predicted proteins | sample GraSoiAngelo_101_FD_71413 | JGI IMG/M metagenome (GOLD analysis project Ga0066652, IMG submission 71413) | Grasslands soil microbial communities from the Angelo Coastal Reserve, California, USA - 14_0903_02_30cm | ecosystem: Environmental > Terrestrial > Soil > Grasslands | place: USA...
CTACCCGCAATTCTCGCTGGAAGGCAAACGGCTCTGGATCATGGGCATGGCGCCGCTGGGGCTGGTGCGGATCGTGCGAGTGAAATTCTGGCTCGCCGCGACGATGTCGTGGCTCGTCACACTTGTACTCATCGCGTTGTCCTGCCACATGCTTGAGATGAGCCTCGGGCGTACGCTGCATTTTGCGATGGCGGTCACCGTCATGACGTTCACGCTGAATGGGCTGGCAATCGGGCTAGGCGTGCTTTATCCAAACTTTAAGGAAGAGAATCCCAGCAAGATCGTCAGCGGCTTCGGCGGAACGTTCTGCCTGGTACTGAGCTTTCTCTATATTCTTGGTTCCGTGGTGTTGCTCGCCTTCTCTTCCCAATGGCTCGCGCCAGGCGAACCCTCAGCCTGGCGATTCGCCGGGGGCCTGATGGGTTTTGCGCTGCTGTCGTTTGGAATCGGCTGGGTGCCGTACTACCTTGGGCTCCGGCGGGTACGGTATTTCGAGTTGTGAAAGCACCGACGCCTACAGGGACTGCTGAACTCAGCCCATCTGGCTCTGGGCGGCGACCCAGCGCTTCTCGGCGCCGAAGGCATCGACGTAGATATCCAGTTCAGGGTCGCCGAAGCTGAGCAGGAAGCGGGCGCCTTCGATTCCGTGAGCGATGCAATAGTTAATGGCTGCGGCTGAATCTTCAAAGTGGCGGGCTTCTTCCCTGCAGTTAACCCAAACGGAGTCGCTTTTGAGCAGGCGGCCGGTCGAGATCATCTGTACGAACACTTGCACTCCGTAAAAGGTGGGGTTTTGCCTGAGCGGCGGCAAGGGACTTTGGGCAAAACTTACCGACAGGTTGTTCGCAGGTTATTCACCTACCCTGCGCAACGCGCCGGAGCGGTGGTAAAATGGGCTAAAAGGAGGATTATGAAGACATTAATAGCAATGACAATGTTGATGGCGCTGGGTTTTGTATTCCCCGCAATGGCGGCGGACAAACAAGACCTGGACAATCGGGTAAAACAACTGAATTCGGTCGGTTCGAAACCGGACATGCAGGATGTGGCATTTCAGCGCATCTCGACTGAAACCGGCGTGCCGGTCGAAACCGTCCGCAAACAGCATCAGCGGCATCCGAACGTCGGTGTGGCCGGATTGATGATCGCGAACGTGCTGGCGAATGAAACCAAGAAAGCGCCTGAGCAGTTCCTTGGAGAACACGAAAAGGGCAAGAAATGGGTTCCGATCGCTAAAGAAAACAACGTCACGGTAGACAAACTGAACGAGAGGCTCGACCGCTTGGCCAAAGCCATCAACGGCTAAGTCAAGCCGGAGCTAAAGGGCATTGAGCGCAGTCGTTTGCCCGTCGCGGCGAACACTGCGTTACCTATCGCGGGCGCGATGCCGATGATCGGTGTCTCGCCCGCGCCGGCTGATGGGAGGTCCTTCCGATTCACGAGAACGGTTTCGAGTTCGGGTGTGTCGCTGAAACGCGGCACGCGATAATCGGAGAATCGGCCGTTTATAATTCTTCCATTCTCAAACTGAATCGCTTCGAAGAGCGCACCGCCAATTCCCATCACGACACCGCCTTCGATCTGGTTCTTGAGATGCTCGGGATTAACGATGGCGCCGCATTCGAAAGCAGTAACCGCGCGAACGACTTTGATCTTGCCGGCGTCGACCGCGATCTCGGCGCAGGTCGCGACGTAACTGCCTTTTTCGGTGCTGGCGGCGATGCCGAAGCCGCGATTCGCCTTCGGTTTCTTGCCCCAGCCGAATGATTTGGCGGCGGCATCGAGAACCGCGCGAAGGCGAACGTCATTGAGATTTTTGAGACGGAACTCGAGCGGGTCGAGCTTGAGCGCGTGAGCGAGTTCGTCCATGTGGCTTTCGCGCGCGAAGGTGTTGGCTGTGGACGCGAGCGCGCGATACGAACCCTGTTTGAGCGGCGAATCGGTGGAGTGAAATTCCGAGACGAGGTTCGCCACTGAATAGGGCGTCCGCAAAGCGGACGCGCCGGAATTGTAATTGTGGCATTCCCAGGCGGTGAGTGTGCCGTCTTTGCGCGCGCCGCTGGAAATTTCGATGACGCCCGCCGGCCGAAAGTAGGCCCAGGTAAATTCTTCTTCGCGTGTCCAGACGAGCTTCACTGGTTTGCCGGCGCCGCGCGCGAGGCGAGCAGCTTCAACGGCCGCTTCGCCGGAATGCTTGCCGCCGTAACCGGAGCCCGTGTCGGGCACGATGACGCGCACGTTATCTTCTGAAATTCTAAAGGCGCTCGCGAGGTCGCCGCGGACGCCGAATGGACGCTGCGTGCCGGTCCAGACGGTGAGCTTATCACCTTCCCATTGCGCAACAGCGGCACGCGGTTCGAGCGGCGCGTGAGCGATGTACGCCACGGTGTAAGTCTGGGAATTGCGAACGTCGGCTGATTCCAAGCCCTCTTTGATAGAGCCGGTGCGTTGGCCGCCGCGGCCGCCATCGGCTGGGCGGGCGCGCTTTTTAAGATGCTCAAACAACTCTTTGTGCGAAATCTGCTCGGGCGCTTTCCACTCGACTTTGATCGCCTTGATCGCGCGCGTGGCGAAGAGATCATTCGGCGCCACAACGCCGACGAAGTTTCCATCGCGAACGACCGTTGCATCAGCGACACCCGACGTATCCACCGAGATGATCTCGGCTTTAAAGGCGCTGGGGCGCAAGACTTTGCCGTGCAGCATGCCAGGCACCTTCGCGTCCGAAGCGTACTTGTGGCGGCCGGTGACGATTTGATCTGCGTTGGCTTTTGGGGCTGACCTGGCGGCGGGAACGCTCGTGGAAGGATTCTCGGGGACGGCTTTGGTAAGCTTCTGGCCTTTGGTGAGCTTGCCGAATTCAATCTGCTGCTTCGATTTTTCGGCGATCACTTTTCCGTCTGCAACTTCAATGGAAGCGCGATCCACCTTCCACTCCTCGGCGGCAAGGTCGATGAGTATCTCGCGCGCTGCGGCGCCAACCCGACGAAGCGTGCGCGCCATGTCGGGCGTGGTGCGGCTGCCGAAAGTGCCCGCGTCGTAGGGAGTCAATTGCGTGTCAGCCATGACCATCCGGACCGAGCTGACAGGCACGCGCAATTCTTCAGCGACTGCTTGCGCCAGTGAAGTGCGGATGTTCTGCCCGACCTCGGCCTTGCCACTGTAAACAGTGATCTGTCCATCTTCGCCGATATGCAACCATGCGCCGATGTCCTGTGGGGCGGGTCGGCGGCCACCGCCGCGGCGGCCGGATTCCTGTGCGACTGCCTTATCCAGCAACCCGAGAACGATGATGCCTGCGCCGACCGTCTTGAAGAAGCTGCGGCGCTTGAAGCTGAATCGATACGGAATGGGCGCATCAAGTTCGTAGCGCTCGGGTTCCATGCCCGCTTCGAAGACCAGGTTTTTCATGCGACGCCGTCCTTTGCGGCGAGTTCGACTGCTTTAATGATGCGTGGATATGCGCAACAGCGGCAGACGTTTCCATCCATGGCACGGACGATCTGGTCGCGGGAGGGCTTCGGCGTTTTTCGCAGAAGCGCTACGGCGGACATGACCATGCCGCAGGTGCAATAGCCGCATTGCATGGCGTCCGCATCGATAAAGGCCTTTTGCACAGCGTGCAATTTACCGTTTTGCTCGAGCGATTCGATCGTGTCGATCTTTTTGTCCCCGACAGAGCCAACCGTTCGTCGGCAGGAGCGCACGGCCACGCCATCGAGCAACACAGTGCAGGCGCCGCATTCCCCCTCGCCGCAACCGTATTTGGCACCGGTAAGTTCGAGGTCGTCGCGCAAGACACTGAGCAACGTGCGTTCGGAATCGACATCGATCGGCACCGATTTGCCGTTGATATTCAGATTGGTCACGTTGGCCATTAGATTCCGGAAGCGCGCCCTGTGGAATCGCCGAGGCGCTCAAGACCTTCGATGCCGAGTCGATCCGCCATGCCGAGGAGCATGTTGCTCATGGGCATGGATGGCAGCTTGTTGAAACGTCCAGTCGTGAGCGCGCCGCCGCCCGCGCCCGCGAGGATCACAGGAAGATTCGTGTGCGTATGCCGATTCCCATCGGCGTTGCCGCAGCCGTAGACGATCATCGAATTGTGGAGCAGCGAACGACCATCGACGTCTTTGGTCTGTTCCATCTTTTCCAGGAAGTAAGCGAGTTGCTGCATGTACCAAAGATCGATCTCCGCGATCTTCTCCATCATGTCCTGTTGCTGGCGATGATGCGACAAGTAGTGATGGCCTTCGGGAATGCCGATCTCGGGGAAGGCGCGGTTGCTGCCTTCGTTGGCCAGCAGGAAGGTCGCGATGCGCGTGGAATCGGTTTGGAAAGCAAGCAGCAGCATGTCGAACATGATGCGGATGTGATCCTGAAAATTGCCCGGAACGCCCTCGGGGGTCGTGATTTCCGGATCGGGCGCCTTGAAGCGCTCGGCCTGGTCGATGCGCTTTTCGAGGTCGCGAACGCTGGTGAGATATTCGTCAAGCTTTTCGCGATCCCGTGCCGTGAGGTTCTTTTGAATCGCGCGCGCATCCTCGCGAACAAAATCGAGGATGGAGCGTTGCTGTTCCTGGCGCTGTTTCAAATGGCGGGCGCGTTCGCCCGGCGCGCCGGCTCCGAACAGTCGTTCGAAGACCAGTCGTGGATTGGGCTCGGGCGCGACAGGCGTGGTCGGCGAACTCCATGAGAGATTATATTGGTACGCGCACGAATAGCCGGAATCGCATGAACCGGACTTCCGGACGGAATCACACGTGAGTTCGAGCGACGGAAAGCGCGTGAGATGACCCACTTTGCGAGCGGCCAGTTGATCGACGGAAATGCCGGCATGAATGTCCGCGCCGGCCGTTTTTTTCACGCGCACGCCCGTTAGGAAAGTTCCGCTCGCGCGCGCATGGTCGCCGGCGCCATCCGGACCGGGCGTGGCATTCACGTGGTCCATTCCGCCAAGAATCTGGAGTTGGTGCTTGACCGATTCGAGCGGCTGCATCGTGCGACTCAACACAAGGCCATCGCCCTGCTCCGGCCACCAATTCTCCTGGTGCGCGCCATTTGGAAAATAGATGAACGCCATGCGCAACGGCGCGCCGGATGCGGTCGTCGCCAGCCGCGGGGGTTCTTTGATCGCCGCGATCACGGGCGAAAACGTTTCGAAGGCCGGCAACGCCAGGCACGCGCCGACGCCGCGCAAAAAGTCACGGCGATTCAAGTTTGTATTCATTGCACCACTTCTCCCTTTGATGACTGCGTTGAACGCGCAGTGGTTACCTTATCCGCCGAGTTGCGCCGTTTTTGAAACGGCGCGGAATCGATAATACCCATGAGCAGGGCGGAAAAGCGGCCTTGCTCCTTTTCGAGCCGGGCGACGATCTCATCCACAGATTGGACATCATAATAATCCAAGCCGCGCCCGAGCGCATAGGTGAGAAGCTTTTCGGTAAGGCAGCGATAAAAGTCGGTGCGACGCTCGTTCGCGAGAAGGTGCTTGAGCTCGCGCAGATTATTGAACTGCTCGCCGGTGATCAGCTTGCCCGCAACTTCGATCGGCTGTTTGCGCTCTTCTTCGCGCCACATGGCAAGTGCGTTAAAATTCTCGAAGGCCAGCCCGAGCGGATCCATGCGGCTGTGGCACGAATTGCAAAGCGCATTCGAACGATGCAGCTCAAGGATTTCGCGCAGCGTGGGTTCGTGATCGTTGATCGCCTTTTCCGATTCCTCGAGGTCCGGCACCGCCGCGGGCGGAGGCGGCGGTGCCATGCCAAGAACATTGTCGAGCAGGAACAAGCCGCGTTTTACCGGCGAGGTGCGCGTGGGATTGGACGTGACGGCCAGGACGGAGCCATGAGTGAGCACGCCGCCGCGCGGACTATCAGCCGGCAGCTTTACTTTGCGCATTTCTTTGCCGGTGACGACGTTTGTCATTCCATAATGCTTCGCGAGCCGTTCGTTGAGGAACGTGTAATCGCTCTCGACCAGTTCAAGGACGCTGCGGTCTTCCCGCACGATATGCGCAAAATACATTTCCGTTTCCGATTGCATGGCGTTGCGCAACTCACGATCGAATTCAATCGTTGGAAAATTCAAAAACCGCGGACGACCGGGGCGCTCCTGGCTGTTGGTTTGCTGGCCGTTCGCCTGCCGATTCGTGCGCGCTTGCGCCAGGCGGGCACGGAATTCTTCGATCTGCCGCTTCAATTCGCGGTCGTCACCGCGGTCGCGCGCGAGCACCATGCGGCCATCAATTGAAATTCCTTCCACGTCCCGGACCTGGAGCCATTGGCCAGTGAAATTCTCAACGAAAGCTTCGGAACGTTTGTCCGCGAGCATGCGTTTGACCTGCTCCGTAAGTTTTTTGCGCAGTTCTTTGCGCGCGACGAGTTGCATGAGTTCGTCATCCGGCGTGGTGGACCAAAGGAAATACGAGAGGCGCGAGGCAAGTGCATATTCGTCCACCAACGGATGCGCCTTGGGCGAGCGCAGGGGCTCAGTTTCTTCGATCCGGAAAACAAAACGTGGCGAAGCCAATACGGCAACCATGGCGCGAGCCACGCCTTCCTCGAAACGTTTGCCTTTGAAATTGTCCTGAGCAATCTGCAACAGGCGCGCGAGCGTGGCGTCATCGACCGGGCGACGATACGCTTTGCTGGCGAACGCTTTTAGAATTTCGCGCGCGTATTTCTTGCGCGCCACCGCGGAAGTCGGTGGTTCGTCGGCGGAAAAGAATCGCTCATAATTCTTCGGATGCACCCAGTGCTCCTTTTCGATCGGACCTTCCAGGCGCACAGGCTCCAGCCGCATGTCTACCGAAGTTTTCTTCTTTTCAATCGGCAGCAGCGGTTCGAGCTGATACGCAAATTTATATGAACCAGGCTGCAACTTCTCATCGAATTGAAATGGGTAAACCTTGTTGTCCTCCCAGCCGAATTCGCGCCTTAGCAACTCCCGATCATTCAGCTTGAGCGTGACCCGACATCGCCCTGGATCGAAATCGAAATTGCCACGGACCCGCAGGTTCACCAGCAAGCGGTAGGTCCCTGCGACTTTGGTGTCGAAGGAGTTGGTGAGCGCCGCTTCCTTATAAAAGGACGTTTCATGCGCATCACGAATCGCCCGTTCGTCGATCACTCTTGAAACAGTCGGAACCGCATTAGCCACGATCGTTTCGGCCGCTTGCAGATATTTTTCCAGCAACAGGGGCGACACCGTGAGCACGTCGCCAATGTTATCGAAGCCGTAACCACTGTCGTCCGGCGGAAATTCTTCGTAGGCCTTGAAGTCGTAATCCATCAGGTCACGGATGGTGTTGCGATACTCCACGCGATTCAAGCGGCGGATCGTGACGCGCCCGGGGTCCAGGTTCGCGGGATCGATGCCGAGCGCGGTCTGCTTGATCCAGGTTTCGAGTGTCTGGATTTGCTCCGCGGACGGGCGTGATTTCTTCTCCGGAGGCATTAGGCCGGCGCGGACATTCTTGAGCGCGGAGAACCAGAGCTCGGGCTTATCGAGAACGTCAGGAGCGTCGAAAGCGACTTTGCCTTTGCTCATTCCGTCGCCATGACAATCGTAGCAGAACTCGGAGAGGATCGGCCGAATGTCCTTTTCGAAATTGGGCACCGATGCCGCCTGGCATTTTCCCATCAGGCAAACAAGCAATAACGCGCTGGCGACCCGCCACATAGACAGGCCATTCTAATCCACATCGGGTGCCGGGTTCAACAGCCTTTACCGATAGTTACGCTTTCAGAGCACGCACCGTAGCTGACATATCCGCCGGAATCGGCGACTCAAAGGAAAGCAGGCGTTCGCTGCGGGGGTGGGTAAACGTGAGTTTCCAGGCGTGCAGCATGATTCGGGGCGCGGCGACCCCACTGATTTCTGTGACGCGCTGGGTTTGGCGTTTGCCGTAGGTGGCGTCGCCGAAGACCGGGTAGCCGAGATGCTGAAAGTGCACTCGTATCTGATGGGTGCGGCCGGTGTGGAGAGTGACTTCAACCAGGGTGGCTTGCGTAAGGCGTTGTTTGACGCGGTATTCGGTGCGGGCTTCGCGTCCGCCCATATCTTCGGAGACGGCCATGCGTTTGCGGTGGCTGGGATGGCGGTCGATGTTGGCGCGAATCTCGCCGCCGGCACGTTCGATTTTGCCGCAAACGATCGCGAGATAAATTTTTTCCATCGTGCGACCGGCGAATTGTTTCTGGAGATTGACGTGGGCGAGATCGTTTTTGGCGACAACGAGACAGCCGCTGGTGTCGACGTCGAGCCGATGGACGATGCCGGGTCGTTCGATGCCGCCAATGCCGCTGAGCTGTCCTTTGCAATGATGCAGGAGCGCATTGACGAGCGTGCCTCGTTCATGACCAACCGAAGGATGAACGACCATTCCCGGCGACTTGTTAATTATTAATAAATCTTTGTCTTCGTAAATCACATTGATCTTTATCTTTTCCGGCTTCACTTCACTGACGCCCGGCTCGGGCCAATAGATGCTCACTTCTTCGCCGGCCCGAGGGCGATGCGTGGGTTTGATTTCCTCGCCGTTGACGAGAATGTGGCCGAGCTCAATCAGGCGTTGAATGGCGCCGCGCGACATCGCCGGGTAACGCGCTCGGAGGTAGGTGTCGAACCGTTCATTGGGCAAGGTTTGCTCGATGGTGAACCGCTCGGTGCGGCCCGGCTCGGCGGGGACGCCACGCCCTACCTCCTGGCTCATCAACTTTTCTGGATGGCCGGCCGGGATTCGTTCACCCACGACGCGAGAAAGAGCAGGCCGACGCCCGTGCAGATCGCGGTGTCAGCAACGTTGAATGCCGGAAAGCCCGCTTCCTCGCCGTTCCGGGTGATCACGTAAAAATACAGAAAGTCGATCACGTGGTTGCGCGACGGCATGAGGCGGTCGGTGAGGTTCCCGATGATGCCGCCAAAGATCAGGCCAAGAGAAATCTGTCCGGAAAGCCGATGGATATCGAAGTGGTGGCGCGCGAAAAAAAGAACGAGCAGCGCAGCGACTGCGATGAGCGCCAGGACGTTGTTGTTGCCGCGAAACATGCTCCAGGCCGCGCCAGTGTTGCCCCAATGAACCAGCTTGAAAAAACCAGGAACGACGACTTTTTCTTCAGCGTAACCGAGGTATTTCAGGACCAGATACTTCGTGAGCTGGTCCAGAATGAATACAGAAAGCGCCAGGATGCCGATGCGCAAATTGAAGCTGAGCTTCGATAACTTCTCCATTCTGCTTAGCCTGTAACCAGCGGGAGAGGAAAAGTCAAATTCGTTAAGGCCGCGATCGAATTCCGCGCACCTAAAACCGGTAGCTCACGAATGCGAGAATCGCGTGGGAGCGGAGGCCGTCGACTTCGAGTTTTGTGCCAGCAGTCGCCAAAGGCGTATTGTTGTTTACTTCCCATTTGGCGTCGCTGGTCCAAAGATACTTATATAGAACGCCGAGGCCGAGACGCCGGTTTACGGCGTATTTGACGCCGCCGGCGAGTTGCCAGGCGAACGTAAAATCGTAATCGGACCCTTCCAGCGCGGTCGTGCCTCTGCGCGCCTTGTCCAGATTGATCGCCGTTGGCGCCGCCCCCACTCCAACGCCGACAAATGGTGTGACTCCCGTCTGGTTCTCGTATTGCAGCGTGCCGCTGACGAGAAAAGGCACTTGTGTGATTCTGCCATCCACTTGATCCAGGCCCGACACTTTTTTGACGGAACTAGCCAACACGGCAACTTCCCAATCCACAGAGAAGTAAGGCGCCAGCGCATAAGCTGAGCCGACGCCGACGCGAACGCCGGGGTCGGTTTCCAGTTTTGAAGCCCCGGGTGCGCCCGGAAACCCATGCAAATCGGTCCGTTGCAAAAACACCGGGCCTGCCTCGATCCATGCGCGGTAAATCGGTTCATAGGGCTGGTGTGGCTCCTGTTCCTGGGCGCAGAGTCGACCCGCGATAATCGCGATTGCCCCGGCCGCGACCCACCGCGTACTGAAGCCCATGCTCATTGCTGTGGCGGCTTGTAAGCCATTTACGGAAGCTCTGCAAGCATAACTCATGCGAGACGGGCCGAAAGCCCTTTCGCAATATGGACGGCGGATCATGCCCTCCGAACACGTTCTTCGACGACTCCCACCGCTTTGTCCGCCTCCACCCACTCCGCCTGCGCCTGATGGCGGAACCACGTGAGTTGGCGTTTGGCGTATTGGCGTGTGCGCAATTTAACCAGCTCGATGGTTGCTTTAAGGCTGTGTTTGCCTTCGAAGTATTCGATCACCTGCCGATAACCGAGCGCCAGCCTCGCAGCGGGACTCTTCATCGCGAGCTTGGTTTCCTCCACCAAACCCGCTGCGAACATCGCATCCACCCGTTGATCGATGCGGCGGTGCAAATCCGCGCGGTCGCGCTGCAGAACGAAAAACGGAACGTTCGGCGCCGCCGATCGCGTGCGTTGCGCCGAAAAAGGTTTCCCGCTGAGCCGAATCACTTCCATCGCCCGGATCACGCGGCGCGGATTGTTCCGGTCGATCCGCGCGAAAGTCTCCGGATCGCGTTCGCGCAATTCGTTCAACAGCGCGTCCATTGGAAGTTGCTGCAGTTGCGCGCGCAAAGCAGCATCGGGCGCCGGCGATTGACCAATGCCTTCCAGCCACGCTTTGAAATACAGCCCAGTCCCGCCGCAAAGGATCGGCAGCCGATTGCGCTTCCGAATCCCAGCGATCGCTTGCGTCGCGTGGCGAAGGAATTGCGCGGCGTCAAACGTTTCGGTCGGATCGACAATATCGATCAGGTGATGCGGAACACGCGCGCGTTCTTGCGGCGTCGGTTTGGCGGTGCCGATGTCCAGGCCCCGATACACCTGCATCGAATCGGTGGAAACGATTTCGCCGTCGAACCGTTCGGCCACTTGCAGCGCCACTTCGGTTTTACCGACCGCCGTTGGACCTGCGATCAGCAACTCAAGCCCGTTCATGGCTCGGCTTGCCGTGCGGAACGGCGCCGCGCAGCGCGAAGAACAGAACGGCGCCCGCGGCGAAGATCGCGAAACTGATCAGATGCGCCTGCGTCGCCCAGCCGCCGTGCAGCACCGGATAATCTCCGCGGAAAAATTCCACGAACGATCGCAACACCGCGTAACACATCAGGTACGTCGCGAACACCTGGCCCTCGAACTTGCGGCGCGGGAAGAGCCACGCCAGAAAGAAAAACAGCGGGATGTTCAGCAGCGTTTCGTAGACCTCTGTCGGATGCACCCCCACCCCGTGGGTTTCGTGGTCGGGCGGAAAGTGGATAGCCCAGGGAACGTTCGTTTCCTTCCCATAGCAACAACCATTCATCAGGCAACCAATGCGCCCAATCGCGTAACCCAGCGCGATACTGGGAGCCATCACATCGCCAAATTTCCAGATCGGCAGCTTCTTCACTCGCAAATAAACCAGCGTGCACAGGATCGCCCCGATCAGTCCCCCGTAAAACACTAGCCCGCCGTGATGCACCATGAAAACCTCGGTCCACGGCTTCCCGGCCAGATCCTGCTTCCAATACGTAATCACATAGAGCAGCCGCGCACCCACGATCGTTCCGGTGATGATCCACAACCCCGAATCCCAGACCGTGTCCGGCGAAATATTCACTTTGAGCGCGCGCCGGCTGGCGTTCCAAAGCCCCAGCGCGAACCCCAGTGCCACGAACACTCCATACCAATGAATCGGCAACGGCCCAATCTGAAATGCGATCTTATGCATCCGCGAAGCAACCTAAGGAACCCCCGCCACACCCGCAAATGGAACTTCGTAGTAGGGCGAGGTTTCCGCGCCGAGCCGCTCGCCCTTCAGCGCCTGTGGACCGCGGTGGCAGAGCGAACCGGCGACGCCGCCGAGCGCCGGGATTGCAGCTTTAGCGCGAACGTAACTGAAAGTACCGCTGCGGGCTTGTGAAGGAATTCGTGTACGGACTTGTGGCGCCCGCAATCAGTGACCACGGACTAAGCAGGTTCGTGGTCGTCCATAGATCGTAGTTCCCGCTCCACGAAAGCACCAGCGCGCGCGACGTTCTCGAAAACCCGATTGATGGCCCCGCGGCCGGTACCACTTCCCCATTTGCCAGGATTCGCGCCGCATACGTCCCCAATGGCAAAGCTTCCGGGTTCAGGAAGCTGATGCGCTGCAACTGCGACACAGTCAGCCCTTGCGCCGTCGTGCCCACAAAAATCTGATCGGCCCCGCCGCCATTGGTTGAGCCGCTCCAATTGCGAATCACCAGGCGGCCATTCCATTCTGACGATACATCGTGACTGTCCTTGAATCGAAGAACCGTCCTTCCGTTCAGCAAATCCAGAGTGGTCACGTTTGCATTTGTCGTGCGCGATAGCAACCCCAGCAGAACGTAAAGCTTGCCGAGGTTCGGGTACTCACCTTGGGCGTAGCAGACGCCATCATACATGGTGAACCGATCGGAGTTGTTAAAAGTTCCGCCCGCGAGCCACAGGTCTCCATCGGGGTTGATCGTAAGATTGGGAGCGGAGAGCGTGCCGCCGTTGAGTCGGAAGATCCCATCGACGGTGACCGCATTTTGGACCACGTGACTCCCGGCAGTCTGAGTGAAGGACGCGCGATTGGTCGATGGCTTTGAACGATCGCCCCCGG
>Ga0066652_100001364_pt1 | contig 12639 bp, 14 predicted proteins | sample GraSoiAngelo_101_FD_71413 | JGI IMG/M metagenome (GOLD analysis project Ga0066652, IMG submission 71413) | Grasslands soil microbial communities from the Angelo Coastal Reserve, California, USA - 14_0903_02_30cm | ecosystem: Environmental > Terrestrial > Soil > Grasslands | place: USA...
GGAGATCCCGCCGGTGGCCGCCCGCGCCGAGCCGGGCCGGGCGGCGGGCGTGGGCGAGGCGACATCCGGCCCCGCCAGCGGGCCGGCGTCGGGCGCCGGAGCGGCCGCCGCCGTTGCGGCGGGCGCCGCCGTGAGCGCGCTCGCCACGGCAGCGATCCAGGCAGCGATCAACCCAGGCCCCCAGCGTCCCGCCATGCGGGCGGAACGTTAGCCGCCCGCGGGGATGCGCGGGGCGTTCACATAAGATCCGGCGGGGTGGTGCACTGATGGGCAAGGTCGTCGAGCTCGACGCACCAGGGCGCACCGAGGCTCGAGCCAGCCGCAGGGGGCGTCCGCGGCGGCAGCGCTCGAAGACGGCCCTCGTGCTCGGCGGCGGGGGGTTCACCGGCGGCGTCTACGAGATCGGGGCCCTGCGGGCGCTCGACCTGCTGGCCGTCAACCGCACCGTCAACGACTTCGACATCTACGTCGGCACGAGCGCGGGGGCGTTCGTGGCGAGCCTGGTCGCGAACGGCGTGACGCCCGAGGAGATGATGCGGGTGCTGAACCCCCGCGTGCCCTCGCCGCTTCGCGACATCGGTCTCTCGATCCTGCTCCAGCCGAACGTCCGCGGATTCCTCGGCAAGTCGCTCACGTTCCCGCTGCGGCTGTTCGGAGTCGCCCGCGAGCTCGTCGCCAGCCTCGGCGAGGTCTCCGCCGTCGACCTCGTGACCGGGCTCGCGAGCGGCCTGCCCAGCGGCATATACACCGGGCGGGGGATCGAGCGCTACATGCGCGAGGTGCTCTCCGATCCCGACCGCACCGATGACTTCCGCCTGCTCGACTCCGAGCTCTACCTCACGGCCACGGACCTCGACACGACCGAGCGGATCGTGCTGGGCGAGGGGGAGTGGGCCGATGTGCCGATCTCCCGCGCCGTCGCGGCCTCCGGCGCGCTCCCAGCGCTCTACGAGCCGGTCGAGATCGCCGGCCGGCAGCTCATCGACGGGGGCATCCGGTCGACGACGAACGTCGACGTCGCGATCGAACGCGGGGCGAAGTTCGTCGTCGTCATCAACCCGCTGGTCCCCTTCGTGAACGACTTCTCGAAGGAGATTCCGACGATCGCCGGCGCGCGCGCGCATCGGGTCGCCGACATGGGTCTAGCGGCGATCGCCAACCAGACCTTCCGGCTCCTCTCCCACGACCGCCTCCATCGCTCGGTCGCGTGGTGGGAGCAGCGCTATCCGGGCGTCGACATCGTCCTCATGGAGCCCGAGCTCGACGACGAGCTCATGTTCGGCACCTCGATCATGGACTACCGCGGGCGGCTCGAGATCGCCAAGCACGGCTTCGAGTCCGTGACGCTGAAGCTCGCCCGCGACTACGCGCGCTACAAGGCCGCCGCCGAGCGGCACGGGATCGAGATCTCGGCGCGCCGCGTCCGAGGGGTCCTCGCCGGCGTCGAGCGCGAGCGCGAGAAGCAGTCGGCATGGCGGCGGGTGCTCGAGCAGACGACGGGAGCCGTGCTGCGGCAATTCCCCAGCGGACACGCGGACGAGTCGGACGTCGAGGAGGCGGGGAGCTGAGCGACCACGGCGCTCCCCTGGCTTCACCGCTCAGTCGGAGTAGAGCGCGTCGATGACGTCGGCGTAGCGCTCGACGACGACGTTCCGCTTCACCTTGAGCGTCGGCGTCAGCTCGCCGGCCTCCTGGGTGAGGTCGTGCGGGAGGATCGCGAACTTCTTCGCCTGCTCGACGCGCGCGAGCTTCGCGTTCACCCGGTCGACGTGCTCGCCGATCAGCGCTCGGAGCCCCTCGCTTCGGGGCCAGGCATCCGGGTCGCCGCCGACCTGCGGATCCTCGGCGCCGAGCTTGGCGACCTCCTCGGCATCGAGGGTCACCAGCGCGACGAGGTACGGCCGGCGGTCCCCGACCACGACGCACTGCGAGACGAGCGGGCTCTGCTTGATCTCCGCCTCGATGTTCGCCGGCGTGATGTTCTTGCCGCCGGCGGTGATGATGATGTCCTTCTTGCGGCCGGTTATCCGCAGGTAGCCGTCGGAGTCGAGCTCGCCGATGTCGCCGGTGTGGAGCCAGCCGTCGACCAGCGCCTCAGCGGTCGCCTCCGGATTCTTGTAGTAGCCCTGGAACACGTTCGGCCCCTTGACCAGCACCTCGCCGTCGTCGGCGATCCGGATCTCGCAGCCGGGGAACGGCCGCCCTACGGTGCCGACCTTGAACGTGTCCTCCGTCGAGATCGTCGCAGCGGTCGAAGTCTCGGTCATTCCCCAGCCCTCGACGACGAGGATGCCGGCCGCGTTGTAGAAGCGCAGGATCTCCGGGTTGATCGGCGCCGCCCCGCTGACCGCCAGTCGCAGCCGGCCGCCGAATAGCTCGCGGATCCTCCGCAGCACGATGCGGTCCGCGAGCGCGTGCTCGAGCCGAAGCCGCGGGCCCGGCCGCCGCCCCTCGCGCTCGAGCTCGCGCACCCGGCTCCCGACGCCGATCGCCCACCAGAAGACCGCGCGCCGCGGCCCGCTCTGCTTCTCGACGCTCGCGGTCGCCGCGGTGTAGATCTTCTCGAAGATCCTCGGCACCGACGGGAAGTACGTCGGCTTGACCTCGGCGAGATTCGGGACGATCCGGAGCGGGTCGCGCTCCCAGTAGGCGAGCGTGCTGCCGAGCTCGAAGCTCGCGAGCTGGATCAGCAGCGCGAACGAGTGGGCGAGTGGCAGGAAGAGGTAGGTGACGTCCTCGGCGGTCGTCATGGCGACCTCGTTCACCATGTCGAGCATCGCCCGGTAGTTGCCGTGGCTGATGACGCAGCCCTTCGGCGGCCCGGTGGTGCCCGACGTGTAGATGATCGTGCAGACCTCCTCGGGCGTGACGGCGCGCCAGCGCTCCTCCCACTCGGCGGGCTCGTGACGGCCGCCGCGGGCGGCGAGCTGGGCGAGCGAGATGGCGTCGCCGGCGGCGCCCTCGATCGAGATGACGTGCTCGAGACGCGGACAGCGGCCGCGAACGGCGCGCACCTTGGCCAGCTGCGCCGGGTCCTCCACGACGACCGCCTTCGCGTCGGAGTCCTCCAGCACGTACTGGCACTCCTCGGCGGAGTTCGTCTGATAGATCGGCACGACCGTCGCGCCGATCGAGAGCGCAGCGAAGTCGCAGTAGGTCCATTCGGGACGCGTGTTGGCGAGGATCGCGACCTTCTCCTGCGGCTCGATCCCGAGGTCGATCAGGCCGAGGGCCAGCGAGCGGACGATGTCGCCGACCTCGGCGAAGCTCTGCGCGCGCCACTTGCCGTCCTGCTTGTAGAGGACCGCGCGCCGCTCGCCGTGCGCCCGGACCGCGAGCGGCAGCAGGTCGGCGATCGTGCGCGAGCCAACCCCGGTCGCGGGGCTCACCTCGGCAGCTGTCGCCGTCGCCTCCATCGCCAATCATCACCCAACCGGGCGCCTGCCGGCGGGCGCGAAGCCTATCCGGAGGGGCGGGGCGGCGGCCGCGCTCAGGCCGCCTGGGGGCGCTTCGGCTGCTTGGTGAGCTGGCGAAGCGAGGATGCGAAGAGGGTCTTGTCGATTCGGCCGTTGAGGATCGGGACGCCCATCTGCCGGCACTTCGCGACCACGTCGCGCCAGTGCATGTTCATCTCGTCGGCGAGCTCGGTGGGCGTCAGGTGGTTAGCCACTGTCCGGTACCCCTCCTTGGTCGTTTCGGGTGGTCTTCTCTCTTGTCCCTTATACCGCCGATCGGGGACATGTCAATGATTTTCACCCCATTTTGCGGGCCTGGACGGCCCTAGGATGCTGATGTGGCCGAGCAGTCGAGCGCCGAGGTGAGCGCGGCCGAGCCGCGGGCGTTCCTCGAGTCGCTCATGGACACGGAGCTCTACTCGATCGGCGCCTACTTCTGCGACGAGCACCCGGATCTCGTCGACGAGCTGGTGGCGCGAAGCGACGAGATCGAGCGCCGCGGGCTTGCGGCTTTCGCGCGCGAGAGCGACACCGCCATCGAGGAGGCCTTCGAGACGCTCCTCACGGGCATCGCCGTCCGCTACTACAAGGCGGTCGCGGGCTGAGCCCGGTCGAGGCCGGCACCCGGGGCTCGCCGATGCGCAGCCCCTGGTTCCCGCGGGTGGGCCTCGGCCTCGCGGCGGTCCTGCTCATCTACGGCATCGTCTCGATCGCGGTCGGCCAGGGCGGGCCGCAGCGGTTCGTCCTGCGGGGCGGCAACGCCGTCCAGGAGCTCTACGGCGGCGTTCGCCAGGACGGCACCCGGCTCGGCTCGCCCGACGCCCCGGTGACGATCGCCGTCTTCAACGACCTGCAGTGCGCGCCGTGCCGCCGTTACCAGCTCCACGTCGTCGACCCGCTGATCGGCGAATACGCCCGCGGGAGCACGGCGCAGCTCGAGTTCCACAACTTCTCGCTCGGCCCCACCGACACCACGCTCGGCGCGTACGCCGCCACCGCCGCCGGAGTGCAGGACCGCGAGTGGCAGTACATCGACCTCTTCTTCCGGAACCAGGGGGAGGCCGCCCCTCGGGTGACGTCGCAGTTCCTGAACGACATCGCGAACGCGATCCCCGACCTCGACACCGCGCAGTGGGACGACGATCGCGGGTCGGCCAAGGTGAAGGCGATCGTCGCCTCGGACGCGAAGCTCGCCACGAGCTACCGTCTTCCCGCGCAACCGGCGATCGTCGTGAGCGGGCCCGGCGGGAGCCGGACGCTGGACGAGTCGCCCTCCAAGGAGCAGGTCGATGGCGCGGTGCGGGCCCTATCCTGATGGGGCTCAAAGGCGTCGGGGCGTGGCGCAGCCTGGTAGCGCGCACCGTTCGGGTCGGTGAGGTCGCCGGTTCAAATCCGGCCGCCCCGATTGTCAGCTGCCTCACGGGCGTGATCTGATCGCGGACGATGGCGAGCGTCGTCGCGCACACCACCATGTCGCTCGCCGCGCGGAGCGGCCTGAGACGGCAAAGCCGTTCGGCGGGCGCTGGACCGGGCCGATCTCTAGCGAGGGGCTCCTCGACGAGATCCTGATCCTCGTCCTGCCCGTTCTCCTCGGCGATGGCGTGCGCCTGTTGCGCGAGCCGGGGGCGCCGACGAGGCTCGAGGCGGTCGAGATATCGCGCTCGGGCCAGGTGGCGAACCTGCGCTACCGCGTCGTCCGATAGTCGCTGCGGCGGGCGGCGAGCCGACGTTCGTATCCTTCTCGGGTACATGCCCGCGGCCGAACTCCTGCGGGTGCGCTTTCGACGGCTGTGGGAGGAGGCTCGGGCGCACCCGGAACTCATCTGGCTCGCTGCGATCGTCGCCATCGGCGGCGCGGCACGCTTTGCGACGCTCGGGCTCCAGAGCTTCGACTCCGGCGAGACGGTCACCGCCGCGCGGATCATCCACCCGAGCTATGCCGCGACCTTCCACGCCTACTCGACGATCGAGCGCTCGGGGCCGCTCTATTACACCCTCGCCTGGGCGTGGTCGCACCTGTTCGGGCTCGGCGAGGTGGGCCTCCGGTCGCTCTCGGCGATATTCGGCACCGCGACGATCGTGGTCGCCTACCTCATCGGACGGGAGCTCGTCTCGCGCCGGACGGGGCTGATCGCGGCCGCCCTCGCCGCGGCTGGGCCGGACCTCTTCTGGTACTCGCAGGAGGCCCGCTCCTACCCGCTCTTCATCTTCTTCACCGGGCTCGGGGTCTACTTCTTCGTCCGCGCTCTGCGACGCCCGAGCGCGGGCAACCTCTCGGGCTGGGCGCTCTCGTCGGCGCTCGCGCTCTGCACCCATTACTTCGCCGCCTTCTCGATCGGGCCGGAGGCGCTGTGGCTCCTGGTCGCAGGGCGGCGCCACGCAACCGGGATTCGGCGGCCGGCGATCGCGGTCGGCGTTTTGGGCGCGGTCGGATTCGCGTTGCTGCCGCTGGCCACCCACCAGGAGGGCAGCGGGCGCGCGAACTCGTTCAAGGCGATCCCGGTGCTCGAGCGCGGCGCAACCTCGCTCGTCAAGTTCATGATGGGCGAGGGGCCGTCCACGTCGGGGAGGTGGGCGGCGATGCCGCAGACCAGCCGCGCCCTCGGGCTGCTCGCCCTCGGGGTCTGCGCGGTCGCGATCGCGATCCTGTTGACGAGCCTTCGGGGCGAGCGGAGGAGTCGCGCGGCCGCCGTGGCGGTGCTGGCCGGCGCAGCGTTCACGCTGCCGCTCGCGCTTGCCCTGGCGGGCGTCGACTACATCGAGCCGCGGAACCTGCTCGGATCCCTGCTGCCGCTCCTGGCCCTCGTCGCCGGCGGCCTCGACCTGGCGGGTCGGCGGCTCGCGGACGCCCGCGCGAACGGGTCGCTCCGCCTGGCGCCGGCCATCGCGCTCGCGGCGCCGTTCTGCGTAATGCTCGTCCTCACGACCGCCAACCCGCAGCTCCAGCGCGACAACTGGCGCGGCTTGAGCAAGCTCGTCGCTCAGCGCGGCCGCGTCGGGGTCCTGCTCACCCAGCCCCCCAGCGCGGGGAAGCCGCTCGACTACTACCTCACCCGGCCGCTGCCCCGGCTCGCCGCGCCCGACTTCCCGTGCGGCGTGAAGACACGGAAGATCGTCACGCTGAGCAGCACGCGGCCGGAGCCGGTGAGCCGGCCGTTTCACCTCGTCGCCTACCACGAGACGAGGCAAGACTGGATCGTCGCGATCTACGCCGCGAGGCGCCCGCACCGCATAACCGCGACGGAGCTGCGCGCCATCGACATCCTTCGCTACGACGAGGAGGCGCGGGTCGTCGAGGCGAGGAAGGTCGAGCCGCGCCCGCTTGGCGAGCGCTTCGCCGTTCGGCGCGGCCGCTCGCCGTGGACGGGCGCCACTCGGGCCCCGCTCGGCCGGTCTGGCCCCTGCGTCGCCTACCGGGGCGCGATCCGGCTGCAGAGCTCCTGAGGCGGGTCGGCTACCGCGGCCAGAGGTCGCCCTCGGCGATCTCGAGCAGGTTCCCGGCCGGATCGCGGAAGTAGAACGAGCGCCCCCCATTCGGCCATTCCTGCTCGTGTTCGACGCCGGGCCCATCGTCGATGCGTTGCCGCCAGTCCTCGTACGCGCCATCGGACACCGTGAAGCAGACGTGGCCGGGTCCGTGCGAGCCGTGCGCGGAGATCGGCTCGTCTCGCTCGGCGAGACGTTGGCGGCAGAAGATCAGGACGACGGCGGAGCCCAGGCGCAGGGCCGTGCCGTCCGACCAGCTCGCGACCCGCCGGAGCCCGAGCGTCCTCTCGTAGAGCTCGTGGACCGCCTCGGCGTGCGACTCGTCGTAATAGAGCGAGACCTCGAGCAGCCCCTGGAGCTCCATGGGGCTCACCCGTGCGGCGAGCGTTCGCCGGCGAGGAGCTCCAGCGCGTGAGGAAGCGAGCCCGCGATGGCCTCGGCGACCTCGCCGATCGACCGCGGGTTGCCGGGAAAGTTCACGATCAGGGCGCGACCGCGGATTCCGGCGACCCCGCGAGAGAGCATCCAGTGACGAGCCCGCTCGCGCGATGCCAGCCGCAGCGCCTCGGCGACACCCGGCGCCTCGCGCTCGATGACGTCGCGCGTCGCCTCGGGCGTCACGTCGCTCGGGGCGAACCCCGTGCCCCCCGTGGTCAGAACCAGCGCGCACCCCCCTTCGTCGGCCAGCAGGCGCAGCCGGTCGGCGATCGCCTCGCGGTCGTCGGCGACGACCTCGCGCGCGGCGACCTCGAGCCCCAGCTGCTTGGCGAGTTCCGCCAGCCGGGCGCCGCTCTCGTCCACGCCCTCCCCGGCGGCCTTCGAGGTCGAGACCGTGAGCACCGCCGCCCTCAACTCACGGTGCCTCGCGCCGCCACGCGCCGCTTCGGCCCCCGGCCTTCGCCACGAGCTCGATCCGCTCGATCGCCACCCCCCGCTCGAGCCCCTTGACCATGTCGTAGACGGTGAGCGCCGCGGCGGCGCACGCCGTCATCGCCTCGAGCTCGACGCCGGTGCGGGCCACCGTCCGCGCTTCCGCCTCCAGGTCGACCGCGCCGCTCGCGGCGTCGATCCGCGCCTCGACGTCCACGAACGTGAGCGGCAGCGGATGGGAGAGCGGGATGAGCTCGGCGGTGCGCTTCGCCGCCTGGATCCCGGCGATCCTGGCGGTTCCGAGAACGTCCCCCTTCGGAGCGTCGCCCGCCGCGACCACGGCGGCGGTATCCGGCGACATTCGCACCGTCGCCCGCGCCCGCGCCCGCCGCTCCGTCGCGTCCTTGGCCCCCACGTCGACCATCCGCGCGGAGCCGGATGCGTCGAGGTGCGTGAGCTCGCCCTCGCTCAGCGGTGCCTCCTTCCGCGGCCGAGGCGTGCTGTCGCGGGAGGAGTCACGCTCAGTCCGCCCTCGGCGCCGGCTGTCCCTCCACCCAGCGCGCCTCGGCGCCCTCCACCTCGCGCTTCCAGATCGGCGCCTCTGCCTTGATCCGGTCGATCGCCTCCCGGGCGCCGGCGAATGCTTCCGCCCGATGCGGCGCCGAGACCGCAACGACGACGCTCGTCTCGGCGAGCGAGACGGCGCCAACGCGGTGCTCGGCCGCGGCGGCGAGGAGCCCGTGCCGCTCGGCGCAGGCGGCGAGAATCGCGGCCAGGCGCTCCCTCGCCATCTCCTCGTAGGCCTCGTACTCGAGCCGCTCCACCTCCCGCGTCGTCCCCTGGAACGTCACGACCGCCCCGGCGCGCGGATCGCCCACCAGCTCGCCGACCGCGCGCGGATCGAGCCGTCCCGCCGTCACGCGCGCATGGATTCGCGGCGCGCCGCCGCTCACCGGCGGGATCAGCGCCAGCTCGTCGCCGGCGGCAAGCGCGTGGGCGGAATCGGCGTACTCACGGTTGACGGCCACCGCCAGCGGCATCCGCTCGAGCAGTTCGCCGAGCTCGCGCTCGCGCCCAAGCGCGGCCAGCGCGTCGGCGACCGTCGCCCCCTCCGCCAGCTCGACGTCGACCCGCTCGCCGCAGCGCTCGCGAAGCTGGGCGAACAAGCGCACGCTCACCTTCATCGAGTTGATGCTAGTCGCGCGGCAGGAGCTCGACCTCGACCCGCTCGCCCGCGGCGACATCGCCCCGCTCGGCCGGGATCAAGGCCAGCGCGTCGGCCGCGAGCATCGACGTCAGGATGTGCGAGCCCTGCGGCCCCGTGGGCTCGGCGAGCCAGCCGCCGGAGTCGAGCCGAAGCCGGCAGCGCACGGCGTGCATCCGCCCGGGCCGCTTCGCGTAGGAGGCCCCGAGCCTCGCCTGCGTTCGATCGCGATCCGGCGCGGCACCGAGCATCGCCAGGATCCCTGGGCGGGCGAGGAGCAGGAAGCAGACCATCGCCGACACCGGATTGCCCGGGACCCCGATCACCAACGCGCCGCCTGGATGGACCCCGAACCAGGTTGGCTTTCCCGGGCGCAGGGCGATGCCCCAGAACACCTCCTGGACGCCCACCTCGGCGAGCGCCGGGCGGATGTGGTCGTGGCGCCCGACCGAAACGCCCCCGCTCACGACGATGAGGTCGGCGCCGAGGGCGGCGGCGAGCGCGTCGCGCGTCGCCGCCGGATCGTCGCCGACGTAGGCGAGGCCGGCGACGACCGCCCCCGAGCGGCGGACGAGCGCCGGCAGCGTGAACCCGTTTGCGTCGCGGACCTTCCCGGGGCCAAGCGGCTCGAGCGGCGCCGCCAGCTCGTCGCCGCTGACGACGATCTGCGCGCGCGGGCGCCGCACAGAGGCAACCGGGTCGACGCCGATCGAGGCGAGGACCCCAAGCTCGGCGGGCCCGAGCTTCGTGCCTGCGGCAAGCACGGTTTCGCCCGCTCGGACGTCCTCGCCTGCGTGGCGGACGTTGGCGCCTGGAGTGGCGGCAGCCCGGATCTCGACGGCCCCGTCGGACGCCGCCGTGTCCTCGAGACGCACGACGGCGTCGGCCCCGGCGGGCAGCATCGCGCCGGTTGAGATCGCGATCGCCTTGCCGGCGCCGACCGCCCGATCGGCGGGCCGGCCGGCGCGCGACTCGTCGATCACGGCCAGCCGGACTGGGGAGGCGGCAGTCGCCTCGCGGACATCGGCGGCGCGCAGCGCGTAGCCATCCATCGCCGAGTTATCGAACCCGGGCACGGGCTCACCGCTGCGCGCGTCACGCGCCAGGACCCTGCCGAGCGCCTCCGGCAGCGAGACCTCCTCCGCATCGAGGCGGGCCACCTGGGCGAGGACGAGCCGCCGCGCCTCCTCTACGTCGAGGAGCTCCGGCACGCGGACTAGCCGCCGATGGCGCTCATCGTTCGTGGCGGCTGGCGGAAGCCGGGTTCGTTCACCCGGTGCTTGAGCTCCTTGCGCCACACGGCGTCGCGCACGATGCGCTCGAGCTCGCGGTCCGTCGCATCCGAGCGAAGCGGCCCGCGAAGGTCGGTCTCATGCAAAGAGAACAGACAGGTGCGCAGCTTGCCGTCGGCCGTAAGGCGAATCCGGTTGCAATCGGCGCAGAACGGTTCCGACACCGGGTCGATGAAGCCGATCTCGCCGAGGCCATCGCGGAACCGGAACACGCGCGCGGTCGCCGAGGGTTCGCGCGGGACCTCCTCGAGCGGGTAGACGGCGTCGATCATCGCCCGCAGCTCGGCGCCGGTGAGCACCGCGTCGGGCGTCCACGCGCGATCGCCGTCCAGAGGCATGAACTCGATGAAGCGCACCTGGAACGCCGTCGAGCGAGCGAACTCGGCGAACCGGATCGCCTCCGCCTCGGTGAACCCACGCATCGCCACGGCGTTCACCTTCACCGGCCTCACCTGCGGGAAGGCCGCGATCGCGTCGAGCCCTCGCAGCACTCGCGGCAGCGCGTCGCGGCGGGTCATCCGGAAGAAGCGGTCCCGCTCCAGCGAGTCGATCGAGACGTTCACCCGCTGGATGCCCGCGTCGACGAGCGCTGCGGCGTCGCGCTCGAGCAAGTAGCCGTTCGTGGTGAGCGATAGGTCGCGGATGCCACAGGTCCGGGCGAGCATCGCGACGAGCGTCGGGAAGTCGCGCCGCACCAGGGGCTCGCCTCCGGTCAGCCGCACGTCCTCGATCCCCAGCGACACGAGCAGCCTGACCACGCGCTCGATCTCCTCGAACCTCAGGATCTCCGCGCGCTCGAGCCACGGCAACCCGTCAGCCGGCATGCAGTACTGGCAGCGGAAGTTGCAGCGGTCGGTCACCGACACCCGCAGGTCCGAGATCCGTCGCCCGTGGCCGTCGCGCAGCTCGCTCGTCTCCACGCCCCAATCATCGCACTCGCGGCCCCCGGGCCGAGCGCACTGATCCGCCGCTAATCTCGCCACCCAGAGGCGATATGGGCGAAGTCCACATGAGCGATCCGGCGGCGGTCCGCGCCGCCCTCGCCGGGCAGCGCTATCTCGCCGACGACGAGCTCGCGGTCGCCCTCTTCCTCGCGCTCGACCTCGGCGAGCCCCTGCTCCTCGAGGGCGAGGCCGGGGTCGGAAAGACGCAGACCGCGAAGGCGCTGGCGGCCGCGACCGGCGCGCGGCTGATCCGGCTCCAGTGCCATGAGGGGATCGACGTGCACAGCGCGCTCTACGACTGGGACTACCCACGCCAGCTGCTCGCGGTGAGATCCGCCGAGACGGGCACCGACCAGGCCGACCTCTTCCGGCGCGAGTTCCTCCTCCGCCGCCCGCTGCTCGAGGCGATCGAGGATCCCGGCCCGGTCGTCGTGCTGATCGACGAGATCGACCGCGCCGACGACGAGTTCGAGGCCTTCCTGCTCGAGCTGCTCTCCGATTTCCAGGTCACGATTCCCGAATTGGGGACGATCACCGCGGTCGCCCGTCCGACGGTGATCGTGACCTCGAACCGAACCCGCGAGCTGCACGACGCGCTGAAGCGCCGCTGCATCTATCACTGGATCGACTACCCGAGCCGCGAGCGCGAGGCCGAGATCGTTCGCGCGCGCATGCCGGGAGTCGCGGACGGGATCGCGGCGCGCGTCTGCGAAGCCGTCGAGCGCCTGCGGACCCAGGGCCTGTACAAGGCGCCGGGGGTGGGCGAGACGATCGCCTGGGCTCGGGCGCTCGGCGCGCTCGGGGACAGCGACCTGGAGCGCACGCTCGGCGCGGCGCTCAAGGTCCGCGAGGACATCGAGCGGGTGAGGGAGACCGGAGTGCTCGAGGGTGTTTGACCGACCGCCGTCGCGCGCCGCCCGCGGCGCCGCCGTCACGCTGCGGTTGTCCGAGCTCGTGGCGCAGCTGCGAAGGCGCGGGGTGCGGGTCGGAACCGGTGAGCTGATCGCCGCCCACCGCGCGCTCGCCGCCGTGGAGCCCGCCTCGCTCGCCGAGGCCAGGCTCGCGCTGCGCGCGATCCTGTGCGCCGGCCGGGCCGACCTCGCCGCGTTCGAGGCCGCCTTTGCGCACTGGTCCGGGCAGCGCGCCCGCGAGGTCGCCCGGCCGCAGATCGACCCGGTCACGACCGCCGTGCTGCCGTCGCTCGCGATCCCGGTTGGGGGCACGCGGCCAGCCCGCGACGACGGGACCGGGCTGCAGCCGGCGGCGTGGTCCGCCGTCGAGCTCTTGCGGGACAAGGACTTCGCCGAGTACACCGATGCCGAGCGCGCGCTCGCGCGGGAGATCATGGCTCGGATCGCCGCCCACGGCCCCCACCGGCGCAGCCGCCG
>Ga0066652_100001365_pt1 | contig 12639 bp, 10 predicted proteins | sample GraSoiAngelo_101_FD_71413 | JGI IMG/M metagenome (GOLD analysis project Ga0066652, IMG submission 71413) | Grasslands soil microbial communities from the Angelo Coastal Reserve, California, USA - 14_0903_02_30cm | ecosystem: Environmental > Terrestrial > Soil > Grasslands | place: USA...
TTAGCTATCAATTGTCCTCTGAATCATCTAATGAGGCTCGCAAGGCTGCACCGGGAAAATTTCTAAGGTTTCCAGCCCGCTTGCGTCAGGTCGCTGTCCGCTTTCTTTGCAAAGCTGAAATCGTAGGCGCGCTCGATGGGAACTTCCTTTGTCACTTTGAGGACCTCGCGAACGATGTCGAGGAGAATCCTTTGAAGCTGTCTTCGGCGAATCTCTCGTCGCGCATAAACGTCGGAAGAAATAATGACCGTCTATCGGCCCGATATCCCACAGCGGCGCGCTCAAAGGCACCCGCGACCACTTGCATATAGCGACGTGAATGTGGGATTGCGAGACTTGGCCGAATGTCGCCCTTTGGCGTAAAAACAGTTGCGCAGATCACTTTGGGTAGCGAAATCACGCGCGTAAGCTTCACTTCCTTCCCGAACTACGAAACGTGAACTTCAGAAAGCGTCTTTGAGTTTGCGTACCTGAGCGAATACGGAAACCGGATCTAAGCGAAGGTCGGGAGTCCTGTTTTTCAAACGGGCTTGAATCTCTTTACTTTCCCACCGCAGAAATGGATTAGTGTGCTTCTCCTCCTCGATGGTCGAGGGGACCGTAGAGAGGCCGCGAGCCCTTAGCGCCTGGACTCTCTCGAGCCGTGAAACCAGTTTGTGGTTTTTCGGTTCGAGGGTCATGGCGAAGCGGAGGTTGCTTTCCGTGTACTCGTGACCGCAGTAGACCTTCGTCTCGTCAGGCAGGGCCATCAGTTTTTTGAGCGACGCCTGCATTTGTTCCGCGGTTCCCTCGAAGAGGCGGCCGCATCCAGCCGTAAACAACGTGTCCCCGCAGAAAAGATTATTATCGAAGAGATAGGCGACGTGGCCTGTCGTATGGCCAGGAATAAAGAGAACCTTGCCGCGCAGTTCACCGACGGTAATATCATCGCCCTCCTCCACACCTTGGGTTAACCCCGGAATTCTTCCCTGATCGCTCTTGTGGCCGTAAACCTCTAGCTTGTTGCCTGCCAATAGGCCTTCATTGCCCCCGGTGTGATCGCGATGATGATGGGTATTCAGAATAGCTGTCAGTGTTACGTTCTCCTGCTCGATACGGCGCAAGACCGGTTCGGACTCCGACGGATCCACGATCGCTGCGCTATTGGTTTTTTGACAAACGATCAAATAGCCGTAGTTGTCGCGTAATAGCGGGATTTGAACAAGCTTCATCCAGGATCTTACAAAGATATCACAGCGGTTAGAGTAAACGTAGTCCTTTCCTATAGGATTTCCAGTATGACTTCAAGATCACACAAGCTTCGACAATAGATGACCCAAAGAAACGGTGATTTTCTGCCGATTGGCTTGTGCGGGAGAACGTGCGTTGTAAAATGGAAACTTCTGTCGCGGCTATGAAAAACCGTTGAGTCGGTATTGCAAACCCGGATCGCCACGGTGTCGTATCGGGAGCTTTGAGTTTGTGAACGAAACATCGGCGGTTGAAGAGAGTACGATCGCGCATTTTCAATCAAAATGAATGATCCATTCAAAAGGCTTCTCCTGGTAGAGGATAACCTGGCAGATGCCGGAGTCCTGAGAACGGCCTTGAGCGAGGTCGCGTCCACGGATTTTGCTTTTCGGCTCGTTCATGTCGAGAAACTAAGCGAAGCCCTCCGGCTACTAAGGGACAATTCATTTGATTTGATCCTGCTCGATCTGTCCTTGCCGGATGCCTGGGGAATGGAAGCCGTCATCCGAGTGAAGGAGGCGGCGCCGACCCTCCCAATCGTGGTTGTAACGGATCTGGACGACGAAGAGGTGGCCATCGACGCCATGCGTAATGGCGCACAGGACTACTGGGTCAAAGGGCAGATCAACCGTAGCATGCTGGTGCGCGCCATACGCTATGCCATCGAGCGAAAGAAAGCCGACGTCCAACTCCAACAACAGCGCGAAAGACAAGCCATTCTGCATCAGGTCAACGTCGCGGTCACGTCGACGCTCGATCTTCAGTCGGTGATAGAAATTTTACTGGACGAGATCGCCCGTCTCTTTCCCGATTTTGCCACCACCGTCCGCTTTCTCAATCGGGAGACGGGATTTTTTGCGCCGTTCGCCTGTCGCAACCTGGATAGAGAGGCATGGCGTACGACCGCGATGAGGGCCGGCGGCGGTCTGGCAAACATCGTCGCCGAGACGAGAAAACCCCTAGCCATCGTAGACGTGCAGAATGACCCTCGCTCTCGCAATGCCGACTTTTTCCGCGCTCACGGTTTGATCTCTTATCTGGGCATACCTCTATTCGTTGAAGATGAGTTGATTGGTGTGATTGCCTTTTATACCCGCCATCCGCGTGACTTTACCGCGGAAGAGGTAGAATTTTTCAGCACGTTGGGCGGACAGGCGGCGATGGCGATCCATAATTCCCGGTTATACGAGCGGATCAAGGCGGCGCGAGATGCGCTGGAGAAGGCCCTGGAGATGAAGTCGGTGTTGGTCGGCGTGATGGTCCATGAGCTCAAGACTCCGATCCAGGTGATTATGGGGAACGCCGAGCTGCTGGCCGAAGGCATCTGTGGAGAGCTGAAGCCGGATCAGAAGGAACGAGTCAGAACCATCGAAAATGGAGCGGACGAGCTCCTCCGGTTGATTGACAGCACATTGAATATGGTCCGTCTCGAACGGGGCAAAATGGCGCTCGTCGCGACGGAGGTTTGTGTGAGCGACCTGTTGGCTGAATTGAAGGCTGAATTCCAACCCGCCTTTCAGAGAAAAGGAATTGAGTTGGAGGTTCAGTTGCCGCCGCCTGAATCGATCATGAAGACGGACCGCGTGAAGTTCAAGGAGATTTTTAGGAACCTGCTTGAGAACGCGAGAAAGTTTACTCATAGCGGAAAAGTGACCGTCGAGTTTGCAAGCAGAGATAACGACCGGGTCGAGTTTGTCGTGCGGGATACGGGCGTCGGGATTCAAGACGATCTCCTTCCCAAGGTCTTCGAGTTGTTCTATCAAGTCGATGCCTCTCCCGAGGAACCCGCCGGCGCCGGGCTGGGTTTAAATATAGTTAAAAGATTGGTGGACGCATTGTCGGGCGAAATTAACGTGAACAGCCAACTCGGCAAGGGAACGACTTTCCGTGTGACTCTTGCCAGAGAAATCACGTCCAGCAGCTCTGATTGATATCTCTCTTGACCCATTCTCACCGCTTCTCCTATAGTGCTAAGGTCATGATACGCGCCGGAGTGGGTCAGTCTTCCAACCCTTCCACAGGGGAAGCAGTAAAAATTGCTGCGAACCAAGCGCTGGCGCAGGCCGGCGTCACGCGCGGCGATGCGGCCGTGGTTTTTTTTACGGTGGAGCATGCGTCTCATCACCGAGAGTTGGTGGAGGCTCTTTGCCGCGAGACCGGAGCCAATCACGTCGCCGGTTGCAGCGCGGCGGGAATTCTCACCGCTGCGGGCGAGGTGGAGGGTAATCAAAGCATGGCCGTGCTCGTTCTCGCCTCGGATCAAATCCAGACGAATCCCTTCCTTTTCAAAGCGCTGCGGGAGCGAGACGACGACATTGGCGTTGCAATCGCGCAAAAGATTTTAACCGGACCAGGTTCAAATTCACTTCTGACGTTGCTTCCCGATACTTACAACGGGCAGCCGCAGCGATTGCTGCAAAGTATTCAAAGGCAGGTCGGATTCATTCCAGTAGTCGGCGCGGGTTGTTCGGAAAGCGGAATGGCGCGGGCCACCTACCAGCTTTGCGGAGATGAACTCACCTCGAACTCGGTTGCCGGTATGCATCTGTCGGGATCATTTGACGGGAGCATCGATATCACGCAAGGCTGCCAACCGATAACGGATCCCATGGTGATCACCAAGGCGGAGAATAACCTCATCTTTGAAATCAATCACCGTCCGGCCTTCGAACGTTTCGCGCAGGTGCTTAGAGGTCCATTGGCCGAGGATCTGAGACGGGCGCTGATGTTTGTCTTCGTTGGGTTACCGGCAGACGCGGATCAGAACGCGGTCGGTCCGGGTCAATATCTGGTGCGCAACGTCATCGGCCTGGATCCGGCTAAAGGCATATTAGCTGTCGGTGAAGAAGTTAGGGAAGGCCAGACGATGATCTTCACTCTGCGTGACGGCCAACGAGCGCGGGAAGATTTGAATCAGATGCTCGAGCGGCAAGCGCAAAAACTCGCCGGCAAAAAACCGGCCTTTGGCCTTTACTTTAACTGCTGCGCGCGGGGCAGCTCGCTTTATGGCATGCCCGGCATCGACACGGCGTACATCCGCCAAACGCTGGGGGATTTTCCCTTGATCGGAATGTTCGGCGGCTACGAGCTTGCTCCTCTCGGAGGTGCCAATCACTTGTTCGCCTACACGGGTGTGCTGGCCCTGATCACCGAAAAAGGTTGAAGGGTTAGTCAATTTTGGATTTGGGATTTTGGATTAAAATGCCAGAAGCGAAAATCTGAAAAAATCTAAAATGGGGCGGAGATAAGGCACTGAGGCTAGGCGCGTCCGATGCGCTTGCGCTTGTTGGTGATATAGTCGACGACGATGTAGTTACCCATCTGGTCAGGAGAGGTATAAAAAACGCGGCCGGTATTCAGGCGAGAAAGCTGGTCGATGAAGCCCTGTCGGTAAAAGTCGGCGCCGAGCATGAAGGTGTTGATTTTGATTCCGCTCTGGGTGCAGCGCTTCACTTCTTTTAATGTCTCGTGGACGATTCGGCTATGCAGCAAGGCCGAGCCCCAGCCGCTGTGAAGTCGCCCGCCGCGATCCAAGCTCGCCGCCGTCGGCTCGCCGTCGGTAATCAGAATGATTTGCCGGTTACCCGACCGGTTCGGTCCGAGAAGCTGACGGGCGAACCTCAGCGCCTCTTTGATGTCCGTGCCGTGCTCCATGAAATAGGTAAGCGATACGATGGAAGGCAAATCCTCCGCTTTAATCAGCTTGGCGTTGGAGCGGAAGGCGACCAGGTGCAGCGTGTCCTGGGGGTACTTGGTCTCAATGAGCCGGTGAAGGGCGAGAGCGACTTTCTTGCCGGCATGAAGCGCGTCGTTCATCAGCATCGAATAGCTCACATCAATTAGCAAAGCGGTCTCGCTGGCCGTCGAATATTCCACGCGATGGACGGAAAAATCGTCCGGCGCGATTCTCAGCGGGTCGCCGGCCTTGCGCTTGGCGAGGGCGTTGAGCAGGGTCTCGCTGATATCGACGTGGAGCGGATCTCCGAACTCGTATTTCTTGGTTTCCTCCAAGCGGTCGCCCTGAGACCCGCGCAAAGCGGTTGTGTGGTTGCCCCAGCGACTCTTGTTGAGCATCTGAAAGATCTCGCGCAGCGCTTTATCGCCGATCTTCCTTATTCCTTTGGGTGTGAGTCGGGTGCCGTGGCCGGTCCGCACGATGTAACCTTCTTCCTCCAGCATCTGCTCGACACCTTTCAAATATTTGAGGTTCTCGTAGGCCTCCTCTCCCAGCAGGTTGCGGATCTCTTCGAGGTCGAGTTCGGAGGGATCGCCCATACCGCGCTGGCCCCAGCGGAGAAAACGCTCCAGGCCGCGCAACTGACCGAGGAGCTGGCCCGCCTCGCCCGTGCCCATGCGCTGCGATCCCTGGAACGGGTATTGGTTCATGAGCTGTTCCAGTTGCTGCATCTGATTCATCATTTCACTGAGCTGCTGCAGCTGCTCTTGCGTCATCGAGTCGAGGCTTTCCAGCATGGCGTCGAGGTCATCGACCGCCGCGTCGAGCATATTCGGCAGGTTCTTGAGAAAGTTTTCGTCTTGTAAAAGTTGGTTCATCCTCTCGAGCATATCCATCAAGCCTTGATAGTTCTGGCCGGAGAGCTTTTGCGGCTGCTGCATGCCGCGCTCGGAGATCTGGTTCTGCAATCGATTTCTCAGCTGCTGGTATCGCTGATAGGCCTCTTGCATCCGCCGCGTCATCTCATCCATGTTGTCGGCGTACTTACCCGAGAGACGTTCCATAAAGTTGCGCATTGTCTCGTGATACGCTTCGAGTTTCTCGGCCAGGCTGTTGAGTTTTTCGCTGAGAGCCCGTTGTTCCTCCGGCGAGAGCTTGAAAGAATCCGGGGAGTACTTGTTGAGCAGCTCCCGGCGGCGTTCTTCCGCTTCTCGCAGCAAATCGCGCATTCCCTTCACCGAGCGTTGCCCATCCTCGGATGTCAAACCCCGGCGCATGAGATCCCGCAGCGCCCGGCGGACGCCTTCTTCTTCCAGCAGATTGTCGGAGAGATGTTTCAGGAGATCGTCGGTGGTGGGAAAGAGAACCTGCTGTGTACCATCCCATTGGGTGTAACGGTGGATTCTCATTATGGAGCGACTATATCGCAGTTTGGTGGCGAATCAAACCCTCCTATTTCGGCTTCGAAGGCACCGCCTGTCATTTGTTGCTGTGACTGGACGTCAGCCAAAGTTTGCCGGGGTGGCTGAACGTTTCCGAATAGGTTATGAATTCATAGAGGCGTTAAGGAATTGCGGGTGAACCATGATTTCGTGTGATTATATTATTATCGGCGCGGGCTTCGCCGGTGCATCCACCGCTTATCATCTGACGCGGAGGGGAATGACCGACATTTTGTTGCTGGAACAGGAAGCGATTCCCGGCTTCCATTCTTCCGGGCGCAATGCGGCAATGATCCGCCAGTGCGTCTCTGACCCGGCGCTCACAGAGTTGGCTCGGGATGGCGCGGCGTTTTTGAGTAATTTTCCAAGTGACTGGCCGGTACCGGTTCAGTTCAAACGAAACGGTTCTTTGCTCCTGGGAAGCGGCGAGGGCTGGGAGAAGCTGAAGCGCGACGCCGAGACAGGCCGTCGGTTGGCGATCGGTGTGGAGTTATGGACTCCCGAGCAGGCGAAACGCCATGTGCCGGTGCTCGAAGAGGCTGAGTTTAACGGCGCGGTTTGGTGCGCCACCGATGGCATTATCGACATCCATGCGCTGCTGTCCGGTTATCTCAAGGCGGCGGCTGACAGAGGCGCGCGAATTCGCTACGGCCTTACCGTTAGCGCGATTCAGCCGGTGGGTAGTGACGGATTTGAAGTGACTGCTGGAAACGACATCATCCGGGCACGCACGGTGATCAATGCAACTGGCGCCTGGGTTAACACGATCGCGCGGATGGCGGGAGCAGCTGAATTACCGCTGCATCCCTACCGGCGCCATCTCTTTGTATCGCCGCCGCTGAGTTGGGCGGATGCCGGTTGGCCGTTTGTCTGGGACGTGAGCCATGACATCTATTTCCGGCCTGAAGGACAGGGATTGCTTCTATGCGCTTGCGATCAGGTGGAACTGTCGCCGGGTGATCCTCCGGTGGACGGATCGGTACAGGAGTTGCTGGCGGAAAAAATTCAGCGCTACATTCCCGGACTTTGCAGCGTCGCCATTAGCAAGCGCTGGGCCGGCTTCAGGACTCTGAGCGGCGACGGCCGCTTTGTTATTGGCTGGGATCCAAAGATCAAAAATTTCTTCTGGGTCGCTGGGCTCGGCGGGCACGGCGTCACGACGAGCGCGGCGGTGGGCGCCTTGGCGGCGGATATTCTTGTTGGAGGTCGGCAGAAGGAACCTGAAGCGTTCTCGCCGAAAAGATTTTCCACTTAGAGTTCGCTGAAGTCTTTCCTAATCGCGCCGTTGACCGCTGGTCCGGGCTCGGTTAAATCTCCCAGCATTGCTGCGCTATGTTAACGAACTTCACTGGTAAGATTTACCTCTTGTTACTTGTCTTTAGCGCGTTGCTCTGGAATGCGTGAGCGCGGCCGGCGCCCAGCGCGAGTAAGGAGGAGAAGCATGGCGATACAGATTGAGTTGGGCAAGAAAAGAGCCCCCCAAGAAGCGAAGGCGATTGTCGATGAACTGTATCGAAGCGTCAGGGAACGGTGGGAGGCGAGGGTCAATCAGACGCCTTTCATGCAGCAACTCGTCGCGGGCAAGTTGCCGATGAAAGTGCTCCAGACCTTTTTTAGAAACTGGGGCGCGTATACCATCGAGATCAACACGCTGGCGGCTTGCACCTATCACAAACACCTGACCTTCTTTAAGAAGCATCGCGACCTGATGGCGCCGCTCGGAGAAAAGATCGCCGACGAGTTCATCCATCCAAGACCTCCGGGCCACTTTCTCGTCATGTTGCAAACGGCGAAAGCTTTCGGTTTGACCGAAGAGGAAGTATTTTCAGCCCCGATGCTTTCGGAGTTTCGCGCGAAGATCGATTTTATGCGCGGCATTGTCTATGAAGGAACAGCAGCGGAGTGGTATGCTGCGGTCACCACCGAAGAGCAGATCGGCCATTGGTCGGCCGTTTGCTACAAGGCGCTGACGAGTCACTATGGCTTTGATCGGGAAAAGGCGACTTATTTTGCCACCCACGTGGAGGCCGATTTGGCGGAGCATGAGGAAGGCGTTATGGGTCATGGGAGCTTTAATCGCGTGGCGTTACAGCGTCTCCTGGAAACCGGTATGGCTGACGAGCGGCCGACTTACGGCCTCGAATACTGCGCGATGACTTCCGTTGATCTCCACGGCGTTATGTTGCGAGCGGCGATGGAAGAGGCGGAGAGGTCATGATCTTCTTATGGAATGATGGAGTCATGGAGTGGTGGAGTGATGCTCGCAGGGAAAAAACTGAGGAAACGGATTCCAATCCACGGACGGTCATGCGCTGCCGGGACTAAAAGCGCCCAGGCCGGTGACCTTCAAGTGACTACGAGAGAGACAGCGAGTGAATGAGAGAAATTCCATGACAGTTGGCCACGGGTTTCGCAATTCGAGCCTTTTATCGAGTCTCTTGCTCGCCTTCACGGGAATCTTCGTGTCGATGCCTCGACCAGCATCAGCGCTCGAACGCGTGCGCGTTGCTCTCTCCGTTCGCAACGTGGTTTTTTTGCCCTTCTATTACGCGAGTGACACAAAAATCTTTGAAAGATACGGACTGGATGCCGAGCTGATCCAGATGCGCAGCGATCTTCAGCTCGCCGGCTTGATCTCCGGGGAGATCGATTTCACTCCCGCCGTGGGTCCGGCGACGTTAGGGGTTGCCAATGCCATGCCGGTGAAAGCGCTGGCGATCCTCTACCGGGCGCCGCTTTTTTCTCTGGTGAGCCCGCCGAGCGTATTGAACCTTAAAGACCTCGAGGGTAGACGCGTGGCGGTTTCGCGAATCGGTTCGGACAGCCATCGGTTCGGCGCGTTGATGCTCGAAAGCGGGGGCGCCGATCCGAAAAAGATTACTTTTATTCAAACGGGCAGTACGACGGTGAGCCTGACCGCTTTGCAACAAGGATCCGTGAATGCGGCCGTGCTCAGCCCTCCGTTTACGGGGCTCATGGCGGAGAAAGGGTTCAAGATCCTGGCGCGGAGTCGTTCGCTGATCGAATCGCCTTGGCTCGGTCTGGTGGCCAGTCGGCAGAAGCTTGAAAAACAACTCGAGCAAACGAGAAACATGCTCCGCGTCATGCGCGATGTCATCGCGACCATCCGGCGTGATAAGCCTGGCATCGTGGCTTATATCGAAAAAAATTTCAAAGTGACTACAGCTAACGCGATGGAATCCTATGAGGATATCAACGGCGTAGTGCTGGACGGCATGACGATGCGGGAAAATCAGATTCAGAAGTATCTGGACGGTGCCTACGCCCGCGGGGAAATTCTCAGGCCGTTATCGGCATCGGAAATGTTCGATTTCTCGCTGCTAAGAAATTTGAAATAAACAGGATCGCATGGGGAAGCCGAGCAACAAACAAGATTCCGGAGATTCCATTTTAAGGAGTTTGCCATGACCGCTACCGAACGGCCGATTTTATCCCTGGAAACGGGTTACCACCTCCGTGCCAAGCCTCTCTATGACGGACGGGTCAAAATGGAGAACTTCGAGCTAAAGGCGGTGCCATTTGCCGAGGACGGCAAGGGCCACGAGGAATTTCTCGCCGGCGATTTTGCCGCCGGGGAATTTTCGCTGGCCAACTATCTCACCATGAAGAGCCGCGGCGAATCGTTGATGGCCATTCCGGTTTTTCCCAACCGCAAGTTCCGCCATTCCTACATCTTCGTGCGCGAGGATTCGCCGCTGAAAGAACCGGCGCAACTGAAAGGCAAGCGGGCGGGCATTCCCGGGTGGCTCAATACCTGCGGCTTGTGGGTCAGAGGTATTCTGAGCGATGAGTACGGCGTTAGAGCGCAGGATATCCACTGGATGGCGCGCAGAGGCGACCGCATCGATGTGGCGTTGCCCGCCGGGACGCGATTAGAGAAGTTGACGGGAGAAGGTTCGCTCGCGGCGCGTCTATTAAAGGGCGAGTTCGATGCGATCATCGTTCCTGATTTTCCCGAAGAGGACGGAATCCGGCGGCTGTTTTCCGATTCCAAGGCCGTCGAGCAGGATTTCTACAGACGCACGCAGATTTTTCCCACCAGCCACGCCGTCGTCTTTAAGCAAGCTTATTTGGCTCAATACCCGTCAGCGGCGGTGGAGCTATTTAACGCCTGGCACAAGGCCAAGAAGCTTGCTTTAGAAGACGACGCGGATGCGACCTACTCGAACTTTGCCTGGAATCGCCAGGTCTGGGAGGAACAGCGAGCGGTCATGGGTCCTGATCCATGGAAGTACGGCGTTCAGGGCAATGAGAAAGTGCTGAACACCATTATACGATACGCCGGCGAACAGGGACTGTTGCAAAAGAAAGTCACGATCACGGATCTTTTCATGCAAATCGACGAGCCGCAGTCCTAACGCATCGGCTCGCGACTGATTACGGTTTGATTTATGCTCACGCATCAGCATCACGGCCACGATCACGGTGACGGAGCAGGGCCGCACACGCATCTCACCAGCGTCGGGATCGATATCGGCTCTTCGACCTCGCATTTGATGTTCTCACAGTTGCGGATCGGCTACCCATCGCCTCACGAACGGAAGCCGCAAATACTGGAACGCGTCGTCATTGCGCGTTCAGCCATTCTCTTGACACCGTTCGCGGGTGATTGGAATATTCAGCCTGAGCCGCTCAAAAAACTCGTGGACTCGACCTTCGAACAAGCCGGATTGACCCGCGACGAGATCGACACCGGCGCGGTTATTATCACCGGCGAGGCGGCTCGGCGAGATAACGCCGCCAAGATTGCCGAGCTTTTCGCGGATGAGGCGGGCCGATTCGTATGCGCAACCGCCGGTGCGACACTGGAGACGATGATGGCCGCCTATGGTTCCGGCGCCGCGCTCAAGAGTAGGGAAGAAGGGCGCGCTCTACTGAACGTCGATCTTGGAGGCGGCACGACCAAAGTGAGCGTCATCGACGGCGGCAGGATTCTGGACACGACGGCGCTCAACATCGGCGCGCGACTGGTTGCCTACGATGAAAACAGTTGTGTAACCCGGGTGGAAAAGGCCGGCCACCGTTTTCTCAGCGATCTGGGACATGATCTGCAGATCGGCGGTAAGATCGACGAAAGCTTGCGGGCGCGCGTGGCGACGAGGATGGCGCGGGTTCTGTTTGACGCGTTGGCTGGAGCAAAGCCGCCGTGGGATGACTTGTTTGTTACGCATCCATTGCGCGGCTTGCCGAAAGTGGAAGGTATTTTATTTTCGGGCGGCGTCTCGGAGTATATCTACGGGCGAGAGCAAAGTCTCTTTGGGGATCTAGGTCCCTATCTAGGGCGAGAAGTTAGACACGAAGCGGAGCGACGGGGATATGCGATCGTCGAGTCCGAAGAAGGAATTCGGGCCACCGTGATCGGCGCTTCTCAATACACCGTGCAGTTGAGCGGCGAGACGATTTTCATTCCCCAAGCCGCGAAGCTGCCCGTGCGCAATCTGAGGGTCTTCGTTGTTGGCGTGGACTGGGAGGCTCCTGTTGCAGAGCGGACAATGAATGCGGTCAAAAGGACCTTGCAGGGACGCGATCCGGAAGTCTGTGGATCGCCGTTTGCCTTGGCCTTTTCATCGCCGCCTTTTTTGGGTTACGGCGCCGCCCAGGAGCTCGCAAAAGGGATCGGCCAAGCTCTCGCGAGCTTGGAATCAAGCGATGGGCCCGAGATTTTAGTCTTCGAGCACAATGTGGGTGGCGTTGTCGGTGGAATTCTTTCCTCCGAATGGAATATTCCCTGCGTCGACGAAGTGACCCTCTCCGAGCTCGATTTCATCGACGTGGGCGAAGTCGTAGAGGGTGAGGGTTTCGTGCCGGTGGTTGTGAAGAGTCTCGCGTTCGGAATGTGATCAAGAGTAAAAGAGAATTTCGCCAAAACGGGAACTCATGAAAACGTATAACCAAGTGCTGAGGTCTCGATAGCTCTGCGGAGGATAAAGATCTTCGGAGAAAAAAGTCGTATGGGTTCACCCGAAAACGGTAGCAAAAAAATGTGGGACGAATTGGTTCGAATGGTGAACGATCAATTCGATACGCCGCAGTTTAGGCGTCTGCTGAGCATCAGTTTCTCCCGCGAACGCGCGCAGCAGTATTCCATTCAGATGGCTTATTACGTTAAAAACCGGCGCGATTGCTGGGGCTATGTGCAAGGGGCTGCGCCGCTGGATGTGAAAAGATTGATTTGGAACCATGAGCAGGACGAACTGATCGGCAACAAAAGCGAAGGCAAGGATGACCACATCACGCTGGCAGTGAAAGAGGGCGCGGTTCTTGGTTTGG
>Ga0066652_100001366_pt1 | contig 12637 bp, 16 predicted proteins | sample GraSoiAngelo_101_FD_71413 | JGI IMG/M metagenome (GOLD analysis project Ga0066652, IMG submission 71413) | Grasslands soil microbial communities from the Angelo Coastal Reserve, California, USA - 14_0903_02_30cm | ecosystem: Environmental > Terrestrial > Soil > Grasslands | place: USA...
AAACACTCCCCTAGGGGCGTAACTGATTTTAATCTAATAAGAAAACTCCGAGTCATGAGGGCTCTAAGTCAACGGTCTCTCAAGACACCGCTCGTTCTATTGCTGATTTCATCTACCATAGTGGGCTCAGTTGCATACGCACTTTTCGCCCAAGCATTCACTTCAGCGGGAGCCTCAAACCTTACGGGAGTCAACAATTTTGCTATTCTCGCTAATACCTACACCAACACCGGTGCAGGAACCGTTCTTAATGGAGATCTTGGATACACTGTACCACCTGCAAATCCTCCGACAGTTACTGGTACAACTTTCACGTCTACTAGTCTTACTTATATTTCAGCAGAAGCAATTCAAGCCAAGCTCATCGCCTTCTTAAACGATCCAGCACAATCTGGAGCTTGTACAACAACACTTACTGCGGCAACTGTCCTCGACAGTCTTCCCCAACCACTAACACCTGGAGTCTATTGTATTGCAGGTGCTGTTTCTATAAACACAGTAACGACTCTTAGCGGTGATGGAGTTTACATCTTCCGATTGGGCGGTGCACTCAATACCGTAGCCGGCTCAATTGTAAAACTCGCCGGAAATGCAAAAGCCGACAATGTATCCTGGGTACCAGTAGGTGCAACAACACTTGGAGCAAACAGTGTTTTCGCAGGAAATGTCCTGAGTAATGCAGCTATTACAGTAGGTACAAAGGTAAGTTTGGATGGAAGAATCTTGTCAAATGGAGCAGTTACTACAGGACCTTTTGATGCAATTACAGCTCCAAAAGGTATCACACCACCGGTCGACACTACACCACCAGTAATTACTCTGCTTGGTGCTAATCCTCAAGTCATACAAGTCGGAGGTGTCTATACCGAGCTGGGTGCTACTGTAGCTGATCCAGACAATGTCGGATTAGTCGCAATAATAAATTCAAGTGCAGTTAACACAAGTGTGGTAGGCTCATACATAGTAACCTACAATGCAGTCGACCCTGCAGGAAATCAGGCAGCTCAAGTAACTAGAATTGTCAGCGTAGTTGCCATCATACCCCCTCCACTATCTGGCGTAGTTATTACATTATCCGGTCAAACATCATGTCATGCATTAGGCGGAACTTGGACTGATGCTAGCTCAACATGCACCGTCTCTACTCTGACAATTATCTCTGGCAATACGCTAGTTATCGCCTCTAATGTTACTCTTAGTAATACGGGTCTTATCACTGACTTGGGCACCATCACCAACAGCGGACCTGTAGCCAACCCTGGCACCATTACAATTGGTCCAACTGGCATTCTGACAACAACAAATACATTTGACAACACTGGTACGATCACATCATCTGGTACTATAACCAATAACGGCCCTGTTACAAACGGCCTTACGGGTACAATTACTAGCAGCGGCCTTATCACAAACACACTTACTGGTACAATAACAAACTTGGGTACAATCACCAACAGCGGACCTGTAACCAACGCTGGTACCATTGCAAATAGCGGCACACTTACCAACGGTCCGACCGGTGTCATTACAGACAGCGGCACTATAATCAACAAGAACGCAGGTATAATCACTACCTCTGGTACCATCACCTTACCAACCTCTGGCATTCTGACCAATGAGCTAGGGGGCACTGTTACCAACAGTCTCAACATCATCAACAGCGGTAGCATTACCAACTCTGGCGCCCTTGTAAGCAGCGGCCCTATTACTCAGAGTGCTACAGGTATCATTGTTAACACCGGAACCGGTCTTATCACCAATTCTGGTATCTTGACCAGCTCTGGTACTATTACGAACAGTGGCCCCATCACCAACAGTGGCCCTATTACCAACAGCGGCAGCATAACCAACTCTGCCGCAATCACTAACAGCGCTGTGATCACCAATTCGGGTAGCATCAGCGACTCGTGTGGTGGCTCTATTAGCGGCGTGGTTGTAGGTAATCCAATAGTAAATGCCTGCGTGCCATAACACTTTACCTCATGAAAAATCGCGATGGAAAATTAGGAAGCTTCCTCCTCATCTTACGGTGGACTCAATCTAATGCTCCTTGGCGGACTTCAACTCTCGTGGTCTTCAATGAGAATATCGATTGAAGTGAAACTCACCCAATGTGTTTGTGGGAGAGGAGGGTGAGAATTGGAAGAGAAACAAAAATCGAGGTTAAGATTCAATCGGACAGGAAAAATCATACTGGGCATAATCGCCATCGCCGCAGTCGCGGGCGTCGCGGCGTTCGTGACCTTCACACAGTACTTCCCAGCAGTTCCAACAGCAACACCAGCAGCAAACCTAGTGCCGAACTGTGGAACATCTACACCGGGAGACGTACTGACATTCACGCCAGCCACAGTGGTAGCAGGCCAGCCCTTCGCCATAGTCTACAGTTGCACGTCTGGACCAGCGATAACAGTGACAAACGGTCCTATCACCAAGATTCCAACAGAGGCACCAGCAATCGGCGCAGGCGGCATGCCTACAACCCTTAGCCTAATCGCTCCGGGCGACACCTGTACCTCCACAGCAGGAATAGCTCTAGCACAAAGCACGGCAGTCAGTATCCCAACAGGCAGCTACAACTATTGCGCGACTGGAACCTCTGCCGCAGTGACGGGAGTCGTTAGCTTCACCGTGGCTTGGGCTTAAACGATATCCCAAGGCACCTCTATCTCCCCTTTTTTCCTACGACGAATATCATTTACGTGCCAACAAGTGCCGGAGAACCTCTTGTCAAATAACCTGAATGGAGAAGAGGCCACGAGTAGTATTTTTTGAAGTAAGGCGGCGTTACTTGTATTCTAAGCAATTGGTAACGCTGCGGTCAAACAGGACCCCAATACCCGACATTATCCGACCTTGTCTGTTCCTGAAAGAAGAAACAAGGTGGCCCGGGCTATCATGATTGGGGTACTGGTCTTTTTGGTCGCAATTCCGATCGGGGCTACGGCAGTTCTGGCCACATCACATGAGAAGAGAAATTCCAACCTGGTACCTAACTGCTTGACCCTTCGGTCCAGTCAGGCGACCGTTGTTGCCGGCGGTTCCGGAGTGATATTGTTCTCTTGCGGTGGTAATGCCGCGCTCACTGTCGGGAAGTCTGATCAGTTCCGACCCTTCTTCACGTTGCCGACAGGATATACAGGTCTGAAAATCGTGAATCATGCTCTCGGAGCTAACGACTGCAACCATGGTCCGATCCTGGTTTCGGGCCAGCGCTTTGATCTTGGTGGGCCAGGAAACTTCGACTACTGCGTGGGCTATGCTAACGCTCCAAGTACTGGACTAGCTTCTTTCAAAGTGACATGGTCGAAGTGATCCGGACGCCCCGCATTGAAATGGGATTTCTACCTGTCCAGCAAGCCTAGAAGAAAGTTCTAGCCCGGTCCCATCTGAAGGCTAGTCCTGGACAAATCAGGAAAGGTCAAAATAAGCTGCGGAATGGATTTAGAGAGAATGAAAAAAGTTTCAGTATGGTATAAGGTTCGGAAAAACAACAACCCTTAACTGAAACTTATTTTCTGGGAGCCTTTGCTCCGGTAGTATAGCCCGGTCCACAAGTTTGGCCGAAAGTATGCCGGACTCTCGATCCGGCGACCCGGGTTCAAAAGGCTCCAAAGAGCCTGACTGTCCCGGCCGGAGCACTAGACCACAAACTTGGCCAGCATCATACTCATAACCGGCACACCCGGAGTCGGAAAGACGGTGTTGGCCCAGAGCCTCTCACGAAAGTCAGGCTTCAAACTGGTCGAACTAGGCAATCTGGTAAGGAAAGAAAGGCTCTACACCCGCTTTGATAAAGCTAAGAAAACCTACATCGTAGATGAAGGAAAGCTTCGAAGGCGTCTGGAAGTGTTGTCGCGATCACCGGAGAGAGTCGTTCTACCAACTCACCTGATTGGAAGATTTCTCCCCAAAGCCTCGGTGAAAACGGCCTTAGTACTTCGTCTAGATCCGGTAGTTCTCTATAAGCGACTGCGGGGGAGGGGGTGGACGAAAAGGAAGGCTTGGGAAAATACAGAAGCAGAGATATTGGACGTGTGCCTCCAAGAGTCTCGTTTGCTCCTCGGAACCCGGAAGGTGTTTGAGATTGACACTACTCGAAAGTCGGCCAGTGCTGTCTACAGGGAAGCGTTGAGCGCCTTGTCAGGTGGGAGAACTGGCAGGTCAGGGTTAGTAAACTGGCTCGCTCGTTACGATCCGGTCGAATTGGAGAGAACTCTATGACTGAGAGGGAAAGGTTCTGGATTATCAAGTGCCCGCGTTGCCAGACATATCAGATTGCTGATTCTAGGAACAAGAGCAAGACTTGTTCTCAGTGCTCGCGACGGTTTGAGATTCTCGATCTGCCTGTTCTTGCTTCTGCCAAGGGTGCGAGGGAAGCGAGGGCTATAGTGGCCGACCTGAAGATGCCGAGAACAACTGTATCTGAACCAAAGGTGATATAGCGGTCTCCGGGTCCGCACGCTTCAAGGGTGCCTGGATAACTGTCTTCGACCGCGGGCCGGAAGTTCATGGAAGAACTCTCGAATCTTCTCCAAAAACACGTTAGCGTCTTGACCACTCAGGGAAAGACTTTCATCGGCACTCTGACGGGCGTTGACACCGAAACCCTTAGCGTCTGCCTCACTAATGCAAAGTCGGACGCTGGTGATATCCACAAGGTCTTTCTGAACGGCGACACTATTGTCCAAATATCTAGTTTTGAGAAGCCATTTGATCTTCAGAGTCTTGGCGAGAGACTTGAACGGGTCTTTCCAAGAATGGTACGCGTGATGGATGATGCGGGAGTGATCGTTGTGATGGACAGAATCCGGGTCAACGAGAGGGGAATCATCGAAGGCACGGGTCCAGCTGCGGAGCGGGTTCAGCGGGTCTTTGACGAGTTCATGAGGGAAAAAGGCGTCAAGGCCTAAATCCCGTTTTGTCCTTTCAGGTACACGGCAAGGATCTTCTCGGTAGAATCGGAACACTGACCACTAAGAGCGGTAGCTTTCAGACACCTCACATGTTTCCCGTCGTGGACCCGAACCTTCCGATCATTGATCCAAAATTCTATCGCGAGGCCGGCATTAGCGCGATAATGACGAACGCCTATCTCTTGAAGAGAGGTCGTCCAGGTCAGCCGCCGAAGGATATTCATGAGACCCTGGATTTCAAGGGGACAGTGGCCACAGATTCTGGAGCTTACCAGATTCTCGAGTATGGACATGTAGGCGTGAGGCCCGCCGAGATCGTTGCTTACCAAGAGAAGATCGACACTGACATTGGAGTGATTCTTGATCTTCCAACTGGCTTCCACAGCGATGCAAGACGAGCCGGATGGACTGTTGACGAGACGGTTCGCAGAGCAGATGAAGCTCTCAAGCGAATCAAACGGAAGGATATCCTATGGGTAGGTCCGGTCCAGGGAGGAATCCACATCAAAGAAGTCGCTCGGTCCGCCATCGAGATGGGAAAACGACCATTCTCAATCTACGCGCTCGGTAGCCCCACCGAGCTAATGGAGGCGCAGCGTTTCGACGTTCTAGTGGACATGATAGTCGCTGCCAAGAAGGGTCTCCCCCATTCCCGACCCTTGCACCTGTTCGGCGCAGGTCATCCTTCCATGTTCCCATTCATAGTCGCTCTGGGCTGCGACATGTTCGATTCGGCTGCATACGCGCTCTACGCCCGGAGAGGCAGGTACCTCACCTCCGACGGAACCCAGGAACTGGCTGAGATCGAAGAGTTCTCCTGCATGTGTAGGATCTGTGACAGAACTACTCCGGGAGAGATGCGACGTCTTGATCTACCCGAAAAGGAGCAACTCTTGTCAAAACACAACCTTCTCGCCTGCTTCTCTGAGCTACGCAGGATTCGAGAAGCGATCAGAAGGGGCCACCTCTGGGATCTCCTCGAACATCGGACCTATGCAAACCCAGCCTTCAAAAAATTCCTTGCAAAGATCGTTCAACATTCTCCCTTTCTGGAACGGTTCACGCCGACAGTGAAGCCTCGCGGGATCTCCCATTTCGGCAAGGCAAGTGATGATCGTCCCGAGATGGTTCGTTACAATGAGAGGAAGTCGCGCATCCCGATGGAACGGGGCAAGGCCGTTGTTCTCTTGCCTGGCCGCTGGAGGAGACCCTATCACGAGGACCCACGAAACCTGCCCATGGTCAGTAAACTCGCAAACAGGCCAAACGTGTCCATCTGCTTCTACACAATCCCATTCGGGCCGGTGCCGATGGAACTTGATGAGACCTTTCCTCTAGCGCAGACCGAGAGCTTCGATAGTCACGAACCGACAATGTACGAGGAGAGAGCGTGTCAGGTGGCCGCCTGGGTCAAACGATTGTCCCCGAAGCAGGTTTTCCTAGTTTCCGAGGGAGAATACGGCGGGGCACTTCGAAAGGAACTCTCAGGGGCAACTCGGCAGTTGAAAGTTATTGGAATCCAGGCCAAAGGGTCGAAGCCGGACCTTATTGTAGATTCGATCATTCGGCGGTTGCGCTAGGCGTAGAGTCTCTCATGCGATTTCGTGAGTTTCGATTTGTGATCATACTCTCTCTCGATAAGTTTCGCATCCTTCAATAGCTCTTTGAGGTTGACCTTGAAATTGTATGCTTTCGAGATCTTTCGGATAGCTAGCGCGGCAGCTGCAGGGTCAGCCCGCGCCGGCTCGGCATATGGAAGAACCGCAATCGCGGGGAAGTCATGAATTTCAAACTCGCTCAACATCACTGCAAGTGGCCCATAGACTAGAAGGCCAGGCTCGAGGATCGGTGCTTTGAAGACCTTGGCTCGATCAATGTATGCGCCAGTTGGAACGACGCAGAATTCGTCGTTGTTATTTCTGAAAGACGAGTCTAGCCCACCGATCAGAATCGCGTCTTTGAACTTGCCCTTGACAGCCCAGTTTGCAAGGACCTTTGCAAACTCGGCCTCTTCAGATCTGTGGGGAGAAAATTCCAGCTTGACAAGGACCGTCTTGCCTCTCCGGTATACTTCGAAAGGTGTGACCAGGCCCCCGTCGGCTGTCCCGACCCATGGCGGTGGGTTTGCAACTTGGACAAAGCCCACCCGCTCGGCTTTTAGTGCGTGTATCATGTAGGACGTTGCAATGTAACCTGTCTGTCCCACGCCGTGGAACCCCGTGACTAGCGTGGATCCTTTGAGATTCTTCGCATCGACGAGGAGCTGAACTGGCACTCTAATACCCACTGAACGATGTAGATTCGTCTAGCTTAACGGTGCCTAAAAATCTCTCCGGAGACAGGGTTGTAGGGCTTTTATTGTAGTCTTTCAAACCAGTCCGTTCGTAGAGTGAACAAGAATTTCTCGCGATAATCCATTTCATACTGTTACGGTGAACGGATGAAGATCAGGTTCTTAGGCGCCTGCCAAGAAGTAGGCAGGTCCGCATTCGCAGTAAGCGTCGGCAGCAAGTACCTCGTCCTCGACTACGGCGTAATGGTAAACCATCACGTCGGATTCCCGATGCACATCCCTCCGAAGGAGGTGGAGGCGATCGTGCTTACACACGCGCACCTGGATCACGTCGGGTCTGCTCCAATATTCTACATTCACGGCGGCGTCCCTCTCTATGGAGTACAACCAACTTTCACGCTTACCAGTCTAATCATCAAAGACTTCCTCAAACTTAGCGGTTACTACGCACCGTACGAGTTCATGGACCTCCAGACGATGCTGAAGCATCAGCGTGAGCTTCAGTATCACCAGTCGATCGATGTCGGGGACGCGTCTCTAACTCTTGTTAATGCTGGCCACATACCGGGCAGCGCTCAGGCATTAATCACTTCCGAAGGCAAACGGTTGCTGTATACGGGCGACTTCAACCGTCAGCCCACAAGGCTCGTCGACGGTGCGGACCCTGGCAACTACAAGGATCTGGACGCGATCATCATCGAAGGAACGTACGCCACAGAGGACCACCCGATGCGGGATGGACTGGAAAAAGAGTTTGTCGAAAAAGTAACGGAAGTGGTTGAGGGAGGTGGAACGGTTCTCGTCCCAGCCTTCGGTGTCGGCCGATCTCAGGAACTACTCTCAGTACTCTCAGCTTACCATTTCGAGCATCCGGTTTTCGTCGACGGAATGGCCCTCGATGCTATGGAGATGCTGCTGAAATATCCATCATCCCTAAGGGACTCGTCAGTTTTCGAGCGGGCTAGCAAGATGGCTCACTGGGTGGACGGATGGAATGATCGAAGGAGGGCTGCAAAGACTGCGGGTGTGATAATATCGCCGGCAGGGATGCTGAAGGGGGGTGCGTCCGTTTTCTACATGGAGAATGTTGCCGCGAAGAAACAGAATGCGGTGTTCATGGTCAGCTTCCAGGTCCCCGGTAGCCCTGGCAGGATCCTCTTGGAGCGGAAGAAGTTCGTTATCCACGGCAAAGCTCGACCGGTAGATGCGAGAGTAGAGAGGTTCGACTTCTCATCCCACGGGGGCAGACGAGAACTCGAATTGACGCTATCGGATCTCGATAAGAAGACGAAAGTGTTCATTGTGCACGGCGCGGAAGGAAACTGCAAGAAACTTGCGGACTGGGCTTCGAAGGAACAGGGACTGGACGCAAAGGCTCCCAAGACCGGGGACGTTATCGAGATTTAGCGCTCCATGGCAGAGGAAGAACACAGGGCTTTCAAGCCCCGCCCACGCCATCTCTATCCGGTAATTCTCAGCCTAGCTGTAACGGGCATTCTTGGATATCCGATCTCAAACCAGATCGTTCCCCAAGCCCAGGTAACGCCTTTCCAGGGCGACAGTCTGGGTTCAGCAGGTCTCAACGCGATAATTTTCGTAATTGCTCTTGGAGCGAGCGCAACGGCAATGCTTCTCATGATTAGGAGAGGCAAGATGGGGTTCATCCGCTCGCTCATCAGAGCCGCGGTTCTCGTAGTGTCGTTTGCCGTTGCGTTCTGGTACACGTCCTCTATCTTCTTCGTGATTCCAAACTCTCCCTCAGACCCTTTGGCGACCATTATCCTCCTGGGTGTTTCGCTCGGAACAGCCGTGGCGATTGGCCTTACAATATTCGGAAGAGCTAGAAAGTATCAGTTAATCGGTGTGACACTCATCGGTGCGCTGACGGGGATCTTCTTAGGCTACTCGATCGGACCCGTGACTGCGCTCGTACTCATTGGCGCCCTTGTGATATACGACATTGTCGCGGTGTTCCGTGGTCCTGTCGGAGCCCTCGCGAGGACAATTGGAGAAGGTGATCTTCCCGGTGCGGTTTTTACCTATGGGGATTTGACCATCGGGATGGGAGACATGGTCTTCTATTCGCTGGTCGCAACAACAGCCCTCGTCTACTTCGGTGGAGTTCTCTCATTCTTCGGGGCGGCGATCGGGATACTCGCCGGAACCTTCCTCGGGTTCAAAGCGCTCTCAAAGTATGAGATGTTTCCCGGTCTCCCGTTTTCCCTGCTACTCGGGGTCGCGGGAATGCTCCTTGCAAGTTTCCTATAGAGACGCCAGTGTCGCTGATGCCTCAGCCAAACTCGAAAATCGATAATCGGCAATGCTGTCAACCATGGGTCTCTTCGAGACCAGAACCGTCTTCATTCCGGTAATCCTGCCTCCCCAGATATCATGTCTCTCTGAATCGCCCACAATGACAGCTTCCCGTGGCTGCAGCTTAAACTGCATGAGCGCGTAGAGAAAGATTCCCGGGTCAGGCTTACGGATCCCTACAAAAGCCGATGTTACGACTCTGTCGAAATATTCCAGCAGCCCTACTTGGCGGAGGATCTCTACTGCAACATCGTGAGATGATACATTCGATATTATTCCAAGCTTGATCCTTCGTTTCGAAAGCTTCTCCAAGAGAGGTTTCGAATCGGGGAAAACGACCGCGTTTTCGGCCCTGGCGGAGACGATGATCTTGATTGCATCCTCGACCAAACTGTCCTCAGGTTCATGGCCGAGTGCCCGTCTTAGGAGTTGTACTATCCACGCCTGTATTGGAATCTCGACGTGGTGCCTTGTGCGAAAGGCCTCGTTTACCTTGTAGCCTTGCTTATAGATCGCGAAGAGTTCTGATGGGGACTTTCCTCGTGGTAGGATCTTGCTCACTTTTTCTAGGGCCTTCATCGTGACTAGGTTGTCTTCGATGTTTTGTGTTACAAGAGTCTCTCCAAGGTCGAAAAATATTCCTTTAGTCTCCGCCATGGACAATTGCTCGAACTAGTTGGCAGGGTAGCGTAAGACCGCGGCAACCTTTCAGAACGCATCGCGTAGCATTCGTCCCTCCTCGGTCTCCTCTGATACAACCTCGACTTTGCTTCCGCCTTTCTCCGCGTAGTCTAGGAAACTGTCGATGATATCATTGTCCTCGACGACTTCAAGATTTGGTTTGCCGCACTTCTTGCACGGTCGCGTGGGAAGCTCGCTCTTGACTGAGTGAGCTTCATACCTTGTCCCGCGAAATTCTTCTAGATTGCCGCAGTTTTTGCATTTTAGGACGAGTCGCTGACCTTCTAGTTTCTCTGAGATCAGCAATGTATCAACAACGCCTTTTTCCAAGTACTTCTGGACCTGTAACTCTCCAAAGACTCCTTTGCCAGTTTCGTGGCCTAGCTCGTAGAGGAATTTCTGGACCATCTGCTTCTCTTCCTTGTACCGGACTCCCTTCAGTATCTCGCTGCTCTTCTCAACGACCTCCTCCACGCCTGCCTCGCTTGTGTAACTTGTATCAACGACCGAGAGCACCTTGTTCTTCAGCGTATACTGCAAGTATTCTCCCTCGGACCAGACATACTTGGTGGGTCCCGGTCCGCCGATGATAATTCCTTTGAGATCGGGTATCGCAAGCATGATCTCGTTGAAATGCTGGCCGACGCGTTTGTAGTAGTCGTTGGCGACCTGTTCGCGGATACGTTCGAAACGTCTAGCTGACTGTCCCCCGGCGCGACTCTTTCCGGGTATTCCTGAGGTGAAGCTTTTGACGATCTCGACTCGCCGTCCTTTGAGGGTTGCAACAACCGCCTCTGTACCGTCGATGACGATTATTCCGTAGGTATCCTTCTCTACAACGAGAGCTAGGAGGGGTTCGACGTGGAAACGGGCGTCGCACCTGTAGAACCCGACTGTAATTGCTTCAGGGGGGGTTAACACGTAGATTTCCATCCGTTCACTCCCGAGACCGTTCTGAGGAATCATCCCAGCAAAGATCACTAGTCCCGTAGGGGGCGGTTCCTTGAACAATCGCAACCGCTGCATGACTCGTTCTATTGAGTCTTGGACGGCTTGGCGGGTTGTGCGTGACTTGATGTTGGATGCTGTCCCTGCTTCTTCTCGGAGCTGACCGAGAACTTCGTGTATTCTACGGTCCGGGGGAACGTATAGGCTGATGAGTTCTGTTCCCCGGCCTTCTTTCCGTGCCAGTTGTTCTAGGGTTCGTCTGAACTTGAACTTGGCGACTGAGTCTGATGCTGAAAGGACTGAGCTGGTCACTGGCTATTCGACCTCCAGCCAGAAAAAGGAAGAACTGTGGCCTACGGCGGTAGGCCGGCTCGTTCACATCTTGGATTTTTTCTTCTTTCCCGGGTTGTGCTTCGCGCACGTGCTACACATTTTACTGACGAGTCCTCAAGAGAAACAGGTGGGTTTTACGTATAAAATGCTTTTTCCAGGTTCGGAGCTACCCGATTACTCCCTGTCTCTGTAGTTCGTCCTGGAGCCCTGCCTTTACCTGTCGCAGCCGGACTCGTTGGTCAGCGTATTCGTCCCCTGAAACCTTGCCTGACTTGAAATCCTCGTCCAACTGTTTCATTTGTCTCTCGAGCTCTGACATGCGGTGGCGCAGCTGATCCAAGTACGAGCTTGACGTGTCCTGTGAGGCGATCTGGCTGGGAGTGAGGGAAGATTTGATGGTTCCATCTTCTATTCTCATGATGTTGTTCGCTGTCTTGGCAACATTCTGGTCATGTGTGACCATTATCAGTGTCTTCCCTAGCTCACGGTTTATCTTGACCAGAAAGTCTGTGACCATCTTCGCGTTCACACTGTCGAGTTCGCCCGTCGGCTCGTCTGCTAGGAGGAGGGGAGGGTCGTTGGCCAGGGCCGCGGCTATTGCGACTCGTTGCTGTTCTCCACCGCTGAGTTCGTCGGGCTTGTGGTCGTGTCTATCAGCGAGGCCCACGATGCCCAGCAGTTCTCGAGTTCTGGCCGAGCGAGCTCCGCCCGGCGTTCCCATGGCCATCATTGGAAGCTCCACGTTTTCCGCGGCCGTGAGCGTTGGAATCAGATTGAGGGTCTGGAAAATGTGACCGACGATTTGGCGACGGTAGTAGACTAACCGTGTCGGGTCTAGGTCTGTCAGTACAGTATTGCCAACATGAACGTTTCCCGCTGTCGCTCTGTCAAGTCCCCCAAGAATGTTCAGCAAGGTGGTCTTTCCGCTGCCACTCGGGCCTATAATCGAGACCATGCCGCCCCCTTCGACCTTCAGATTGATCCCTCGTAGCGCTTGAACCTCTACTCTGCCGAGCTTGTAGGCTTTGACAAGAGAGTCCACCACGACTGGGACGGCGGTCATGCGAATCTCACCGTTCTACTCATCTTTGAAAGGTCTTTCCGTGCAGCGGTGATAGCAGGCACAAAAACCCCGACGAGCAACAGACCGATT
>Ga0066652_100001367_pt1 | contig 12634 bp, 11 predicted proteins | sample GraSoiAngelo_101_FD_71413 | JGI IMG/M metagenome (GOLD analysis project Ga0066652, IMG submission 71413) | Grasslands soil microbial communities from the Angelo Coastal Reserve, California, USA - 14_0903_02_30cm | ecosystem: Environmental > Terrestrial > Soil > Grasslands | place: USA...
CTCTGCGATGTCCACGTGTGCTTCGGCTCCGTTGGGGCTAAGGCGGGGGAACCCCGGATCTGGGGGAATGACGCGTTGCTAGTGGGTGTCTGGGAAAGCGGCGACGGGTGCAGCAGTTATCCTAGACCCCGCACGCGCCTCCGTCAAGGTCGCGCGTGGACCTGACCCCGTTCCTCGTGGCCTGGCGCCACAGCGCACTACGCGACCGCGAAGTCGTTGACGCGCTTGTACATCCGGCCCACGCCGCCCCTTCGGCGGAGCTGGCCGCCGCCCTGGCCGCGTGGCCAGGGAGCTACTACTGGTCGGATGAGCCCGACGGCCGCCACCTCATCCTCACCCGCCCGGCGCCCGGTCGGCCCCGCGAGCGCTGGGGACTGCACGCGGTCCTCTTCGCGCTGACGCTCGTCACGACGACGCTCGCCGGAGCAATCCTGGCTGGCGCGATCCGCTACGAACCCAATCCCCTGCGCCTGATGCGCGCGCTGCCGGCGGTGGGGCTCGGCCAGTGGGTATCGGGGCTCTCGTTCTCGTTGCCACTCGTCGCGATCCTGTTCGCCCACGAGCTGGGGCATTACCTGACGGCGCGCCGCTACCAGCTCGACGTGTCGCCGCCGTACTTCATCCCCGTGCCGCTGTTCCCGTCGTTCGTCGGCACGATGGGCGCGTTCATCCGCCTGCGCACCGTGGTCTCGGACCGGCGCCAGCTCTTCGACGTCGGCGTGGCGGGACCGATCGCCGGATTCGTCGTCGCGCTCCCGGTGCTCATCGTCGGGCTCGCCCTCAGCCGTCCGCCCGCGCTCGATCCGGCATTCCACGGGATGTACCTGCGGATCGGTGAGGCGGCCGCCGTGCTCGGCGACTCGCCGCTGACGTGGGTGCTGCGACGGCTGATCGTGGGTCCGGTGCCCAGCGTGTGGATTCACCCGGTGGCGTTCGCCGGCTGGGTCGGCATGTTCGTCACCATGTTGAATCTGCTCCCGCTCGCGCAGCTCGACGGCGGGCATCTGCTCTACGCGGTGTTTCCCGGCTGGCACGAGCGTGTGGCGCGGGCGTTCCTGCTCCTGACCGCGGCGCTGGGGGCGTGGTGGTGGGGCTGGTGGGTGTGGGTGTTCCTCGTGCTGGCGTTGTCTCGCGGACGCCTCGGGCATCCACCGGTCCTCGATTCGTACCGTCCGCTCCCGCCCTCGCGGCGGCGGCTCGCGTGGGCGGCGCTGCTGCTGTTCGTGGTCACGTTCATCGCGGTGCCGTTCCCGCTGTGACGTAGGCGGGCCCCTGTCCGTCTCCGTTTCACCATTGCGCAACTCTTCTCGGCTTATATCTTTACCCAAACCAGCCTACGGGTGGGCATGCCCGCACAACCGGCGCGATTTAGCGCTTCGGAACCCCGCGAAGCGGTCGTTCACGACCTCCCCCCGATTCGGTTCGATGGACAACTCATCGCTGTTCGCCTCGCCGTGCGGCGCTCGGACGACGCCATCTGGCGCGGGCGGGTGCTGTTCGGCGCCCCCGACACCGAGCACGAGCGCGCCACCGCGGAGATCTTCTGCGCCACGTCGGAACAGGAGCTGTGGCAGGCGGTGCGGGATCTGCGCGATCATCATCTGCGCGATCTGTACCGCTCCCTGCTGTAATGCCGGGCGATCTCCTGTCGAAGCTGCGGCATGACCTGTCGAACCCCCTCTCGGCGATCCTCGCCGAGGCCCAGCTGCTGCTGCTGAACGCCGACCGCTACGACGCCGAGACGGTCCAAGGTCTGCAACAGATCGAGGCGATGGCGCGCAAGATGCGCCAGATGATCCATCCGGACGCGTGAGCCGGCCGCACCGCCCGCGGTTCACCTCAACGGCGCGCTGGTGGAGCCCGGCGCGGTTGCTGCGGCGGCGCCGGGAGTGGGGGCGGTGGCCGCCTGGCCGCTGGCGACGGCGGTGGTGGTAACTGTCTTCCCGACCCGCCAGCCGTTGCTGAGATAGAGGACCAACAGCACCGCCGACGCCGCGCTCACGGCGAACTTCCATGCGGCGGGTGCGTCGCTGGTTGACAGCAGCCCCTCGATCGTCCCCGCCAACGCCAGCAGGCACACCACGGCGCCGAGCATGCGCACCGCGATGGCTCCTTCCACCACCAGGGCGTCGCGGCGCAGGCGGTCGCCGGGGGCGATCAGGGCCCGCGCGAGCCGCAGTCCCGCCCCGCCCGAGATGAAGATCGCCGTCAGCTCCAGCACGCCGTGGCCGGCGACGAAGGTCAGCAGGTACGCCGTCGCGTTGAAGTTCGCGAACACGCCGAACCCGAGCCCGAGCATCAACCCGTTGAAGACCAGGGAGTAGAGCGTCCACACGCCGGCGAGCAGTCCCCCGGCGAACGCGCCGAAGCACACCCAGATGTTGTTCGAGATGATCCACGCGGCGATCGGCGGGCGGCTTTCGGGGTCGGCCTGCGCGTACGTTTGCCCGCGCGCCTCGCGGTCCGCGGCCTGCTGCGCGCGGCTGACCATCACCGGCATGAGCTCTTCGGCAAGCTCGGGCCGCGTGCGCGCCACGCCGTAGCCGACCACCGCCGGCGCCGCGAAGAGAAGGAAGGCGACGAGCACGTAGCGCCACGAGGCCACGACGGCGGCGGGGAAATCCGCCATGAGGTACCGCGACAGCGGCGGCCGGTCCCGGCCGCGGCTGCGGTACAGCGCGTTGTGCCCCGCGCTCACGAGGCGCTCGAGATACTCTACGACCCGCGGGTCCACGCCGTAGGTGCGCGCCCGGGCCAGATCGGCGGCGACCTCGCGATAGCGCGCCGCGAACGCCGGGATCTCCCCGGGGGGCAGCGCAGCGACCCCCGCGCGCTCGACACGCGTCGCCACGGTGTGGAACGCCTCCCACGTCTCTCGCTTGTGCGCCACGAACCGCTCGGCGGGGATTGCCGTGCGCCCCGCGCCCCCGCCGCTGCGCGCGCGCGCGGCGAAGCGGCCGCGGCGCTTGCCCTGTTCCGCGGCGAACAACTCGAGGAGGTACTGCTCGGCGTCCCCCGCGCCCGGGCGCTGCGGCACTCTGGCCGCGAAGCGGTGCGCCAACTCGTGCGTCAACCGCACCTGCACGTCCGGCGCGAGGTCGCCCAGGCGGGCCAGGAAGCGGTCGAGGAGGCGGAACTCCTCCTCGGTGAGGTCGGGGGGCCCGGCCTCCGTGGGCTCCGCCGTGGCGGCGGCCGCGGCGGCGGTCAGAGCGGCGAGGGCGTGCTCGATGGGGCGGTCGCGCACGACGATCGTCCCCGCCGCCATGTCGCCCAGCCGTTTATGGCTCTTGGTCAACAGCACCAGCAGGACGCCGGGGACGAACGGGGCGAGGGGGAACAAGAAATCGATGAGCCGCAGCAGGTTGCGCACTACAGCCGCGCCCACCGTCACGGCGCGGCCGGTATCCATGACCACACGAATGCCGAGCGCCCGCTTGCCCACGGTGCGCCCGCCCCAAAACCCCTCCAGCAGCACGTAATAAAGGATTAGCCCGAAGGCGGCCAGCAGGCTGAGCAACGCCATGGCCCAGCTCGCGGCGATGCTGTCGAGCAGGGACAGGGCCCCGGCGATGATCTGGATGATCACCAGGATCGCCATGATGAGCAGCGCGTCGAGTGCCGCGGCGGCGGTGCGCGACCCGAGCCCCGCCAGCTCCAGCCGCAGCTCGACGTGCTCCGGGGTCTCGACCTCGTGCCGCTGCTGCAACCACTCCACGGGCGGCAGCGGCCCTCGCGCAGGGGCGCTCACGTCCTCATCTTACCGCGGACCGGGGGAGGGAGCGAGTGGCGGATGAGCGACTTGCGGCCGATGAGCTTCGGCGAGGTGCTGGACGGCGCGTTCACGATGTACCGCCGCCACTTCGGGCTGTTCATGAAGCTGAGCGCGGTGACGTGGGGGGTGCCCGCCGCGCTGCTCCTGTACTTGAAGCTGCGGTTCAGTGGCACCACCCCCGACCAGACCCTCGCCATCTTTCAAACCCACCTGGCCGAGCTCATCATCCTGGGCCTGGTGTGGCTGGTCGCGATCGTCGTCGCGACGGTCATGCTGACGGCCGGCTCGATTCGCGTGATCTCGTCCGCTTACCTCGGCGGCGTCTCGACCTTCGGCGACGCGCTGCGCCTCGCGGCGTCGAAGATCGTGCCGCTCGTGCTCGTGGGGCTGGGGAAGGGACTGCTGCTCCTCATCATCTGGATCGTGGGTTTCGTGGTCTGGGCCCTGCTGGTCTCCATCGCCAACCTGTTCGGCGGGGCCTCCGCGGTCCTCGTCGGCATCCTTGGCCTCGGCGCCCTGTTCTGGTTCCTGGCCTTCGTGCTGTGCGGCTACGCGCTCACAACCCCCATCGTGGTCCTCGAGGAGCTGTCCAGCTCGTTCGATACCTTCGGCCGCTCCTGGGACCTGACGCGCGGCTTCAAGCTCAAGGCGTTCGGGCTGTGGCTCGTGGTCTGGATCCTCACCTGGCTCGTCCCCTTCTGCTTCTTCTTCGGCGTGGGATACGTGGTGCAGACCAAGGCCCCGGGGCTGGAGCTGACGGTCAGCGCGGTGAACTCGCTCGTCAGCATCGTGCTCGCCCCGGTGCTGCCGTGCATGCTGACCCTCTTCTATTATGACCTGCGGATGCGGCGGGAGGGGTTCGATCTCCAGGTCCTCGGCCAGCAGATGGGGATCGGCTGACCGCGGTGCTGCTGCAGGGCGTCCCCGCGGATTCGGTGCGGCGCGCCGTCGGCGAAGTGTTCGCGCGGCCCGAGTTCCGGTGGGAGCCGCGGCGCTACGCGCTCCACTGGCTGGGCGACGCGTGGCGCCGCCTCGTGGCGTGGCTCGACGGCTTCGGCGACCGGCACCCGCTGCTCTCGCAGCTGCTGCTCTGGGCGTGCATCGTCGCCCTGGTCGTGATCGTGGTGCACTTCGGCTACGTGACGTGGCGGATCTATCGGGCCACGGTCCGGACGGTGGGGGCGGGCCCAGCCCTGGGCGCGGCGGCGCTCGCGGACCCGGCGGCGCACCGCCGCCTCGCGGAGGCGCTGGCGCGCGAGGGGCGGTACACCGAAGCGCTCGCTCACCGCTTCGTGGCGCTGGTGCTCGACCTCGAGCGGGCACGGGCGCTCCGCTACCATCCTTCCAAGACGCCCGCCGAGTACGTGGGCGAAGCGCGGCTCGACGAAACGGGCCGCGCCACGTTCGCCGGGCTCGTCGCCCGGCTGTACCGCCACGTGTTCGGCGCCGCGCCGTGCGACGAGCCGGAGTACCTGGAGTTCGGCGCGGCCGCCGACGGCCTCCGCGAGCATGTCGTACCGAACTGAAATCGCGCTGGGGCTGTTCGTGGCGGTCGCCATCACGCTCGCGATCGCCCTGGGCCGGCGGGCGCCCCGGCCCGCGGCCGAAGACGAGCCGCCGTCGACCTTGCTCACCGGTCCCGGGGGCAGCAAGGCGGCGTACGAGGTGCTCGCCCGGCTGGGGATCGCCGAAGAGCGCCGCCGCCGTCCGCTGTTCGACCTGGCGCGCGAAGGGCGGAGCCGGCCAGCGCTGCTGGTGGTCGTGGCGCCGCCGCTGTTCCTGCAGACCGCGGAGCTGGACCAGGTGGTCGACTTCGTGCGCGGCGGCGGCGAGGTGGTGGCCGCCAGCCGCGGCGGCGGCATCGCCCTGTGCTTCGGGTGGAACGCGTCCGCCAACGTCGTGAATTTCGAAGCCGAGAGCTTGCGCGTGTTGCCGCCGCGACCTGGGCTGAGCCTGCCGCGCGTGCTGTCCTACTTGAAGCCCGCCACGGACAGCGCCCCGGCGAGCGACAGCGGGGCGGGCCGGCGGGCGGGGTCGCCCACCCCGGTCGAGCGCCTCCAGAAGCTCCGCAAGGAGACGCGCTGCGGTGGTCTGGGACACGCGACCGTGGACACGCTGCTCACCACGCGGGACGGGCGCCCCGTGATCCTGCGGCTCGCATATCCCGGAGGCGGGCGGGTGACGCTCGTCGCCGAGCGGAGTTACTTCCGCAACCGCGCCTGGCGCGAGAGCGACGTGCCGTTGCTGCTGGTGCCGCTGTTGACCCCGCAGCGGCGCGGGCGCGTGAGCTGGGACGAGTATCACCACGGCAACGGGGAAGAGGGCTCGCTCACCGCCGCGGTGCTCGGCTGGCTGGGCGGAACGCCGCTGGGGTGGGCGCTGCTGCAGGTCGCGGCGGTCGCGCTGGTCGCGCTCGCGACGCTCGCCGTGCGCTTCGGCCCCGCGCGGGCCGTGATCGAGCGCCGCCGCCGCTCGCCGCTCGAGCACCTCGAGGCGTTGGCGGCGGGGCTGGAGGGGGCCGTCGGCGGCGGGGCCGACACGGCGGTCGCCCTCACCGTCGGGGGCCTGCGCCGCCGCCTCAGTCGCGCGGGGTACGTGCCGCGCGGCGACCTGGAGCCCTGGCTCGCGACGCTGGAGCTCGCACTGCCGACCACGCGCGGCCGCCGCGCGGTGCGGCAGCTGCAGGACGCCATCACTCACCCGGGCGGCGCCGAACGCGTGCTCGCCGCCGCGCAAGCCGTGGAGGACGTGTGGGAGGATCTTCGCCCGCGGACGACGCGCGCCGCCTCGTAGCGACGCTCCGCCAGGTGGTGCTGGGCCAGGACGCCGCGACGCGTGACGTCGTGGTGTGCCTGCTGGGGCGGGGCCATGCCCTGCTCGAGGGGGTGCCCGGCACCGCCAAGACGCTGCTGGTGCGCACCCTGGCGCTCGCGCTCGACGTCAAGTTCCAGCGCATCCAGTTCACGCCCGACCTGATGCCCGCCGACATCACCGGGGTGTCCCTCTTGACGGGGACCCGGGAATTCGCATTCCGGCCCGGTCCGATTTTCGCCGACCTCGTGCTGGCGGACGAGATCAACCGCGCGCCGGCCAAGACCCAGGCTGCGCTGCTGGAGGCGATGCAGGAGCGCACGATCACCGTAGACGGCACCGGTCACCCACTCTCGGCGACCTTCACCGTGTTTGCGACCCAGAATCCCGTAGAGTTCGAGGGGACTTACCCCCTACCCGAAGCCGAGCTCGATCGGTTCATGACGAAGGTGACCGTGGGGTACCCCGACGCGATGCACGAGGAGGGGATCCTGACGCGCACGGTGGCCGGGTTCGAAGCGGATCGCCCCGGGACGTACGGGGTCACCCGCATGACGGACGCAGCCGGTCTCGAGCGTCTGCGGGCTGCGGTCGAGGCGGTGCGAGTCGAGCCCCAGATCACCGCGTACATCACGGGCATCGTCCGCGCCACGCGAGTCGCGGCGTCCCTCACCCTTGGCGGGAGCCCGCGAGCCGGCGTGTCCCTCCTCAAGGCCGCCCGCGCTGCCGCGCTCCTCGACGGACGCGACTACGTGATTCCCGACGACGTGAAGCGGCTCGCTCCGGCGGTGCTGCGTCACCGCGTGAGCGTCGCACCGGAGCTCGAACTCGAGGGCGTCACCGCGGACGCCGCGCTGAAGGCAATCCTCGATAAGACCGACGTTCCCACCGCGTGACGCTCGTTCAGGTGCTCGGGCTTGGAGCCGCGGTGGCCGGCTTCTGCATGGCGTGGTACCTCGTCGCCGCACGTGCCGGAGTCCTGTGGACCCGGCGCGCCCTGGGGGCCGGCGCCGCGGTCTCCGGGCTTGGCCTGCTCGGCCTTCGGTTCCCGTGGGCATTGGACGTCATGCTGGCGGTCGATGTGGCCCTCGTCGCGCTGGTTTGGCTCGACGCCGCGCTGGCCGTGCGACTCGCCGACGTTGGGAAGGGGACGGTTCGGGCGGGGCTCCGGGTCGTCCGCGATGCACCGCCGGCATTCTCGGTGGGGCGGGGAGGAGATGTGTCGTACCGGTGGATGAACTCGAGTGCTCGACGGGCGCGGCTGCTGGTGCGTGAGGTGCGTCCCAACTTGCTCGGGGGGATCCAGCCGCGGCGCTCGCTCATCGTACCGCCGCACGGCGAAGCGCGCGAGACGGTCACCGTGCGGCCGCTGCGCCGCGGCCGCGAGCTGGGCGGCGGGGGGCCAGTCGGGTTCGCGGTGGACTCAGCGGGGCCGCTCGGGCTGGGCCGCCGCCGCGGAGCGATCGCGCTGCCATGGGACGTCGCGGTGTACCCACCGCTCGTGACGGTGCGGCTGCGCGCGTCCGTTGCACGAGCGCAGCGACGCCATGAGCAGGGGAGGGCGCCCCTGCGCCGCTTGGGCGAAGGCCGGTTGTTCGAATCGCTGCGCGAGTGGGTGCCGGGGGACGATCTGCGGCACATCGACTGGAAGGCGACCGCGCGGCGCGGTAAGGTCATCACGCGCCAGTACGAGGCGGAGCGCCGGCAGCACGTCATGCTGTTGCTGGATCTCGGACGGCTCCTCACCGCGGAAGCGGCGGGCGTGTCGCGACTGGAGCATGTGGTGCAAGCCGGGCTCGAGCTGGCCTACACCGCCGTACAGCACGACGACAATGTCGGCGTGATGGCGTTCGCCGACGGGGTGCAACATTACGTGGTCCCGCAGCGCGGCCGCCTGGCGCTGAGACGCGTGCTCGACGTGTTGGCCCAGGTGCAACCCAAACTCGTGGAACCGGACTATCCGGGCGCCTTCCGTTACCTGGCGGCGCGCAACCGCAAGCGCGCGCTCACGGTGCTGTTCACGGATGTCATCGACCGGTTTGCATCGGACGCCCTCGTGGCGAACGTCGCCTCGCTTCGGCCGCGCCATCTCCCGCTCGCGGTCACGCTCCAGAACCCTGAGCTCAACCAGGTCGCGACACTCCGACCCGCCACGGCGTCCGACGCCTTCCGTAAAGCGGCGGCGGAAGAGCTGCTCCGTGCCCGCGACGAAGCGCTCGGGCACATGCGGCGCAGCGGTGTGCTGGTGCTCGATGTCCCGCCCGCACGGGCGGCCGAAGGCGTGGTGGCGCAGTACCTCGAGCTGAAGCGCCGCGGGCGATTGTGATCGGCGCCATCGTGGACCGGCTGGACGGGCTGTTATAGATTGGGCCCAACTCGGCTGGACACTTGCACATGCGGGTCGGTCGCGGCGCCGTCTTGGCGATGCTGTTCAGTTCTGCAACCATCACGATGTGCGTGTATCCCACCGAGCACGATGCGTCGGTCCATGTGAGCCTCACGCCGGTTCGCATCCTGCTCCGCGGCACCGACACCATTGCCACAGCGCAGGCGTGGCAGATCCGGGGGCCGGCAGACTCGCAGCCGATTCCCAATGTCGTATTCCTCTGGTCGAGCAGCGACCCGAGTGTCGCCACCGTCGACGCACACGGGCGCATTACCGGTGTCAAGTCCGGGACCGTCGTGATTACCGTCGCCGCCGCCAACTTCGACGAGCGGGCCGTCGTCGGGGCCGACACGGTGCGAGTTTCGGCGCCCCTCGAGATCGACAGCATCCGCCCGCAGACGGTACGGTTCGGCGAGACCATCACCGTCTACGGTGTCGGCGTCGACTCGATCTTCCAGGCGAGCCTTGCGTCCGCGGTGCTCGTTCCCAACCCCGTTGCGCGTGGTCGGGACGCAACCGGATACGCCTACAGCACCTACTGGGTCCCACCGCCGGCCCACCGTGACTCGCTCTTCTACATCGGCAACGGGGTCTTCGGGTTTTCGAACGACACCGTTCGCGTGATCCAGCGCGACCTGTACGAACCTGACGACGTCACGCCCGCGATGCTCAATCTGGACGGGCCGCGCCCGTTTCCGGGAACGGCATTCGCCGCCGTTCTCTTCACCAATCCCGCGCTCGCCTTCGAGGTCCTGCCGCGCGACTCGGTGCTCGGCGTCGATTGGTATCGCCTCGGGCAAACGAATCCGCGGGACCTCACGGTGATCATCAGTGGGTCCGAGGTGAAGGGCACGTTCGCCGGCTTCGTGAGCAACGCAGTCGACGGGCCGAGCTCGTGGACCGTCGGCCCGGGCTCGCACAATTGTCGAGGGAAAAAGTTCTCCCCCAAGGAGGCCGTGGGCGACTCGACCGTCATTGCCCTGGCTGGCCAGCCGGCAGGGAGCCTCGATGCGATCGCCCTGTATTCCCAGCCGGGGCGGTACGGATTGACGGTCGTGGAAGGTTACCTGACGAGCAATCGCTTCGACGCGCGCATCGTCAAGGACGCTCACGAGGAAGACGACTACTGCGACGCGCCGGGCGCGCAGGTCACCGAGGCGCTCCCGTTCCAGGCGACCCTCACGATCGACAACCCGCACGACGTCGACTGGATCAAGTTTCATCTGCCGGCCGCGCAGCCCGTTCGTATTCGCACCGCGGCCCTGCCGGCCGTGGCGTTACAGGACTCGAGCGACATCGACGTCTATCTGCTGCACGACAACGGCGCGGGAAATCCACCCGACTCGCTCGGCGCGTACGCCCACGCTGGCTCGACCATCGACACGACGTTCGGTTTCCCGTTGGCCTTGGCGGCCGGTGACTACTACGCCGTCGTCGTGGATTTCGCGGGCGTGCCGACGCCCTACGCCATCTGCATCGGCAACTGCGCCTCGTTTCCGGCCCCTCCCACGCCGGTGAGCCCCGCTGAGGTTCAGGCCGCTGAGCGTCGTCGCACGGCGCTGGAGGCGACCGCCCGGCGCTTCGAAGAACGGCACCCCCAATGACCAACGGCGTGCTCGAGTGCTTCCGTTGCCACACGCCGATCCCGGAGAACAGCCGATTCTGTCTGTCGTGCGGGGCGGATGTCTCGGGCGGGGACGGGCCGACCAGCACGAGCAGCAGCGACGTGGTGCAGGAGCGCCTGCGGCGCGTGCTCGAGGGCAAGTACCGCATCGAGCGCCTCCTCGGGAAGGGCGGGATGGGGGCCGTGTTCCTGGCGCACGATCTCACGCTGGAGCGCGCAGTCGCGATCAAGGTGCTGCCGCCCGACGTCGCGCAGGACGAACAGCTCGTCCGTCGCTTCCAGCAAGAAGCCAAGACGGCGGCCAAGCTCGACCATCCGAACATCATCCCCATCTACCGGGTCGAGAGCGAGGGTGGCCTCAACTACTTCGTGATGAAATACATCTCGGGGAGCTCGCTCGAGGACGTGCTCGAGAAGCACCAGCCCCTGTCCGTGCCCGACATCCAGCGCATCCTCTGGGAGGCGGCATGCGCCCTGGGTCATGCGCACCAGCGGGGCGTGGTGCACCGGGATGTGAAGCCCGCGAACATCATGTTCGACCACGATGGCCGGGTGATGCTCACCGATTTCGGGATTTCCAAGGCGCTCCAGGCAGCGACGGGCTTCACGGCCACCGGGATGATCATCGGCACGCCGCACTACATGGCGCCGGAGCAGGGTAAAGGCGCGCCGGTGGACGGCCGCGCCGACCAGTACTCCCTCGGCGTGGTCGGCTATCGTATGCTCACCGGCGAGCTGCCCTTCGGCGGCGACTCGGTCCACACGATCATCTACAAGCACATCTACGAGGAGCCGCCGCTGGTGAACACCAAGCGGCCGGGCACTCCCGGCTCCCTCAGCGCCGCCATCGCACGGTCCCTCTCCAAGGAGCCGGAGCTGCGCTTCCCCTCGATGGAGGACTTCGCGACCGGCGTCTGGCCCGAGCAGCCCGTGGCGTCACCCACCAAGGGCCGCGCCGCGTCTCCCTCTCGGTCGCGTCTCAAAACCACCGCCGACGCGCCCACGGAGATCACCGGGAGGCCTCCGCCCGCCCCTCCCCCCCCGCCCACCGCTCCCATGTCTGGGGCGAAAGTGCGGCCGGCACGGCGGTCTCGAGCTCCCGTTGTAATCGGGCTCGTGGTCCTCGCCGCAGGTTTTGGGGGATACGTCCTGTTGAGGCCCGAACGGAGCGGGGAGCAGGGAGCGGTTCCCTCCGTGAGGCCCGCTGCTCCATCGGTCGATACGGTTCGGATTCAGGATACCGTGCGTGTCCCGGTCCAGGCGACCGCGCAGTCGAACCGGCGCACGGAGCGGGCCAAGCCGCGCCAGGCAACGCCCGCGGCGGAGGTGCGAGGCTTTCTCACGATCGCGTCCGACCCTTTCGGTCAGGTGTACATCGACGGCGTCGACGCCGGGCAGACCCCGGTGGTCGAGTACCCCGTCAGGCCCGGCCGTCACACGATCCGGATCGAGCACGCCGGGTTCAAGACAGTGGCCGAAATGGTGCAGGTGGACGGGAGCAACACGGTTCGCAAGCGCTACACGCTGCTTCCCGAGTGAGCCGCCCGAGCCGCCGTCTCGACGCCCTCGCGGTGCTCGCGGCCCTTGCGATGCCGGCGGTCGCGGACGCGCAGGGTGTTCAGAACGCGACGTTGCGACGCGCGCAGCAGGCCTACGACAACCTCGAGTACCGCCAGGTGCTGTCGCTCGCGCAGGGAGCGCTGCGCGAGCGGCTGACGGGCGTCGAGCGCGCGCGAGCGTACGAGCTGCTGGGATTCTCCTACGCCGCCCTGGACTCGATCCTCAAGGCAGTCGACGCCTTCAAGCAGGTCGTTCTGCTCGACCCCGAGCGACAGCTCGATCCCAACCGGGTCTCACCCAAGGCATACAGCGCATTCGACGTGGCGCTGCGTCAGGTGCTCCTGGTCCGCCAGCTCCGGGTGGACAGCAGCAGCTTCGTAGGTGGACGAGGTGCCGTGCCGATCCGGTTCACGGTAACGCAGCCGGCGCGCGTAGTCACGCGGGCGATCGGAGGCTCCGGCGCCGGAAGCTTCCTGGTCGA
>Ga0066652_100001368_pt1 | contig 12633 bp, 9 predicted proteins | sample GraSoiAngelo_101_FD_71413 | JGI IMG/M metagenome (GOLD analysis project Ga0066652, IMG submission 71413) | Grasslands soil microbial communities from the Angelo Coastal Reserve, California, USA - 14_0903_02_30cm | ecosystem: Environmental > Terrestrial > Soil > Grasslands | place: USA...
TCCCGCTCGATCGGCATGTTCATGACAATATCCTATCACCTTGATTCGTGGCGGCGGAGGCGGCGCGCCCGCGCTCGATCGTCTCCAGCATTCGTTCGAGCGTTTCTAGCCGGTCCGCGTCGGCGGGCCGCTTATCCCAGCGTAGGCGGTTGATGCGGGGAAAGCGCATGGCAAGGCCCGATTTGTGTCGCGTCGAGCGCTGCAGTCCCTCGAACGCCACCTCGAGCACTAGCCCCTGCTCGGCCTCGTGCACCACTTCGCGTACCGGGCCGAACCGCTCTACCGTGTTGCGGCGGACGAACCGGTCGATCTGAAGGAGCTCCTCGTCGGTGAAACCGAAATAGGCCTTGCCCACCGGCACCAGCACCTCGCCATCGTCGCCCTTGGCCCAGACTCCGAAAGTATAGTCGGAATAATAGGACGAGCGCTTGCCGTGGCCGCGCTGGGCGTAGATCAGCACGGCGTCGACGATGAACGGATCGCGCTTCCACTTCCACCAGAGGCCCCTGGGGCGGCCGGGCACATAGGGCGCATCGCGCCGCTTGAGCATGATGCCCTCGACCGCGTCGGCATCCGCGCCTGCGCCAGCCGCCGCCGGATTCTGTCGCGCGGCGATGAGATCATCCCACGTGACGAACGTCACCAGCGGCGAGAGATCGACGCGCGCATCGTCCAGGCGGGGGACGAACTGTTCGAGCCGCGCGCGCCGCTCGACGAACGGACGCTGGCGCAGGTCTTCCTCGCCGTCGACCAGGAGATCGTAGACGCGCAGATGGGCGGGAAATTCGGCCAGGAGCTTGGGGCTGACCGTCTTGCGATTGAGCCGCTGCTGCAGCACGTTGAAACTTTGCACGCGTCCCTCGCGCATGATCAGGAGCTCGCCGTCGATTGCGCCGGCGCGCCGCAACGAATTGGTCAGGTCGGGGAAGCTAGCCGAAATATCCTCGCCCGTGCGCGAGTAAAGCCGCGCAATGGATCTACCGTCCTCGCCGGTGCCGGCAACGGCTTGGACGCGAATACCGTCCCATTTCCATTCGCCCAAAAAATCCTTGGGATCGAGCGCGCCGAGATCGCTCTCCTCGATCGCATGGGCGAGCATCGGCGGTCGGAAAGGAGCGGGATCGTGGCTCGTCGGTTTGTCGCCACGTCCGTCGAGCCAGGCGAACAGTTCGAGATAGGGCGGCCGCATGGCGGGCCAGATCAACTCGATCTCTTGCGGGTCCTTGTCGCCGAGTGCAGCGGCCGCGGTCTTCGCCAGACGGGCAGAGACGCCGATCCGCAACTCGCCGGTCACAACCTTCAGCAGCGCCCAACGGCCGGTCTCGTCGAGCTGGTCGAGCCAACGCGCGAGATGTCCCGGCAGATCGGCCTTGCTCAACGAGGAGAGCGCGATGACCACCGAAGACAACAACAGCTCGCCATCTTGCCGCGGATCGGCGGCGTTCGGTCCGCGCATCTGCGCCGCGGAGGCGGAGCGCTCGGCATCGCCTGGCTCCGGCGCTCCATCGGACTGCATGCGTGCTTTCCACATCAATGCGACAGTCTCGGAGAGGTCGCCGACATAATCGTAGGACAATTCGAACAGTACCGGATCGACCCGCTCCGCGATCAGGGCGCGCAGCATGCTCGGCTTTGCGTGCTGAAAAGTCAGCCCGCCGGTAAGCGCCGCAAGCGCGTAGCCGCGCTCCGGATCGGGGGTGCTGCGGAAATAATCCGTCATCAGCCGCAGTTTGTTGTTGCGGCCCGGCTCATAGGCGAGGCGATTGAGCAATTCGGCGAAGCGATTCATCACGCCTCGCCGGGATTTTCGGACAGGCCGTCGGCCTCGTCCTCATCGCCGTAGCCGACGATATCCAGCGCCCGTGCCTGCAGCCCTTGGGTCGCGCTCCAGTGCACCAGGGCTTCTTCTTGGCCGTGCGTGACCCACACCTCGGAGGCGCCCGTCGCGGCGATGGTCGCGGTAAGGCCGTCCCAGTCGGCGTGATCGGAAATCACCAGCGGCAATTCGACCAGATGCTGGCGCGCGCGCGCCCGCACGCGCATCCATCCCGAGGCAAAGCAAGTCACCGGATCGGGGAAGCGCCGGGACCACAAGTCCCTCAATGTCGAGGGAGGACAGAGCGTAATAGCGCCGGCGAGTTCCGCCTTGTTCGCGTTGCGCGCGAGCTCGACCCGTCCAAGCCCGATGCCGCGGCTCTGGTAATAACGCGTGACCTTCTCCATTGCCCCATGGACGTAGATCGTCTGGTCGTATCCAGCCGCGCGGAGCATCGCGATCACGCGCTGCGCCTTGCCGAGGGCATAGGCGCCGACGAGATGCGCACGCTCGGGAAAGAGGCCGACAGAACGCAGCAGTTTTGCAATTTCGGCTTCGGGGTTGCCGTGGCGGAAGACCGGCAGCCCGAAAGTGGCCTCGGTGATGAACGTGTCGCACCGGACCAGCTCGAATGCGGCGCAGGTCGGATCGGCGACGTTCTTGTAGTCGCCGGAGGCGACCACGCGTAGCCCGTTTGCCGCGACGGCGACCTGCGCCGAGCCAAGCACGTGGCCGGCGGGATGCAACGTCACCCGTGCGCGCCCGAGCGTGACGGTCTCGCCGTAGCGAATCGCTTGTGTCGAACCGGCAAAGCTTTCGCCGTAGCGCAGGCGCATGAGATCGAGCGTCTCCTGCGTGGCAAGCACGGCGCCATGGCCGGGCCGGGCGTGGTCGCCGTGAGCGTGTGTAATGACGGCTTTTTCCACTGTCGCCGTCGGATCGATATGGAAGCCGCCGATCCTGCAGCAGATCCCGGCGGGTGTTCGTAGGAGAATGTCCTCGGGCCGCATAGCTCTGAGATATGATGCGAATGACGCAATGACAGGTGCACTCGGCCGAACCGGTCCCCCGTCGCGCGAGAAAGGATACGACCGTGAGCGATGTCTTGAAGGCGGCTCCGCAGGTGACGATAGCCTCCGTCGCGAGCGCCGCCCTCGCGCTACCGAGGCTGTGCACCGGCGCGTTCGTGAAGAGGGCGCTTGCGATCAGCCTGCAACTAAACACCGCGCGCCCCGTTCCCTGGGCATGAACGTGCTCGCTTCGGCCTCGCTTCTGCCCGAACCGTTTTTGCGTTGGTTCGCCGGCCGCGGCTGGACTGTGCGCGCACACCAGCTTGAGCTTCTGGCGAAGGCGCGCGCCGGCCGTTCCGTGCTGCTGATCGCGCCCACCGGAGCGGGCAAGACGCTGGCGGGCTTCTTGCCGAGCTTGGTGGAGCTCAGCGCGGCATTCTCGGCCGGCCGGGCGCCGCCGAGGTCGCGTCAGCCCGTCTCCACCGGTCGAGGGATCAGGTGCGAAGGCGGGCTCCACACCCTCTACATCTCTCCGCTGAAGGCGCTCGCCGTCGACATCGCCCGTAACCTGGAGCGGCCGATCGCTGAAATGGGATTGCCGATCCGCATCGAGACGCGCAGCGGCGACACGCCCGCATCGAAGCGCCAGCGCCAGCACCGCGATCCGCCGGAGATCCTGCTCACCACGCCCGAGCAGCTCACGCTGATCTTGGCCTCCCCCGACGCGCCCTATCTGTTCGGCTCGCTCAAGCGGGTGGTACTCGACGAGCTGCACGCGCTGGTGACATCGAAACGCGGCGATCTGCTGTCGCTTGGATTGGCGCGGCTGTTCGCGCTCGCGCCCGATCTCACGAGCGTCGGACTGTCCGCGACCGTGGCCGAGCCCGACGATCTGCGCCGCTTTCTCGTGCCGCAGCGTCCCGGCATGGCCCTCGCCGATCTCGTCGTGGCGCGGGGCGGGGCCGCTCCCGACATCGTCATGCTCGACACCGCTGAGCGATTGCCTTGGGCCGGTCATACCGCTCATCACGCGCTCGACGAGATCTATCGGTTGATCAGGAGCCACAAAACCGCGCTCATCTTCGTCAACACGCGCAGCCAAGCCGAGAGCGTGTTCCAGGAGTTATGGCGCCTCAATGAGGATGCGCTTGCCATCGCACTCCATCATGGCTCCCTCGACGTGGCGCAACGCCGCAAAGTCGAGGCGGCGATGGCGCAAGGCAAGCTGTGCGCGGTTGTCGCTACCTCCTCGCTCGACCTCGGCGTGGACTGGGGCGACGTTGATCTCGTCGTCAATATCGGTGCACCCAAGGGCGCTTCGCGTCTTCTCCAGCGCATCGGTCGCGCCAACCACCGCATGGACGAGCCTTCGAAAGGCGTGTTGGTTCCGGCCAATCGCTTCGAGGTGATCGAATGCGCCGCGGCGCTCGCGGCCATTGCCGATGATGCGCAGGACACTCCTTCGGCGCGCACCGGTGCGCTCGACGTGCTTGCGCAACACCTGCTGGGCTCAGCCTGTGGCGAGCCATTCCTCAGCGACGAGCTGTACGCCCAGGTGAGGAGCGCCGCCCCCTATGCAGGGCTTGCCCGCGCCGACTTCGACGCCGTCCTCGATTTCGTCGCCACCGGCGGCTACGCGCTCAAAGCCTATGAACGCTTCGCCAAGATCAGACAAGCCCAGGATGGCCGCTGGCGCGTGGCCCACCCCATGATCGCGCAACGCTATCGCATGAATGTCGGCACCATCGTCGAGGCCGATATGCTCAAGGTGAGGCTCGTGCGCTCGCGTGCCTCGAAGATGATTCCGCGCGGCGGGCGGCTTTTGGGCGCAGTCGAGGAACATTTCATCGAGACGTTGGTGCCCGGCGATACCTTCGTTTTCGCCGGCGAGATCCTGAGATACGAGGCGCTGGTCGAAGACGAGGTCTATGTTTCGCGGGCCGCCGCCGAGGAGCCCAAGGTGCCGTCCTACGAGGGCGGAAAATTTCCCCTCTCGACCTATCTCGCCGACCGCGTAAGAAAAATCGTTTCTGATCGGGACGAATGGCGATCGCTGCCGTACCAGGTGCGCGAATGGTTGCAGATCCAGGAGCGACGGTCGCTCCTTCCGCGGCCGCGCCAATTGTTGGTCGAGACTTTCCCGCGCGCGGACAAGCATTATTTCATCTGCTATCCCTTCGAGGGGCGGTTGGCGCATCAAACGCTCGGCATGCTGCTCACGCGCCGGCTCGAGCGGGCCCGGCTTCGTCCGCTCGGCTTTGTGGCGAATGAATATGCGCTGGCGATCTGGGGCCTCGGTGACGTCGCACAGGAAGCCGGCCGCGGCGAGTTATCGCTGGCGACATTGTTCGACGAGGATATGCTCGGCGACGATCTCGAAGCCTGGCTTGGCGAATCGGCGCTGATGAAGCGCACCTTCCGAACCTGCGCGATCATCGCGGGCCTGATCGAACGCCGCTTCCCGGGCAAGGAGAAGTCGCGCCGGGAAGTGACGATCTCGACCGATCTCGTCTACGACGTGTTGCGTCGCCATCAACCCGATCACATCCTCTTGCGCGCGGCCCGCGCGGACGCCGCGACGGGTCTGCTCGACATTCGCCGTCTAGGCGAGATGCTCTCGCGCATTCGCGGCCGAATCATCCATCGACCGCTCGACCGCGTCTCGCCGCTCGCGCTGCCGGTGATGCTCGAAATCGGCCGCGAATCGGTTTACGGCGAAGCATCCGAAGTGCTGTTGGCGGAAGCCGAGGCGCAGCTCGTGAAAGAGGCGTTGGAGTGAGTGGAGCGAGCACACAAGGAGCAGCGGTGGCCGGTCACGATGACGGCCGCGGCGGGACGGGCCGAACAGAGGTGGAGATCGCCGCTGTAGCGCTCGTCCTCGATTGTACCGGCGCGCTCTATTGGCCCGATGCGGGGCTACTCGCCATCTCCGACCTACATCTGGAGAAAGGTTCGAGCTTCGCGGCGCGCGGCGTGCTGCTGCCCCCCTATGACACCGCGACCACCTTGGCGCGGCTTGCCACCATCATTGCTCGCTACGCGCCGCAGACGGTGGTCGCGCTGGGCGACAGCTTTCACGATGGGCACGGCGCCGCTCGCATGTTGGCGCCCGACCGCGACGCGCTTCGGGTGCTCCAGCGCGGCCGCGAATGGATCTGGATCGCCGGCAACCACGATCCCGATCCGGCGATCGGGATGGGCGGCAGTTTCGGCGCCGTGCTTGCCCTCGGCGCGCTGAGCTTCCGGCACGAGCCTAGCGGTGCCGCGGGCGAAATCGCCGGCCACCTGCATCCGGTTGCGCGGGTGAGCGGGCGAGGCTGCAGCATCACTCGACGCTGCTTCGCGAGTGACGGCATGCGCTTGCTCATGCCGGCGTTTGGCGCCTTTGTCGGCGGGTTGAACGTGGGGGAGCGTGCCGTCGCCGATGTTTTCGGCACCTTCGCTTTCACGGCTTACGTGCTCGGGGAGGGGCGGATCTATGCTCTCCCCGCCGCGCGATGTGTCGGGGCGTAAGCCCTCGCTCCCTTCGTGTCGCACCTCGACTGCAGCCTCTTGAACCGGGTTCGCCGCAGCCAGGCCGCAGTCATGAGGTGGACCTCGGGGGATCTTGTGTGATGCGCATTAATCCCGCCGAAAAACGATGGATGCGAACCAGCCGGTGGCGATTGCCATCATCGCGGTAGCGAGCCCGTAGAGCACCCCGTGCTCGCGCGCGGCGGCGGTGACAACCTGCTCAAAACCGGATTTGTAGACCTCGAACGGAGCAGGCGTGCGTGCGATCTGTGCGCCATCGACGAACAGCCGGACATCAACCTCATACGTACCGACTGGCACCTCGGCCGGCAACGGAATGGAGGCGCGGAACAAAGCCGGGGCGAGGAACGTCACCCCATTCGAAGCTTCGCGGTAGAGTCCCTGCTCGGTCTTGATTTTGATGAAGGCGAGACGGAAGGGATCATCGCTGGCGGCATCGGCGATATTGATGCTAGCCCGCTGCAGCAATGGAATGTTATCGAGGCCGAGCTGCAGGCGGCGCAGCGTTTCGGTGTTTGTGATGGCGTCGAGGGGCCGGTTTGAGAGCACGGCGAGATAGGCCGGCGCATTCTCCAGCACGCGCGAATCGGCGTTCACCCACAGGCCGAGTATCCGCTCCTTGCGGAAGGTCATCATGGTTTGTCGCGGCCCGGTAACCGTGACGATGATGTCATAGCCAGCGCGCCGCGGGCGGGACGCTGCATCCTGCTCGATTCCGCCGAACAGCACGAGTTCTTCGCCGACGAAATTCGACGTTATCATCACGCGATGGTTGGAAAGCGAGGCGACCAGCCGCTCCCCTGCGGCAGGTGCAGCCGATGCGATGAGCGCACTAAAAGCGGCCGCGAAAGCAGCTAAAGAAATGCGCGTCATATGTCGCCATCCATCGCGCGGACGGAATAGAGGGTCTCGGGTGGCAGGACCAGATTGACGGCAAAACGAATTCCGACCGCGAGTACGAGCAGGCCGAGCAGGAGGCGCAGCCGCTCGCCGCTCATCTTCTGTCCGGCGCGCGCGCCGAACTGCGCCCCGACCACTCCGCCAACCATTAGAAACAGCGCGAGCAGCGCGTCGACAAGGTGGTTGACGGCTGCGTGCATGACCGTGGCGGAAGCCATGGTCACCAGGGTGAGGACCATCGACGTGCCGATGACCGTCGCGGTGGGCACCCGCAGCACGTAGATCAGCATCGGCACCAGCAAAAAGCCGCCGCCGATGCCCATAACTGCCCCGACAAAACCGATAATGAAGCCGATCCCCCAGACCGGAATCGCGGAGACATAGATGCGCGAGCGCTTGAAGCGCAGCTTGAGCGGCAATCCATGGATCCAGGTGTGGCTGCCGGGCCTGCGCAGCTCGACCGGCTTACCTTGCCGCGCGCGGAAGATGGCGCGCACGCTCTCGGTCACCATCAATGCGCCGACGATGCTAAGGAGAAGGACGTAGGAGACACCGATGGTGATATCGAGCTGACCGATCGCGCGCAGCGTCGTGAACAGCCAGACCCCGAAGGCGGTGCCGACGATGCCGCCGGCGAGCAGCATGAAGGCGAGCGCGAGATCGATGGCCTTACGATGCCAATAGCTGATCGCGCCGGACATGGAGGACGCGGCAATGTGACCGGTCACGCTCGCCACGGCAACCGCCGGCGAGATGCCGAGGAAAATCAGCAGCGGAGTCATGAGAAATCCGCCGCCGATGCCGAACATGCCGGAGATGAAGCCGACCGCGAGCCCCATGGCCAGGATGACGAAGACGTTGACCGGCAGGTCTGCGATCGGGAGATAGATCTGCAAGGCGTGCGGTCCTTGGCTCTCTGCCGCAGGACAGCTCGTAGCTGGCGCCTGCGAAAAGCTGGCGAGTCTCGACCGTATCGCGGCGCCAGCCGCAAACGGCCGTCTAACGAATCGCGGCAACGATCGGCAGGAGCCGATGTCCGCTAATCGTGGCGAGAGGGCATCGCCAGCACGACGCCCGCGAAATGAGCTCAGGACTGAGCGGACACGCGAGCCATTCTACCGATGTTCGCCGCGCACACTACGCCCTGACACTTTCTTATTGCGCAGGACGAGGCATGGCAAGGTCGAGGTTGGTGCCAACTGCGGAAGGCACGGGCCTGACGGACGCGGCTGATGCCGCAGTCGCGGCCACGGTGCCGTTCGAGAACGGAACCTTTCCGGTCACGTCCAAGTCGAGCGCCGATCGAAGATGCAAGGGATCGGCCGCCGATGCGGCGAGGGCGGGATCGCCGCCGCTGGCCAGTTCCGGAACGGTGCTGGGCACGATATCGGGGCCGACGTTGCTAGGAGTTACTAGGACCGTTTCAGCGGAAGGGCTGACCATGATTCTCGCGATCTGCAGTAACCCAAGCGCGATGAGAACGGCGGCGGTTGCGCCAATCAAGACGTGCAGCCTTGCGATGCCACCGGCCGCTACGAGAACAGCAGCTTGTGTGGCGGCGGTGGTATCTTGGGCCGTTGCGACATCTCCGTTCCCCGCCTGTGCAGCGCGTCGCGCTGCGGCGATCAGATCCGACCTCCCGCCCGGATCCGGCATAACTGATAACTTGGCGCCGCCAATCCTGGAGTCGGACGCCAGCACCTCGTTCGCGTCGCCGAGCGAGATGTCGCACTGTGCGGCATCGCGCGCGACCTGACGGGTCCGCGAGCTTACTCCGATAACTTGCCACGGAACGTCGGATGTCATTCCCGCATCAATATTCGCCCACGTGCAGCGGGGAGCCGGACCTCGTCTGGGCCGGTCCTCGTTGGCAGGTAGTGGTAGGCTGCGGCTTAAAGCCCTCGGGCAGTGTTTGTCGTTCGGGTAAACAGACGGTTAAGGTTTGCGCCGCGTGGAGGCTTGCAGCCTCACATGCTCGTCGCGCAAGCTGGGGCGATCAACAGGGTTCATCATGAACGTTCTCAACCTCCCGCGCCCCGGCTGGATGACCGAGGATCTCGTGCTGCTCGAGGAGCAGGCACGGCGCTTCATCGCGACCGAGTATGTGCCGCACCTGGAGAGCTGGAACGAGCAGGGCATGTATGACCGCGAGGTCTGGACGAAAGCCGGCGCGGCCGGACTCCTCTGCCCGGCGATGCCTGAAGAGTACGGCGGCGCCGGTGGCTGCTTTGCGCACGAAGCGGTGATCGGCCGGGAATTGAGCCTCGCGGGTTTCGACTCCTTCGGCGCGCCCCTGCATTCCGGTATCGTCGCGCCTTACATCCTCCACTACGGCACCGAGGAGCAAAGGCGCCGTTGGTTGCCAAAGCTCATTACCGGCGAGCTCATCGGGGCCATCGCCATGAGCGAGCCCGGGACCGGCTCCGATCTGCAAGGCGTGCGCACAACGGCGAAAAAATCGGGAAATGGCTATCTGCTCAACGGCTCGAAGACTTTCATCACCAATGGCCAGCACGCCAATCTGATTATTGTCGTGGCCAAGACGGATCCCAGTGCAGGTGCGAAGGGCGTATCGCTGATGGTGGTTGAAACGGAGGATGCGCCCGGCTTTCGCCGCGGCCGTAAGCTCAAGAAGCTGGGGCTCGACTCCGCCGACACCTCCGAATTGTTCTTCGAAGACGTGAAGTTGCCGGGGGAGAACTTGCTCGGGAGGGATGAAGGGCAGGGATTCGCACAGCTCATGACCGATCTCCCGCGCGAGCGCCTCATCGTTGCGGTGCACGCGCAGGCGATGATCGAGCGAGCGCTGGCGCTGACGCTCGACTACGTCAAGCAGCGTCAGGCATTCGGCAAGAAGATCATCGAGTTTCAGAACACCCAGTTCGTGCTGGCAGAATGCAAATCGGAGGCCACCATCGCACGGGTGTTTCACGATCACTGTATCGAGCGCTACCTCGGCGGCACGCTCGATACCGTCACGGCTTCGATGGCAAAGTATTGGCTTACCGACCTGCAGGGAAAGATCATCGACCGTTGCCTGCAGTGCTTCGGCGGCTATGGCTATATGGAGGAATTTCCCATCTCACGGATGTATCGTGACGCGCGAGTGTCACGTATCTACGCAGGCACCAATGAGATCATGAAGCTTCTGATCGCAAGAAGCCTGTGACGATCGGAGCCCGGCGATATGGCCGTCGCAGCGCTTGGCATGCTCGCGCGGTTACGGCGGCTCCCAGGAACGAGCGGGAAGGGGAGAAGGAGATGCCGAAGATCGAGATTGCCCAGATTCCGGCACAACCGATTGCGTCCTATCCGAAAGAATTCGCCCCGGTCATTTCCGGGCGCGAAAAGCAAAAGATTGGTGATGCGGCGGGCTTGACGCAATTCGGCGTCAATATCACGCGCATCAAATCGGGCTCGGCCTCCGCGCTGCGGCACTGGCACGAACAGGAGGACGAGTTCATCTATCTGCTCGAGGGCGAGTTGGTCCTGCAGGAGGACGCGGGGGAGACGGTACTTAAGGCGGGTGATGCCGCGGGCTTCAGGGCCGGCAGCGGCGTTGCGCATTGCCTCGTCAATCGCTCCAGGCACGATGCGGTTTATCTTGAGGTTGGCACGCGTGCCGAAAGCGAGAGGGTGCATTACCCCGACGTCGATTTCATGATGGAGCGCGACAGAACCGGTCGACGCTATTTCCGCAAGTCGGGCGAGCCAATCCGCGATTGAGCCGCGCAGGGAAAAACGACAGTGCCGAAGATAGATGTTGCCAAAGCAACGGTGCGCACCAAGGGCCGCTATCCCGACCCGTGGGGGGCGATCACCGAAGGCCGCGAGAAGGCCGCACTCGGCGATGTCGTGGGGCTCACGCAGTTCGGGGTCAATCTCACGCGACTAAAGCCGGGCGCCGCCTCGGCGCTGCGTCACTGGCACGAGGCCGAGGACGAGTTCGTCTACGTGCTCGAAGGCGAGATCCTGCTGATCGAGGATGGCGGCACGACCGTGTTGGAACCAGGCGACGCTGCGGGCTTCAAAGCGGGCGTCGCAAATGGCCACCATCTCGTCAACAAATCCAAACGGGACGCGGTCTACCTCGAGGTCGGCACGCGGGCCAAGCGTGAGCGCGCGCACTACCCGGACGTCGACCTGGTTTACGACAAGGACGAAAGCGGCTTTCGGTTTTCACGCCGATCGGGCGAGCCTTACCCGAAGACGGGTGGATAGGACGATCCTCAGAGATTGCCGATCTTTATATCGGGAGGCGCGTCCCCAATTGCCCTCTCTTGCAACCGCCGTGTAAGGTCGCGGCCCTTTTCTCTCGGACCACTCCATGGCTCGCGACCAAGTCGACATGACACCGATCGAAACGCGCGAGGATCTCGTCGCGTGGTTCGAGGCGGGCAGCAAACCCAGGTCGCACTTTCGCATCGGCACCGAGCACGAGAAGTTCGCGTTTACGGTCGAGGGCTACAACCCCGTTCCCTACGAGGGACGCCGCGGCATCCGTGCGCTGCTCGAGGGCATGCAACATCTGCTCGGTTGGGAGCCAATCGTCGAGGCGGGAAACATCATCGGTCTTTTTGACGTGACCGGTGGCGGCGCCATTTCGCTCGAGCCAGGCGGGCAGTTTGAGCTTTCGGGCGCACCGGTCGAGACCGTGCATCAGACCTGCTCCGAGCTCATGGCGCATCTCGCGCAAGTGAAGGAAGTCGCGCGTCCGCTCGGCATCGGCTTTCTCGGCCTCGGCATGATCCCGACCTGGAGCCGGGCGCAGATTCCAATGATGCCCAAAGGGCGTTACCGCATCATGACGGCTTACATGCCGAAGGTGGGGAAACTCGGCCTCGACATGATGTACCGCACCTGCACCGTGCAGACGAACATCGACTATTCCTCCGAAGCGGACATGGTGAAGAAGCTGCGGGTCTCGCTTGCGCTGCAGCCGGTTGCAACGGCGATGTTCGCCAATTCGCCCTTCACCGAGGGTAAGCCCAACGGCTTTCTCTCATTCCGCTCCGAGATCTGGCGCGATACCGACCCCGACCGCTCCGGGATGCTGCCCTGGGCATTCGAGCCCGGCATGGGGTTCGAGCGTTACGTCGATTACGCCCTGAGCGTGCCGATGTACTTCGTCAAGCGCGGCGAGCGTTATATCGACGTTGCCGGCCAATCATTCCGCGATCTCATGGCGGGAAGACTTGAGGGCCTTCCAGGCGAGCACGCCACCATCTCCGACTGGGCCAACCACGTCTCCACGATTTTTCCGGAGGTGCGCCTCAAGCGTTATCTGGAAATGCGCGGCGCGGACGGCGGTCCATGGCGCCGCTTGCCGGCACTTCCGGCCTACTGGGTCGGGATTCTCTACGATGATGATTC
>Ga0066652_100001370_pt1 | contig 12630 bp, 12 predicted proteins | sample GraSoiAngelo_101_FD_71413 | JGI IMG/M metagenome (GOLD analysis project Ga0066652, IMG submission 71413) | Grasslands soil microbial communities from the Angelo Coastal Reserve, California, USA - 14_0903_02_30cm | ecosystem: Environmental > Terrestrial > Soil > Grasslands | place: USA...
TCGAATAGGCGCTGGACGACCGGCCCGCCGCGCAGAAAGACGACGCGGTTGCCGTTGGTGCGCGAGCGGGCTTGGATCTGGAGCATCGTGCGCAGGCCGGTCGAGTCCATGAACTCCAAAGCGCTGAGGTCGACGATGATGCGGCCGGAATTCGTCTGCTCGACCCGGCGCATCTCGTCTTGCACCGCTTCGACGCCCCCAAGATCCAACTCGCCGTACAACGCCACGACGTGCTCGTCCTCCTGCCGGCTGCTCCGAATGGTGAGCGGACCATGCTCGATCGTCACCACCGGCCGATCCTCGGTAGTCATACAAGGCCTCCATCCGTTCCGTGCAGCTCATGTATGCGAGCCATAGAGCGCTGTGCCGGGAAAGCGCAGCGCCGCTGGCTGAACTGAAACGAGGAAGTTCATTTTACGCTCGCGCTCACGGTCGTCAAATGGCGAGCCCGAGCCATCGGCGGGTGTCAGCACGCCGGTGAGCGGGTAGAGGAGTTTGCCGTGCTCGATCAAGAGGTACGCGATCCCGAATCGCTCAAGGACCGGTCTGTCCACCGGGAGCGTCCGGTGGGGGGATACGCGATTCTTCTCGGAGTCTTCGCGGGGCTGGCCGGTGGCTTTGCGGCATGGCTGTCCAGATCCGGGCGCGAGCTGCCCGAGCGAGTCGCTCCCGGCGATCTGGCGCTGGTCACCGTGGCCACCCACAAGGCGTCCCGGCTGGTGTCCAAAGATCGCGTGACGAGTACCGTCCGGGCCCCGTTCACGCGCCTCGAAGGGGACGAGGACGGCGGAGACCTCAGCGAAGCGGCGCGCGGGACCGGTCTGCGACGCGCTATAGGCGAGCTCCTGATCTGTCCGTACTGCCTGGGGATGTGGATCGCCGCTGCGTTCACCGCCGGCCTGATCGTCGCGCCTCGCGCGACGCGCTGGACAGCTGCCGCCCTGAGCACGCTTTTCGGCTCCGACCTGCTGCAGATCGCCTACAAGAGGGCGGAAGCCGCACTCTGACGCCGCGCGTCCATCGGGCAGCGCCACGGCGCAACCTCGGGGTCGCGCAGGCGTTGAATGAACATGGTGCGAAGCGCTCGAGTACTGGCGCTCACCGCGGTCGCGCTGGTCCTGGCCGCGGCGGCCGGGCCCGCGCGGGCCGATGTCTCGGGGCTCGGGCCCGGGGATTCGCTCGGCGCTCCCGCGGGTCCGATGCAGACCGGTGTGCAGTACTCGGGCGCCTTCACGAGCTCCGACGACAACGACCACGTGCTCTTCTCAGTGGCGACTCCGGACACGACCACGCGGTTCATCGTCACCAACACCTACGGCGGCTGCGCGGCCGACAACTATTGCCCGATCTGGGGCACGCTGTTGGACACCGCGGGTCGGCAGCTCGGCGGCGAGGGTAGTCAGGCCGGCACGGGACCCGTCGGGCCCGGAACCAGCGACTCCATCGTCTGGACCTTTCCGGCAGCGGGCAACTACATCCTGGTCCTAGAGAGCAACGGCGACCTCGCGACGTATCAGTTCCGCGTCGACGAAGTGACCGCCGGGGGAACTGGTGGCGGGGCCCCTGGGAGTGGCGGGTTGCCGGCGCTGCGCCCGATCACCCGCCTGCAAGCAGTCGGGCGGCAGCGCGGGACGGCCGCCCTGGCCCGACTCACGCTTCAGCCCCGGGCTACAAGCGTGCAGGCCGCCCTGCTCGCGGACGGGCGCCGGCTTGGGCGTTCCTCCTCGCGTCCTGTGCGCGTGGGCTACCTAACCCGCGGGCGCCTTGGCCCGGGCGTGGTGTCGCTGCGAGTTCCCCTGTTCGCCCACGTGCGGCGGGCCGTGGCCAGGCTGAAGAGCCTGCGGGTCAGGCTCGTGGTGACGGTGAGGCGCAGCGGATCGCGCCCGATCGTTCTCCAGCGGGCCGTGCTGCTCAGGTCACCCCCTCGGTAGCGATCGCAAGTGGCCAATCTTGCGCCCGGCGCCGCGTTATACCCGGCAGAGTGCACGAGTTCGCTTCCCTGATCCCGGTACCACCTCCGGTCGACCCGCCCGTCCGGCTCGGTCCGCTCGAGCTGGCCGGCCGCGCGATCCTGGCGTGTGGCTGGGGCATCGCGGCGATCGCCGCTGCGGCGCTGGTACTGGCCGGCGCCGTGGCAGCGGCCACCGTCGCCATGGCACTGGGGTTGGCCCAATGCGTGAGCGGCGTCCGCGACCGGATCGCCGCTCGCCCCCGAACCGTCTCCGCGCGAACCGCAGAGCTACCCACCACCGTCCCCAAGCCGGACCTCGGGTAAGCCTTCATGCCGCCCATGGCGCGCGTCGCCGGCCTCTCAGCCGCGTCGACCGAGCGCCGACCGACCGTCGGCGGGAGGTACCTCTACGCCGGTGATCGCAAGCTCTACGTGCGCGGCGTGACGTACGGGCCGTTCGCGCGCGACGAGGTGACCGGCGAGAGTTACGATCCCGAGTTCGTCGATCGCGACTTCGCGGCGATGGCCAAGCACGGCATGAATGCCATCCGCGTGTACACGGTGCCGCCGCGCTGGCTGCTCGACACGGCTCACCGCCACGGCCTGTTTGTGATGGTCGGGCTGCCGTGGGAGCAGCACGTAACGTTCCTCGACGACCGCGGACGCGCCCGGTCGATCGAGCGCCGCGTGCGTGAGGGCGTGCGAGCCTGCGCCGGGCATCCGGCTGTCCTCTGCTACGCGATCGGAAACGAGATTCCCGCGTCGATCGTGCGCTGGCACGGTCGCAGCCGCGTGGCGCGCCACCTGGAGCGGCTCTACCACGCCGCCAAGGACGAGGATCCCGGCGGGCTGGTCAGCTACGTCAACTTCCCGACCACGGAGTACCTCAGCCTGCCGTTCCTCGACTTCGTGTGCTTCAACGTCTACCTGGAGGACCGGGGGCGGTTGTCCGCCTACCTCACTCGCCTGCAGAACCTGGCCGGCGATCTCCCCGTGGTCATGGCGGAGATCGGCCTCGACAGCCGGAGAAACGGCGAGGAGCGCCAAGCGGAGGTGCTCGACTGGCAGGTGCGGACAGCCTTCGCCGCCGGGTGCGCCGGGGCCTTCGTGTTTGCCTGGACCGACGAATGGCACCGCGGCGGGTACGAAATCGAGGACTGGGACTTCGGGCTCACCACGCGCGAGCGTCGGCCCAAGCCGGCGCTGGATGCCGTGGGCACGGCCTTCGCCGAGATTCCGCTTCCGCCCGGCATCTCCGGCCCGTCGGCTTCCGTGGTGGTGTGCAGCTACAACGACGCCCCCACCCTGCGCGACTGCCTCGATGGCCTGGCCGAGCAGACGTACCTTGACTACGAGGTGATCGTGGTGGACGACGGCTCGACCGACGGGACGGGCGCGATCGCCCGCGACTACGACGTGCGTGTCATCGAGACCGAGAACCACGGGCTGAGCCGGGCTCGCAACACCGGCCTGGACGCCGCGACGGGTGACATCGTGGCCTTCGTGGACGGCGATGCACGCGCCGATCCCGACTGGCTGAGCTTCCTGGCCGCCCGTTTCGCCGGCAGCGAGGATGCCGCCGTCGGCGGGCCTAACCTTCCCTGGCCCGACGCCGGCCCCGTCGCGCAGGCGGTGGCGACCGCGCCGGGCGGACCCACGCACGTGCTGATCTCCGACGACGAGGCCGAGCACATCCCGGGCTGCAACATGGCGTTTCGCCGCGAGGTGCTGGAGGCCATCGGCGGGTTCGACCCGCAGTTCCGGGCCGCGGGCGATGACGTGGATGTGTGCTGGCGGTTGCGTGAGCACGGCTTTCGAATCGGCTTCACCCCCGCCGCCGTGGTGTGGCACCACCGCCGCGACACGATTCGCGCCTATGTGGCGCAGCAGCGCGGATACGGCGAGGCCGAGGGTCTGCTCGAGCGCAAGTGGCCGCAGAACTACAGCCCCGCGGGCCACCCGATGTGGACCGGTCGCCTGTACGGGAACGGATCCGCCCAGTACCACGGACAGCGCCGCTGGCGCGTCTACTACGGCATCTGGGGCACGAACCTCTTCCAGTCGATCTACCAGCCCGCCGATCGATTCCTGTCCGCACTGCCGCTGATGCCGGAGTACTACCTCCTGCTGGCCGCACTGCTGGGGCTGTCCCTGGGCGGGCTGCTGTGGACGCCGCTGTTGGCGGCCGCGCCGCTACTCGTATTGGCCGTGGGAGCCCTGCTGGTCGATGCGGCGCTGGGGGCCCGGCGGGCATCGGTGACGAGGTCAACGCCGTCGTCGGCCGCCCGGCTGCGGATCAGCGTGCTGGTGACAACCCTCTACCTCCTCCAGCCGCTGGCGCGGTTGTACGGTCGCCTGCGGCTGGGTCTCAGCCCGTTCCGCCGGCGCGGGCCCGCCGGCATGGTCGCGCCCATCCCTCGCACAGTGACGACCTGGAGCGAGGAGTGGGCGGCCCCCGAGGAGCGCCTGACGGAGATCGAGAAGCAGCTGCGCAGGAGCGGCGCGATCGCCCGGCGCGGCAGCGAGTACGCGCGCTGGGACCTCGAGGTCCTGAGCGGACCTCTCGGCGCCGTGCGGGTGCGGATGGCGGTGGAGGAGCACGGGGGCGGCCGCCAGCTCATGCGCTTCAGGTCCTGGCCCCGGCCCTCGGTCGCCGGCCTGGTGGTGGCCCTCGTGCTGGCGTTCGTCGCCGTCGCGGCTGGACTCGACCGGGCCTGGCCGGCCTGCGTCCTGCTGGGCGTCGCCGCGGCTGTCGTCCTCCTGCGAATCGCGCAGGAGTGCGCGGCGGCGTCGGCCATACTGACGCCGGTACTTCGGACGACGCCGAAGGCGGGGGAGCCGACGTGAGGCAGGCCCCGCGCTACAGCAACCGCACGCTCTTCCGCCGGCTGTTCGCCGAGACCCGGGGGGTGCGCAAGCCGATGCTCGCGCTCTTCGGCGTCGAGCTCCTGGCCACGCCCGCAGTGCTGCTCAGCCCGGTGCCGCTGGCGATCGCGGTGGACGATGTGATCGGCTCCGGGCACCTGCCGGGGGTTCTCGACGCGATCCTGCCGGGCTTCATCACCTCGTCCGACCTGGGCATCCTCGCTTTCGCCGCCTTCCTCCAGGTCTTCGTGGTGTTGCTCACGCAGCTGCAGGAGTCGGGCTGGTACGTCCTCAACGCGGTTGTGGGCGAGCGCCTGACCATCGGCTTCCGCGCGCGCCTGTTCGACCACGTGCAGCGGCTCTCGCTGCGCTTTCACGATCGCCGCGACACCCACGACTCGATCTATCGCATCCAGTACGACGCCGAGGCGCTCCAGCACGTCACCGAGGCGGCCTTCCCCTTCGTCTCGTCCACGCTTACGCTCGTGGCGGCGCTGTACGTGACCGTGCAGCTCGACTGGCTGCTCGCGCTCGTCGCCTTCGGGGTCATCCCGATCCTGTTCCTGCTCATCCGCTCCTACGAGAAGCGCGTTCGCCCCCGGTACTCCGAGCTCAAGGAGCTGCAGAGCGGCGCACTGGGCGTCGTGCAGGAGGTGCTCACCACGGTCCGGGTCGTCAAGGCGTTCGGCCGCGAGGATCGGGAGCAGGACCGGTTCATCCGCCAGTCGCGGAAGAGCATGCGCGCCCGGATCCGCCTCGCCTTCGCCGAGGGCGGGTTTGGCCTGCTCGTCAACCTCACCACAGGCATCGGCACCGCAGCGGTCCTCTACATCGGAGTGCGCCAGGTGCAGTCGGGAGCGCTGACCGTGGGCGGGCTGATCATCGTCATGAACTACCTGCTCCAGCTCTACGGGCCGCTCGAGACGATCAGCGAAAAGGTGGCCGACCTTCAGTCCGGCCTGGCCAGCGCCGAGCGGGCATTTGCCCTGTTCGACGAGTCGCCGGAGGTCGAGGACCTGGCTCACGGGCGCAAGCTGGCGCGCTGCCGCGGGGCGGTCGAGTTCCGCGACGTCTCGTTCGCCTACGACAAGTCCCATCCCGTGCTCCGCGACGTCTCCTTCGCCATCGAGCCGGGCACGCGGCTGGGCATCGCCGGGCCGACCGGAGCCGGCAAGACGACCCTGGTCAGCCTGATCACCCGCTTCTACGATCCGGTCGCCGGGCAGGTGCGGCTCGACGGCGTCGACCTGCGGGAGTACCGCCTGGCCGACCTGCGCCGGCAGTTCGCCATCGTGCTGCAGGAGCCCGTGCTGTTCTCCACCTCCATCGGCGAGAACATCGCCTACGCCGACCCGGATGCCGAGCAGAGCGCGATCGTGACCGCCGCCCGGGCGGCCAACGCCCATGACTTCATCACGGCGCTCCCGGAGGGCTACAGGACCCCGGTCGGGGAGCGGGGAATGCTGCTGTCGGGCGGCGAGCGCCAGCGGATCGCGCTGGCGCGAGCGTTCCTCAAGGACGCCCCGCTGCTCGTCCTCGACGAGCCCACGAGCTCGGTGGACGTGGCCACCGAGGCGACGATCATGGACGCCATGGAGCGCCTGATGCACGGTCGCACCACGTTCATGATCGCGCACCGGCTGAGCACGCTCGACGTCTGCGACGCCCGCCTTGAGCTGGAGGGTGGTCGCATCGCCGACTCCAGCGGACTGGACGAGGAGCTTCCTGCGCCTCGATGAGCGAGCGCGCCGACGAGTCGCGGGATATGCGCGATCGGAACGCGCGGCCGCTGCGGATCGCGGTTCTGGCCCGCGTGGCCATGGCGGTCCGACCCGGGGAGGGAGAGTCGATTGAGCAGCTCGTGTTCCTGCTCACCGAGGAGCTGGTACGACGCGGGCACGCGGTGACCCTCTTCGCCACCGGCGACTCGGAGACCTCGGCGGAGCTGCGTTCGCTGTATTCCCGCGGTTACACGCAGGACGCCAGCATTTGGGACTGGCGGCTGGCCGAGGCCATGCATGCCGCCAGGGCCTTCGAGCAGGCGGAGGAGTTCGACCTGATCCACAGTCACGCCCATCACTTCGCGCTGCCCTTCACGCGGCTGGTGCCCACTCCCGTGGTTACGACGTACCACGTCGAGCTGGACAAGGACATCGCGGGCGTGTACGCCCGCTGCCCCGAGGCTCGCCTCGTCGCTGTATCCGACTGGCAGCGCTCGACGCTGGCGGAAATCGCCGACGTCCCGGTCATCCCTCACGGGATCGACGTCGGCACGTTTCCCTTCGCGCCCGAGCGCGGCGACTACCTGCTGTTCCTCGGGCGCATGATCCCCGACAAGGCACCGGTCGATGCAATCCGGATCGCGCAGGAAGCGGGCATGCCGATCGTGCTCGCCGGTCCCCCTAGCGACTACTTCACCGAGGCGGTCGAGCCGCTCGTCGACGGGCATGCCGTGCGCTACGCCGGCGCGGTGGGTAACCACGAGCGCAATCGGCTACTCGCAGGCGCAGCGGCGCTGGTCTTCCCCATCAGCTACCCCGAGCCGTTTGGCCTCGTCATGGTGGAGGCCATGGCCTGCGGCACGCCGGTGGTGGCGACGGCGGTGGGAGCCGTGCCCGAGATCGTCGAGCCGGGCGTCACCGGGCACGTCGGCGCGACGGCCGCGGACCTGGTGGAGCTCGTCGCCGCGACGGTGGCGCTCGATCGTCGTCGAGTGCGCGCGCGCGCGGTGGAGCGCTTCGGTTACGCGCGCATGGTGGACGACTACGAGGCCCTGTACGCAGACACGGTGGCGCGCCGAGGAGCGCCGGCGTCATGACCGCCGGCGGTGTCCTGGCCGTCTTCGCCCATCCCGACGACGAGTCGCTCCTCGCCGGCGGGACGCTGGCAGCATGTGCGCGGGCGGGCTTGGACGTCGGCCTGATCTCGCTGACCCGGGGCGAGCTGGGCGAGATCGCCGACGCCGCGCTGGCCACGCAAGACGATCTGCCCGCGATACGCGCCGGCGAGCTCGAGGCGGCCGGGCGGGTGCTCGGGGCGAGCTGGACAGAGTGCCTGGATTTTCCCGACGGTTCGCTGGAGTGGGCTGGGGGAGACGCGGTACGAGAAGCCGTCGCGGAGCGGATCGCCGAACACGCCCCGCGTGCCGTGATCACCTTCGCCCGCGAGGGCCTCTACTGGCACCCCGATCACCTGACGACCCATCGCCTCACCGTCGACGCGGTGGCCAGCGCCTCTGACGACTTGTGGCTTTACGGGGCCACGTGGCCGATTGGACTGGCCGAGCGCGTCGTGTCCGAGCTGCAGGCTTCTGGCCTGGCGGCGGGACTGTGGGGGCTCGAGCCGGCCGCGTTCGGCGCCGAAGAGGAGGCGATCACGACCGTGCTGGACGTGAGCGCCCATCTCTCGACCAAGCTCGCTGCCCTGCGCGCGCACCGCACCCAGCTGGGCTCCGACCATCTCCTGTCCACGATGCCCCGCGACCTGGCCGCGAAGCTACTCGGCTGCGAGTACTTCGTCCGCCTGCGGTCACCCGCGGCGTCGCAGGATTGGCTGCCGGAGGCCACCAACCTTCCAACCTCGGAGACCCTCGGGGGTTTATTGGGTTGATGGCATCAACATTCATCACCCGTCGCCGAGCGCCCTGCCTCGCATTCCTGCTGACGCTGATCATCGCCTCCGCCGCCGCCCCCCCTGCGGTCGCCCATTTCCATGGAACGGCCAACTCGAGCATCTCGACGGCCACCGGGCCCATCGGCGCCGGGGTGACCTACTCGGGGCAGTTCGGCGGTTCCGGGGACGTGGACTACTACTACTTCGTCACCACGCGCGACAACGTCACTCTGCACTTCAGCATCCGCAACACGCTGAGCTCCTGCCCGGGAGGGGGCAATTGCCAGATCTACGCCACGCTTGTCAGCACCGCGGGCCAGCAGCTCGGCGGAGAGAGCAGTGCTGCGGGAACCGGTCCGGTCGGCTATGCCGGGAGCGCCTACTCGTCGGACACCATCGACTGGACGTTCGGCCCCGCGGGGCGCTACATCCTCGTCTTCGACTCCGACGGCGGCGGGCCCACGTACCGGTTCGGCATCAGCCCCTCCAACGGCGTCGCGCCCGGAATCCCCGCTTCGGGGCTCGGACCGCTGTTCCGCTCGCTCTCCGTTCCCAGCCCCCAGCGGACCACACGCGTGCTGGCCGCACTGACCCTTCTCCAGAGCGGGGCGAGCGTCCGCCTCGAGCTGGTGCGCAGCGTCCACGGGCGGGCGGTCCTTGCCGGTCACGTGACCCGCAGCGGGGTTCCGCGGGGGCGCGTCCGGCTCCGGGTGCCGCTGAACGCCGCCGCTCGCGCAGCCCTGAGGGCCAGTGGGCGTCTGCGCCTGAGTCTGCGCGTGCGGGTCACCGCCCGCGGCCGGGCTCCGCAGACGGCCGTGCGCCGGCTCACCGTTCGCTGAGCGGTCCGTCGGCGGTCCGATGAGTGAGCTGATCGTGCTAGCTCGGCTGCGCGAGGAGGCGGGCGCTTGACCGCGACGGCGTCGGGCGGCGCGACCCGGACCCTGGTGGTCAACGCCGACGACTTCGGTGCTTCCGAGGGCGTCAACCGGGGCATCGTGCATGCTCATGTCCACGGGATCGTCACCAGCACGAGCCTGATGGTGACCGGTCAGGCCGCCGAGCATGCCGCGCAGCTGGCAGGCGAGCATCCCGGGTTCGGCGTCGGCCTGCACTGGGACCTCGACGAAGAGAACCTGAGCGACCCGGTGGCGCTCGAGGACGGCGGCGCCGTCCGTCGGGAGCTGGTCCGCCAGCTCGAAGCCTTCGAGCGGCTGATGGACCGGCCTCCGACCCACGTCGACTCCCACCATCACGTGCATCGTCGCGACGAGATTGCGCCCATCGCTCGCGAGCTGGTGACCGCGCTGGGCGTTCCGCTGCGGGGGGAAGGGTCGGTGCGATACGTCGGCGGCTTCTACGGCCAGTGGGAGTGGCGTGTCACGGACCTCGAGCACATCAGGCCCGAGTTCCTGATCTGGATCCTGCGCAACGAGGTGGACGAGGGGTGGACCGAGATCGGCTGCCACCCAGGATTCGTGACCGATGACTTCGCCTCGGTGTACCTCGCCGAGCGTGAGGTCGAGGTGGAAACGCTCACCGATCCGAGGGTCCGAGCCGAGATCGAGGCTATGGAAATCCGGCTGACCAGCTACGCCGATCTGGCGCGCCGGTGACGGACCAGCTCTCCCTCATCGTCACCGGTGGGCTGGGAAATATGCCCTTCGCGGGGGTCGCCTGGCAGGTGCTGCACTACCTCGAGGGGTTTCGCCGGCTCGGACACCGCGTCTTCTACCTCGAGGACACTGGCGCGTGGCCGTTCGATCCGGAGCGCGGGATCGTCTCCGACGACGCCGGACCCGCCCTCGCCTATGTCCGGCGAATGCTCAAGCGTGTGCAGCTGGATGACGCCTGGGCCTATCGCAATGCCGTTGACGGCCGGCTGCACGGCGCCAGCGAGGAGCGCGTGCGTGGCGAGCTGGAGTGCGCCGACGCCCTGGTCAACGTCAGTGCGGTCACGGTGCTGGGCGAGGAGCATCTGCGGGTACCGGTGCGCATCTATCTCGAGACGGATCCGGTCCTGGCCCAGATCGAGATCGCCCAAGGCGACGAGCGCACGATCAGGCTCCTCGGAGCTCACACCCACCACTTCACCTACGGAGAGAACTTCGGGGCGCCGGACTGCAGGGTTCCGCTGGAGCGGTTCACCTATCACCCGACCCGCCAGCCCGTGGTCCTGGACTGGTGGATGCGCCGGCGCGGCGATCGCCCGCCGCGTCGTTCGTTCACCACGGTGGCGAGCTGGAAGCAAACCTACAAGGACATCGAGTGGCAGGGCGAGATGCTCACGTGGAGCAAGGATGTCGAGTTCGAGCGGTTCCTGGACCTGCCGCGGCGGGTGAGTCGACCCCTCGAGCTCGCCTTGGCCATCGACGACGACGACGACGCGATCACGAGGCTGTCAGCAGCGGGATGGGACGTCGTGCCGGCGCGCCCGCTATCCGACGACCTTGACCGCTACCGTCACTATCTCCGCTTCTCGGCGGGCGAGTTCTCCGTCGCCAAGGTGCAAAACGCGCGCCTGCGAAGCGGCTGGTTCAGTGACCGCACCGCCTGCTACCTCGCGGCGGGCCGCCCGGCGGTGGTCCAGGACACCGGGTTCGGAAACATCCTTCCGGTGGGCGACGGCCTGTTCGCCTTCAGCACGCTCGACGAGGCCGCGGCCGCGGTCGAGGCGATCGAGTCGGACTACGACCTCCATGCCCGGTCGGCGGCCGAGCTCGCCCGCGAGCACTTCGCCGCTGAGGTCGTGCTCGGCCGCATGCTCGCGGCCGCCGGCCTGTCCGGCTAGGGCGTCGTTCAGCGCTTCGCCTGCGGGATACTTGACGGGCGATGTCGGGCGATCAGATCGTGCGCAAGCCTCTCCGGGCCCGTGAGCGGTCGAGCCGGACGCTCGATCAGCGACTCTTGCTGCGCTTCCCTCGGCTGGCCGCCGCATCCTTTCGCCTGATCGGCAGGCTGCCGCCCCGTTCGCGTGTCCGCCAAGCGGCCCTGTGGCGGGCCATCCAGCTCGCGGTGGAGGCGTACAACCGCCGCGATCTGGATGTGGTGGCGATCGGATTCCGGCCGGATTTGGAGTACTACCCGTACCGGGAGTTCGTCGAGGCAGGGCTTGCGGAGCCGTGTTTCCACGGACCGGCGGGCTACCGCACCTACATAGAGGGCACGTATGAGGTTTGGGGCGCCGATGTCCGCTTGGAGCCGACTGAAGTGATCGACCTGGGGGACCGGGTGGTGATGCTGGCAAACATGCCGATGCGCGCTCAGGCGAGCGGCATTCCGCTGGGCGAGACGTACGCGTGTGTCTCGACGCTGAAGGATGGCAGGGTGATCCGCCAGCGCGACTTCTTGAACCAGGCCGAAGCCCTGGAAGCCGTGGGGCTGCGGGAATAGCCGAGCACACCGGTCGAAAGATGTCGCAGGAGAACGTGGAGATCGTGCGTCGTTACTTCGACGCGGTCAAACGAGGGCTCGCTGTCCATTGGGACAACCCTCGCTCCGCCGCTGCTGCGATGAGCGCGGACGATCTCGCCCCGGAACAGCGCGAGGTGCTCGGCTTCACGCACGTCAACGTGGAGTGGAGAACGGCTTTCGGACTCATCTACAAAGGTCAGCTGGACTTCGCCAAAGGCGTGGATCAGCTGCTGGAGGCAACCAATGACTTCTGGATCGAGGTCCAAGAGGTGACCGACCTCGGGGGCGACCGCGTGCTCGCGGTCGTAAGGTCGGCGATGACGGGCAAAGACAGCGACATCGAAGTGAGCCAGACCGTGTTCTCGCTGATGACCCTGCGCGACGGCTTGATCGTGCGAGCCGAGGAGTACCTGCATCGCGAGGAGGCCCTCGAAGCGGTGGGGTTGCGGGAATAGCCGCCTGGCGCCATCCAGCGCCCGGCCGCGAACGCCCAGGCAATGCTTGCGGCGCGATACTGGGTGCGTGATGCCGCCCGAGAACGCCGAAGAGCTGATGCGCTGGGGGTATGACTGGTTCAACCGCGAGAAGGAGCCGCCGCCGACCTGGCTTCCGGACGGCGAGTTCGTTAACACCCGGGAGGATCCCGATCACGCGACGTATCGCGGGATCGACGCCATAAGAAAACAGCACCAAGGCTGGTTTGACTCATATCCCGATTTGCGGGTCGAGCCGCTCGAAATCCGGGCGAACGGTGATCGCGTGTTCGTCTGGGTTCGGTTCACCGGCCACGG
>Ga0066652_100001371_pt1 | contig 12622 bp, 7 predicted proteins | sample GraSoiAngelo_101_FD_71413 | JGI IMG/M metagenome (GOLD analysis project Ga0066652, IMG submission 71413) | Grasslands soil microbial communities from the Angelo Coastal Reserve, California, USA - 14_0903_02_30cm | ecosystem: Environmental > Terrestrial > Soil > Grasslands | place: USA...
AATCGGATATCTCAACATCCCACATGTGTACCCGGAATGCATCCAGCCCGAGTCTCGAAAGATGATAGACATCTTGTTCGATTGCTTTTTTCAAATCGGCTCCCAGGGCCTTATGTGAGCGGTACCCATAAGCAAATGGGACTGTATAGTTTACCCCGAAGAAAGATGCCTCGCTCTTGTCCTTTGTATAACGGAGAACTCCCTGTTTGTCTACATAGACAAGATTCTTCTGGTTTGTCTGGCTATGTAAACGATTACATAGCATCGCTAAAAAAAAGACCAGTATTATCCGTCTGTTCCTTTTCATATAGACAAGCTATTAGAGCATTCAATTTACTAATTAAATGCATTCAGGGCTATTGTAGGCTTTCCCGAGTTATCAAAAGCGCCCAGCGTATACCCTTTCCAGCCGGGTGTAGCTTCCGGTTCCCAGTACAAGACTCCGAGGCCCTTCTGCCCGGTTACCGAGTTAACTTTTGTAATAAGATCCACGAGAAAGGATTTACAGGCGCTGGACTGGTCCCAACTCATGCCAACTTCCACGATCATTACTTCCTTATTATACCTCGACACCATGTCATTCATGTTGTTGAGGCAATTTGCATCCATGGTAGACCAACTGGCCGGGTCAGGATATAAAGACATTCCTATCACATCCCATTTGGCCCCGTTATTTTTTAGCCCGTCAAACAGCCAGCGGAATAAAGTATTATCGTAGCCGTTCGAAACATGAACAATTACTTTAGCAGAAGGAAATACTCCTTTCACTGCATCATAACCTGCATTAACCAACTGTGCAAAATTGGCCATGTTCGTTGATGCTCTTCCATCGGGCCATAGCATTCCATCATTTGTTTCATTGCCCACCTGTACCCACTCTGGCGTAACCCCATTATTCTTTAATTCGTTGAGCACGGCAGTCGTATGAGTAGCAAGTGAATTCTTCAGAGTGGTAAAATCCTGTGCAGCCCAGGCTGCAGGCTTGGCCTGGTGACCAGGATCAGCCCATGTATCGCTGTAATGGAAATCGATCATCACTCGTAGACCGAGATTTTTTGCGCGAACTGCTTTGGAAACCACATCGGCGGTGTTATTCCAGGCCGGTGAAGGATTCACCCATACACGAAGGCGTACTGTATTCATGCCAAGGCTTTTTAGTAAAGCCATGCATTCCGTTTCCGTTCCCCCGCTGTTGTAAAACTTTTTGCCTGCTGATTCCATTTCAGTCACCCAGCTGATATCGGCACCTTTAGCAAAGCCAGGATTTAATGCAGGGTTCGGAGGATTCGAGCCACCGCCACCGTCATTATGTTTATGACAGCTAAGAGCAGTACAGATCGTAAAAACAAAAAAGAGGGTTTTTTTCATGTTTAAACTGATCGATATAAAGAATGAGCCTGTAAAAAAAGCCGGCACTTTATCAGGGCCGGCTTCAGTATTCGTTTAAAAACCTACAAATGTGTCACACTATAGGTATTTGTTTCAAAATCGACAACGATCTTATAATCGCCGGCTGCTGCAGGAGCAGGTGTATTAGATCCCGGCACAGCTCCATCTGCTAATAACGTTCCTCCAGTTGCACTTGACCCACCAAACTTATGGCCCCAATCGCCATTGAGCGGTAAGAACAGATAGCTTCCCGGGTTGGTAAGATGAATATTTATCTGGTACTGGGTCAGGTTAACACGGGCAAACTGCTGAGATGGTACCGGCACAGGGTTGGCCCAGCCACCTGCCGTTGCATCTCCAACTATATAAAGGTTGTCAGGTACGGGAACAAAGCCTGTAAAAGGAGTAACTGTATAGGTTCCGGTTTGGAAATTGACTATTATCTTATAGAGTCCCGATGTAGCAGGTGCCGGAGTGTTCGAACCAGGCACAGCGCCATCAGCTAATAACGTACCTCCGGTTGCGCTTGATCCACCATATTTATGGCCCCAGTCGCCATTGAGCGGCAGGAACAGGTAGCTTGCACCAGCTGTAAGATTAATGACGATACCAAAAGAAACTGCATCGATCCGGGTAAATTGCTGTGAAGGAACAGGTACCGGGTTGTTCCATCCACCTGGTGTTGCATCCCCAACAATATAAAGATTACTGGGTATGGTTACTGAGAAAGGTGTTACAGTATAAGTTCCCGTCTGGAAGTTGACGACTATCTGGTAAGTTCCGGATGCAGCGGGTGCCGGTGTGTTTGAACCGGGTACTGCGCCGTCGGCCAACAATGCGCCACCTGTTGCGCTTGAACCACCATACTTGTGGTTCCAATCTCCATTCAATGGAAGGAACAGGTAGCTTTTACCAGCGGTGAGATTAATAACTATACCATACGAAACCGCATTGATCCTGCTGAACTGTTGAGAAGGTACAGGAACAGGATTGTTCCAGCCACCTGCTGTGGCATCCCCGACAATATATAATGTCGATGGTACAGGCGTAAATGTTGTTACGCTGATAGGAACGTTATTGGAATATGCCAAAGGCGCGACATAGTCGCCTGAATAACTTACCACTCTAAATACAAGGTTTTTAGTCGATCCGCCGATAACGCCGGCTGCAATTGCCATGCTGTTAAGATCACTAACTGTAAAGCTTGTGGTATAGGCAGTTTGTACTTTCCTTGTTTGCGGGTTGGCAAAAGTTCCGCCGGCAGTGTCGAATTGTATTGCATATTTGATCACACCCGAACCATAGGGACTTGCATTCCAGTTAAATGATATAGCAGTATTGGAAGCATTGCTGACCTGTAAAACTACAGGGGCAGTGGATGAAGGCACCAGGGTTATGGGAACAAGGTAAGGGGTAATAATAATTTTAACCGTGTTAGATTTCAGCTGCTCGTTGTTGTTGGCATAGGAAGAGGTAACCCGTACGTCCAGGCCATATTGCTGATTGGGAGCAAAGCCCAGATCCGCCAGGATAGTATTAAGCTGTTTGCCGGTAAAAGAAGTGCTCCGGGAGCCGCTGACGGTCCTTGTTACCTTCTTTGAAAAATTCCTGTTGGCAGAATCTATTTCAATGACAAATTTATAAGTACTTGTATCCGTAGCATACTTGGGACTCGTCCAGGTAAAATCAACCACATTGTTGGCTGAATCAGCGGCAGTAACTGCGATTGTTGTTTTAGATGCAGTAAGCGCAACAGCTTCTCCATTATTATAATAAGGCAGGTCTGCCACTTTATGGCAGGAGGAAATCAAAAAAATGATTCCCGTTGCCAGAATTAATTTATTTATCAATTGTTTCATCTTATGCAGTTTTGGTTATTGTAGTGTCAGTTTATACTTACCGGTTTGAAAGTTAACCTCGATCTTATACCTGCCAATACCCGGTGATGCAAACTGGGGATCAGCATCTTTCTTTTCAAAATCCCCGGACAAAGCTGTATTTGCGACCTTCGCATGGTATTGCGTGGACCAATCTCCCTGGATTTGTATCAACTTATAACCACCGGTATGATCAAAATCAGCTATCAGCTCATAATGCAGCTTATCGATCTTGGTAAATTTTAAACTCACATCATACGGTGCGGGAATGGGGTTTGACCAGTCGGGTGATGGGAAACAATCGCCGGTTACCCACAGGTTACCGTTGTCGTAATTAGGTCCTGTTCCTGGAGGCTCTACTGCATAATCCAGGTACGGAGTGATCTTTATCTTAATTACATTGGAGTAAAGAGGAACTGTATTACCAACCAATGCGGCTTTAACCCGTATTTCCATATTATAAGGCCGGCCGGCAGTTAATTCCATTTTTGATAAGAAACTGTTCAATTCTTTCACAGTTAATGTTACACCCAGGTCATTGCCGATAGATCTTTCCTGGATGCCAGGGCTTGTGAAATTCTTGCCAGCAGTATCAAATTGCAATGTATAGGTAACATCCTGCGAACTTGCCCCGGTATTAAACTTGTAATCAGGGTTGGTCCAGGTGAATACTTCGGCTACTGCATCTTTATTATTTATATTCAAAACCATATCGGCAGTAGAAGAAGCGGTGAGCACAGGATTTTTACCCCCTTGAAAAATGACCTGGTGTTCATCTTTTTTGCAGGAGAATAAAACCACAGCGAGGACGAAAAAGAATGGTGAAACTCTTAATATATTTTTCATACGCAATCGTTTTAAAATTAGTAGCCTTGGTTTTGAATCAGATTGAGATTGGCATTGATATCCCTTGAAGGAATTGGGTATAATGTACGATACGCTGGCACGCCGGTACCGGAAGCGACACCTCCTTTCCATGGCCACAGGTAAGTACCTTCAACAAACTTATTATACCGGATCAGGTCGGTACGGCGAAACCCTTCCCAATACAACTCCCTGGCTCTTTCATCTAAGATAAAATCAAGAGTAAGCTCAGAAGAGCTGATATTACCGGAAGCATTCGTATATGCCCTGGTACGGAGAAGGTTGACGTAGTCTAAAGCTGTGGTCGTACTTCCTCCTGTACCGCCCCTGAGTACCGCTTCTGCATAGATGAGGTACATCTCGGCAAGACGGAACAAAGGCATGTCGATATCAGAAAAATCCTGGCTTTGGCCGGGAGCCGGCACTTTGACATTGTTTACGATGATACTGTCTCTTCTTACATTTTTATATTTGGTTACAGCTAACCCGTCTGTAAAGACAGTTACATTACTTATCTCAAGATTCTGACCTGCGGTATAAAACTGCGCACGTTTATCGGTAGCGCCGGTAATATCCGTAAATACGCCTGGTAAATTTTTGGTGACACGGGTACCGCTCCATCCACCGCTTATTCCAAAAGTAGAGGCAGGCATAGATCCGCCTACCGGGGCATGTGTAAGGAAAGTGGTACCGCCATAGCCAGTAGTTTTCAGGCCGTCGTAATTAATGGTGAAAATAAATTCACCTGTTGGTCCCCAATTCTTATCGTTGTCGGCAAGCATTAGCCAGCGATAATTGCTGGTTAATGTAAATCCTGCGTCAATTACTTTTTTAGAATAAGTAATTGCGTCGGTGTATTTGTCTGTACCTGTATACACTTTTGCGTTCAGGTAGAGACGAGCCAGTAAGGCCCAACAAGCAGCTTTATCAGCACGACCATATTCATTGGCATGAGCGGCAGGCATACTGGGCTCGATGGCCTTCAATTCTGTTTCAATATAGTTAAACACTTCTGAGCGGGTACCTCTTGGAGGAGGTGGGCCGCCGATCACAGTATTTTCAGTAACGAATGGTGGATTACCATACAGATCGATCAGTACCCAGTACTGGAATGCCCTGAGAAAACGGGCTTCCCTGGCGTATTGTTTTATATTTTCCGCATCAGCACCCGAGATGCCTCTTTCGCCAAGCTTTGCGTCGGAGCATTCACGGATAAAGTCGTTGCACAATGTAATTTGATAGAGACTGCGATAATACAGACCTGTGAGGAAACTGTTGTTGGATGTCCAGTTCATATTGTGGAAGTCCTGGATACCGACGTCACCCCAGGAAATCACTGCTTCATCCGTACTTAATTCCTGTGCTTTCCAGAACAGGCGGAAGAAATCGGAAAAACCTTCGTCGATGCCCTGCACGTCACCATTCCCGGCAGGTCCCTGGTTACCGGTCAGTGCAAAAGCTCCGTACACTTTACCCAATACCTGCTTATAGCCGGCAGGGGTTGCATACACGTTATCAGACGTTGTATCATTCGTTGGTTTCAGGTTCAGGTCCTTTGTGCAGGACTGAATGACTGCTGCCAGCACGATAAAAAGACTGGTGGTTAAAATAATTTTTTTCATATGCTGTATTTTGAGCAATTCGTTTTTAGAAATCAAGGTTTACATTAAGAGCAAAGATCCTGGGCCTGGGATAAAAATTATTATCGATCCCGCCAAACACTTCGGGATCGAGACCCTTGTATTTAGTAACGATAAATACGTTCTGAACGTTTGCCCCGATCCTTAAATTAGTGCTCTTGCCTGCAAAAGCCCCGAAATTATAACCTACATTGATGTAATCCATTCTCACAAAAGAGGCATTTTCTACATAATAATCAGACAGGAGATATTTGTCGCCATTGCCAGTAAAGTTTGTTTCCAGCAAATTGCGTGAACCATTGGCCAGGAATCCAAGGGGGTCGATGATATTCCTTTGCACACCTGTATTTGAAAAACGGTTATTATACATGTAGTTGCCAAAACTTCCCCTAAGAGAGAAACCAGCTGTCCATTTTTTCCACTTTACGTTTGAGTTTACGCCCATGAATACATCGGGATCCGGTGCTTTGTAACGATAGAGATCGTCAACATTGATCTGGCCGTCACGATTGCGATCCTCAAACAGGTTCTCAATAGGTTTGCCTGACTCATCATATACCTGCTGGTATACATAGAAGGAACTCTTTGGAAAGCCAACCGAGTGGATCTGGACCGTGCTTCCCACGCCGCCAGCTATGCCTCCCACCAGGTTTCCGGGGAATTTCGGATCATTGGCAAAAGTGAGTTTAGTGATCTCATTTTTATTATAGGTAATGTTGAAACCGAAATCCCACAAAAGATCTTTACTTTTTACTGGTTGCATGTTGAGCGTAAATTCAACTCCACGATTCTCCATGTTACCGATATTGGCAAGGATCTTATTGGAGAAGTTGGTACCTGCAGGCTGATCGATCACGCTTAACAGGTCAGTTGTTTTCTTTACATAGAAATCAACTGATCCGGAGATACGTCCGTTGAGGAACCCGTAGTCAAGCCCGATATTAGTGGTAGCTGTTTGTTCCCATTTCAGGTTGGGATTGTATCCTTCTGGCCGGTAGAGTGTATAAAAGTTATTGCCAAACTGGTACTGGGCCTGCGCATTAGCCTGTGTATATCTCGGGATATAACCATAGTTGGCAATGCCATCCTGCTGACCGGTGACCCCATAACCGATGCGAAGTTTCAGATCGCTGAGAACATTCACGTTCTTCAGGAAATTTTCTTCTTTCATTCTCCAGGCAAATGCACCGGAGGGGAACCAGCCCCACCTGTGTTCTTCTGAAAAACGGGATGATCCATCACGGCGAATTGTACCAGTGAGGAGGTATTTGCCTTTAAATGTATAATTCAGGCGGCCAAAGAAAGAAATAAGACGGTTCTGTTGTTTGTCTGTACGGAAGGTAGGCGAACTGATCAGGTACCCGTCCGTTGCATAATCAGAATACGGATTCCATTTAGCGCCGCTTGCATCTGTCAATACACCATTGGGATTTAATTCGCCGAAGTAGTTGGTCGTGGAGAAATCCTGGTAAGAATAACCCGCGATCGCATCGATCTTACTGCTGATGGATTTGATGTCTTTTGTATAATTCAAATATGTTTCCAGCAGCGAATTTGACTTTTTCTGAAGATACCTGTTGTTCACACCGCCATGTTTGGCATCCGGCGAACGTTTATAAGAAGAAGCTGCACTGTCCGGTACAAACACGGTTCCCTGCCCCTTCGAAACGTCGTATCCTAAATTAAGATTGACATGCAGGTCGGGGAAGAAATGAAGTTTATAATCAAACTGTATATTACCAATGCTTCTTTGTGATTTGCTTTTATCCGTACGTTGCTCAAGTAAACCTACCGGGTTTAACGGGGCAAGCTTACGCAACCCTGTAGTTGATGAGGGATCCAGCCATTCAAAGTATCCGCCAAAACGATTGCTTTTGGTCATCACCGACTGGGTGGGATCAAAGCGGACGGCAGTGCCGATAGCGCCTTCATCTGCAAACCTTGATTTGGTTATTGAACCTTTCAGGTTCACATCTATTTTCAGGTGATCGTCAAATAATTTTGGATTCAGTGTTATTGAACCAGAAGTTCTCTGCAGGTTTCCTGTTGTTAGAATACCGTCCTGGTTTAAATACCCGATAGAAACCCGGTAAGGAAGTTTTTTATAAGTGCCCGACATGCTCAGGTTGTTATCGGTAGTGCTGGCATTGCCATAGACCTCATCCTGCCAGTTAGTATTTGCATTTCCCATTATAGCTATCTGGGCGGGCGTGCCATGAGCATTCACATAAGCTCTGAATTCTGCAGGCGTAAGCACGTCTGCTTCTTTGGGCAACGTCGACAATGAATAAAGCGTGCTGAAATTAAATCTCATCTTGCCGCTGCTGCCTTTCTTCGTGGTGATTATGATAACACCGTTCGATGCTCTTGAGCCATAAATTGCAGTAGCCGAAGCATCTTTGAGAATATTGAATGATTCAATATCATTCGGGTTGATCATCGCCAGTGCGTTGGCAGTTCCGGCGATACCCCCATTATCAACAGAAACTCCATCGATAACGATCAGCGGGCTGTTGCTCGCATTTAAAGAAGCCCCGCCACGGATGCGGATGGTGCTGCCTGATCCAGGTGCGCCGCCATTGGAGACGACCTGCACACCGGCTACCTTACCAGCAATTAGTTGTTCAGGAGTTGTGATAGCTCCTTTATTAAAATCTTTTGAGGTAATGGCCGTGACCGATCCGGTAAGATCTTTTTTCATTCGCGTTCCATAACCGATCACCACAACTTCATTTAAAGATGAAGCATTGGTAGACATAGCCACGTCGACGTTGGTTCTTTGACCGATAATCACTTCCTGTACATTAAAGCCGACAGAAGAGAAGACAAGAGTGGTTACCGATGGTCCCACCGTGATCCTGAAAGATCCATCTGCCGCCGTTTGCGTGCCGCCTTTGATTCCTTTTGGAATAACATTGACGCCAGCGAGCACCGATCCGTCCTTTGAATCAGTAACCTTGCCAGAGATGACCCTGTCTTGTGCATGTAATAACTGTGTAATAGAAAGCAGCGCAGATAGCACAACTGCTTTGAGCAAGTTTTTGCAGGACATAAGCAATCGTTGTTTTGTTAAGCAATTCAGTTTCGAAAATCAATAATGTGTATCAAGCACACAATGTTAGAGAAATTATTTATACCACCAAAATCTTTTATTTGTTTTTTGTTTCCAATTCCGGTTGAATACATCGAAATTCATTCAAATCAATGCAATCGTTTACATAAACTCAGAAAAAAACTCGTCCAATATAGCGCCCCTCTATTTCTTTTGTTTTTCAGTAGAATCCCTGCAAATTAGAAGAGGCTCCAGCACGATTTTTTGCTGCCTGTGCCCCGTCATTTCTTTCTTTTCAATAAGATCCACGAGGAGGTTCAGCGCCGATTTTCCCATTTGGATGGTTTGCTGGTCTACGGTCGATAGCCTTGGGGTTATATGTTCTCCAAATAACTCATTGGCAAAACCGATTATGCCCACCTCTTCCGGTATTTTTATTTTTCTTTCCTTCAGTTCGCTTATTGCACCGAGTGCCGTAAAATCTTCTGTCGCGAAGATCGCATCCGGTGGTTCGGGCCTGGCCCAAAAGTGCTGAACTCCTTCCTTCCCGGATTGAATCGAAACATTTCCATGGTAAATCAGGGAAGGATCCGCTTTGATCTTATTAGCCTGCAGGGCGCCCATATATCCTCTCAACCTGTCATAGAAATTCTTTAAATGCTGTGGCCCCGAAATATGAGCGATCCTCCGGTAACCTTTTGTTATAAGGTGTTCAGTAGCCATAAATGCGCCTTTATAATCATCGATAACAACGGAATCAATTCCCAGGTCATCATTTGCCCTGTCAAAAAAAACAATGGGTATACCTCTGGCTTTTATTTCCTTCAAATGAGAATAATCAATAGTATCCTTGGCTATTGAAACAAGTATGCCATCTACCCTGGCTGATAAAAAGCTTTCCAGGCCTTTTTCCTCATATTCCCGGCTTTCATTCGACTGGTAAAGCAGCACATTATACCCTTGAGTATTGGCAACGCTTTCTATACCGTGAACAACCGATCCAAAAAAATTAATTTCTGCACTCGGTATGATCACCCCGATCAAATGGCTCTTGCCCGAGCGCAAAGACGAAGCAATGCGGTTACGTTTGTAATTTAATTGGGAAGCTGTTTCGTGAACGGATTTCTTGGTCTTATCGCTTATACCAGGATGATTGCTCAATGCGCGGGATACAGTGGCAGGTGTAGTGTTCAGTTCCCTGGCAATATCAGCAATGGTTATCTTGTATGCCACTGTGCAATCGTTTACACAAGTTTAATCAGTTTTTCATTCCTAGCAAAATTTTATTTGTCAATGCCACGGATACTTTTAGATATTTCCCGATCCTTGCGGTTCTTTGCGTTCCTCGCGATACAGGAACTATCGCAAAGTGTGCAAGGGCCAGGCAAAGGACGCCGAGACACTCTGTTAGGAATCGATTTTGTCGCCACGGATTAGTTGCTGCCAAGTGCCGGATGAATTGATAGAAAGCTGATACATGACAACCATCAAGTGCCTCCAGCAACTTAGACCTGATAACAGACAGCTGACACCTGACACCTGATGAATAAAACTCGTAATATTGATCTGATAAATGATCTTAACGATCCACAAATGAAACTCGTCTCTATGGTCCGAATAAAAACACTTTCATTCATTCTTTTCCTCCCATTGCTTGCTATTAGCCAGGACCCCTGGAAGATCAGCGCAACGTCGATCAACGCTTCCAATTACTACGGTGTTACCGTTGCCAACGGCATGATCGGGATAGTTTCGTCACCCGAACCTTTTAAAGTAAAAGATGTAGTGCTGGCCGGTGCATATGACCTGTATGGCCGGGGAAGGGTCAGCAATTTCCTTCGCAGCTTCAACCTGTTGAATATGCGACTGGAAATCGATGGAAAAGGAGTTAGCAGCAAAGATGCAGGCAATATGAAACAGGAACTCGACATGCGCCATGCTTCATTTACCACTTCCTTTGACTACACTGATAAAGCAGTCATATCCTACAGTTATTACTCACTGCGCCACCTGCCCTATACGGTGCTGATGGACGTTTCAATAACTGCGAAAAAAGATATCACGATCAACAGCGCCAGCGTGATGGAAGCCCCTGATGCATTGAAAGACGTGCAGAATTATTATAACGAAATAGACCGCCCACATGTCGTGATAAGCCTCCTTACATCATCGGCAAAAAGTCCTACGGGCAAGCTGCTGATGTGCGCATCCAATACATTTTTATTTCCTGAAAAACATGGTGAAGAGCCAAGAGTTATCCATGAAATGTGGGATAACAATATGCACCTGATGAAATTCTCCAAAAAGATCAGGGCAGGCGAAACGTATCGTTTTTCTATTGCCGGCTCATCCATTACTTCTGCTCATCATGATGATCCTCTCAATGAAGCCGAGCGTGCTACCATTTTTGCCAAACTGGAAGGAAGGGAACGCTTACTGCAATTTCACAATAAGGCCTGGGATGATCTATGGAAAAGCGATATCGTGATAGATGGTGATCCCCAATCGCAACAGGACATTCATAGCATGATGTACCACCTCTACTCTTTCGTAAGGGAGGGGACTGCATTGTCCCCTTCCCCGATGGGATTAAGCGGGCTTGGCTACAATGGCCATGTATTCTGGGATGCGGAATTGTGGATGTACCCGGCTATTCTTGTTCTGCATCCCGAGTTGGCAAAAAGCATGATCGAATACCGCTACCAGCGATTGGATGCAGCCCGGCGAAATGCATTCAGCAAAGGTTTCAAAGGAGCTATGTTCCCCTGGGAAAGTGCGGAGACAGGTGTTGAGGAAACACCTGTTTGGGCACTAAGCGGGCCTTTCGAACATCACATCACCGCCTGCGTGGCGATAGCTGCCTGGAATTATTATTGCGTGACGCAGGACAAGACCTGGCTTAGAGAAAAGGGCTGGCCAATACTTTCTGCCACAGCTGATTTTTGGTCAAGCCGTGTTGAACGAAACAGTCCCGGTCATTATGATATAAAAAATGTAGTGGCTGCCGACGAATGGGCCGAGAATGTAGATAATAATGCTTTCACCAATGCAGCCGCTAAGGCCAATCTCCGGTTCGCCACCGAAGCAGCAACCGTTTTGGGTATCACTCCTGATGCCGACTGGATGAACGTCGCTAACAATATCCCGGTTTTAAAAATGGATAACGGGGTTACCAAAGAACATGCCTCCTACAATGGCGAGGGTATTAAACAAGCCGATGCAAATCTTTTGTCTTACCCATTAAAAGAGATCACTGATCCAAAACAAGTGCGCAAAGACCTCGAATATTACGAAACAAGAGTACCGAATGAAGGTACCCCGGCTATGACACAGGCGGTGTTTACCACCTTGTATTCAAGACTGGGTGATGGGGAAAAAGCCTATCATTGGTTCAAAGAAGCTTATACACCCAACCTGAACCCGCCGTTCAGGGTGATCGCTGAAACAAAGGGAGGAACGAATCCGTATTTTGCCACGGGTGCGGGCGGTGTTTTACAAAGTGTATTGATGGGTTTCGGCGGGCTCGAAATAACGGCGAAAGGGATCGTGCAGGTCAAATCGGCTCTGCCCGGTCAATGGAAAAGCCTGACAATTACCGGGGTTGGGCCGGAAAAGAAAACATTTTCAGTGGGTAAATAAGCGGGCAGCCCTGCCTTTGCCCACAGAGGACCTCTGAGAAAACACAGAGGACCCTTTAGTCAATAAATAGATTCTTTGAAACAGATTTAGCTGGAAATTAGAACAAGAAGCGGGGTGAACCAGACAGAGACCTGGGCTAAAGACCCATTTCTGTGTATTGG
>Ga0066652_100001372_pt1 | contig 12611 bp, 12 predicted proteins | sample GraSoiAngelo_101_FD_71413 | JGI IMG/M metagenome (GOLD analysis project Ga0066652, IMG submission 71413) | Grasslands soil microbial communities from the Angelo Coastal Reserve, California, USA - 14_0903_02_30cm | ecosystem: Environmental > Terrestrial > Soil > Grasslands | place: USA...
GTGGCCGCGTACTTCGCCGCTCGCGGCGACGAGCTGGCCGCGGCCGCCACCGTTGCGGCCGTGCTGTTCTCGCTCATGGTGTCCTACACACGTGCGCGCGCCGAGGCACTCGGGCTCTCCTGCAAGGTGGGCATCGCGACCCGGCCGGTGCGGGTCGTGATCCTGTCGGTCGGACTGGTGTTCGCCAAGGGCGCGTCGCTGGGGAACTTCGAGCTGCTGGCGCCGGCGGTCTACGTGCTGGCGGCACTCACGCTGTTCACGACCTTCCAACGCATATTCCACGTGCGCGCCCAGCTGCGAGCGCAGGAGGCGTGATCTTTGTAACCGCGCACGGGCCGTGGGGTCTGTTTGACCTAGTGCATTCAGAGGAAGGATTAGGACTCAAGTGAACAAGAAGAACGGCAAGGCTTCGAGCAACGGCAGGGCGAACGGCGTCGCGCGCTACCAGGAGGACAAGGTGCGCGTGGCCATCGTCGGCGTGGGGAACTGCGCCTCGTCCTTCGTGCAGGGCGTGGAGTTCTACAAGAACGCCGATGCGGCCGAGGAGGTACCCGGCCTGATGCACGTGGACCTCGGCGGCTACCACATCCGCGACATCGAGTTCACGGCGGCGTTCGACATCGACGCCGACAAGGTCGGCAAGGATCTATCCGAGGCGATCAAGTCCGGCCAGAACAACACGCTCGAGTTCGCCGACGTGCCCAAGCTGGACGTCCCAGTCCACCGCGGCATGACCCACGACGGACTCGGCAAGTACCTCTCCGAGAAGATCACGAAGGCGCCCGGTCCGACGGCCGACATCGTCGACATCCTGCGCAAGACGCGCACCGACGTCGTCGTCTCCTACCTCCCGGTGGGATCAGAGCAGGCGACCAAGTGGTACGTCGAGCAGGTGCTCGAGGCCGGCTGCGGCTTCGTCAATTGCATCCCGGTGTTCATCGCGCGCGAGGACTACTGGAACCGGCGTTTCGAGAAGGCCGGGCTGCCGATCGTCGGCGACGACATCAAGTCCCAGGTCGGCGCGACGATCGTGCATCGTGCGCTGGCACGACTGTTCCATGACCGCGGCGTGAAGATGCTGCGGACGTCGCAGCTCAACGTCGGCGGCAACATGGACTTCTACAACATGCTCGAGCGCGAGCGGTTGGAGTCCAAGAAGATCTCCAAGACCAACGCCGTGACGTCGATCATGGGCCACACCCTGCCCGAGGACGACGTCTACATCGGCCCCTCCGACTACGTGCCGTGGCTGACGGACCGCAAGTGGGCGCACATCCGACTCGAGGGCCAGTCCTTCGGCGACGTGCCGCTCAACGTCGAGATGAAGCTCGAGGTGTGGGACTCCCCCAACTCCGCGGGCATCGTCATCGACGCCGTGCGCTGCTGCAAGCTGGCGCTCAATGACGGTCTCGGCGGTCAGCTCGACGGCCCCAGCTCCTACCTCATGAAGTCACCGCACGACCAGCGGCCCGACTCCGAGGCCCGCGAGCTGACCGAGGCGTTCATCGCCGAGCACGCGCGCAAGCCGATGCCCAAGAAGGCCGCGAGGGCCAGGGCGAAGGCGAAGGCCGTGGCGAAGACCGCGAAGTAGCCGGCGCCGTTGCGGCGTGCCGACGGCCCACCTCGGCCGGTCGTCGGGACTATCCTCAGGGTTCCGTGCCCGAGACCTTCTCGATCGCCCAGGTCACGCCCTACGCCTGGGAGGCGCGGCACGAGGTCAACGACTTCATCGCGCGCGTCGCGGAGGAGTTGCACGGGCGCGGGCACCGCGTCGCGATTCTGGCGCCGTCGGATTCGCAGGCGCGCGTGCGCGACTCGCGGCGCGCGATCCGGGCCGCGATCGACCGCCCCGACGCCCTCTTCGGGGACGGCGATCGACCTCCGGTGCTCGCGGTCGGGGAGGTCCTGGCGCTCACCTCGGCGCGGCGACGGCGCCTGCCGATCGACGTCGCCCGCACGATCGAGGAGGCCCTGGGCGCGGCGCCGCTGGACTTCGTCCACGTCCACGAGCCGTTCGCCCCGGGAGCGTCGAGCGCGGCGCTGCGCCATTCGCGCTCGCTGAACGTGGGGTCGTTCCATGCGCCGACCGAGCGGCTGCTGTCCACCCAGCTCGGCCGCCGCGTGGTCGAGCTGTTCTTCGGGCGACTGGACGCGCGCACGAGCTCGTACGAGGCGACGGCCGAGCTGATGCGCGAGTTCTTCCCCGCCGACTACCAGGTCATCACACCCGGCGCCGGGGTCGTTTCCTCGCCGCGGGCGCGCGGCGAGGGGGCCGTCCACCTCGCGCTGGTGGCCGGAGAGGAGCGCGCGGCTCCGCGGCTCTTCCTGCGCGCGCTGCGCCGGCTGCCGCCGGAGGCGAACTGGCGCGCGACGGTGTGGTCCCCGCGGGGTCCCGCACCGCCCGCCGCGCTGCGGCGCGACGTCCGCGAGCGCGTCGACTTCACCGGACCGGAGGACGGCTCGGAGGACGAGCTGCTGGCGACCGCGGACGTGGCCGCCTTCGCTTCGGACGGGGTGGCCCCGACGCCGGGGGTGCTGCTGCGCGCGGTCGCCGCGGGCGCGGTGCCGGTCGCAACGCGGCTGCCCGTCTACGAGGAGGTGCTGGGCGAGGGCGAGCGGGGCCTGCTGTTCGAGCCGGCCGACGTGCTCACCCTGACGGCGCAGCTCGCGCGCCTGATCGGCGAGCCGGAGCTGCGCGCGAGGCTGGCGTCCGCGGCGGCGCCGCTGCGGCAGCGCCTCAGCTGGACGCGTGTCGCCGACGAGATCGAGGCGGTATACGCGGGCGTGGCCGGACGCCGGCATGCCGCCGACGGTGACGCCGCCGTACGCCGCCGGCTGGCTGAGCGGGCGCTCATCGACGTCGACCTGCACATGCACACCGATCACTCGCACGACTGTGCCACCACCGTGGAGGAGCTGCTGGCCACCGCGCATGCGGAGGGGCTCGGGGCGATCGCGGTCACCGACCACAACGAGATATCCGGCGCGCAGGATGCGCTGGCGAAAGCCGACGGCGTCAAGGTGATCGTGGCCGAGGAGGTCAAGACGGCGAGCCAGGGCGAGGTCATCGGCCTGTTCCTCTCGGAGAAGATCGCGCGCGGGATGACGCTGGCGGAGACCATCGTCGAGATCAAGCGCCAGGGCGGACTGGTGTACGTGCCCCATCCCTTCGACCGGCTCCACTCCGTGCCCGATTACGAGCACCTGCTCGACGTGCTCGAGGACGTCGACGCGATCGAGATCTTCAACCCCCGCATCGCATTCAAGCCGTTCAACGAGGAGGCCGTTCGATTCGCCGCGAAGTACCGAATCGTCGCCGGCGCCGGCTCGGACTCCCATGTGGCCGCGGGGCTCGGCTCGGTCCGCATCCGCATGCGCGATTTCGAGGGGCCGCAGGAGTTCCTCGAGTCCCTGCGCGACGCCGACATCATCCGCAAGCCGACCAGCCTGCTGTACGTGCAGGCGTTGAAGTTCCTCCAGACCAAGGCCACCCCGGCGTCCGCTCGCGACGCGGCCAAGCAGCGGCGCACGGCGCGCGCAACCCGGCGCTCCCGCCGCCCGGTGCGGCGCAACTCCTGATGCACCGAGAGGGACAGCGGCCGCCCGAAGCGAAAAGCTCGGACGTGCCGGCGACCGATGACGAGATTCGCGAGAAGTACCTCGAGCGCGCGATCCGCGAGCTGAACGCGTTCTCGCGCGAGGTCCAGTCCTGCGGGCACTGCCCGCGGGGCAATCTCATGCCGGTGCTGGGCTCCGGCCACCCGCAGGCGGACATCTTCCTGCTCAAGTATGCGGCCCGACCCGCGGAGGTCGAGGAGGGCGTGGCGTTCTACGGCCGCGCCGGCGGTGCGCTGATGAAGTCCCTCAAGCGGTTGGGGATCGATCCGCTGGCCGTGTACGGGACCCTGTGCGTCAAGTGCCCGGTGTCGGACCCGGCGCTGGCCGACCCGGCCTGCCTCGCACGGTTGATCGAGGAACTCGCCATCGTGGACCCCAAGATCGTCGTGGTCATGGGCGAGGCCGCGCTCGCGGTGCTCAACGACCAGGACGTGCCGCTCGGAGAGGAGGTCGCGGCGCAGCCCGGTGTGATCCAGCGATTGACCCCGTCGATCGAAGCGCTGTACGTGCCGGACATCGACGAGGCGCTCGACGACGACGCCTCCAAGCGGGCCTTCTGGCACGCCTTCAAGGTGCTCGGCGAGTGGTACGCGGACCTGCCGCCGTACTAGTGCAGCGGCCGGCAACGTGCGCCGGTGTCTCCCGGCTGCAAACCTTCGGCTGCCACCACCCGCGGCCGCAGGCATAGTGCTGCTATGCCGACTGCCCGCGTGCAACGGCATCCTCGGTTTTCGCGCGGGAGACACCTGGCGACGTCACCGGCCGCTGCACTCGTCGCCTACGCGGTCGCGCTGGCCTACTTCGCGCTCGCCGGATCGCTGCCCGACCTGGGTGACCGCGACGCCACCGCGATCGTCTCGGGCGCGATCGGGATGCTGGCGCTCGCCGCCTGCACGTTCACGCTGCTCCCCGCCCGGGACGAGCTGCCCGCGCTCGCGGCACTCGCCGTCGGCGGCCTGCTGCTCGGCGGCGCGCTCACGGCGGCCGGCGTCGACGCGGGTGCGAACGTGGCCAAGGTGCTGTTCGCCGCCTCGGCGGGCATGTTGCTGGCCGCCTGGCTTTCGCTCCCGCAGCTCGTCGTGGTGATCCCGGTGTTCGTGGCCGCGATCGACATCGCCAGCGTGCTAACCGGCCCCACCTCGGTGCTGCTGCGCGAGCATGCGCCCGCGCTCGACTATCTCAGCTTCTCGGTCCCCGCCTGGGGCGGCGGCACGGAGCAGCTCGGGGTGGCCGACGTGGTCTTCCTCGGCTTCTACGCCGCGGCCGCCTGGCGCCACCGGCTGCGGCGGAAGGCGACCGCGGCCGGGCTGGTCCTGGGATTGACCGCGGCGGTCGTCGTGGGCGTGCTCGCGGACCGGGCGCTCCCGGTTCTGCCGGCGCTCGCATTGGGCCTCCTGCTGCCTAATCTGGACCGGCTCGGGCCCCTGCTTGCGGCGGCGGATGAAGGGTAGAATCGCGCCATGGACCTGGAGGAGCGGACACTCGAAACCGTCTCGGATCGCTGCGAGGAATGCGGCGCCCAGTTGACCCCGGCAGAGCTCGAAGCCGTTCTCGAGTCCGGCGGGCCCGCGCTGTGCTCGATCCACGCCGCCGAGGTCGTCCCGGTGGCGGACGAGAACGGGGACGCCGAGGAAGCCGACTGACGCCGCAGGCGGCCGTCAGGCACCGATCCAGGGGGGCGGGCGCGCGGGCGGGGCGCCTAGACTGCTGCGCATGGCGCGGTACGCCGCCTTCCTGCGGGGGATCAACGTCGGGGGCCACCGGATCACCAACGACGAGCTCCGCAAGGCCTGCGAGGTCGTCGGGCTCGAGGACGTGGCCACGTTCCGCGCGAGCGGCAACGTGATCTTCACCGCCGAGGACGGCGAGGACCCCGGCGCGATCGTTGATCGGATCGAATCCGGGCTGGGCGGAACGCTCGGCTACGAGGTACCGGTGTTCCTGCGCGCGGCGCCCGAGGTCGCGGCGATCGCCGGATACCAGCCGTTTCCGGCCAAGCTCGTCGCGGCCTCCGCCGGCAAGCTGCAGGTGTCGCTGCTCGCCGCGAAACCCTCGGCGCGGGCCAAGAAGACCGTGCTGGCGCTCGCTGACGACGAGGACCGGCTGGCAATCCGCGACCGCGAGCTGTACTGGCTACCCAGCGGCGGATTACTGGACTCCGAGCTGGACCAGAACGCTGTCGAGGCCGCGCTCGGCCTCTCGACGAGGCGCACGAAGGGCACGATCGAGCAGGTCGCCGCGAAGTTCTTCGCGGACTAGGAGTGGCGAGCGATTCGAATGCGAGGTCAAGGCGGCATCGCTCAGCCTTTGGCTCAAGACAAGCCCTCCGCCCGGGGGCCCGCCCACATCGAGGCGTGAGAAGCGCTAGAAGAGTCGTAGCGAAACGGCTTAACGAAACTCACCACGCCTACTCCCGCAGCCCCACGGCTTCGAGGGCTTGCGCCTTGCTCTCGTAGACGTCCACGCGCACGGTCCTTCCGTTCTGGATCGTGATGACGTGCACGTAGGAGAACTCAACCTCGATCCCGGTGTGCCGCGCCCGCCCGCCGAAGCGAACCGGCACTACCAGGACGTCTCCGGAATCGATGAACTCCTCTGGCTCGATCCACATCTGCTCAAAGGCCTGCATCTGCTCCGATGTGAACTGGAGCACGCCCTCGTAGCCGCGCCACTCGCCGCTCTCCACGAACGTGTCCGCCGTCCTGAGCACGATGGCCGGGTCCCACATCTCCTCGGCGATGGGCAGGAGGTCATTGACATCGCCGCTGCGGTAAGCCTCGTTCAGAGCAGCGTAGGTTCGCCGCGCACGCTCCACGTTCTCCTGCGACATCGCCCGCCCAGTATCCCGGCTGGCCTTGCCAAGACCAACGCGATCATGGTCATCGTCGAGCACCGAGCGCCGGCGTGAAGCGATCCGAGACTCGCCGTGATCCAGCGTACGGCGGTCGACTCCGAGCCGGACGTGCGTGTGTTCGCAGCCCTACTCGCTCGGCGCCGGGTTCGATGAGCGGCGTCGGCGCAACAGTTCTCGGCCGAAGGTTCGACCCAGGTGAAGGGGGTGGCTTATCAGCGTCGTCAGTTGCCCTGCGATGGAGTCGGGATCGCGCGCAACTCCGAGTCCGCGCAGGACCGTGAGGAGGTCGTAGTAGACGCGCTCGCAGACGAGGCGGTCCTGCTCGAACACATAGATGCCGCACACCCGGACACGCAGGACCCGGCTGGTAGGTGGCAACCCGTGATACGCCCCGAGATGGGTGCCGGAGACCCACGCCTCCTCGGCGACCGCATCGTCGCCTTGGTAGGCGGCGATGGGCTCAACGGTGAAGTCCGGGAAGCCGGCGAAGTTCTCGGCGTGGTATCGGCGGACGGCTTCCTCACCGTCAAACACCTCGCCGGTAGGGACGATCTCGTATCGCGCATGGTGGAAGGTTGCGATGACCGCGTCGAGGTCGTGCGCGCTCTCGGCGGCGGAGTGTGCATCGATGACCGCCTGGCGCGTCCGCTGGAGATCCACGTCAGTGGAGGCGCCCACAGATCGATCCTATTGCCGCATCGCTCGCACCACAAGGCTGCGTCGCCGCCTTCGTGCAGGCCCCGGTCTGTCGGGCGGCATCCGACTCGATCTCCCGGGCCTCCTCAACCACCTGCGCCCCCATCCACATTCGCCTGGGACATCGCCCGCCCGGTATCCCGCAGGCGATGGGCTCATAGGCTGGGGTACTAGGAGGCTATTTTCGGGGTATCGACCAAGCCGCTCGGCTCCCGAGGCTCGATGACCACGGGGCTGGGGAGTTTCGCTAGAGCCTCCTAGAGGAGGACCACGATCTTGCCGAGCTTGCCGCCGGCCTCGAACCGCTCGTAGGCCTCCGCCACCTGGTCCAGGGGGAAGGTCTCGGAGACCGGGACCCGGACCGCACCGGCGGCCACGAGCGGGAGCACGTGGCGTTCGACGGCGCGCGCCGTTGCCGCCTTCTCCTCCAGCGGTCGCGCCCGCAGGGTCGAGCCCATCAACCGGAGGCGCTTGCCCATCATCGCGAGCAGGTTGAGCTCCGCCTTGGCGCCGCCGCCCACGCCGATGACGGCGAGCCGGCCGTCGATCGCCAGCGCCTGCAGGTTGCCCTCCAGGTTGGGAGCGCCGATCAGTTCGAGCACCACTTCGAAGGGCCCTGCGTCGGTGAAGTCGTCCGGATCGACCACCTCGGCGCCGAGGGCGGAGACCGCGTCGCGCAGTTCCGGCCGGCGCACCGTGGCCGTCACGGACGCGCCCGCGGCGTGGCCGAGCTGGATCGCCGCCGTGCCGACGCCGCCGGCGCCGCCGTGCACGAGCAGCCGCTCGCCGGCGCCGAGCTCCGCCTGGGTGAAGAGGGCGTCGTGCGCCGTGGTGAAGACCTCGGCGAAACCGCCGGCCTCGGGCCAGTCGAGCCGGCCCGGGACCGGCATCGCGACGCGCTCGTGCACCACCGCCAGCTCCGCCTGGCCGCCGCCGCCGACGAGCGAGCACACGCGGTCGCCCTCCTCGAAGCGCTCGGCCGCCGGGCCGCGGCCGACGACCTCACCGGCCAGCTCCATGCCGGGGATGTCGGGCGGCGAGCCGGGCGGAGCGGGGTAGCGCCCGGCGCGCTGGTGGAGGTCGCCCCCGTTGATCCCGGCGGCCCGGACCCGCACGAGGACCTCGCCCTTCCCCGGCTCGGGGTCGGGATGCTCCTCGACGAGCACCTCGCCGTCACGGATCGTTGCCGCGCGCATGGCGGGCGATTCTATGCAGGAGCGGACAGCTCGACACGAATGAGAGACCGGATTAGGTCTGGGCAGGGATGGGGCGTAACATCGGGGGTTCGCTGCTCCCGGGAGGCAGCGCGACACGGACGTCGGCTATGCGCTCGCTCGGCTCGCGAATTGGCTCGCTCCGCCCACCCCGCCTCTGGCGCGAGGGCCGCACGGGCCTCGAGTTGGCCGGGCTGGTGCGCGATCCGCGCTTCCGCCGCGTCGACGCTCACGCCGGCGGCGACCGTCCGCTGCTGCTCGTGCCCGGCTTCCTGGCCAGCGACGAGAGCCTCGCCGTGCTCGCGGGCTGGCTGCGGCGCAGCGGCTACCGGGTGGGTGGCGCGGGCATGCGTTTCAACGCCGGCTGCTTCACCGCGGCGCTCGACGCGCTCGAGGCGCGCGCCGAAGCGCTGCGCGGAGCGACCGGGCCGCGCGTGGCGATCATCGGCCAGAGCCACGGGGGCACGCTAGGGCGCTCGCTGGCCGCGCGCCGCCCGGACCTCATCGCGGGCGTGGTGGCGATGGGCGCGCCGCTCGTCGATCCGCTGGCGATCCACCCCGTCGCCCGCCTACAGGTGCGATTCGTCGGCGCCCTCGGAAGCCTGGGCGCGCCGGGCCTGTTCAGCCGGGACTGCCTCGAGGGCGAATGCTGCGCCGAGGTGCGCCGAGCGGCCGGCCGGCCGTTCCCGGCGGGCGTCGGGTTCGTCTCGATCTACTCCCGCAGCGACGCCATCGTGGACTGGCGCGCCTGCCTCCATCCCGCGGCCAAACACGTGGAGGTCCGCGCCAGCCACATCGGAATGGCGGTCAACGCGGAGGTCTACGCGGCGGTCGGCGCCGCGCTGGAGAGCTTGAACGCCGTCGATCCCCCGCGCCTCCCGCCGCCGGTGATCGCCCCCGCCTGACTCCCGCCGTCAGGCATCTCGCTCGAGGAGCGCCACGCACTCGATGTGCGGCGTCTGGGGGAACATGTCCACCGGGCGCACGCGGCGCAGCGCCCAACCCGCCTCGACGAGCTGCGCCGCGTTCGGCGCCAGGGTCGTCGGGTTGCAGGACACGTACACGAGCCGCCGCGGCGCGGCCTCGATGATCCGACGGACGACCTTCTTCGACAGCCCCGCACGCGGCGGATCGACCACCACGACGTCGGGGCGCCCGGCGCGCTCGACCAGCTCGCGGAGCGCGAGCCGTACGTCGCCGGCGAAGAAGTTGGCGTGCTCCACGTCGTTGCGCCGCGCGTTGTCGATCGCATCGGCCACCGCCGCCTCGACCACCTCCAGCCCCCACAGCTCTCCCGCGCGCGAAGCCAGAGTCAGACCGACGGTGCCGATGCCGCAGTAGAGGTCGAACACCTTCTCCCAGCCGCGCAGGCCGGCGTACTCCGAGGCGATCGTGTACAGGCGCTCGGCCATCTCGGTGTTGGGCTGAAAGAAGGCCTCAGGGGAGATCGTGAGGCGCAGGTCGCAGAGCTCCTCCTCCAGGCCCGGCGACCCTGCGAGCACTCGCGTATCGCCGCCTGCCGTCGTCTCGCCGAGCGCGTCGGCCTGTGTCCACAGCAGCCCGTCGCAGTCCACCGCTCCGGCCAGGGCCTCGGCCCGCAACGTCCCGGGCGAGGTGACGAGCCGCGCCTGGATCTGACCGGTGCGCCGGCCCTCGCGCACGACGAGATTTCGCAGCAGGCCCTCGTGGGTGCGGCGGTCCCACGCCGACAGGTCCTCGGCGCGACACCAGGCCAGGACCTGCTCGCGCACCGCGTTGCCCGGCTCGGAGGCGAGGAGACAGTCCTCCACCGGCTCGATGCGGTCGAAGCTGCCGGGCGCGTGGAAGCCGCAGACCAGCGCACCCCGCTCGTCGGCGCCAAAGGAGTACTCGAGCTTGTTGCGGTACCGCCACTGCTCGACGGCCGGCTCGATCGGCTCGAGCGCGAAGCCGTCCAGCCGCCCGATCCGGCGCAGCGCCTCGTCCACCTGCGCCGCCTTGGCCTCGAGCTGGCGCTCGTAGGGCAGCACCTGCCAGGGCGCGCCGGGGTGGTGCGCGCGCGGCGCCACGCGGTCGGGGCTCGGCTCGAGCAGCTCGACCGGGCGCGCCTCCGCGTAGTGGCGCTTGGACTTGGTGACCAGCGCGCGCACACGGTCACCGGGAACCGCGTCGCGCACGAACACGACGTACCCATCGGTGCGCGCGACGCCGGCGCCGCCGTACGCCAGCGAGTCGACCCGCAGCTCGAGCTCGGCGCCCCGGCGCGGACGCGCGGTCGTGGGGGTGGAGGACTCCATCGCCCATCTAGGATCGCAGCCCCATGGACCTCGACGCCTACCGCGCGGCGGCGGAGGCCTTCGTCGCCGACCACACCCGCGAGTACTACCGCCACTTCGCGGGCCTCCAGGACGAGCTGGGCATCGAGGCCGTCTACGCCCGCCACGAGGGGCTCTTCACCCGTGCCGCCGTGGACGAGCTGCGCTCCGCGGTGGGAACGGAGCCGGCCGCCCGCGACGAAGCGCGGCGCCGGCGGTACCTGCTCGACTTCGCCGTGGACGGGCTGCTCGGGCGCGCGACGCGGATCCAGGAGGACGAGCTCTCCAGGCGCGAGGCGGATCTGTCGCTCGAGATCGACGGCGAGCGGATCGGGTTCCGCGAGTCCGCGATCGAGCAGGCGAACGAGCCGGACGGCGACCGGCGAGAGCGGATCGAGACGGCGCGGCTGGCCGCGATCGTGGAGCGGCTGAACCCGCTGCACGCGGAGGTGCTCGAGATCCGGCACGCTCTCTCCCGCGATCTGGGCTGGCCGTCCTACCGCGCGATGTGCGCCGAGTGCAAGGGCATCGACCTCGCTGCGCTCGCGCGCGAGACGGCCGCGTTCACCGCCGCGACCGAGACCGTCTACCCCGGAGTCGTCGACGAGCCGCTGCGGCGCGCCGTGGGCGTCGGCCTCGACGCCGCGCGGCGCGCCGACCTGCCGCGCTTCTTCCGCTGCGCGGAGGCCGACGCGCGCTTCCCGGCGGCATCGCTCGTACCCGCGCTGCGCGACACGCTCGCCGGACTGGGGATCGATCTCGACGCCCAGGCCAACGTCGTCCTCGACGTGGAGGCCCGGCCGAAGAAGTCGCCGCGCGCGTTCTGCGCCCCCGTGCGGGTGCCACAGGAGGTGTATCTGGTCGTGCCGCCGATGGGCGGCCGCGACGACTTCGTGGCGCTGTTTCATGAGGCCGGCCACGCCGAGCATTACGCGCACGCCGCCGCCGGCCTCGCTTTCGAGTTCCGCCTGCTCGGCGACAACTCGGTCACCGAGGGCTTCGCGTTCCTCTTCGACCACCTCGTCGAGGACCCGGTGTGGCTGCACCGGCACCTCGGCAGCGATCCCGACCCGGAGCTCGCCGCCCACGTGCGCGCGGTGCGGCTGCTCTTCGTGCGTCGCTACGCGGCGAAGCTCGGATACGAGCTCGAACTGCACGGCAGCGGTCGGCCGCTTCGGGACCTATCCGTGGACTACGCCGCGCGGCTCTCGGCCGCGGTCGGCGTGCCGTGGCCCGCGGCCACCTACCTATCGGACGTGGACCCGGGTTTCTACGCGGCCGCCTATCTGCGCGCCTGGGCGCTGGAGACGCACCTGCGCGCAACCCTGCGCGCGCGCTTCGGGCCGGCGTGGTTCGACGAGCCCGAGGCCGGGGCCTTCCTGCGCGAGCTGTGGCGCGAGGGGCAGCGCCTCGACGCCACCGAGCTCCTGGCCGAGCTGATCAGCCCTCCGTCGCGCCGGCTCGACTTCGGCGCGATGCTCGCGGACCTCGGGCTCCAGGCTAGGCCAGCGCCTTCTCGATCGCCGTGAGCACCGACTTGCGGTTCGCGTTGCGGCGCTCGTAATCGCGCACCTTTCGCAGCTCGGCCGGAGAGAGATCGGCCAGGCGGTCGACGACCTGTGCCGCACTGAGATCGTCGTAACCCATGACCGGAAACGAGGGTGGGAGGCCGGCGGCGCGGCGGCCGCGATCCACCTCTCGCAGCACGCGGTCGACGCTCGGCTGTCGCCGCGCGCGCGTCGCACCCTTGTGGGCCTGCTTGCGGGCGTCACCCGTCGCGTCCCCGAACTGATCGCGGCTGCGGCCGAGCAGCTGCTCGAGGTCCTTCATCAGGTCATCGGTCTGGCGACGGCCGCGCCGGACGAGGTCCGACACCATCTGATTGGCGTCGTCGCGGGTGACCCGGCCCCGGCGTACCGCGTCGTCGAGCACCTC
>Ga0066652_100001374_pt1 | contig 12610 bp, 15 predicted proteins | sample GraSoiAngelo_101_FD_71413 | JGI IMG/M metagenome (GOLD analysis project Ga0066652, IMG submission 71413) | Grasslands soil microbial communities from the Angelo Coastal Reserve, California, USA - 14_0903_02_30cm | ecosystem: Environmental > Terrestrial > Soil > Grasslands | place: USA...
CTCGATCCAGGTCCTCTACGACTCGGCGCTTTCCGGCTCTCCCGGCTCCGTGGGCCAGGTGCGCGAGGTGGCGGGCAGGCTGATGCGGACCGCCAAGGAGCGCGGCGTGGCGATCGTGCTCGTGGGCCACGTGACCAAGGAGGGCTCGCTGGCCGGCCCGCGCGTGCTCGAGCACCTCGTCGATTGCGTCCTCAGCTTCGAGGGGGAGCGCGAGCGCACCTACCGCACCCTGCGGGCGCTCAAGAACCGCTTCGGCTCGACCAACGAGACGGGCGTCTTCGAGATGCGCGAGGACGGGCTGGCCGAGGTGGAGGACGCCTCTCGCCGCTTCGTCTCCGAGGCCACGCGCGGCCCCGGCTCGGTGGTCCTCTGCGCGATGGAGGGCTCACGGCCGCTGCTCGTCGAGGTCCAGGCGCTGGTGGCGCCCACGGAGCTCGTGCCGCCGCGGCGGATCGCCAACGGGGTGGACCGCAACCGGCTCGCCCTCGTGCTGGCCGTGCTCGCCCGCCACGGCGGGCTGTCGCTGGGCTCGAGCGACGTATTCGTGTCGGTGGCCGGCGGCGTGCGCGTCGACGAGCCCGGCGCCGACCTTGCGGTGGCCATGGCGGTGGCGTCCGCGGCCAAGGGGACGGAGCTCGCGGGGGCCCCTCTGGCGGCCTTCGGAGAGCTCGGCCTGACAGGCGAGGTCCGCCACGTCGCCCACCCCGATCGGCGCCTCGCGGAGGCGCGGAAGTTCGGCCTGACAGAGGTGGTTCACCCGGGTGCGGCGGGCGGCCTCAGGGCCGCTCTGGCAGCCGGATTGCCGGGTCGGCGGGCCAAGGCCGCCTAGGCAAAAAATCGCTTCCTAGAGCCTAAAACGCGTCATATCCAGCGTCTTTCGCGTACAATCGGTGGGTGCCGTACGCCGGGGATGACGTCGCAGAGCTTGAGGCTCGGCAGGAACCCCGGCTGGTCCGGGCATTGGAGATGGTCGCCCCGGGCACGGCGATCCGAGAGGGCTTGGACAACATCGTTCAAGCCCAGACGGGCGCCCTGATCTGCATCGGCGAGTCGGAGGAGCTGAGCTTTCTGCTCTCGGGCGGGGTCAAGCTCGACGTCGATTACACCCCGGCGCTGCTCTACCAGCTCGCCAAGATGGACGGCGCGATCATCCTCAGCTCGAACGGCACCAAGATCCTCTGGGCCAACACCCAGCTGATGCCGGATCCGACGATCCTGTCGCTGGAGACCGGCACCCGGCACCGGACGGCGGAGCGCGTCTCGAAGCAGACCGACGCGCTCGTGATCGCCATCTCCCAGAGCCGGAGCGCCGTCAGCCTCTACCTCGACGGCGCGAAGTACATCCTCGAGGACATTCCGGTGGTGCTCGCCAAGGCCAACCAGGCCCTGGCGACCCTGGACAAGTACCGGTCCCGGCTGGATCAGGTGTCGACTCGCCTCACCGCCCTGGAGTTCGAGGGCGGCGTGACGCTTCACGACGTGCTGACCGTGCTTCAGCGGTCGGAGCTCGTGACCCGCATGGCGGTCGAGATCGAGCGCTACATCGTCGAGCTGGGCGCCGAGGGACGCCTGATCGAGATGCAGCTCGAGGAGACGATGGTCGGCGTCGCCGCCGACAAGTCGGCGCTCGCGCGCGACTACATCATGGAGCCCTCCGAGGAGAGCTTCGCGATGGTCCTTGATTCGCTTGCGCGCCTCCCCCATCAGGACCTTCTGGACTTCGGTCGGCTCGCCGAGCTGCTCGGCTACGACCGCAAGCTCAACACCCTCGACCACCCCGTCTCGCCGCGGGGCTACCGGATCCTGGGGCGCATCCCGCGCCTGCCCAGGCTGGTGGTCCAGAGCATCGTCGACGAGTTCCGCGGGCTGGACGAGATCCTCGCCGCCACCGACCCGGAGCTCGAATCCGTGGAGGGCGTCGGCGACATGCGGGCGAAGGACATTCGCGAGGGCCTTCGCCGGCTGCAGGAGATCAACCTCGTGGACCGATATCTGCAAACCTGAAAACCAACGGCGTCCCGCGCCGCTACCCAATTAGGAGGGAACACCCATTAGCGACACGGTGATGGAGCCAGACACCGAGATGGACCTCGATATTGACCGTGAGCCCGCCGTCTACAAGGTGGGCGATCACGTGGTCTACCCCCACCACGGGGCGGGCAAGGTCCTCAAGAAGGAAATCAAGGAGGTCCTCGGCGAGAAGCGCCAGTACCTCACGATCAAGATCCTCCACAACGACATGACGGTCATGGTTCCGTGTGAGAACGCGGATCGCGCCGGGCTGCGGCGCGTGATCGGGGAGGAAGCAGTGGCGAAGGTGCTGTCCGTCCTCCGCGACGACGTGAGCCAGATGCCCAAGAACTGGAACCGGCGCTTCAAGCACAACCGCGAGAAGATCAAGACCGGTGACGTCTACGAGCTGGCCGAGGTGGTACGGAACCTCGCCATCCGGGAGACCGAGAAGGGCCTCTCGACGGGCGAGAAGCAGATGTACACCCGGGCGAAGAAGATCCTCGCCTCCGAGCTGATGTACGCGCTCGAGATGGAGGAGGACGAGGCCGAGGGTCACCTCGAGGACCTCATCGCCGACGCGCACGCCAGCCGCAACGGAGCAGCGGCAGCCACCGCGTAATCCGGACTGTGTCCGTCGTCGGCATCATTGCCGCCGGCGGCAGCGGCGAACGCCTTGGCGCCGAAATGCCCAAGGCGTTCGTCGTTCTGGCCGGCCGGCCCCTGCTCGACTGGAGTCTCTCGGTCCTTCGTGACGTCGCCGATCGTGTCGTCGTGGCCGTACCGCCCGGCAGTCCTCAGTCCTCGGTCCTCGGTCCTCGGGAGATCGTGGACGGCGGGGAGTCGCGGTCGGCTTCCGTTCGGAACGCGGTTCTTGCTGCTCCCGAGGCGTCCGTCTACGTCGTCCATGACGCCGCTCGGCCGCTGATTACGCCGGACCTCGTTCGGCGCTGTCTGGACGCGCTCGGGCCCGGCGTCGATGGCGCGATCGCCGCGGCGCCGATGACCGACACGGTCAAGGAGGCCGCGCCCGACGGCCGGGTCATGCATACGCTCGACCGGACGTCGCTGTGGCGGATCCAGACGCCGCAGGTGTTCCGGGCGGGGATCCTCCGGGAGGCGCTCGACCGCGACCCGGCCGCCCTGGCGGCCGCCACCGACGACGCCTCCCTGGTGGAGGAGATCGGCGGCACCGTGCACGTGGTGGAGGCGCCGCTGCAGAACATGAAGGTCACCAGCGAGTCCGACCTCCGGGTGGCCGAGGCGCTCCTCGCCGGCCGCTGATGCTGACGGACTATCACGTCCATCTGCGCCCGGACGACGATGGGACGACGGCCGAGCGCTACTTCACGCGCGCCAACGCCGATGTCTATCGCGAGGCCGCGTCCGGGCGGGGTATCGGGGAGCTCGGCGTCGCCGAGCACGTCCACCGCTTCGCCCAGTCGCTCGATGTCTGGCAGCACCCCTGGTACCGCCACTGGGCCCACGACGACCTCGACGCCTACTGCGAGTTCGTCCGCGAGGAGACCGACCTGCGGCTCGGCATCGAGGCGGACTTCCTGCCCGGCAGGGAGGAGCAGGTCGCCGAGCTGCTCGACGGGCGCGACTGGGACTACGTGCTCGGCTCGCTCCACTTCCTGCGGGACCAGGCGCTCGACATCCGCGAGGGACCCTGGGCCGAGTTCGACATCTGGCGCTCGAACGATCCCGACGAGGTCTGGGCCCGCTACTTCGAGACGCTCGGCGAGGCCGCGCGTAGCGGCCTGTTCGACATCCTCTCCCATCCCGATCTGGTGAAGGTCTGGGGCTCGCCGCTGCCCGGGGGCGACCTGCGCCGCTTCTACGAGCGAGCGATGGAGGGGATCGAGGCCTCGGACGTGGCGATCGAGGTCTCGACCGCGGGCCTGCGGAAGCCGGTTCGCGAGATCTACCCGGCCCGCGGCTTCCTGGAGCTCTGCCTCGAGGTGGGCCGTCCGGTGGCGCTGTCGAGCGACGCCCATCTCCCCGAGCACCTCGGCTGGGAATATGAGCGGGCCGTGGACTGGCTCGGAGAGATCGGCGTGGAGGAGATCGCGGTGTTCGATCGGCGCTCGCGGCGCCTGGAGAAGCTCGGATGAGCGCCCGCGCCGGCATCGGCTGGGACTCGCACCGGCTCGAGGAGGGACACCGGCTCGTGATCGGCGGCGTGGAGATCCCGGAGGCCGATCGCGGCCTGGCCGGCCACTCCGACGCCGACGTGCTGGCACACGCCCTCATCGATGCCCTGCTCGGCGCCGCCGGACTCGGCGACATCGGCCAGCACTATCCGGACACCGACGAGCGCTGGCGCGACGCGGACAGCCTCGAGCTCCTCCGCGAGGTCGCCGGCTTCCTGGCCGAGCACGGCTGGACGGTCCGGCACATGGATGCGACCGTCCTCTGCGAGGCGCCGCGCCTGGGCCCGCACCGCGACGAGATGCGCGCGCGACTCTCCGACGCCGTCGGCCTGGCGGCTCTCGAGGTCAACGTCAAGTTCTCCACCGGCGAGGGCATGGGCTTCGTCGGCCGCGGCGAGGGAGTGGCCGCGCTGGCCGTGGCGACGGTGGAGCGAGGCGACTGATGGACGAGGCGCTCGCGTTCGCCGGCGCGGCCCGCCAGGCCGAGCTGGTGCGGGCCGGCGAGGTCAGCTCGCGCGAGCTGGTCGAGCTGTACCTCGGCCGGATCGAGCGGCTCGAGCCCGAGCTGAACGCATTCAGGCTGGTGATGGCCGAGCGCGCGCTGGCGGATGCCGACCAGGCGGATGCGCGCCGGGCCGCGGGTGAGGACCGTCCGCTGCTTGGCGTGCCGATGGCGGTGAAGGACACCCAGGACGTGGCCGGCGAGCTGACGACGCACGGAACCGCGGCGCAGGACAAGCCCGCCCCGGCGGACTCGGAGATCGTCAGGCGGCTGCGGGCGGCGGGCGCCGTGATCGTGGGCAAGACCAACACCCCCGAGCTGGCGATCATCGGCGACACGGAGGGCCCGGCGTTCGGCCAGACCCGCAACCCCTGGAACAGCGAGCGCAGCGTCGGCGGCTCGAGCGGCGGCAGCGCCGCCGCCGTTGTCGCTGGGCTGGTGGCCGCCGCGACCGCGTCCGACGGCGCCGGCTCGATCCGCATCCCCGCCGGCAACTGCGGCGTCTTCGGGCTGAAGCCGCAGCGCGGCCGCATCAGCCTCATGCCGGACCGCGAGCACTGGAACGGGCTGAGCGTCGTGGGCTTCGAGACCCGAAGCGTGCGCGACACCGCGCTGCTGCTGGACCTGACGGCGGGCCCGGTGGACGGCGACGCGCACACGCCGCCGGCTCCGCCGGGCTCCTACCTCGAGACCGCCCGGCGTGAGCCCGGCAAGCTGCGGATCGCCGTGTCAACGCGGCCGGTGCTGCCGGCTCTCGTGGACGGGCAGGTACAGCGGGTGGTGGAGAGCACTGCCGAGCTGCTGCGCTCGCTCGGGCACGAGGTCGAGGAGGCAAACCCCGGCTACGGCACGGTCGGCAACGCCACGATGGTCCGCTACCTGCGCGGCATCAGCGACGACGCAAGGGCCCTGCCCCGGCCCGAGCGGCTCCAGCGCCGCACGCGCGGCTTCGTCCGCATGGGCTCGCTGTGGCCCGACTCGGCGCTCCGCTGGGCGCTCGCCCGCGAGGAGGCGGACCGCGACCGCATCGGCAAGGTCTTCGAGGGCCACGACGTGCTGCTGACGCCGGTCGCGGCGCGGCCGCCGGTACGCGCCGGCGAGTGGGAGGGACTCGGCGCGCTCCGGGCGGTGCTCCGGATGAGCCGGGTCTATCCCTTCACCGTCGCCTGGAACCACACCGGCCAGCCGGCGGCCGCCGTCCCGGCCGGTCTCAGCGACGACGGCCTGCCGATCGGTGTCCAGCTGGTCGGCCGCCCCAACGACGAGTCGACCCTGCTCTCGCTGTCCGCCCAGATCGAGGCCGAGCGTCCCTGGGCCGATCGCCTGCCGCCGGTGTCCTAGCGTGCGCCAGGTCCGCATCCACGACACGCTCAGCGGCGCGCCCAAGGCCCTCGAGCCGCGCGATCCGGGCAGGGTCGGGATCTATGCCTGCGGGCCGACCGTGTACGCGCGGGTCCACGTTGGCAACGCGCGGCCGTTCGTCGTCTTCGCCCTCCTCAAGCGCTTCCTCGAGCACGAGGGCTATGACGTAACGCTGGTCGAGAACGTCACCGACGTGAACGACAAGATCTACGACGCCGCCCGTGAGGCCGGTGTCCCCAGCGAGCAGCTGGCGGCCGAGATGACCGCCGCGTACTTCGAGGACACCGAGCGGCTCGGCCTCGGCCGCCCCGACGCCGAGCCCAAGGCCGCGGAGACGATCGAGCCGATCGTCGAGCTGATCCAGGCCCTGATCGACTCCGAGCACGCCTACGCGGCGGGCGGCGATGTCTATTTCCGCGTGGCGAGCTTCGACGGCTACGGCAAGCTGTCGCACCGCCCGCTCGAGGAGATGCAGCAGGGGGAGGGTGACGACGCCACTGCGCTCAAGGAGCGGCCGCAGGACTTCGCGCTCTGGAAGGCCACCAAGGAGGGGGAGGACACCTCCTGGCCGGCCCCATGGGGGGAGGGACGGCCCGGCTGGCACATCGAGTGCTCGGCCATGGCCGAGGGCATCCTGGGTGTCGACTTCGAGATCCACGGCGGCGGCTCCGATCTCGTCTTCCCGCACCACGAGAACGAGATCGCCCAGACCGAGGCGGCGCGCGGCGAGCCGCTGGCGCGCATCTGGATGCACAACGGCATGGTGCAGATGGGCGCCGAGAAGATGGCCAAGTCGGTGGGCAACATCAGGCTGCTCCACGGCGCGCTCGACGAGTTCGGCCGCGACGCCCTGATCATGTACTTCGTCGGCGGCCACTACCGCCAACCGCTCGTCTTCTCCGAGGACGCCCTGGAGGACGCCCGCGCGGCCGTCGAGCGGGTGCGGAACTTCTGCCGGCGTCTCGACCGCGACGCGCCGGCGCCCGAGGGCCTGGACGACTACGCGGAGCGCTTCTTCGACGGCCTCGCCGACGATTTCAACACCCCGGCCGCGCGGGCCGAGCTGTTCGACTGGATCCAGGAGGGCAACCGGCGGATGGATGCAGGCGAGCGGGTCGGCGTCGGCCGGCTTCCGGAGCTGCTCGGCGCGCTCGGGCTGGAGGGACTGCTGGAGGAGGAGGCCGAGGCGGGGGAGGACGCCGAGCGGCTGGCCGCCGAGCGCGAGGAGGCGCGCGGCGCCGGCGACTTCGCCCGCGCCGACGAGCTCCGCGACCGGCTCGCCGCGATGGGCTTCGAGGTGCGCGATACCCCGGAGGGCCCTCGGCTTGTTCGTCTACGGGCGTAACCCGGTTCGCGAGGCGCTCCGCGGACGGCGCAAGGTGCTGCGCGTCTGGTCCGAGGAGGAAGGGGTGGACGCGGCCGAGCTCGAGAGGCTGTGTGGCTCGCCCGAACACCAGGGGATCTGCGCGGAGGTGGAGGCGTTCCCCTACGTCGAACCCGACGACCTGCTCGCCGCTGAGGACGTGCTCGTCGTTGCGCTCGACGAGGTCCAGGACCCGCACAACCTCGGCGCTGTCTGCCGGGTGGCCGAGGCGGTGGGGGCGGGCGTCGTCCTACCGGAGCGCCGCTCCGTGGACGTGACGCCGGCGGTCTGCAAGGCCTCCGCGGGGGCGGTCGAGCACCTGTCGGTCGCGCGCGTCCGCAACCTCGCCGACTGGCTCGGTGAGGCGAAGAAGGCCGGCGCGTGGGTGTACGGCGCCGCCGCCGACGCCCGGACGCCCTACGACGGACCGGACTACTCGGGCCGCGTAGTCCTCGTCCTCGGATCCGAGGGGCGGGGCCTCAGGCCCCGCGTGGCGGGCGTCTGCGACGACCTCGTGGCCCTGCCGCAGCGCGGCAAGGTCGCCTCGCTGAACGTGGCGACGGCCGCCGCGGCGCTTCTGTACGGGATCTTGCAATCCCGCCGGGGACTTGACAGGGCTCCATAACTACCGCATACTCGCCGGCGGATAGATCAGGCTGAAGTCGACCTTTAGGGCGAGACTTCAGAGAACCTGGCGCCAGGGGAGGTAGCGCGCCACCGAGCTTCTAGGACCCGCTTGGGGTCCGGGAGGAGCGATCGATGGCAACCACCACCTCACCTGGAGCGGCCACCCGCCGTAGCGCTTCCGCGACGCCGTCCAGTCCGGCCAGGGCGCGAAAGTCTCAAGCTGAAGCTGAGCTTGATGATCACTACCTGATAGCCCTCGCCAAGCAGGGCAAGCCCGAGGCGTACGACATGATCGTCCGCCGCTACTTCGGCTTCGTCCGGCTCAAGGCCAGCTCGTACTTCCTCATCGGGGGCGACTCGGACGACCTCGTCCAGGAGGGCCTCGTCGGCCTCTACAAGGCCGTCCGGGACTACCGCTCCGACCGCGAGTCGAGCTTCCGGAACTTCGCGGAGCTCTGCATCACGCGCCAGATCATCACCGCGGTGAAGACGTCCACGCGCAACAAGCACACCCCGCTCAACGAGTACGTCTCGTTCTCGCAGACGCCCGCCGCCAGCGGCGGCGACGGCGACCCCACGCTGGACGAGCTCCTCCCCGGCCCGACCGCGCACGACCCGGTCAACCAGGTGATCTCCACCGAGGAGCTGCACAGCCTCGTGGCATGTCTCTCGAGCGTGCTCTCAGAGCTCGAGAGCGCCGTGCTCTCGCTCTACCTGGACGGGCACTCCTACGAGGAGGTCGGCGAGCGGCTCGAGTGCGACACGAAGACCGTGGACAACGCGCTCCAGAGGGTCAAGCGCAAGGTGGGCGCGCACCTCGCCTCGCGCGCGGTGCCGCTCTAAACCGTTTCTCCCGCTTCTCCGCCGGGTATCCGGCCCGGCACCGAGGACAGAGCTACCTCAAGGAGGGCGAAATGATCGGCTTGCTCATAACCGTGTTGGTCGCGGCGCTGGTGTACCTGATCCTGGCGGCGATCACGGGGTCCGCGATCGTGGCGATCGTGGGCGCGATCCTAGTGCTCGTGGCGGGCATCCCGAGCGGAGGCTTCGGCTTCGGCGGGCGCTGGGGCGGCCGCGGCAGGGCCATCTGACAGAGCCGGAGGTCGGACTCGAACCGACGGCCTGCGCATTACAAATGCGCTGCTCTACCAGCTGAGCTACTCCGGCGGGCCTTCCGAGTCTAGGCCCGCCGCGCGCCCCGCGAGCGCCTTGAGCACGCCGTCGCTGAAGCCCCGGCGGAGCTCCGGCTCGTCGACCACGGCCCGAGCCCATTCGACGGCCTTGTCGGGTCCCGACAGCTCCTCGATCTCCACGACCCTGAACAGCGCGTAGAAGATCGCCTGCGAGACGATCTCGCGCTGCTCCACGCCGGCCTACGCAGCCCCGACGGCGGCCTGCTCGATGTTCCCGTGCCCGTTGGAGGACACGGGTACCTCGAGCGGCTCGTACACGTCCGCCGGGTTGAGCCGGCGCTCCAGCTCGCCGAGCACTGCCCCGAAGAGGAAGTGGCGCCAGGCCGCCTGGGCGAACGCGCGGCGGTTGCCGCTCAGGGTCGGAAGGTCGCCGCGGGCGGGGTGGTAGCGATCCGTCACGCGGCCGAGCGGCCAGGTGGCCAGGTGCTCGGCCAGCGCGGCGAGCATCCCCCGCGTGGCAGGCGGCCCTGGTATGAAGGCGCGCAGCTGGGAGTAGGCGGCCCCGAACAGGACTCCGTTCTGGATGTGGAGGGCGAGGCCCGCAAGCGGCCAGGAGGAGTCGCGCGCGACCAGCTTGCCGAGGACCTCGAGGTCGTCGTAGTCGGACTGGAATAGCCGCTTGTCGAGCGGCTGCTGGGCGGCCCAGATGGCCGCGGCAGCCGCGCCGGCGAGCGCCCCGTTGACCGTGCGCTGCCACTCCACGCCGCGCAGGGTATCGCGCAGGCGTAACGGTCCCGGGAAACCCGGGTAGCAGTCGGGTAATGACGGAGGAGGGACACGCCGCCGACCCGCTGGCGCGCTATCACGCCCGCACGCGCAGGCGCGGCGTGAACAAGCTCGTCTACTGGACCGTGCGAGCGGTGTTGGAGCCCGCGCTCCGGATCTGGTTCCGCGTCTCCAGCCGCGGCCACAAGAACATCCCCGACGGGCCGGTGATCGTGGCCGCCAACCACCGCAGCTTCCTCGATCCGTTCGTGATCGGGATCTGCCTGCGGCGGCCGATCTACTTCGTCGCCAAGCGCGAGCTCTTCCACAACCGGCTCCAGGGCTGGCTGCTCAACTGCCTCGGGGCATTCCCCGTCAGGCGCGGCGAGTCCGACGACGAGTCGGTGCGCACCTCGCTCGAGCTGCTCGAGCGCGGCGAGGCAGTGGTGATCTTCCCCGAGGGCACTCGCATCCGCTCGGGCTCGCTCGCGAAGCCCAAGCGCGGCGTCGGCCGCATGGCGCTCGCCAGCGGCGCCGCCGTTGTGCCGGTCGCGTTGACCGGCACGGAGCGCGCCCGCAGCGCCGGGCTGCGGATCAAGCCGGTCAAGGTCTGCCTGCGCTTCGGCCGCGCGCTCACCTTCCCGCGCGTGGACGATCCGGCGCCCAAGCTCGCGCGCGAGGTGACCGAGCGGATCTGGCCCTGCGTCCAGCTCCAGTGGGAGTGGCTCGGCGGCCTGCCGCCACTGCGGACCGCCGCGGTCGTCGGCGCGGGCTCGATGGGCACTACGCTCGCCGTCCTCCTGGCGCGCGCCGGACTCGACGTCCAGCTCGGCTGCCGATCGCTCGCGCAGGCGAGGCGGGTCGCGGAGGCCCGCGAGGAGGAGCGCTACCTGCCCGGCATCGGGCTCGATCCGACGATCCGGGTCTGCACGGTCGCCGACATCGAGTTCGCGGCCGTGGACCTCGTCGTCCTGGCGGTCCCGGCATCGGCGCTGCCCGCCGCGGTCGGGCAGATCGGCGCCTCCGTGGCCGATCGCAGCGCCGTGCTGGTCGTGTCGAAGGGCCTCGTGCCGCCGCTCGGCACCACCCCGAGCGCCTGGGTATCGGAGCGCGTGCGGGCCCGCGCGGTCGCCTGGCTCGGAGGGCCGGCGCACGCCCGCGAGGCCGTCACCGACGGCGCCTCCGTCGTGCTCGCCACCCTCGATCCGGACCTTCGCCGCCAGCTCGCCGACGTGCTTGACGCCGCCGGGCTGCTCATCGATCCGACCGACGATCTGCAGGGCGCCGAGCTCGCCGCCTGCGCGAAGAACGCCGCGGCGCTGGCCTCGGCGGCGGCGGTGTCGCGCGGCGCCAACCTCGCCGGAACCGCCGCCGGACGCGTCTTCTCCGAGGTCCACCGCCTCGCGCTCGCGAGCGGCGGGCGCAGCGAGACCTTCGCCGGGCTGGCGGGCGCGGGCGACCTCCTGGCCACAGCTCTGGCCGAGGGCAGCCGCAACCGCCGCGCCGGCGAGCTCCTGGGGGCGGGCGTGCCCAGGCCCCAGGTGGAGGGCATGCTCGACCAGACGGCCGAGTCGCTCGCCACGGTCCCGCTGCTCGACCTCGCCTTCGAGCGCGAGGGAATCGACGCCCCGGTAACGGCCGGCCTGCGCGACGTCCTCGATGGCCGCGCCACCCCGGACGACTGGCTCGACCAGGTTCGCTCGGGCAGCCGGGCCAGGGCCGGCGAGCGGGCGGCCTAGGAACGCGGGAGTAGGCTCCCTATGGGTGGACGAGCCGGCGGACAAGCAACGTCTCGACCGCGATTTCACAGAGCTTTATCGCGCTCATCTCCGGGACGTGTACAGCTACGCGTACTACCGGATCGGGAACCACCACGACGCCGAGGACCTCACCGAGCAGACCTTCCTCCAGGCCTACCGCCACTTCGAGCGCGCCCAGCGCGAGTCGGACGGCAGGCCGCTGCGCCCATGGCTGATCCGCATCGCGCACAACCTCGCGGCGAACTACTACCGCGACCGCTCACGGCGCCCGCAGACCCAGCTCGAGGACGCGGCGATCATCTCGACCCCCCACGACACGGAGAGGCTGGTCGAGGGCCGGGAGGAGGTGCAGGAGGTGCTCGAGGGCGTGTCGAACCTGCCCGACGACCGCCGCGAGGCGCTGATCATGCGCTTCGCGCTCGACATGGACAACCGCGAGATCGCCCGGGCGCTGGGCCGCTCCGAAGGGGCCACGAAGGTGTTGATCCACAGAGCCATCAGGCAGCTGGAGGAATCGTTGAAGGAGCCCGCACGGGATGAGTGAGGTCGACGTCGAGAGGCTGCTCCGCTCGGCCCTGGTGCCGATCGAGCCGTCGGGCGCGCTCACCGACCGGCTCGAGCAGCGGCTGTCGGAGCTGACGGCCACGGCGGCCGACGAGCTCGCTGACTGGGAGCTCTCCTCCATGCGCGACCCGCGCAACTGGGTGCGGCCGGTCGCCGCCGTGGTGATCGGCGGCACGGCCGCGGGGGCCCTGGTGGTGGTCCGCGCCCGCCAGCAGCAGCGCAAGCGCGAGACGAGCGGTCTGCGCGCGCTGGAGAAGAGCGTCCGCGGCGTGGCCGAGGACGTCCAGAAGCGGCTTCGCCGCTAGCTAGGAGGCGACCGTCGTCGGCGGCTGCACGGCCGGCGTGGCGGCGCCCGCGCCGAGACCCGC
>Ga0066652_100001375_pt1 | contig 12608 bp, 12 predicted proteins | sample GraSoiAngelo_101_FD_71413 | JGI IMG/M metagenome (GOLD analysis project Ga0066652, IMG submission 71413) | Grasslands soil microbial communities from the Angelo Coastal Reserve, California, USA - 14_0903_02_30cm | ecosystem: Environmental > Terrestrial > Soil > Grasslands | place: USA...
CGGGCGAGCCGCTCGGCGTCGCGTTCGCCGCCGCCAATGCCGTGCTCTTCGCGGCCTACATCGTGCTCGCCCACCGCGTCGCGCGGCGCGAGGACGTCGGCGGGCTCGACGGCCTGGCGGCGGCGATGATGCTCGCGGTCGTGTTCGTCTCACCCCTCGGCGGCTGGGAGGCCCTGCCGGCGTTCTCGGACCCGGTGGTTCTGCTCGCGGGGATCGGCGTCGGCATCTCGTCGTCGGTCATCCCGTACGTGTCCGACCAGCTGGCCATGCGCCGGCTGCCGCGCGCCACGTATGCGCTGATGGTCTCGCTCCTACCCGCCACGGCGACGGTCGTCGGGATCGTCGTACTCGCCCAGATTCCGAGCCCCGTGGAGGTGTTGGGGGTAGCACTCGTCGTCGCGGGAGTCGCCATCCACCGAGAGCAGGAGGCCGGAGCCGATGCGGAAGCGGAGCTGGCTCTAGCGACCAGCGACTAGCGACCAGCGACTTGCTAGCGACCAGCGACCCGCGACCAGCACCAGCGACTGCTCTTACCGCGGCGCCATCCGCAGCGCCCCATCCAGCCGAATGACCTCGCCGTTGAGCATCGGGTTCTCGACGATCGACTGGACGAGCTGGGCGAATTCGGGCGGCTCGCCCAGGCGGTTGGGGAAGGGCACCGTGGCGCCGAGGGCGTCGCGCTGCTCCTGAGGCAGGAGCGCGAACAGGGGCGTGTTGAAGAGGCCTGGGGCGATCGTGACCACGCGGATCCCCGACGAGGAGAGGTCGCGGGCGGCCGGCAGGGTCATTCCCACGATCCCTCCCTTCGAGGCCGAGTAGGCGATCTGGCCGATCTGGCCGTCGTAGGCCGCCGCCGAGGCGGTGTTGATGCAGACGCCGCGCTCGCCCTCGGCGTAGGGCTCGTTGCCGAGCATCGCGACGGCGGCGAAGCGCAGGGCGTTGAAGGTGCCGATCAGGTTGATACCGATCACGGTCTCGAACGGCTGGAGCTGGTGCGGCCCGCGCTTGCCGGCCAGCTTCTCGGCCCAGCCGACACCGGCACAGCACACGTTGATCCGCAGGCCGCCCTCGGCCGCGGAGGCGGCGGCCACAGCCGCCTCGACCTCGTCGGCCTGGGTCACGTCGGTCTTGACGAAGCTCGCCTCGTCCCCCAGCTCATCGGCCAGGGCGCCGCCCTTGTCCTCGTTGAGGTCGGCGATCGTGACGCGCGCGCCGTGCTCATGCAGGCGGCGTACGCTGGCCTGGCCGAGCCCGGAGGCTCCGCCGAAGACGATCGCGCTGGATCCCTCCACCTGCATCGCGGCGCGGGAGCCTATCGCGCCCTACCGGCCAGGGTGACCGCGAACAGCTCCTCGGGATCGGTGTACCAGCCGCGCAGCTCGAGCCCCGCGGCAGCGTAGTCGAGCTCGAGCCGGTCGCGCGTGAATTTCGCGCTGATCTCGGTGCGGAGCTCCTCGCCGGCGGCGAACTCGACCTGGAGATCGAGGTCCGCCACCCGCACGGTCATCGGCCGCTGCGCACGCAGGCGCATCTCCACCCATTCGCGCCGGCGGTCGAAGAACGCGACGTGGTCGAAGGCGTCGGGATCGAAGTCCGCCCCGAGCTCGCGGTTCATCACGTGCAGGACGTTGCGGTTGAACTCGGCGGTGACCCCCTGCGCGTCGTCATAGGCCGCCTCGATGATCGCCGGGTCCTTGACCAGGTCGGTCCCGAGCAGGAAGCGGTCGTCGGGCCCGAGCAGTGCGGCCGCGTCGCGCAGCAGCGAGCGCCGGGTCCCCGGCGGAAAGTTGCCGATCGTTCCGCCGAGCAGCGCCACGAGACGGGGCTCGTTCGCGACGGATGGCGGCACGCGGTCGAGATGGCGCTGGAAATCGGCCACGACGCCATGGATCTCCATGCCCTCGTAGTCCTCGACGAGGGCCAGGGCGGCCTCGCGCACCATGCGTTCGGATACGTCGACCGGAAGGTAGCGCCGCGCCCCGCCGTCCATGGCGTCGAGCAGCAGCCGGGCCTTCGCGGTGGCGCCCGAGCCGAGCTCGACCAGCTCCACCGGCGCGGCGGCGTCGACGATCGCCGCCGCGGACGCCTCCAGGATCGCCATCTCCGTACGCGTGGGGTAATACTCGGGCAGCTCGCAAATGTGCTCGAAGAGCTCCGAGCCGCGCGAGTCGTAGAAGTGCTTGGGCGGGATCTCCTTGAACGGCCGGGTGAGCCCGTCGAGCACGTCGTCGGCGAGGCGCCGCTCCGCCCCGTCCCCGTCTCCGACGTGCACGTCGATCCGGATCGCCGGATGGCGGTCGGCCAGCTCGGCCGGCGCGCTCACGCGTCGCTCGCGATCCGGATGCCGGCGAAGATCTGCCGGCGTTGGGGGTGGTCCCAGTTGCGGAACGTCGGCGTCGCGACGCGTGCAGAGGTGGCCCAGGAGCCGCCGCGCAGCACCCGCCAATCGCCGCCGAAGAACACCTCGGAGTACTCGCGGTAGGGATGCGCGCGGAAGCCGGGGTAGCCCTCGAAACGGCTGCTCGTCCACTCCCACGTATCGCCCAGCATCCCCAGGCAGCCGCTCGGGGAGGCGCCCTCCGGATGCGCGGAGGCCGGGTGAGTCCCGAACGCGAACTGGTCGAGGTTCGCGCGGTCCGTGGTCGGGGCCTCGGCGCCCCACGGGTAGGCCCGACTGGCCCCGGTGTCCTGGTCCCAGGTCGCCGCCTTCTCCCACTCCACCTCGGTCGGGAGGCGCATTCCGTGCGCTCTGGCGAAGGCGTCGGCCTCGAACCAGGACACGTTGACGACGGGCTTGGTCGGGTCGAGCGGCAGGTGGCCCCCTATCCGCCACTCTCGCCCGTCGTCCGTCCAGTGCAGAGGGTGGGTGATGTCGTACTGCTGCTTCCAGTGCCAGGCCTCGTCGGTCCACCACTCGCGGCGCCGGTAGCCGCCGCCCTCGACGAAATGGCGGAACGTGGCGTTGGTGATCGGCGTGCGGCCAATGCGGAAGCCGTCGACGTGCGCCGCATGGCGCGGGCGTTCGTTGTCGTAGGCGAACCCCTCGTCCGCGGCGCCGAGCTCGAACGGGCCCGGGGGGACGTCGACCAGCTCGAGACCGGTGGGCGCCGGACCCGGCGGCGCGGGCGGCGGGTCGACGCGCCACCGAGGGTCGTAGTCGCGCATGCGGGCGAGCATCAGCGTCTGCAGCATCGTCTCCTGGTGCTGGTGCTCGTGGCGAATCACCAGCTCGTGGAGCAGACCGTCACCCATCCCGCGGGCCTCGGTCAGCGCGCGCACGCGCGTGCGGACCTGAGCCAGGTACTCGTGTGCCTCGGCGCAGCGGAGGTAGGGGAGATCGCCGCGCTCCCAGCGCGGTGTCTCGAAGGCGTCGTAGACCTGCGCGAGGTCGCCGCGAAGCATCGGGTCGCCGCCGAACCGGTGCACGAGCCACAGATCCTCGAAGGCGGCGATGTGCCCGAGGTCCCACACGAGCGGGCTCATCAGCTTCGAATGGACGCGCTCGAGGTCCTCGGCGCACACGGGCTCCACGAGGGCAAGTGTGCGCTCGCGCGCCACATCGAGGCCGTCGAGAAGAGCGTCGGTGTCGGTCGCCGGGGCGGTTGTTGCGGTGGTGGGCGGCACCTGGTGGCCTTCGTCCCCTGTCGCGTGCCGATGTTACGCGGCAGCTCCGGTGTTCGCGCGAACCCTACCCAACGCCGGCAAGCGGCGATCCGCCCACTTCAGCGCTTCGCGAGGTAGCGCATGAAGAGCACCCCCTCCGATTCCAGGACCCAGGCACGGTTCAGCTCGACCGGGTCACGCAGGGCAGGGCCTTCGACGACCCCCGGGCCGTGCCCGCCGACCAGGCGCGGTGCCAGCGAGAGGAAGAGCTCGTCCACGAGGCCCTCGGCCAGCAGCGCGCCCAGGATCGTCGGGCCGCCCTCGCACAGCACCGAGCGTACGCCGTGGTCGGCGCGCAGGCCCTCGAGCGCGCCGGTCATCGTGAACCTGTCCGCGGCTAGCCGGCTGACCTCGAGCCGCGCCGCCACGTCGGGGGTCTCGGCGTCAGACGATGTGTAGACGGCGATCGTCGAGTCGGGGTTCGCGAACAGCGGGATGTCTTCGGGCAGCATCATGCTGCGGGTGACGACGCATCCGATCGGATCTGGCGCCAAACCGGCGGCCTCGCGCCGCGCGCGGCGCTCCGGGTCGCGGATGAATGGTCCGTAGCGCTCCGTCCGCAGGGTGCCCGTGCCGACGAGGATGGCGTCGACCTGCTCGCGCAGCGCATGGAAGAGCTCGCGGTCGGCCTCGTTGCTCAGCCCGCCCGACTTGCCGGCAAGGGTCGCCCGGCCGTCCGAGCTCGTGACCATGTTGGCCAGCAGGTAAGGCCGGGCAGCCGGCGCGTGCTCCCCGGGCCGCAGCGACTGGGCCACCTCGAGCGGCATCACCTCCGCAGGGTCGGGGTCCAGGCGGCGCAGCGGCATGCGGCGCAGGTTATCCGCGGAGGCGATCCGCGACCCTCATTCGGGCGCTCGACCGGGCTGATCCGCGTCCAGCCGTCGCCGCCCAGGACACCACCACATCGCGGCAGCGCAGGGCGTCCCAAACCGCCACCGGGCCCTCGAGTCGTGGTATAGGCTCGCCACGTGCATTTCGAGAAGCTCCAACGGGGGGAGATCATCGCGTGCGTCGGGGGTCTGCTGCTCGCGATCGCCGTGTTCCTGCCGTGGTACTCCACCAAAAGCGGCAACCCCAACTCGGTGATCAACGGCCGCCATGGCGACTTCTCCGCCTGGGACGCGCACACCGTTTCACGCTTCCTCTTCCTGCTCGGTGCCGCGGCACCGTTCATCCTCGCCTGGATCGTCGTCCGCGAGCACCAGCTCTCCTGGCCGCGCGGCGAGCTGACTGCCATCTCCGGCATCACGGCGCTCGTCCTCGTCCTGGTCCTCGGGTTCATCGCCCGTCCCGGTGACCCACGCGACACGATCTCGTTCGGCATCGGGTGGTACCTCGCGGTGCTGGGGAGCATCGTGATCATCTTCGGTGCGCTGCAACGAGTGAAGGAGACCGAGGCGGTGCGCAAGCCGCCCGGCGTGATGTGAGCCCGGACCCCACGCGCCAGCGGCCGGACCGAAATCTGGCCCTCGAGCTCGTCCGCGTCACAGAGGCCGCCGCGGTGGCGGCCTCGAGCCTGGTCGGGATGGGTGAGAAGGAGGCGGCCGACCAGGCGGCCGTGGACGCCATGCGCTACGTGCTCGACTCGGTGCAGATGGACGGCGTCGTCGTGATCGGCGAGGGCGAGAAGGACGAGGCGCCGATGCTCTACAACGGCGAGTCGATCGGCGACGGGTCGCCGCCGCAGGTCGACATCGCGGTCGATCCCCTCGAGGGCACGACCCTCGCCGCCCTGGGGATGCCCAGCGCCCTCGCCGTGATCGCGCTGTCCGAGCGCGGGACCATGTTCGACCCCGGGCCGTGCGTGTACATGGAGAAGTTGGCCGGCGGCCAGGAGATCGCGGACCTGCTCGACCTCGAGCGGCCGCTGGGGGAGACCGTGGCGCTGGTCGCCGAGCGCAAGGGCACGGACGTCAACGACGTCATGGTCGTGTGCCTCGACCGGCCTCGCCACGAGGAGGGGATCCGGGCGATCCGCGAGGCCGGCGCCCGCGTCCGGCTGATCCCCCACGGCGACGTCTCGGCCGCGCTGCTGGCCGTGAGCGACGACCGCCCCGTGGATCTCCTATGGGGCATCGGCGGGACGCCCGAGGGCGTGATCTCCGCCGCCGCGCTGAAGTGCACCGGAGGCGAGCTGCTCGGCCGCCTCTGGCCGCGCGACGACGAGGAACGCGCGGCGGCCGTCGATGCGGGATACGACCTCGATCGCGTGCTCCGAAGCGACGACCTCGTCTCCGGCCAGGACTGCTTCTTCTCCGCCACCGGCGTGACGGACGGCGACGTGCTCGACGGCGTCCGCTACCGCGGTCCCGGGGGCGCCACGACGGAGTCGCTTGTCATGCGGTCACGCTCGGGCACCGTGCGCCGCATCTCCGCGACCCACGACCGCGCCAAGATGCGCGAGCTCATGGGCGCGCAGCCGGCGGCGTGACGCGGTAGGGCTCCGGCGCCGCATCTAGCTGCGCGCGTCGGCAGCCTCAGTCGCTCGCGGCCGGCTGGGCCGCCCCGTCGTCCTCGTGCGGCGGATCAGGCACGTCCTCGAAGCGCGCCGGCACCTGGGAGGTCGCGGCGAAGCGCCCGACCTTCGACTCGGCCAGGTCGAGGCGCGCGAGCGAGCGCAGGAAACCGTGCGTGATCAGCACGTGGACCCAAGCCTGCGTGAGCTGGTACACGCGCCGGCTGATCCCCGAGGCGATCGCGGGGTAGAAGTTCGCGACCTCGACCTCGACGTGCAAGGTCGATCTTCCGTCGCCCGGGTCGTCGCCGCGCCGCACGTCGATCTGGAGGTAGCCCTTGCCCCGCCCGCCGCGGCGCGACACGAGCACGCCGGACTCGATCCGCCAGCGCACGATCCCCCGCTGGGCGTCCATCGCGTACTCGGGGGCGTGGAAGCGGAGGAGCACCGCCGGGCGCGAGATGAAGACGACGAAGCGCTCGGCGGGCGTGTAGTCCACGCGGATCAGCCCCAGCGTGACGCGGGTGAGGAAGCGCCAATACGTGCGGGCGAGGCGCTCGAGGTGCATGGGCGTCCAGATCGCCTCGAGGTCTTCGGGGGGCATCGTGAGGTCGGCCGCCTGGACCGAGCGCACCGCGCCGGATGGATCGAGCTTGGTGGACCCCTTCGGAGTGACGATCGTCGCGTCGGCTACGCGCCCGGGCCGGCGCACCAGCCCCACGGTCAGGGCCACGAGGGCCGCCCCGCCGGCGACGATCGCGACGACCGCGATCACGGACATGGGCGGAGCATCCCATGCCGGCGGGGCGGCTTGCACCGTCAGACCGGCCCACGGCTTTCCCGCTCGTTGCGGTTTTCCCGGCGCGGCGTCGTCGGATGCCGCTGGCATGATCGGCGCATGGCCGAGCCGCCCAGCCTCGACGCGCCGGTGGCCGGGCTCGGCGACGCCGACGCGTTGGCCAAGGCATGGCTGCTGGAGCTGATCGCCGCGCGTCCCCTGGATGAGGCGGCCCGCCTCCCCACGGAGCGCATGGGCGTCGACGGTTCAACGCTCGTCGCCGCGGTGGTCGGGGCGCTCGTCTCCGACCGCGAACTGGAGCGGCTGACCCCGCAGGGCGACCTCGGCGGCCTCGCCGCGGCGGCCGGTGCGATCGCCGGCGCCGAAGGCCCCGCGGACGTCGTGGCGGCCGTGGAGCGGCTGCGGAGTGTCGTATGGGCGGCCATCGAGCGCACGGCGCCGGGTCCGCCGCCCCTGCACCTCGCCGGCCGGCTCGCGCACGTGTGCGCGACCGTGGCCCAGGTCGCGCTGGCCGCGGAAGGTTCGGGCGCGGCGCCCGCCGAGCCACCGCGCAACGACCAGCTGTCCCGGATCCGCCTGGCGCGGGTGGGCGACGGCCCCCTGTGGGTCGAGGCGCTGGAGCGCCAACTTGCCGACGGATCGCGCTCCGGTCGCCCGTTCGCGCTCCTGCTCGTGGAGCTGGACGCGGCCGAGCGGCTGCGGCTCGCCGGCGCGGACGAGGCCGCGGCGGCGTTCGCGCGCATCGGCCGAGCTGTCCGCGAGCACGTCCGCCGCGCCGACGTCGTCGCCCACGAGGACGACGGCCGCGTCTGGGTGATCGCCGGCGACACCGGTCGCGGCGGCGCGAAGGCGCTCGCGCGGCGGATCGCGGACGCCGTCGAGGCGGCGGCGTCGCTGCAGGGCGCTGCGCTGACCGTCTCGATCGGCATCGCCGTCTACCCGGACGACGGTCGCGAGGCTGCGGCGCTGACCGGCCAGGCCGAGGAGGGCATGTACGCCGCCCGCGCGGTGGGAGCGCGGGTGGGAGACGGACCCGAGCCGGACGGCCCGCCGCACGGCGGCGTGCGCTCCGGCCCCTCGGCCGTCGGCTAGTACAGCGGGGCCGGCCGGCCGCGCAGGACCAGAGCGCCGATGCGGTCGACGCCGACGTCGGTGAAGTTGAGCGCGTTGGATGTCGCGAGCGTGAGGTCCCAGGACGCGTTGTTCGCGTAGGGGCCGCGGTCGATCACGGGCACGGTGATCGACCGCCCCCGGTAGAACAGCTCGACGCGCGTTCCGCACGGCAGCGTGCGGTGGGCCACTCCGAGCGTCGTCCTGGTCAGGCTGACTCCGCAGGCCGTCCGCTCGGCGCGGGCGCCGCGCGGGCCGTACCACGTCGCGATCGCCGAGGGGTAAACGGTCACGCGAGTCTGGCCGGTGTCGGTTCCCGGGCCGGCGTCCGCCTGGACCGCGCCGCCGACGGAGGCCCGGAGCGTGAACCGGCCACTGCGCCGCGAGCGCCAGGGCACGGAATAGTTCCCCGCGTTGTCGGCCGTCGTGCGCGCCACGGTCGTCCAGGAGCCGTTCGGGTTGAGCAGCTGGATCACCACCGCTCGGCCGCGCAGGCGGCTGGGGACGGTGCCCCGCAGGCGGGTCGTGCGATTGACCAACGCGCCCGGACTGGCGCGCAGCACGACGTCGCCCGTGCTGGGCGCCGGCACCCCACCGGAGGGCGCCGCCGTCCCGCCGGTCGGGACGCCCGCGGTCGCCGTGTCCGCGGCCGCGCGCGCGGGCAGGGCCACCGTACCCGCGGCCAGGAGCGCGCAGGCGAGCATGGAATTTCGTCGGGCGAGCCTCATATGGGTCGTCCGGCCTACGGGGTGAGCTGACGGGCTCGCGGCGCCCTTCTGGGCGGCGCTACGGCCGACTCGGCGGCCGATTCGCCCCAGCGGGTCCTGATCCGGACCCGCAAGTGGTTCCCCCGCCCATCACGCGCAGGACGCGCAACGGCTCGGCTGGAAGCGGGGCAGTATACGTAATGCGCGGACGGATGGATGCACCGGGTGACCGGGCGGCTTCGCCGCCCTCTTTTGCTTCGCCTCGGCCGCGCTGGCTCCGGCTCGTAAACAACTCGCCTCCGCCTGCCCCGGCGATGTGACCGGGAGGCTTCGCCTCCCTCCGGGCCCCGGCAGCTCCGGGCTCGTAAACAACGAGCCCTCCGCTGCGCGGGGCAGTCAGTACCGCTTCGCGGTAGCCGTGCTGGGCTCAGCTCTAGCGACTAGCGACTAGCGACTAGCGGCTAGCGACTAGCCTGCCGGCCGCTACGGCCGCGGGATTCGCTTCACCGCGTCGCGCAGCGCGCGCGTCCCGAGCGTGAGACCGAGTTGGGCGAGCTCCCCGGCCGCCTGGACGGCGGTGCCAACGATGTCGGTGCCGGTCGGCGGGTTCGGGGGGCGCTTCGGTGGCGGCGCGTTCTTCGCGGCCTCCGTGGCGGCGGACGGCCGCACGCCGGCGGGCTTCGCGCGCCGCGACGCGGCGCGCGGTCCTCTGGATGCCGGCTTCGGCGCGGCCGCCGCACGCGGCGCGCGCTTGGACTTGGCGTCGCCGGCTCGGCCACCTGCACGCCGCCGGCTGGGGCGCTGGGGACGAGTGCGGGGGAGGGACGACATGACGTCGCCGCCGTTGCCCGAGCCGGTCCCGTCGCCGGCGTCTGGCTTATCGGCGCTCATCACCGGACATGATCGCGCACTCTGCTCGCGGCCGTCGCCTCCGCCTCGCGCGAAATTGGACGGTTTCCCGAACCATTAGGGTTGAGCGGTCGCCTGTGCGGCGGCGCAATTCGGGCCGAAACTTGAAACGGATTGAAGCGTTACACGTAGTACTTCAGGCGCACCACGCATTGGGCCAGCGGCTCTCAGCAAAAGGCCGGAGGTTGCAGGGCAGCTCGTTGACTTCAAAAAGTGAAGCGCCTAAGATCGTAGGAACGTATGTTTGAGTTGGGGAGGTAGCGCCAATCCTCACTTGAGCACGGTTTGTCCCTGCCGCGTACGCCCGTTGGGCGGCGCGAGCGATTTTCCCGGAAGAGAACGAAATGTCTGTGACAGAACTTCAGGAACTCGAAGAGATCAAGGGGCTGCTGGTCAAGGGCCAGCAGACCGGCGTGCTCACGTACGGCGAGGTCGCGACCGCGGTGGCCGAGTTGGACGTGGACGAGGCCGACGTCGAGGAGCTGCACGGCTTCCTCGAGAAGGCGGAGATCGAGCTGGTCGAGGAAGTCGACCCCGCGATCGCCGCGGCGCAGGTCGAGCGCGCGCCCGACAAGCGTGGTCGCCGTCGGGCGGCCAAGGCCACGCTGGACCTCAAGCCCGACATGACGACCGACTCGCTGCAGCTGTTCCTCAAGGACATCGGAAAGGTCCGGCTGCTGACGGCGCAGGAGGAGGTCGATCTCGCAAAGCGCATCGAGCGCGGCGACCTCGACGCCAAGCAGAAGATGGTGGAGTCCAACCTGCGCCTGGTCGTCTCGATCGCCAAGAACTACCGCAACCAGGGCCTGCCCTTCCTCGACCTGATCCAGGAGGGCACGCTCGGGCTGGTCCGCGCGGCCGAGAAGTTCGACTACCGCAAGGGCTTCAAGTTCTCCACGTACGCGACGTGGTGGATCCGCCAGGCGATCGCGCGCGCCCTGGCCGACAAGGCGCGCACCATCCGCATTCCCGTGCACGTGGTCGAGAAGCTCAACAAGATCGGCCGCGCGGAGCGCAAGCTGGTCACCGAGCTGGGGCGCGAACCCACGGCCGACGAGATCGCCGAGGTAACGGGCATCGAGCCCGACGAGGTGGACTCGATCAAGCGCTCGGCGCAGGCGCCGGTGTCGCTCGAGAAGCCCGTCGGGGACGAGGAGGAGTCCGAGTTCGGCCAGTTCATCGCCGACGAGCGGGCCGAATCGCCCTACGAGCGCGCCGCGGAGATCCTCACCAAGGAGGCCCTCCGTGAAGCCCTGGAGAACCTCTCCTACCGCGAGCGGCGCGTGCTCGAGCTGCGCTACGGACTCGGCGGCGAGCACCCGCGCACGCTGGACGAGGTGGGACGGACGTTCAACGTCACGCGCGAGCGCATCCGCCAGATCGAGAACCAGTCGCTCAAGAAGCTGCAGTCGCTGGCCGAGGCGCAGAAGCTGCGCGACGTCGCCTAGCGGCCCAGCGGGCTGACCTGACACCAGACCCCGGCGGCCCGCCCCGGGCGCGGGTCGCCGTTGCGCGGTGGCCGCTCGTACCGTCCGCCGGACGTGCTTCGGGACTCAAGCCGACGGCGCCGGGCGCCGATGCAGCCATTGACCGATGTTCGACGTCGATACTGCTCTGCGCCACCTGATTCAGGCCGAGGGATCGGACCTGCACCTCAAGGTACCCGCGCCCCCGATGGCGCGCGTCCACGGCCACCTGAGCGCGCTCGGGGATGCGCAGGACCTCGAGCCGGCCGACACCGAGCGGGTGCTGCACTACATGCTCACCGACGCGGCCAAGCTCGACGAGTTCGCCCACGAGGGCGAGGTCGACTTCGCCTACTCGATCGAAGGCCTGGCGCGGTTCCGCGTCAACGCGTTCCGCCAGCGCGGCCTGATCTCACTGGTGTGCCGCGCGATCCCGTACTCGATCCGCACGATCGAGCAGCTCAATCTCCCCGACGTGATCCGGACCCTGGCCGAGGAGGAGCGCGGCATCGTCCTGTTGACCGGTACCACCGGCTCGGGCAAGTCGACCACGCTTGCGGCCATGATCGACCACATGAACCAGACCGTGGCCAAGCACGTCGTCACGATCGAGGACCCGATCGAGTACCTGCATCCCGACCGCAAGTCGGTGATCAACCAGCGCGAGGTGGGCCTGGACACGGAGTCCTTCAAGCGCGCCCTGCGCCGGGTGCTGCGCCAAGACCCCGACGTGATCCTCATTGGCGAGATGCGCGACGAGGAGACGGTGCAGACCGCGCTGTCCGCGGCCGAGACCGGTCACCTCGTGCTCTCCACGGTTCACACCGTGGACGCCACCGAGTCCATCAACCGGATGCTCGACTTCTTCCCGCCCCACCAGCACCAGCAGGCGCGCGCCATGATCGCCGGGACGCTGAAGGGCGTCGTGTCACAGCGGCTGATCCCCAGCGCCGACGGCGGCGGCCGCGTGGCCGTCTGCGAGATCCTCGTCATGACCGGTCGCGTGAAGGACATGATCATGGACTCGACTCAGACCGGCCGCCTGCACGAGGTCATCCAGGAGGGCGAGTACTACGGCATGCAGACCTTCGACCAGGCGCTCGTCCACCTCGTGAAGGAGGGCCTCGTGAAGGACACCGACGCGCGACGCGCCTCCACGAACCCGCACGACTTCGACCTCGCGCTGCGAGGGATGCTCGAGCGCGGCACCGTACAGCTCGACGCCTGAGCCGGGTCCGTGCGGGGCGACCCGCGGGGTATCCTCCTGTCGTCATGACCGAACCGAGGAACCCCGGCGCCGGCGCCGTCCTCGAGGTCGACCCCCTCGCGATCGAGCTCGGCGAGCGCTTCGCTACCGCCGGACACCAGCTGTACCTCGTGGGCGGGGCGGTGCGCGACCTCGTGCTGGGCGGCGGCACGCCCGGCGCCGACGTGGACTTCGCGACCGACGCCTCCCCGCATCAGACCACGAAGCTCCTGCGCGGCTGGGCCGATGCGGT
>Ga0066652_100001376_pt1 | contig 12608 bp, 8 predicted proteins | sample GraSoiAngelo_101_FD_71413 | JGI IMG/M metagenome (GOLD analysis project Ga0066652, IMG submission 71413) | Grasslands soil microbial communities from the Angelo Coastal Reserve, California, USA - 14_0903_02_30cm | ecosystem: Environmental > Terrestrial > Soil > Grasslands | place: USA...
ATCGAAGAACCGAGGCGATCATCTCGTACGTCGAGCTCCGTTACAAGAATCTTCAGGCCCATACTCGCTACCTCGGCGAGAAACGAACGAAACTCCCGCTCGCCGAAAGCGCGCTCTTCTCCGCGCAGATGTGACTGAATGCCGAGCGCCGATACCGGTACGCCTTGCGACTTCAGGTCAGCCAGAAGTGCCAAAAGGGCCCGTCTTTTCGCGAGCGACCGTCGAGTTTCGTACTCGAAACCGTAGTCGTTGTAGGTCAGCAGCGCAGCCGGGTGCGCTGCCGCCGCGGCTTCGAACGCAGTTGCCACGAACCCCGGCCCCAGCTTTTCAAAAAGCAAAGATCGGCGAAATCCTCCCGGTGCGCCGTGCTCCGGCTCGAGCGCCTCGTTCACCACGTCCCACGACTCAACGCGCGTTCTGAATCGAGAGACAACGGCGGTGAGTTGAGCCACCATTTCGCTATGTGCGGCGGACGGAGACAGGAAGGGAAACCAGGTCGGCAGCCGATGATGCCAAATGAGGTTCCCACCACGGAACTCGATCCCATGCGAAAGGGCCAGCTCCACAAACCAATCAGATCTCCGAAAATCGCGCACGCCTCGACGAGGGGACATGAATTGCCAATGAAACTCAGCCTCACTCGCCAGACACTCGCTCGCCAACAGAGCCGCCTCAACGTAAGACGGATCCGCTATCGCGATCTCTTGTTTGATCGACGTCCCGAAGCACAGTGCCTTGTTTTTCGCGGCCTCTCTTAGGTCAGCCAACCAGCTTGGCGGACTGCTTAACGCGCTCGCGAACGCATTCACGGGCAACGCGGACGTGTCCCAGCGGCAGAGAAAGGTAGATGCCATGCCGGAGGACAACGATCGAACGAACGATCGTCGCGAACTAATCGCAGGCGTGTTGAGCATTATTCACGTGATGCGAGTACCTGAAGTCCCAGACTAGCTTTGACGTCGAAGCCACGCTATCCACTCGCAGCCGCACGCTCACCAGAATGACAGTCGAACTCATAGGGTGCGTTTGAGCCAAGACTGCGGCCCAAATCGCGGTACATCATGCGACAAGTAACTCAGAACTACAAAACCGGCGAGATCAAACTCACGGACGTTAGCCCGCCGTCACTGCGCTCTGGCGGCGTTCTTGTGCGCACAGCCTTTAGTGTCGTCTCGGTTGGAACCGAAGGAATGAAGGTCCGCGAAGGGAAAATGAGCATGCTCGACAAGGCGCGTGCTCGCCCCGACCAAGTCAAGAAGGTGCTAGCGTCGGTACAGCAGCAGGGTCTTGCCGCGACGTACCGAAAAGTGAGCAACAAACTGGATTCCCTGACGTCGCTCGGCTATTCGGCGTCGGGCGTGATTGAGGAAGTTGGGCGCGAGGCAACTGAGTTTTGTGCCGGTCAGCGGGTGGCCTGTGCCGGCGCCGGATATGCGAATCATGCGGAGACGAACTTCGTGCCGCGGAATCTCGTGGTTGCCGTTCCGGACAGTGTGTCGCTGGAGCATGCCGCATTCACCACACTCGGCGCCATTGCAATGCACAGTGTCCGGCAGACGGCGTCTTCCCTGGGCGAATCCGTATGCGTCATCGGCTTGGGGTTACTGGGCCAACTTACCGTTCAACTATTAAAGGCCGCTGGCTGCACTGTAATCGGCCTCGATCTGAACGCCGCCCGGTGCGACCTAGCGTTACGGCTCGGGGCGGACGCCGCCGGGTTGCCGGATGATCCTCAGACACAAACCCACGTGCGACGGCTCACGCGAGGGGCTGGCGTGGATGCAGCGATCATTGCGGCCGGATCCGACTCTAACAAACCCGTCGAGACGGCAGTTGAGTTGATTCGTGACCGAGGAAGAATCGTGAGTCTCGGCAAAACGAAGCTCGACCTTCCGTGGAAGGACTTCTTTGAGCGTGAACTGGATGTGCGTTTTTCACGCTCATATGGGCCGGGTCGCTACGATCCAACTTACGAGGAGCGCGGTATCGATTACCCCATCGGGTACGTTCGCTGGACGGAGAGGCGTAACATGGAGGCGTTTCTCAACCTCGTCGCCACTGGTCACGTCCAACTCGACCCGATTGTCTCGACGATTCGGGATTTCTCGGAGGCAGAAAGCGTTTACGATTCCCTCGCCAGCGGATCGTCTGACAGCCTCGGCATTCTCCTTCGTTATGAACGCGTCCTAGAGCAGCGGCCGGCGCCAGCGATCACCGCGGCTCAACGTTCTTTCCCAAAGAAAGCCACACTTCGTGTGGGCGTTATCGGCGCGGGAAACTACGCGTCGTCCATGCTACTTCCTCACCTCGCCACCGACGGACGCGTAAGACTAACGGAAGTCGTCACTTCCTCCGGCCTTTCGTCGGCCAACGCGATCCGAAAGTTCAAGTTTGATCGCGCGACGACAGATCTCGAAGGTCTCCTCACCGCCGCGGATATTGACGCCATTGTAGTTGCAACTCGCCATGCGACACACTCGTCTATCACCGCGAGGGGTCTTCGATCTCAGAAGGCAGTGTTTGTCGAGAAGCCTCTCGCAATCGACGTCGATGGATTGACCGAAGTGCGTCGTGCGATCAAGGAATCAGGAAATACACGAATCCAGGTCGGCTTCAACAGGCGGTTTGCACCGCTCGTACGCGAATTGCGCGCGCATTTCAACGGTCCACCAGCGCCGCTTGTCATCAATTACCGAGTGCACGCCGGTCAGATTGAAAAGAATTCGTGGTATGGCGATCCGTTGGAGGGTTCGAGGTTTGTCGGCGAGGCCGGACACTTCTTTGATCTGATGGCGTTTTTGACCAATGCACGACCGAAGAGCGTCGTCGCAAAGCGTGTCGCGGCATCAACGGGCGACGACCTAGAAAATCTGGCCGTTGTCGTAGCATACGACGACGGTAGCGTTGGTAACCTTCTGTATCTGACGCAAGGCTCGGCCAAGGTGCCAAAAGAATGGATTGAGGTCTTTGGCGGCGGAAAGACGGCGCAGCTCGAGAACTTTGAGCGGCTGACTCTTTTCAGCGGAACCTCGCGTCCAAAGTTGAAGCGTCGCAGGATGGATAAGGGGCAGAACCAACAGATGAAAGAGTTCGTATTGGCGGTGTCACAGGGCCGCCCAATGCCCATCGACGTGCAGTCGCTACTGGATACGACGGGCTTGACGTTGGCTGCTGATTTGTCCGTCCGGACGGATGCGAGCGTAAATATCAATTCGATGTTCGGCCAAGCGTGACATTAAAAGTCTCGCAGCGATTGACGTGGTATGCCAAACGTCTTCGCGCCATGTCGGCGGCGGAAATAGCAGGACGCGTTGCGCATGTGGCGAAAGCAGCAGCGTGGAGACACCGTCGCCGATGGGAGAATCCTCCGGCGACGCACGAGACGCGGCCCGCGCCGAGCACGCCGCCTCGACCCTTCTTAAGCCATGTCGACACTCCAAACGTCATTGCCGAGGCGAATCGCTACATCAGTGGTCGCTACTCCTTCCTGAATATCCCGACACTTGAGGCTCCGATTCTGTGGCATCGGGACCCTCAAACCGGACGTGACTGCCCCAACACCTTCGCGTGGGATATCCCATACCGCGATTCAGCAATCGTCGGCAACGTCAAGAATGTTTGGGAGAAGAGTCGCTTTCATCACCTCACTCTCCTGGCCCTGGCGTTCTGGTCAACCGACGACGAGCGCTACGCTCGCGAGATCGAAGGGCAGCTATTGTCCTGGATCGACGCCAACCCGGTGATGCGGGGAGTCAACTGGGCTAGTTCGCTGGAGTTAGGCGTTCGGCTGATCGCGCTGGTCTGGATCGAACGGTTGCTACGCAACTCCGAGTCTCATGATCGACTCTTTCGTGACCAGGCGCCGCTATGGACGATGCTTTATTGGCATCAGCGCGTCATAGCGGAGTATCGCTCTAGCGGTTCCTCCGCGAACAACCACTTGATCGGCGAGATGGCCGGATTGTTCATTTCGGCAACGGCTCTGCCGGTGTTTCCGGAATCGAATGGGTGGGCACGTGCGTCGCGCGCATGCCTGGAACGCGAAGCGGTACGCCAAACATTCTCATCGGGGCTGAACCGGGAGCAGGCGTTCGCCTACCACCTTTTCGTTCTCGAGCTTCTTGCGCTGACAGCTTACGAAGCGATGTGTGTGCAGCATCCCTTTTCGGCCGCTTACATGCGCGCAGTCTCGTCGATGTATAGCGCGATTGGGCGACTTCAGGACTTCTGTGGGAACCTTCCGCGGTACGGCGACGGTGATGAAGGAACGGCGGTCCAGCTTCGTCCGCTCGCCTCAGACCGTGTCGAGTGGCTTGCGCGTCTGGCGTCGTCCATCGGGCTAGATGATCCGACACTCGAAGAACGACGTGATTGCGACGCGTTCGTGGATGCTGGCGTCTACGTTCTCGCGTCACGCCGCGGCACGCCTGAAGAGATAGTCTGCATTGCAGACGCGGGGCCTCACGGATTCCTGAGCATAGCTGCGCACGGCCATGCGGATGCGCTGTCTTTCACTGTGAACGTACGGGGACAGCCCATGATCGTGGATCCCGGCACATACTGCTACCACGCAGAACCGGAGATGCGATCGTACTTCCGTGGTACGCGCGCACACAACACAATCACAGTCGACGGACGTGATCAGTCGCGCCAAGCCGGCCCTTTTTTGTGGTCAAGGCAGGCACAAACACAGGTGCTCGATTGGCAGTGTACGTCGACACAAACTCGTCTCGTTGCTGAACACGACGGGTATGCCGACCTCTTTGGCTCACCTGTGCATCGTCGTGAACTGTCCTTGGAAGGACGAAGCGTGGCTGTAGTCGACTTGCTGGAGGGATCCGGAAGGCATGAGGTCGAATGGCGATTGCATTTTGCGCCCGGATGCGGTGCCGTCATTCAGGACGATGAGTGTATTGTCGTCGGGACGCCTTCTGACCTGCGGATCAGAGTATCGCTCGACCAGCGATTTGAGTGGTCACTTCTCCAAGGCGAAAGCGATGGTGGCTGGTTCTCACCTGCCTTTAACGTGATCCTTCCGTCGCCGACATTGCGCGGCCGTTGTGTGTTTGAGTTTCCAGAGCGAATAACAACTTCGATCGCAATCGCGTGAGAATCGCAGTCTTTGGCCTCGGGTATGTCGGCACGGTCACCGCTGCGTGCCTTGCCCGGGATGGCCACACCGTTGTTGGAGTGGATGTCAATCCCGACAAAGTCGGTCTCGTGAGGAGGGGCGAGTCGCCAATCATCGAGCCACAGCTTTCGCAGTTGCTGCAGCGCGGAGTCGAAGCCGGCCGAATCACCGCGACGACATCGTCTATAGACGCACTTGCGGTCTGCGATGTCTCGTTGATCAGCGTCGGCACGCCAGCCCAAAGTACGGGCGAGCCCGACCTCGGATTCGTTATCCTCGTGTCGCGACAGATTGCCGAAGCAGCAAAAGCGACCCAAAAGGACCATGTCGTTGTGCTTCGAAGCACAGTCCCACCGGGTACGCTGGCGTCGTGTCAAGAGCTCATGAAATCGACAGCTCCGGAAGTGCAACTCAGCTGTGCGTTTAATCCGGAGTTCTTGCGTGAGGGTTCCGCCGTCGCCGACTACGATAATCCGCCCTACACCATCATCGGCACGAGCGACGCAAAGGCGGAGCGCGCCGTTCGCGAGATGTACAGTTCTGTTTCAGCGCCGGTTTTTGTGGTCGCGCCGGAGCTCGCAGAAATGGTCAAATACATTGCGAACGCCTGGCACGCGACGAAGATCGGTTTTGCGAACGAAGTGGGTCGCGTCGCTAAGTCATTTGGAGTCGATGGGCGCGACGCGATGCATATCGCGACCCAGGACACTAAGCTGAACATCTCACCAGCGTACATGAAGCCTGGCTTCGCCTACGGCGGCTCCTGCCTTCCAAAGGACGTCGGAGCCCTCACGAGCATTGCACGCGCGCGCAATGTGAATACGCCGCTGCTCAACTCTCTCGCGCATACAAATCAGGCGCAGATTGAGATGGCCGTGGAATTGGTAATGCAGTCCAGGCCACGCCGCGTTGCGATCCTCGGATTAGCGTTCAAGCCCGGAACGGACGATCTAAGGGAAAGTCCGGCTGTGATTCTGACGAAACGCCTCATCGGTGAAGGGTGCGCCGTTCGAATCTACGATCGCGAAGTTCGAGAAGCGAAGCTCGTCGGAACCAATCTCGCCTACATTCGATCGAACCTGCCTCACTTCGAAGCGCTTCTAGACGAATCGGCGCAGGTTGCTCTGCGGGACGCTGATACCGCCGTGATCACGTATGCCTCGCGGGAGTTCACTGAAGCTGTGCTCTCGATGCCAACACTGCGCGTCATAGACCTGCCCGGAGCGTTCCAGAAAGCGCCACCAGTTCGGGAGTACCGTGGCGCTGCCTGGTAAACACGTCCTCATAATCGTTGAGAATCTTCCGGTTCCGTTCGACCGGCGCGTATGGATGGAAGCGACGACGCTCCGCTCCGCCGGCTATGAGGTAAGCGTCATCAGTCCAACGGGAAAAGGCTCCGAAGCCTTTTATGAGGAAATAGATGGCATCCATGTCTATCGCCACCACTTGCCTCCGGACATAAGCTCTGTTCGCGGATACCTGCACGAGTATGCGGTGGCCCTGAGCGCAGAGTGGAAGCTGGCGCGCAGAGTACACCAGCGGCGAAGAGTCGACGCCGTACACATCTGCAATCCTCCCGACTTGCTATTTCTGGTAGCGGTCTGGATGAAGGTGTTTTGCGGCGCTCGCGTGCTGTACGATCAGCATGATTTGAATCCAGAGATGTACGAGGCGAAATACGGTCGTCGAGGCGTGTTCTACTACGCGTTGCGAGCTGCCGAACGCCTGACGTTCCGAACCGCTGACGTTGTGATCGCGACGAACGACTCCCACAAAGAGATCGCCATCACGCGAGGTCACACGAATACGCAAGACGTGTTCATCGTCCGAAGCGGCCCCGATCTGCGTCGGTTTTCCCCTGTTCGGGAGGAATCGACATACCGGCGCGGTCGAAAGTACTTGGTTGGTTATGTAGGAGTCATGGGCGAGCCTGAGGGCATCGACATTCTCCTTCGAGCGGTCGACCATATCGTCCACGGAATGCAGCGAAACGACATTGGATTTGTTCTGATTGGAAGCGGGCCGCAGCTCGACGCTATGAAACAAATGCGCGATTCGCTCCATCTGGGTGACTATGTCGAGTTCACCGGTCGCATTCCCGATGCGGAAATGATTGCCCATCTGTCGACGGCGGATGTTTGTGTCGCACCAGACGTCAAGAGTTCATACAACGACCGCTGCACGATGAATAAGGTGCTCGAGTACATGGCCTTGGGTAAACCGGTCTTGCAGTTCGATCTTGTCGAAGGGCGTCGGTCCGCTCAAGACGCCGCAGCATACGCGACCGGTAACGATCCGATCGACCTCGCCAACAAGCTCGTCGGGCTCCTGGAGGATCCGAAACGGCGCGAGGAGATGGGGCGGATTGGGCGGCGGCGCATGGAAGCAGAGCTGGAATGGAGTCATCAGGTTCCGAAGCTTCTTAGTGCATACACACGACTCTTCGGCGAATAGTTAGCGGAAGATGACGTGAACGAGCCTTCAATTCGCCCCAAGGTCCTATTCGTAACCCCTTGGCCGCCAAGCGGACGCGGATCCGGTGGCCAGTTCGTGTCGGGGTTGTTACTTCGTCTCTACTCCGAGTTCTGTGACGTCGACATCATCGCGGGATACGGTCCCGGCTTCGAGCGATCCGCGCCATTCCCGGGCGATGAACGGGTGGTGGAGTGGGTTCCCTTACGCCTGCAACACCGTGAGCATCCCCTGTACGCGCGCGGAATTGCGGCCTGGGCTTGGCTCAACGGTCGATCGCTTCGCGCCGAAAAGATGGGAACCCGACGGATGCAGCGCGCCGTGAACCAGGCTCTTTCGGGCAATTCCTACGATGTTCTGCACGTCGACATGGCCCTGATGCGCCCATACCTACAGCGGACTCAGTTGCCTGTGGTGGTCAGCTCACAGAACGTCGAACCCGAGGTATTCCGCCGGATGGCCGAACGCGCCCACGGAGTGACGCGTTGCGCGGCACTTATCGAGGCCAGTCGCGTCCGCAAAATGGAAGGATTGGCGTTGCGAGCGGCGACCAGAGTGATAGCAATGAGCGAGCGGGACCGCCGAATCTTATCAGCACTTCATGGCATCTCTCGCAACCGGATCGTGCCTCTCTACCCGGCCATCACCGAACGCGCGTCCACGGGCTCATATCACAGTCGTTCTGTTCTGCTACTCGGAAGTCTTGCGGCACCTGGCCGCCTCGAGGGCACCGAGTGGTTCCTGCGCTCCGTCTGGCCGCTTCTTAGACAAGCGATGCCGACCACGAGAGTGCACATAGTTGGACACGCGCCCCCGGCATCGCTGAAGCGGCTGGCAGGAACAAACGGTATTCAAGTCCACGGTTTCGTTACTGATCTGGAACCGGTCCTGCGGGACACGTCGGTGCTCGCCGTCCCTTTGCGCGTCGGCGCAGGCATTCGGGTAAAAATCGTCGAACTAATGGCCCGCGGGATACCGGTCGTTGCAACAACAGTTGCCGCAACGGGGCTACGCTCGGAAACGTGGCCAGTCATACAAGTCGTCGACGACGCCGCTGGCTTCGCGGCTGCCATCGCGAGGAATCTGTCCGGCGCCGATATTTGGGCACGTGAATCGACGAGACAGCGCCGTCACGCACTGGATGCGTATGGGATTGCCATGGCAAGGGAAGCGATGCGAGAGATACTCGCCACAACGATAGGAACATCCCTGCAGCAATTATCCGGGCAACGCGAACGTGACAAGACACATGCCGATTAGTTCCGAAGCGCGTCATGCCCCGCTAACTCCGTCCAGCAGTGAATTATTATCGAGCATTCGCTCGACCTTTGGTTCCCGGCAAGCAGTTGCAACGGTCGCGCGTTTCGCAGCAGTAACGACGACCATCGCGATCGTCGTGTCGCTCTTGATTCCTCCCCGCTTCCGCAGCTCAGCTGCATTTACCAGCTCCGCTGGACGCGATATTCCGCTCGGAGCGCTCTCCGCGGCACGAAGCTTGGCCGATGCGTTCGGTGTCGCTGGGGGCAGCGGCGGAACTGCCCCGGAGTTCTTTCAGGCAGTCACAGACTTGCGCAGTGTTCGCGAGCGCGTGCTCGCGGCGTCGTATCCCTGGAATGAAGATGGGAAGGTCGTGCGCCGCACGCTGCTCGACATCTACGACATACGGCACAAGAATCCGCGTCGGCGTATCGAAAAATCAGTGGACAAACTCGGTGAGGACGTACGGGTGTCTTTTGATCGTGTTACCGGAATCGTCACCGTGGAAGCGCGCGCCAAGCAGGCGCCCTTGGCTGCTGCCATCGTGGACACACTCCTTTCTGTTCTGAACGACGCGAACGTGGCGAATCGCCAAGCACAGGCTCGAACCGAACGCGAGTTCCTGGAAAAGCGTCTGACGGCGGCGAGAGATTCGCTTACTCGAGCGGAGGATGCACTCGTCGCGTTTTACAAATCCAACAGACGATTTCAAGACGATCCGAATCTCGTCGCGATGGAAGCCAGGTATCGACGTCGTATCGATAATGCCACGTTGCTCTTCAATCAGCTCACGCAGGAAGTGGAACGGGCAGGCATGCAAGAAGTGAAGGACACGCCGGTACTCATGGTTCTCGACTCCGCTGTCGCTCCGGCGGAGCGTTATTGGCCAAAGCGCACACTCATTACGCTGTTCGGCATTGTGGTTGGAATCGGTGCGGGGATTGCTTTTCACTATTACGCATTGCTTTCGAGACACCAACGCTAGGATGAAGAAGGCAGGCGTACGAAGCCAGCGACTATACCGCGGATGCTTTCCTTCCAGTGCATGGGGTGGCGAAGCGACCATCGCTTTGCAAGCCAGACCAGCTGAAGAAAGGTCGCGAGTATCGCGCTGATTCCCGGGACGCCGAACCGCCGGGCCACCCAGATTCGATTTCGCGAATACAGAAACGAGCCAAATCTCGACCAGATTCCGCCGCCACTGGCTCCACCTTTGTGACGCACAACGGAAGACGGTACAAGCCAGATTGACCTGCCTGCTCGCACGATTCGCAAGCTGAGATCGACATCTTCGAAGTACATGAAGTACTGCTCAGCGAATCCTCCAAGTTCCTCGAAGCGAGCCGCCTCCATGAACAAGCTGCAGCCCGGCGCAAAAGTGACACGTGTCGGCGCACGCTCACGCCATTCCGCGATGGGTTCATCACCGTGAACACTTACGCCTGCGGCGAGCGGCAGAACGTTTGACGTCGACCACTGAACCACATCCGGATCACGCTCAAAAACGATAAGCGATACCGCAGCACCAAAGTCCTCACCAGCAGATCCGTGCGCGTTCAGCAGTTGTTCCAATGCTGATGGTTCGGCTTCGGCGTCGTTATTCAGGAACCAGATAACTGTTGCTCCGCGTTCCCGCGCCCGCCGCGCGCCGACATTGCAAGCCGCTCCGAATCCAACATTCGCTGAGGCTGCGACGATTTCAACGCCCAACAGGTCCGACGACGTGGGCGGAGGATCGAGCGGATCGTTGTTGACTACGACGATGCTGTCTACCGCATGCGATTGGCGTCGGAGCGATTGCACGCAGAGACACGTGTCCGACCAGTTGCGATAGTTCACTAGCACTACGCACACCGTGAGATCAGACAAGCGATTGCTCAGGAGCTTCGCTAGCAGCTGCGGCGATTGCGAGCCCCAGCGACACGAACACGACCGGCATGACAATCTTGAGCGACACGAAAGCGAGCATCGCCGCCGTCGACACGCAGACGAACACCAGCCCGTCCGCTTCCTTTGAGCGTCCGTACCTGCGAAGACGATATGCGCTTTGCAGGGCTAGCATCCCGAGCGACACAAAAGCGACTGCGCTAAGAAGTCCGGACTCAAGAACGGCAAGCAAGTAGTAATTGTCTATCGTCCGAAGGCCCGTCGCTTCTTTGACATTGAGCATTCCAACACCTGCCAATGGATGCTCCCGTACGACACTTGCGCTGACGACGAACTGCGCCACGCGGGACAGCGCAGAAATGCGAGATGCCATCTCGTCTGTCGAAAGTGATTGCGCATCACCAACATCTGGCGTCACTGCCACCTCGAAGTGACGCCAGAGCCCGGCCAGTTGCTCCTGGAACACAAACGGCTGGAGGACAAGCATGGTTGCGATCGAAATGAGGAGCACAACGCCGCGGACCGAGCGAATCGCAATTGCAAGAAACCCGACAAACAGTGATACCAGAGCGCTACGGGCGCCGGTAGCGACAAGACCAGCTACCAGAACAAGCTGCCCTACGACTTCGAGCCATCGACGACCTTGATGCGCGATGACATGAAGCAGTCCGACGCCTAGCAAGAGCAACTGCGCCACTGCCAGTGGTTGGCCCAGCGTGGCGGTTGCTCGGATGCGTCCGAATCGAGTCAACTGCTCCGAGGCCGAGACCATGTCCCGGCGCACAGGTTCATACGCGGCCAGCGGATTCGAAGCGTTCGCGTATTCGAAAATCGCAAATGCCGCCACAAGGACGCTCGCGATAACAATGGCGACGGCCAGTCTTTGCCTGTCGCGTTCAGATTTCCAAAGGGTGATGGTGGCAACAAAGAATCCATAGAAAATCAAAATCTCATTGGTCGCCGCGATCATACCTCGCCCATCTCGTGCGACCACTTCGGCGCCCAATCGTGCGGCACAAAGAAAGGCAACGATAACGAGTGCTCGACGTGTCGTCTGGTCTCGCGTGGCCGACATGGCTGCTCGTCTTAGCGACATCTGAAATACCAAGGTCGCTATCACCCACATCGCCAAGCCGTACAAGATGACCCGCTGCCAAAAAATCACGATAGTGCCCATCACCTCTATGCCGAGGTAGGGCGGAAATGCGGGATAAGCAGCAAGTGCTACGGCAGCAGCGGCCGCCGTTCCGAACGTTGCGCCCATTGCGATGCCGAGCAATGCACACAGCATGAGTGCCAGCGCGGGACGGATGGAAAAGAGGCCAACCAGTGCCGCGGCAACGAAAAGCCAGACGGCCTGACGATACGCCGGTGTCTCTATGTCGCCTGTGCGGCGCGCCCAAAACGTGCGCTCACGGTGGAAACCAGAGTCTTGGGAGTGACCCATTGGCGAAGAGCGACTTTCGAGTCGCGGTGATAGCCCCAGAGCAGGACGGAGGCGCGAATGGACTGCGCTAAGGACAAAGATACCGCCAGTCCGAAGATGCCGACGCTTCGACCGAGCATTGGCCCGAGGATCGCGAGCGCAGCCACGCCAAGTGCGGGCCCAATCGTGCACACGGCAGGATAGCCTCGCGCGCTATTAATGCCGTGCAGGACGATCCCCAGACTACTAATGGCAATTCCTGGGGCGAGCGCCCAAGAAGCCGACCATCCAGAATAGGAACTGCCGACGACCATGGGCAGCAGGAGCGGAACCAGAAACGCGTAGCCTAATGCCGCCACGGCACCACCATACAGGGCAGCGTTTAGTGATCGAAGCACGCTTGTCCCTTCAATCTCGCGATGCCCGCTCGCTACT